>WNFN01265444.1_pt1 | contig 10452 bp, 8 predicted proteins | sample 5400161 | NCBI WGS metagenome assembly WNFN01 (sample SAMN13153353, study PRJNA577476) | soil metagenome | isolation source: 80 cm saprolite on Douglas fir-dominated hillslope | place: USA:California | collected 2013-09-17
AGCAGTGAAGATTGAATCGGGAGATCTGGTGATCGGTTGATTGGGGGGGTCAGGCAGGACTTGAAATTATCCGCCGATGAATCGATCACCCGATGATCAGATCACCCGATCTGCGAAGGAGAGATTTGAATGCTGTTACTGAAATACCTGCTGTTGACCATCGGCTGGGGCCTGCTCGCGTGGGCTGCCGCCATTGCGCTGAACAATCTTAATAAGGTCGTCCAGTATCACCGCCAGAAGCGGATCCATATAGCTCCGGAGAACTCGCCGGGTAAACCGCAACTGAATTGGACAACTGCGAAATGGGCGTTCCTTGGGGCCTGGCTGCCACTCATTCTCGCCGCGGGCATTGTGGTGGTGCCCAGCGGGATGGGCGGCATCAGAGTGAGCCAGACTTCAGGGACGCGCCCAGGCACTCTTTATCCCGGCGTGCACTGGATCACGCCGCTGGTGGATTCGGTAGCGCTGTACGATCTGCGCGACCAGGTGCTGACCACGTCCTCCGGCAAAGACGGCGTGGAATCGCTGAGCGAGAGCGAATCTGCAAAGGAAAACAAAACCAAGAAAGCCGGGAACTTCACCGTCCAGTCGAAAGAGGGGCTGAGCATTGGGCTGGCGATTACCGTCCGTTATAAGCTCGATCCCAAGCGGCTGGACTTCATCCACGCCAACTTGCCGCAGCCGGTGGAAAAAGAAATTGTCCCGCCGATCGTGGCCAGCGTGTTTCGCGACCTGGCGCCGAACTACACCGTGCGCGAGGTGTTTGCCGTCAGGCGAGAAACAATCCGGCAAACTGCGGCGGACCTGATCAGCAAGAAACTGGAGAAAGACGGGATCATGGTGAAAGAAGTTATGTTGCGCGATGTCCTCTTGCCGCCGGAGTATGCCAAGGGTCTGGAAGGGCTGCTGCTGAAAGAGCAGGAGAACGAAGGCCTGGGCGTGGAAACTGAGATGAAGTCTAAGCAGGTGAGGATTGCCGAATTGGAAGCCGAAGCAGCCAAGGTCCAGCAAGTGAAGCAGGCCGAAGGCGCGGCGACAGTGCGGGTGCTGCAAGCCAAGTCTGAGGCTGACGCCATGCAGTACACCCTTCCCTTGAAAAAACAGCAGATCGAGCAGTCGCGGCTGGAGGCCGAGGCCCACAAGGAAGCCACGGTGAAGAACGCTGAAGCCCAAGCCGAGGCCAAAGTGATTGACAGCAAGGCTGAGCTAGAGCGCCGTAACCTGCTGGCCGACGCAGAAGCTTCGCGCATCCGCAAGGTGGCGCTGGCGGATGCGGAGCGCATGCAGTCAGAAGCCAGGCTGCTCAAGCAGAATCCACTGCTCATCAACAAGATCATCGCCGAGCGCCTGTCGGACAAGCTGCAGATCATGATGGTTCCCTCGGACGCCAAGATCTTTTTCAATGATGTGATGAAGGGCGGCATAACGCCGCAAGCGCCGAGCGACACTCAGGCTCGGGCCGCGGTCGAAGCCGGCGACGATGACGATGACCCGCCCGCCAAAGGCAATGGCAACGACGCCGAAGAGCCCCGTCCTGTCATTCGGCGTACGGGGCCAAACCGGTAGTGACATGGTATTCCGCTGGAAATCTAAACGGGTCTTGCCTCCGCCGGGGCAGGCCCGTTCCAGCGGAACTTTGGACCACCGGCACAGAGAATGCCTGGGCCGTGGCGTCTTGCCGCCGTATCAGGCACTCCGCCATGCTATACTTCGCCCACTTCCTGCACACATGCTGAACATCGCATCCACCCGATACTTTCCTGTTCTGCTGGCGGCATTTTTGGCAGCCGCAGCCCCGGCACAGCAGCAAGGGCAGCCGTCCATAACAGCGGCTGCGAATAGTTTCGTGCAGGACGTGCTTACGCGCGCAGGATCTCCCTCCACAGTCACCGTGACCTTCCGAAACGTTTCCTCCCTTCCGGCGGAGGCGCAGGAAGTGGCGCAAACCGCTATTTTCACGTCGTTTCGCAACGCGGGCGTGCGGCTGGTGAAGGCGGAGCTTGCGCTGGCGGAAGTGAAGATTACGTTCTCTGAAGATTGGCAGGATTACATCTGGATTGCCGTGGTCCAACAGGGTCCGGGCAGCCAGATGGTGATGAAAAGACTCCCGCGGCCGGAGCGGGCCGCAGCGCCACGCGTCCCAACGCTCACCGTGCGCAAGAACCCGGTGTGGCAGCAAGATGGCCCCATTCTGGATTTCTTCCAGGACAATCATACTTTGGTAGTACTAGAGCCGGAACAAATATCGCTGTACACCTATGATTCCGACCAGTGGCGGCCGCGCAACACTTTCTCCGTCGCACACGCGCAGCCGTGGCCGCGCGATCTGCGTGGCCGGTTACACGTCAACGGACGGCAAGTGACCGCCTTCCTTCCGGGAACGCTGTGCACAGGGACGTTCTCACCGCCGGCGCTCGACTGCCGTTCTAGCGATGACCCGTGGCAGCTCGACCAGGGCTCCCTGGTGGCATTTTTCAGTCCGCGTCGAAATTTTTTTAGCGGCATTCTGGCCGGACCGAGCGCCGGCGCCTCAGTGATCCCGTTCTTCTCCGCGGCAACGTGGTCCAATAGTGAGCAGCGGCAATGGTTGTTCACCGGGACTGACGGCCGTACGCGCCTCTACCAGAACGAGCTTTCCGCGCCGGTGGCCGTGTTCAACGGCTGGGGCAGCAACCTGGCCGCAGCGCATTCCAACTGCGGCTCGGGATGGCAGCTTTTGGTGAGCGCACCTGCAGACAGCATTCGCCCCGACAGCCTCCAGGCCATGGAGATCGCCGGCCACGAAGCGCAGCCGGTTAGTTCGCCGATTGAACTGGCGGGCCCGCTCTCAGCTTTGTGGACTTCGGGAAAGAACAGCGAGATGGTCAATGCCGTGATGCAATCGCCGGCCACAGGGAGATATGAAGCATTTACTCTCACAGTTACTTGCAATTAGTTGTCTTCTGTTGATGACAGCGGGCGGACATGCCAGCTCGCGTCCGCGATATGGCGGGACTGTGCGCGTCTTGCTTCATGACAAAGTGAATTCTGTCGACCCCACGGCTGAAGAAGATCATCCCGCGGCGCGCGATCGCCTGGCCAGCTTGACGTTTGAAACTCTGACAGCAATGGATGATCAGGGACGTTTGCATTCCAGGCTAGCAGGCTCGTGGTCCTCTGATCCAACCAAGCGCGTGTGGCAGTTTCGCCTGCGCCTGGCCAATTTTCATGACGGCACGCCGGTCACCGCGGCCGACGTTGCATCCAGCCTGGCCAAATCCGGCGTGGCCTGGAGATGTACAGCCAGCAACCGGCAGACCGTCACGATTGAAGCCTCCTCGCCGGTGCCGCACATGCCGGAGATGCTGGCGCTGGAGAAGTTTGCCATCGTCAAGCGCGAAGCAAACGGCACACTGCTCGGCACAGGGCCGTACAAGCTGACTGAATGGCAGCAAGGCGAGCGAGCGCTGTTTGCCGCCAATGAAGATTATTGGGGAGGGCGCCCCTATGCTGATGCCGTCGAGTTCCAGATGGGCGCTTCCCTCCGTGAAAAACTGTTGCAGCGGCAACTGGGGCTCCACAGCGCCGCCGAGCTGAGTATTGACCAGCTCCGCGAACTGGACCAGAGCAACCAGAATGTTACGGTGTCGCGCCCGGCCGATTTGCTGGCTATATTGTTTGTGCAGCCCGACTCGCCGTCCCGGCCGGGCAGAAAGCCGGTGGACCCGCGCGTGCGCCAGGCACTTGCCTGCGCGGTGAACCGCGCCGCCATCAGCAACGTGCTGCTGCAGAGGCGGGGAGCTCCTGCTTCCGGACTGCTGCCACAATGGCTGACCGGCTATGAATTCATGTTTCCCGGCAATGTGGAGCTGGACCGCGCGCGCAAACTCTTCGCTGAAGCCGGCGCGGTCACGCCGGTTGCCCCTATCTCGCTGGCATATGATTTTTCCGATCCGGTGGCCAGGATTGTGGCGGAGCGGATCGCGGTGGACGCGCACGAGGTTGGAATCCAGGTGCGACCGTACGCCGAGGCGCATGTAAACAGCAAGTCGGCGCGGACAGCGTCAAGCGCGGATGCCGTGCTGCTGCGGCTTCCCTTGTTGTCCTTGGATCCATCGGTGGCCCTGGCGGCGCTGGCCGGTGACCTGGGGCTTGACGCGGAAAACGGTTCCGCAACTCTTGGCGCAGGGCGGCCGGAAGATTTGTTTGAGATTGAGCGCAAGACACTGGAGAATTTCCGTGCGGTTCCCGTGGCCCGCGTGCCCCAGGCCCTGTGGCTGAACGGAACCACGCACAACTGGCAGCAGCTTCCTACGGGCGAGTGGGCGCTGGACCAGCTCTGGGTGGAAGGAGCGCGATAGAGTGTCCCTGAAGACTAAGCTGCTTCTGCTGGTGGCGCTGAGCATTGCCGCGAGCGTCGGCGCCGTGGCCTGGCTCATTGAAGAGCGCGCGCACGAAGCGTTTCGCCAGGTGGAGCAAGAACGCACGGCCGGGCTGGTACACCAGTTCCAGCGCGAGTTCGACCATGAAGGAGAAGAAATCATCCGCGGTGTGGAGACCATCGCCAATTCCGATTCCATGCTGCGGACGGTGATCGATCTTTCCAGAGGCACCGACGCCAACTATGTGAAGGACGCCGCCGGCTATGCTTCCACGCAGCGGCTTGATTTCCTCGATCTGATTGCGCCCGACGGGACCATCATTTCCTCCGCGCATTGGCCGGCGCGCTTCGGCTATAAGCAGCGCTGGTTTCTGGAAACATCCGCGCCGCTGTCGCAGCAGGCGTTCCTCAAACATGTGGAGACGCCGCAAGGGACCGTGCTGGCCATGCTGTGCCTGCGCTCCATACATACCCATGGAGCAAACTCTTACTTGATCGGGGGAAGAAAGTTGGACACGGTGCGGCAATCGCTTTCACCTCCGGAGGGGTTGCGCGTTTCCATCTACAGCGCTCCCGCGGAGGGCCCGGCGGAGATTCTGGGCCCGGCCAAAGACAACATCGGCTTGGCCAAGCTGATGCCGCTGATCCAGAAAGCGATGGACCAGCGCAGCGAGACCTCAGCCACCATCAACTGGGGCCCGGGACTCCCGCAGGAAGAGATTGTTCACGCCATCCCCTTGCCCGGCTATTCTGACCGCGTCCCCGCGGTGCTGCTGGTGGGCAACTCGCTGGAGCACGAGATGGCCCTGGAAAAGCACATCCGCAACATCTGCCTGATCATCGCCGCGCTGGGCGTGTTGCTGGGTGTGATTGTGAGCGGCATGGTTACCGCGCGCATCACCAGCCCCATCAATAAGCTGGCGCGCGCGGCCACGCAGATTGGCCAGGGCAACTGGGATGTGCGCGTGGAACCCGGCTCCCAGGACGAGATCGGCAAGCTGGCATCCGCTTTCAACCACATGACCCAGGAACTAATGGCGCAGAGAGAGCGGCTGGTGCAGAGTGAACGGGTCGCGGCTTGGCGCGAGCTGGCGCGCCGCCTGGCCCATGAGCTGAAGAACCCGCTCTTCCCTCTGCAAATCACCGTAGAAAACCTGCTGCGCGCCCGGGAAAACACTCCCGAGCAATTTGACGAGGTCTTCCGCGAGAGCACCTCCACGCTTCTCGAAGAGATTGCCAATTTGAAGACCATCGTTGGCCGCTTCAGCGACTTTTCCAAGATGCCCGCGCCGCAGCTTGAGGCGGTCAGCCTGGATGAAATGATCCGCAGTGTGGTCCAGCTTTTTCAGGGCCAGCTCATGCGCGGGCCAGCCCGCATTCAGCCTAAGCTGCAATTGGGCGAGGTCCCGCCAGTCAGCGGTGACCCGGTGTTGCTGCGCCGGGTGATCGAAAATCTGGTGCTCAACGCCATTGACGCCATGCCCCAGGGCGGCACACTCACTTTCCACACGGAACTGAATCATAAGTTCGCGGTCTTTGAACTTTCCGACACCGGCAAGGGCCTGACGCCGGAAGAGTGCGAACGGCTGTTCACTCCGTACTACACCACCAAGCAGCACGGCACCGGCCTGGGATTGGCAATCGTGCAGTCGGTGGTGAGCGACCACAAGGGACAAATCAGCGTTAGCAGCATCAAAAATTTTGGAACGACGTTTCATATTGAACTCCCCTTATGGGACACTTCCAATGAAAGCGAGAATAATGGACTCACAGCAACGGAGAGCAGCAAATAGCATTTAGCAATTGGCCAAAGCCGGTAAATAAAAACTAATTGCTAATTGCTAGCTGCTAATTGCTTTTATGAAAGCCAACCTTCTCATCGTCGATGATGACGCCAACACACTGGCGTCGCTGGCCCGCGCTTTCCGCCTGGCGGGGCATGAAGCCACTGTCTGTGACAACCCCCTCAAGGCGCTGGAGATGATCAAGTCGGAAAAATTCGACCTTATATTTTCTGACGTGGTGATGCCCGGCATGGACGGGCTGAAGCTGCTGGAAGAGATCCGCTCCGCCGGCGTGACCACGGCCGTGGTCATGATGTCCGGCCAGGCGCACATCGAGATGGCGGTGAAGGCCACCCGGCTGGGCGCACTGGACTTTCTGGAAAAACCACTCTCCACTGACAAGCTTCTGCTCACGGTGCAGAACGCTCTGCAAATGGAGCGGCTCAAGCAGGAAAACCAGCAGCTCCGGCAGCAGCTGGGCGGCTCAGGAATCGTCTACACGGGAGAAAAAATGCGCCAGCTGCTGGCCCAGGTGGAGCGCGTGGCGGCCAGCGAGACGCGGGTGTGCATCCTGGGCGAGACCGGGACCGGCAAGGAACTGATCGCGCGCACCATCCATGAGAAGAGCCACCGCAGCCAAGGCCCTTACATCACGTTGAACTGCGCCGCGGTGCCGGCGGAGCTGATCGAGCCGGAATTGTTCGGCCACGAGAAAGGCTCGTTCACCGGAGCGGCCGCGCGGCACGTCGGCAAGTTCGAGCAAGCCCATGAAGGCACGTTCTTTCTCGATGAGATCGGTGACATGGCCCTGCCCATGCAGGCCAAACTGCTGCGCGTGCTGGAACAAGGCGAAGTGGAGCGCGTGGGCGGGGACAAGCCCATCAAGGTCAGCGTGCGCGTGATTGTGGCAACGCACCGCAACCTGAAAGAGCAGGTCCGCCAGGGCGGTTTCCGCCAGGACCTGTTCCACCGCATCGACGTCTTCCCCGTAGTGCTTCCGCCTCTGCGCGAGCGCCTGGAAGACGTTGCGGCCCTGGCCGCGCACTTCGCCACTCAAATCACCAAACAAAACGGATGGAAAGAAGTCACTTTTTCCGAAGACGCCACGCGCGCGTTGCAGGCGTATTCCTGGCCGGGTAACATCCGCGAGCTGCGCAACGTGGTGGAGCGGGTGCTGCTTTTTGCTGAAGGCGAAACGGTGACCGCGGCCACGGTCCATACGGCCCTGCCGGCGCAGCCGGGCGGCGAGGGAAATGTTTCCATCGCCGGGTCCGGAACGCTGTCAGAGCGGGTCGAACAATTTGAGCGGCAGATGATTTTGGATGAGATCAAGCGCCACAACCACCACATCACCAACACCGCCAAGGCGCTGGGCCTGGAACGCAGCCATTTGTACAAAAAGTGCCAGCAACTGGGGATCGACCTGCGGGAGTTGCGAAAGTAGCCATCCAGACTCGACGCGGGTTGGAGGCTCTGGATTGGCAAGGCCCGCACGGCTGTGCGAAACTTGAGGCGAAGGGCCTGTAGCTCAACGGTTAGAGCAGCAGACTCATAATCTGTTGGTTCTCGGTTCGAATCCGAGCAGGCCCACCAGTGATTGCCTTAGAATCTACCGCAGTAGAGGTCGGGAACATCATTATTTTTGAGTGAGGCACGATTGCGCTTGCAGCATTTTTGGGCCGCCGTGATGGTTGTTGTGTTTTCGGCACTGGCCAGTTCAGGGCAACAGGCCCTTAACCAAGCCCAAACTTTCGATCCTGCAACCACTTTGCAGGCGACCCGGGAACGCTTGCTCGCGGACCTGGCCCGCCTGCCACGTTACACTTGTGTACAGACCATCACGCGGCGATACTATGGTCCGCAATTCCGAGTGCGTCAGCCATCTTGTGCCGACCTGATTACTGCCCACGAAAAACACACACTTGAGTTGCCGCCACAAGGCTGGGACCGCTTGCGTCTGGAGGTGGCCATCGCCGACGGAAAGAATGTTTACTCGTGGGTCGGTGCACCCAGATTCGAAGAAAGCTTCCTCGAAAAGCTGGCCGGACGCAGGCCGCTTTGGAGTGGTGATTTTGGGACTTTTCTCAACTCGATCTTCCGCCGGGCAACAGTGAACTTCCAAAAAGAAGAAGTTGTGAACGGCAGGCGGCTGCTGAAGTACTCCTATGACATGCCCATTGACGGAAGCGGGTATCAGGTCAAGACGAGTGAGGGCTGGTCATCCACCGCGTACAGCGGCACGTTTTTGCTGGATCCCGGCGCGGCGGACATTGTGAATGTGACCGTGCGCACCGCGGAGTTGCCTGACGGCAATCCCGCCTGCCAGGCGATCAGCGAGGTCGACTACGCAAGAACTCCCATCCACGACCGCATGGTCCTCATTCCGAATGAAACGCGCCTGCGCATGATCAATCGCGAAGGCAGCGAAACACTCAACCGGACCGCATATGCGAACTGTCGCGAGTACGCAAGCACTTCAAGGCTGCTATTCGACGCTCCGCAAAGCAACACCGGAACAGCCGTTACGCCGCCATCCCAACTGCCGCCGCCCAACCCGTTGCCGGCTGGACTGCACTTCGACTGTCGCATCGTGACGCCGATTGATTCAGACACTGCCGCCGCCGGCGACCCGGTTGAAGCAATCCTCCGTTCACCGATCCGTAATAAGAAGAATGGCGTACTGGCTCCGGCCGGCGCCCGCCTTCACGGGCGTCTGCTGGAGATTGAGCAACGGTCTGGGCCGATAACTTCCTTCCAAATCATGGTGCAATTTGAGACCATCGAGCTTAATGGTAGAGCCGTGCCATTCAGTGCCGCTCCAGAGCCCTCGCCGTGGCCGCGGGGGTTTTTGGCGAGGAACTATCCAGGCCCGATCGCTGTTCCTCCCGAAGATCCGTCGGCTGAAATCGGCACCTTCATCATCCGCCAGGAACATCTGCGCCTTCAGCAGTTCGACTGGAGATGGACCACTCTATCTCCTGTCAGCAACGACAAATAACCTGCCAATGATTACTCGCTAACCAAGCGCACTGTGCATTTGTCGCGATACGTGCAGCCAAACGGGAAGATGGCCGCTTATTCACTTCATTCTTTCCAGACCCCTCCCCATTCTGCATGGCGGGCCAGTTTGTAGTCATGCTTCTGGGACCGGGTCACGGTCCGGGTCTCGATCCTGGTTTCGATCCCATGCCGCGCGCACAGCGTAAGCTGTATGTGGCCGCTGTGCTTCTGCGGATGGCGGACGATGCGAGAGCCGGCCGGCGCATGGTTTTGGCGGCTGGCAACAATGTAGGAGAATTTCTCGTCCTCATACGACAAGGCCCCGCCTTTCAATTGGCGGTGCTGTGATGTGCGTTCCAGCCGCTGGGAAAAATGGCACCAGGCACCAGCGCCGGCCATCGGACAGGCATCTTGATGCGGGCATGATGACCAGAAATTTTGTCGCGCAGTTCCAAGCCTGGCGAAGCAGGGTTGCGGCCGCAGACTGCGGCAGTTCTCCCAAGGCATAAGAGATCACCACCAGGTCATGCGGAGGGCAATGTAACTCAGTCCGCAGGTCCTGCCTGACCCAGTGTGCCTGGCGCAGCACCGGGCGCAAGCTCTTCCCGGCGATGCGGCTTCCTAACTTGAGCCAGGCCTCGTCTGACTCCACCAGCGTAGCTTGCCGCAAGGCAGGAAATATTTCTGACGCGGCGAAGAGCGCCGTTCCTGGCCCGGAGCCCAGATCAAGAAGGCCGGCAACCTCAGCTTGGGGAACAAGCCGGCGTACTTCAGAGAATACGCGCCAGTTAGCAGCGTAAATGGCCGGCAGGCGAACCGCCAGGTAGGCGGCCCGATGCGCTTCATTCCTGACAGCGGGAAAAGAAAAGTCTGCGGCGTGGTACTGCTGGGTGAGCTGTGCCGAAGCACGGGTAAGCGTGCTCCGGTCCACCTTCTCAACTTCGGGCTGGATGGCAACCAGCAACTCCTCCGGCAGGCGCATATGGATTAGTCTAAGTCCGCCGGAAGGAGTTCAATTCTGGGGATGTGCCCGGCTCAAAATTTGCCGTATTTTACGGAGCAGCCGTAGGGGCGCGTCGCAGCGTCGGCCACTGGCTTGCCTCCCAGCGCTGCTCCCAGCGCCGCGGAAACATAGTTCTTGGATCCGGCGATGTCGGCTTGGTCCGAGGTCGGGTGGTCGTCAATGGCCCCGTTGTAAATGAGCACTCCTTTGGGATCGATAATGTACATGTGCGGCGTGGTCATAGCGCCATACAGGTGGCCCAGGGTCCCTTGCGGGTCCATCAGCACCGCGGTCGGCGCGGCGTT
>WNFN01052194.1_pt3 | contig 10450 bp, 7 predicted proteins | sample 5400161 | NCBI WGS metagenome assembly WNFN01 (sample SAMN13153353, study PRJNA577476) | soil metagenome | isolation source: 80 cm saprolite on Douglas fir-dominated hillslope | place: USA:California | collected 2013-09-17
GGCAAGCTGGTGAATAACGGGCCGTTCTTGGTGAAAGAATGGAAACTGAACTACCGAATGCGCCTGGAAAAAAATCCCAACTTCTGGGACGCGAAAAACGTTCAGCTGCAGACGATCGATCTTTTGCCGGTGGAGAATGCGATTACCGCTTACAACTTTTATGCTTCTAAAGTTGCGGACCTGATCCTCGATAAAGGATTAACACCGCCCTCCCTTATTCCGGAGTTAAAAGCGCGCGAGGACTTTCACGCTGCTCCCTTCTTAGGCGACTACTTTATCCGGTTCAATGTGAAGCGTAAGGCGTTTTCCGATCCTCGGGTGCGACAAGCGTTTGCCATGGTCATCGACCGCGAGCGTATTGTGCGCAAGATCACCCAAGCTGGTGAACCGCCGGCGTATTCCTTTACTCCGCCAGGAACCGCGGGCAATTATCAACCGCCACATATGTTCGGGCTGGATCCTGAGCGAGCCAGGACGCTATTGGCCGAAGCCGGATACCCGGCCGGCAAAGGATTTCCGACCGTTTCTTATCTGTACGACAATAAGAAACTCAACGAAGACATCGCCGTCGAGATTCAAAGCATGATCTCGCAAGAGCTCGGCATCCATGTGGAGCTAGTGAAACAAGAATGGAAGGTTTATCTCAACTCAACAAACCGCCTCGACTACGACTTTTGCCGTTCGAGTTGGATAGGCGATTACAATGACCCAAACTCATTCTTAGAATGTTTTATCTCCAACGGCGGAAACAATCGCACGGGCTGGAGCAACCCGAACTACGACAAGCTGATCGCCGCCGCCGCCAAGGAAGCCGATCCGCAGACTCGCCTAAAAATTCTAGCCCAAGCGGAAGACATATTGCTCAACCAAGGGACACCGATTTGCCCGCTGTATTTTTACATGGGGATCCAGATCTATGATGGAACCAAGTTCGGCGGGATCGAGCCTAATCTTCTCGATACCCATCCGTTCCGGGAGATGTACCGGATAGCGGGGAGCGTGAAAGGTGAAAGGTGAAAGGGTCATTGCCCAGCACGATCCTGGAGGGGAGCCGCTTTGTAGGATGGCAGGTCTGTAGGCAGGCAGCTGGCGGCTCCCGGGAACGGCTCCAGGTGTTGCCACACGCGCGGTGACCATGGCAACACCGAGGATCATCGACGTTCAAACGACGGGTGACACGCAAAGGTCCGACTTCGCCCGGTCGTCTGAAACTCCCGGAGGACTTCGGCGAGCTCAGTCGAGCCGCTTCGTCGGACAAACTCCGCCCCCAGTTAGCTAACTCCTCCTAGGCCCACGCAAAGTCTGGCTTGCCAAACGTAGCCCGGGAGTTTCAGACGACGGGGCGGAGTTTGGAATAAAACGAGGTCCTAGTGGTCATATCGGTTGAGGAACCTTTATGCTATGAATAGAACTCCGTTTTGGCAGCCTATCGCCTTGTTCCTGGCGACCGTAGCCGCTTCCTCCGCTCTAGCCGCTACGCCGTCCAATGTGATCATGACATTTGTCCACCCTGAGCGGCTTACGGATTTTAGAGTTCAAGGCCGGAATGAACAGGACAGTGCGGTGAAATTTGCGCGTGAAATGAGCTCCGCTCTCGCCCCAACTGTCGCCAAGCAGGCGCCCGGTTGCACCCTTGCGTTTCACTTTACCGACATCGATTTGGGCGGCCGTTACGAACCACGACTCATCAGGCGCTTCAACGACGTCCGTTTTTACCATAACGGTCGTGAGCCGGTCCGATTGTATTTCGACTACACTCTGACCGACCCGCGCGGCCGGGTTTTAGCCAGAGGCTCGGATTCCGCAACCGATGTGCTCTATTTGGGCAGGTATCCATCCGAGCCCGTTCAACTTCCTTTTGAGGAGTTCTTTTTCGAAAAACAGGCGCTGATGTCCTGGATCAGGACCAAAATCGCCGCACCGGAATCTAGCCCAACCCTGGCGCAAAAACGCTAGCCCACGTAACCAAAACCAAAGCCTTCGGGGCAGGCCGGTGGCTGTCTGAGGAATCTAATCCACTGATAGAGTTTACCAGCGAGAATAGGTAGAATGCGCTTCGGCACATTTTGAACTTTCCGGGTCAGAGGAGGCCTCGGAACGTTCTCAGATCAGCCCGCCTGCCTGCCCCGAAGGCTTTTAGAAAGAAAAATCTAAGGAACCAGGTCCTAACCCGCAAATCTCGCGTCTCGGACAAACCAGACTAGTGATTGCGGGCTAGGTTCTGGTTTCTTAGATTTTCTTTCTATGCTTGATCACTTCATAAACGGCCAATGGGTACGCGGCCAGGGCGAAACTTTCTCCTCAGTTAACCCAGCAACCGGGAAACAAGTTTTTCAAACCAGGAACGCTGACGCGTCGGAGGTGATGGCAGCATTTCAGGCAGGTAAAACTGCTTTCCAGAAATGGGCAGAAAGCTCTCCGCCAGAACGCTTCCAAGTTGCTCGTAAGTTCGGACAGGCAAGCCGATTTGGGAGTCGAACCAAGAGATAGACACGGTCATCAAAAAGATCGACTTAAGCATCTCTGCTTACGAGGAACGGACTGGCAATCGGGAGCACCGGACCGGCTCCGCTAACGCCGTGCTGACGCACGCGCCACACGGTGTCGTCGCCATCCTGGGCCCATTCAATTTCCCTGCTCATTTGCCGAACGGACACATAGTTCCCGCGCTGATTGCCGGAAACTGCGCCGTGTTTAAGCCCAGCGAACTGACTCCATGGACCGGGGCTCTGATGGCGGATTGCTGGCAGCAAGCGGGTCTCCCGGCCGGTTGTCTGAATCTTTTGCAAGGAGGTCGGCCAACGGCGGAGTTGATTCTAGAACAACGCGAACTCACCGGCGTCTTTTTCACGGGCAGCGCGACCACGGGTATCGCGATTCATCAACGCTTCGCGGGCCGGCCTGACGTGATCCTGGCTTTGGAAATGGGTGGCAACAATCCCATGATAGTCCTGGACACAGACGACCCGGTCGCAGCCGCCCGGATCATTGCGGTTTCCGCCTTTATCAGCGCGGGTCAACGTTGCACCTGCACCCGGCGGTTAATCCTGGTAAACGGCTCTCGCGAACGTGACGACTCGCTCGGCAACCCAGTTTTAGATGCGCTCGGCAGGATCACAGAAAAAATTGTGGTTGGTCCCCCGGACCAAGCTCTCGAACCCTTTATCGGTCCAGTGATCAATGTGTCGGCAGCGAAAAAGGTTCTCAATACGCAGGAAGAGCTCATGGCCGAGGGAGCGAAATCCTTAGTGAAATGCCGATCAACGGCAACGGGGCTGCCCTTTCTACGCCCAGGCATTTTGGACGTGACCAACGTGGAGAATCCTCCAGATCAAGAAGTGTTCGGCCCTCTTTTACAGGTGTCCAGAGTGACCGATCTCGAAAGTGCGATCCGGCTGGCTAACAAAACTCAATTCGGGTTGGCCGCAGGACTGATCGGCGGTAATGCCGAAGAATTCGATCTATTTCGCCGTAGAGTTCGCGCTGGCATCGTCAATTGGAACCGGCCCACGACTGGAGCAAGCAGCGCAGCACCATTCGGTGGTATTGGTCTCTCCGGGAACCATCGTCCCAGCGCCTTTTATGCCGCCGATTATTGCGCTTACCCCGTGGCCACGATAGAGAGCGAACAGGTGAGCCCGATCGAATATCCCGGGCTGGCGCAGTAGACATGGGAAGTGAGAGGCCTGCCCTGAGCAAGCGCTAAGCGCGTCGAAGGGTGATTGGTGATTGGTGGAATACCTTGGTTCCCCATAATGTCGTCTGATCATCTGCGCTTGTCTTTCTAGGAATCTCCTCTGTCTCATTTTCTTGCAGCCATCGGCGCCCAGATCGGTTAAAACTCCGGACCGTCAGAAGAAATTAATGTCGCCCCGCGTCTTTATCAGCCATTCTAGCGAAGATAAAACCATAGCGGATACGATTTGCCAGCGGTTCGAGGCGGACGGGATCAAGTGCTGGATCGCCCCCCGAGATATCAAACCAGGATCCGATTGGACCAAAGCAATCACCGAGGGGATTGATGCGTGCCAGATTTTTGTCCTGGTTTTCTCCAAACACGCCAACGAGTCCGATCATGTTTATCGTGAGGTGGCAAAAGCGTTCTCTTCTCGTCTAGCGGTTGTCCCGTTCAGGATCGAGGCGGTTTCGCCGAATCCCAGTCTGGGCTATTACCTGAACACGGTCCAATGGCTCGACGCGACCGATCCACCGTTGGAACGACATGTTGCAGCACTGGCCGAGCAGGTGAAATCGCGCCTCGATGGAAGCGGCGAGAGCGATCGTTTCAGACTTTCGCCTGGTGCCGTCGCCAAAAATCCAGCAAGTGTCCGCCCGTCCGGCATCCTTAGAAGACGGACCGTTAGCCTGGTGATCGCTGCGTTTTGCCTGATCGCTGTCGCTACCGTCGGACTTGTTGTCATGCTCAATCGAAAGAACACCAACCCGGATTTGGTAAACACTGGAGTCATCCCGGCAAAGAGCATTGCCGTTCTACCGTTTGAAACTCTCAGCGAGGAGAAAAATGACAGTTATTTCGCTGACGGCGTGCAGGATGATATCCTTAACTGTCTAGCCCGGATCGCCCAACTGAAAGTGATTAGCCGGACCTCGGTCATGCAATATCGAGGCAGCGCCAAACGCGATCTTCGCCAGATTGCCAATGCTTTGGGAGTACTGAACGTCTTGGAAGGAACTGTGCGTCGAGCTGCGAACCGCGTCCGGGTGAGTGTTGAACTGGTCGAGGCTCGTAACGACAGCACGATTTGGGCAGACAGTTACGATCGCGATCTAACCGATATCTTCGCGATCCAGAGCGAGATCGCGCAAACCATTGCTGGAAAACTAACCGCTACGCTTTCGCCCAGCGAGCAGAAGTTGATCGAGCAAAAGCCAACCGAGAATCTAGCGGCTTACGACGTTTATCTGAAAGGAAAAGCGCTGATCAGCAAAACGGAACTCAGTTGGAATATGGTTGGTCCAGGGCAACCTCTCACTGATGCGATCGAGTTCCTCAACCAAGCGGTTCAGATCGATCCTACTTTCGCTCTGGCCTACTGCGCTGCCTGTGCCCTTCGCCTGCGAGCGGACCTCCCCGATGTGCACTTAGCCTACGCGTACCATCTCTACTTCCGCTATCGAGACTGCGATCAGGTACGCACGCACCTAGAGATCGCTAAGGCTGGTCTTCCCAATAATCCAGAGGCCATCGAACTCCAAGGATTCATGGACCGCAGGCAAGGCCGCTTCCAAGAAGCAGTTAACGAGTTCAAAGCCGCTCTCGAGCTGGACCCGCAGAATCCTCAAGGGATCTCAGATCTGGCCTTTACTCTCGTCAGTTTGCGTCGATTTAAGGCCGCCAGCGAGGTGTACGACCGCTTGATTAAACTGGTTCCCGATCAAGCGGCCTTGAAGATCGAAAAGGAGTTTTTCACAACTTTCCTGGCAACGGGAGACGACACCAAGCTGCAGGCTGCCATCGGCGAGCTTCCTAAATCGGCATCAACCGATCGGGAAATTGTGTCTACGAGTTTAACGTTAGCTTTGAATAACCGGGATTGGTCGCGGGCCAGCCAACTCGTGGACCAATTGCAAAAGAATGGCGGCGAAGATAATGGCAATTTTGGTTATGCGGCAATTCCGGTTCCGGCAGGATGCTATTCAATATTGCTGGCGCGGCTGCAAGGCCAGGAATTGAGTTCTACTTTTTTGGCATCCAGAGACGAACTTAACAAGAAAGTTCAATCGTCATCCAGCGCTTACCTTTTAAGTGCACTGGCAGTCGTAGACGCATTGCTGGACCGAAAAGAAGACGCCAACCAGGAAGCAGAGAACGCTGTCAACATGTTGCCGATCGCCAAGGACCCGTTGGATGGTCCTTGTGTCCTGGCAAACTCCGCTGTGGTGCATGCTTGGACCGGTGCCGTCGAGCAAGCATTCACCGAACTCGAAGTTCTAACCACGATTCCGCGCGGGGTCTACTACGGGCAACTGAAACGGGACCCATGGTGGGATCCCTTGGGCAAGGACCCGCGCTTTGACAAATTGTTGGCTCAATTGGCGCCAAAGGGGTGAGTACGAAGGGCGCACGAACCTGCAAAGTCTGCGGAACCTCCCTTGCGGAGGGCACGGAGGCGTGTCCGGTGTGCTCGTCGCGACGACCGTTAAACCCCGAGTTGATGCTTCTGGCTCTGGAAAAGGAGGTCGATGAAAAGGGTACCATCGAGCTAGATCCCGGCTCCGAGGAGCTTCGCTTTGGGCACTTTCAAGTTTTGCAACGCAACGATGGCCGGTCTTTTGAGCTTGGCCGCGGCTCGATGGGGATCACGTACAAGGCTTTCGATGTCGATCTTCAACGCCCAGTGACACTCAAAGTCATTAACTCGCGATACCTCAACGATGAATCAGCCCGGACCCGTTTCGTCAGAGAGGCCCGAGCAGCTGCCGCGGTCCGGCATCCTAACGTCGCCACGGTATTCCATCTCGGTAGGAAAGGAGACAATTACTTCTACGCGATGGAGTTTGTGCCGGGTGAAACCTTGGAACAAATCCTACGCGCAACCGGGCCTTTGGATCTAAAGACGGCGCTGGAAATCGCATCTCAAATTGCGGCCGGCTTGAGCGCAATCCATAAGCAACAGCTGGTTCATCGAGACATCAAACCCAGTAACATCATGGTGCATCTTGAGGGTGGAAGCCTCGAGAGCGTCAAGATCATCGATCTCGGCTTAGCCAAACCGGTAAACGAAGCCGGTGAGGCTGTCTCGGTCCCAGGATCGTTCGCCGGGACCCCTCAGTACGCTAGTCCAGAACAATTCAGCGGTTTGGCGGCGAGGTGCCTTTTAAAGGCTCCAGCTCGGAACTGTTCTACCAGCATCAACATGCTCCCCTACCGGTGGCAAGACTGACTTTGCTCCCTCAACCGGCGGTTACCCTGCTCGAGATTCTTCTGGAAAAGGATCCAGCAAAACGATTCCAGGCACCGGACGATTTGATCGCAGCAATTGCCGGGGTAAAGGCAGCGGTTACCTCCGGTTATCGCTTAAGCAAAGAGAAACTACGAAGCACCGTTCATGGTGAGATCGAATTGCGTCCGGATCCGTCGTGGGGCCTGGTCAGACGGCGGGACCGGAAGCGTAAGTTGGCCCTGTATGTTACCGGTGGCCTGGTCATTGCCGGGCTAGCCCTGGGCTTGTTCTATTACGAGCAGAGTAAGGTCTCTTCGACTCCGCCGATTGATAAAACCGCTCAACCGGAAAGAAGTATCGCGGTTCTTCCTTTCGAGAGCATCAGTGCGAGCCAGGACGACGCCTATTTCGCAGACGGGATACAGGACGAGATCCTCAACTATCTCGCGAAAATCGCCCAACTGAAGGTGATCAGCCGGACCTCAGTGATGCAGTACCGGGCCGGGGCCAGACGGGATCTGCGCCAGGTAGCCAATGCCCTCGGCGTCGCCAACGTCTTGGAAGGAGCGGTGCGCCGCGTTGCGAATCGGGTGCGGGTTAGCATTGAGCTCATCGATGCCCGCAACGATAACACCATCTGGGCAGACAGTTATGACCGGGATCTAACCGATATCTTTGCTATCCAGAGTGAGATTGCGGAAACCATCGCCCGGAGGCTGACAGCTACGCTGTCTCCGGTCGAGCAGCAGATGATCGAAAAGAAACCAACCGAAAATTTTGCTGCCTACGATCTTTACCTGCGAGCTAACGAGCTCATTGCGAACACGGATCTGAATGCTTTTAATTTTGAGAAAACTCTGCTCGATGCGGTCAAACTTCTTAACCAAGCAGTTCAACTAGATCCGAATTTTGCGCTCGCTTATTGCGGCGCCGTTCACGCACATGATCTCCTTTATGTCTCGTTTGATCCAACTCAGGCAAGACGCGCCTTAGCCGATACCGCTATTGAGACTGCTCTACGTCTGCAGCCCGATCTTCCCGATGTGCATCTCGCTTACGGCTACCATCTTTATTTCTGTTACCGAGACTATGAGCGGGCCAGCGTACAGTTAGCGATCGCGAAACCAGGTTTACCAAATAGCACCGACGTGCTGGAACTCCCGGCATTCATCGACCGGCGACAAGGGCACTTCGATAAAGCAGTGCAGGGCTTCACCGCCGCTCTACAGCTCGACCCGCGCAACGCCAATCCCATCTTAGACTTGGCCTACACGCTCTATGCGATGCGTCAGTTCCGAGCCGCGTCCGACGCTTATGACCGGTTGATCGCCCTCGTGCCGGATGAACCAGCATACAAAATTGAAAAGGCGTTGTTCGTAACATTCATGGAAACGGGCGATGAGACTGGACTCCGGAAGGCGATTAGCGAAGCGCCTACATCAACAGCGCCGGATCGCGGCGCTATATCACAAAACCTGAGCTTAGCCTTGTATGATCGGGATTGGCCACGTATTAACCAGTTCGTAGTACAGCTGAAAAACGCCGGCGGTGAAGACAACGGCAATTTCGCCTATGCGCCTGTACCGGTACCGGCAGGCTGTTATTCGATATTACTGGCACGACTACAGGACAAAGAGCTAAGCCCTGACTTTCAGCAGACCCGGGACCTGTTAAGTAAGAAGTCGCAGGCCACCCCAAGCAACGCCCTATTGCTGAGCGCGCTTGCCGTAGTCGATGCGTTACTGAAGCGGAACCAAGAAGCTATCGCCGAAGCCCAAAAAGCGGCGGAAGCCTTGCCTGTCTCGACAGACGCTATGGATGGCCCCACCGTTCTGGCAAACTTGGCCGTAGTGTACGCATGGACTGACGAAGCCGACAACGCGTTCAATCAGTTAGCAATCCTCACGAAAACACCCCTCGGAATTTACTACGGCCAATTGAAGAAGGATCCACTATGGGACCCGATACGTAAGGATCCTCGTTTTGATAAATTGTTAGCGCAGCTAGCGCCCGGGAAAGATCGGTAAGGAACTACTATTCGCTTCGCGTACAGACGTCCTAACGATGTTGGCGGAGTTGCGGCGCCCTTCGATGACCGTCGAAGACCCTTCCGTAGGGACTGTCGGCCTTTGTCCTCGCCAAAAAACCCTCCCCCTCACCCCAACGGAAACTCTTCCAATCGCGCCTCTAACCGCATTCTTAGCGCATCGCGCGCGTTTTCGGCGGCTTCTTCCGCCGACCCGATCGCAACGCAAAGGGCGACCAATCCCTCCAGATCCCCGAGATCGATAAACTCTGCGTCGATCCGGCCGTCCGGCGTACAATTGTGATAGTTACCCAGAGCCACACAAAGCGCGGCCGATCGATACCCGTAAAGCTGAAATGCAGTCGCCTCGCAAGTTCCCCCGGGCATTAGACAGCGTTGGAACCGGATTTTTTCTGTTTTAGCCACCTCAACGAAAAAGTCGGTGATTGGCGGGTCGAAAATCGAACTTCGATCTCCCACTCGAATGATCGGTCCCTCTCCCATTTTCGCCGGCGGAATCTCTGAACTGGCTTCAAGCGAGATTATGGTCGTATCCGGCGGCAACAGCTTTGACTTCGCCAAGTGAATGGCGCCGATAAAGCCGACCTCTTCAGCTCGCGTGAAAACACCGGCCACCGAACCCGCGAAGGCGCTTTCAGACAAGGTCTGCAAGGTAGCCACAATCGTCGCGCAGCCGATCAGATCATCGCAGGCGCGCGAGTACAGCCGGTCACCTTCCACGCGGAAAGCCGGCAAATCCCACATCCCGAAATCGCCGAACTCACGCACCGTACCTTTACCGTGAAGGCTTGGCGGTACACCACCCAAGAAGCGACGAACCGGACGCAATTGCCATCCCGGATGATCCATATGCGCAACGAACGCGTACCACGGCCGTTCGCCGCCGCACCAAGCGATCAAATTACCGACCTGATCCAGCTCCAATTCCAGACCCTCGACCCCGCGCAATTGGCGCGCGATCTCGGTCCTGACTGCATCCTCGAACGTCGGAGCAGTCGGACAGTCAAGAATTGGTCGAACGATGGCCAACAGTTCGTCACGGCGCATGCGAATCGGAAACATGCACAAATTACACCGATTCCGCAGATTATTTTGTCTGATTACTGATTAGTGATTACTGGTTGTGGACGGTTGTCAGTGATTACCGATTACCGGGCGAGAGCAAAAAACAATGCTGAAAAAAATCCGTTATTGGTTCGAATATATCTTTGTTGTGCTCTTTGCCCGAATTGTTCCCCTACTACCGCTGCGTTTGCTGCATGGCCTTGCCGCGACCCTGGGTTGGCTGGTTTATTATCTAGATCGGCGTAGTCGATTAGTCGCTCTGGCTAACCTTGAGGCAGCCTTCGGTGACCAATACACACCGCGGGAGAGAGCGCGTATCGCCAGACGATCAGTACAGGCGTTTGGCCGAAGCTTTCTTGAATTGTTTTGGACGCCTCGCCTGAACCGGCAAAACATTCACCGGTTTGTCCGCTTCGCGGACGAAAAGCGGTTC
>WNFN01099383.1_pt1 | contig 10446 bp, 7 predicted proteins | sample 5400161 | NCBI WGS metagenome assembly WNFN01 (sample SAMN13153353, study PRJNA577476) | soil metagenome | isolation source: 80 cm saprolite on Douglas fir-dominated hillslope | place: USA:California | collected 2013-09-17
GATCGGCTCAAGCGACTTCTGCTCGACCGAAATGTGATGGTGCGGGTGCACCCTGAGCCGTTGAAGAATCCGCAAGGATTGTACGATCCCTCCATCTACGCTCATTTGTTCACCGGCGAAGTCTCCCAGGGTTTCGTGGACGCAGCGGGCGGATTCGCGGTTGTCTCCGACGAGGAAATCTTCGGGGTGAGGGCTCGGCGCCGAGCTCGCCAAAAACGCGCCGATCTTCCCTTCGCCGCCGCTGCCTTCCGAGAGCTGAAAGAAGGCGATTTAATCGTCCACACCGATTTCGGGATCGGTCGCTATGCCGGCTTGACCAAGATGCAGGTTCAAGGCGTGGCCGGAGACTTCCTCGTCCTCGAGTACGCCGGACGCGACAAAGTCTATTTGCCGGTCAGCCGGATGCGACTGATCCAGAAGTTCACCGGAGCCGATCCGAGCCAGGTGACGCTGGACAAGCTCGGCTCCGGCTCCTGGGAAAAAACCAAGAAGCGCGTCAAGGAAAACCTACTCAAGATGGCCGCCGAGCTGCTTCAAATCTATGCGGCTCGGAAGGCCCATCCCGGCTACAGCTTCAAGCCCCCGGATGAATACTTCCATCAATTCGAAGCTGACTTCGAGTTCGACGAAACGCCCGATCAGGCCAAGGCGATCGAGGACGTACTTGACGACATGGCGAAACCGGAACCGATGGACCGATTGGTTTGCGGCGATGTCGGCTACGGGAAGACAGAAGTGGCGATGCGCGCGGCCTTCAAAGCCACGCTCGACCATAAGCAAGTGGCAGTCCTGGTGCCGACCACGGTCCTGGCTCAGCAGCACTTCCACACCTTTCGAAATCGATTCGCCGACTATCCAGTGACCATCGAGGTCGTCTCGCGGATGCGAAAGCCGCAGGAGGTGCGAGATGCCCTGCGCCGAACCCGCGAAGGCAAAGTCGATATCCTGATTGGCACCCATAAGCTCCTGGGCGCCGACGTTTCCTTCAAGGACCTTGGGCTTTTGGTGGTCGACGAAGAGCAGCGCTTTGGGGTGAAGCACAAGAAGAAGCTCAAGAAGCTGCGAACCCAGGTCGATGTGCTCACCCTCACCGCGACACCGATTCCGCGGACCCTCAACATGTCGATGTCCGGACTGCGCGACATGAGCATCATGGCGACGCCGCCGCAGGACCGCCGGGCAATCCGAACCTTCGTGATCAAGTTCGACCCGCCGCAAATCCGCGAGGCGATCCTCCGCGAAATCCAACGCGGCGGGCAGATTTTCTTTGTCCACAACCGGGTCCAATCGATTCGCTCGATGGAGCGATTCTTACGCGAGCTGGTGCCCGAGGTGAGCATCGGGGTGGCCCACGGCCAGATGGGGGAGGGGCAGCTGGAAAAGGTGATGGCCGAGTTCGTTGATAAGAAATTCCAGATGCTGTTGTGCACCTCGATCATCGAGAGCGGGATCGACATCCCCTCGGCCAACACGATGATCGTCAACCGCGCCGATGCGTTTGGGCTCGCTCAGCTCTACCAACTTCGAGGCCGGGTCGGCCGCTCGCGGGAGCGTGCCTACGCGTATCTGCTCGTGCCCGCAGGGCGCGCTGTCACTCGGGAGGCGCAGCGGCGCCTGGAGGTGCTCCAGACCTTCAACGAGCTGGGGGCGGGATTCTTGATCGCCTCACACGATCTGGAGATCCGCGGCGCCGGCAACTTGCTCGGTCCGGACCAATCGGGCTCGATCGCGGCGATTGGATTCGACCTATACAGCCAGCTCTTGGACGAAGCGGTGCGCGAGATGCGAGGCGAGCCGCCTCGGACCGAAGTCGATCCGGACGTTCAGCTTCCGCTGACCGCCCTGATTCCAGACGACTATGTGCCGGATGTTCATCAGAGGTTGATGTTCTACAAGCGCTTTTCTCAGGTAGCGAATCCCGATGAGCTGGCCGACTTGCGTGCGGAGCTGGCCGATCGATACGGCGAGCTTCCGGACGAGGTCGATCACCTCTCCGAGCTGATGCTCCTCAAGGCCGAGATGCGCGAGCTGCAGCTTCGGGCGATCGAAGCCGGCCCCGGGCGGCTGGTGATTTCGCTGGGCCAGGATCCACGGCTGGAGCCGGCCAAGCTCGCTACTCTGCTGCAGCGATCCAAGGGCATCTACCGCTTGACACCCGACATGCGGCTGGTCGCCAAGGTGCCCGAAGGACTCAAGGGACTCAATCTGCTCAACGAAGCCAAGAAAATCATGCGGGATCTTGGCAAAGCCGCGGAGCATACGTCCTAGATTTTAGCTAGCTGATCTGCTGCGCCGACAAAAGTGGTTGATTGCCCTTTCGAGGATTTCTTCGCAGCGGACCAACTCGGGAACCGGGACGAATTCACCGGTCTGATGAGCCTGCCGGATGTCTCCGGGTCCGAAGACGACCGCCTGCGCGCCCATCTGAGTGAGCTGGCGGGCTTCGGTTCCAAATGCGACGGTCGCGGGAGAGTTTCCGGTCTGGTCGGCGAGAAAACGAACAACCTCTGACTCGGGCGAGACTTGCCAGCCCGCATCCGACCGCAACATCCGAATCTGTGCCTGGAAGCTGGGCTCTTCTTCCTCGAGTTGTCTCTTTAGTCTCTCGAGCAGCTGCAATCCCCGGTCCGGGTTTTGTCCAGGAATCGGTCGCCATTCCACCGAGAACCGGCAACTGCCGGGAATGATGTTCCGCGCCTTCCCTCCGGAGATCAGGCCCACGTTGAGAGTAGAGAACGGAGGCTGGAAGCTCGGGTCCACCTCCTGGCGAAGCTCGCCCAGAGCAGCTTTCTCCAGCCGACCGAGAAAGCGCCCGGCGCGGAAAATTGCCGAGCTGCCGGTGTCCGGATAAGCGCTATGGCCTTCCTTGCCCAGCACGTCAACTTCAGCGAGGCAATACCCCTTGTTTCCCCGGATTGCGGTGAGCGACGTGGGCTCGCCCACAATCGCAAAATGCGCGGTCGGAAGTTTCCTTTCCACGAGGTGCTTGGCGCCCACGCAACCCACCTCTTCATCGGCGGTAAAGATCAGCATCAGCGGTGCTTCGAGCGTTGAGGCGCGCGCGGCGTCTGCAGCCACCAGCGCCGCGGAAATGAACGCCTTGGTGTCGCAGGCTCCGCGACCGTAAAAACGGTCATTCTTCTCCGTGAGTGTCAGCGCTTCTTTCCAATTGGCGTCGAACGGCACGCAGTCGGTGTGAGCTACCAGCGCCAGCTCAGGGCGAGCCGACCGGGGACCTCCGGCCACGCCAATCAGGTTCACCTTCTCGACACCGGCTTCGTCGACATAAGCCAGGCGTTGGGAGGCAAACCCCATCGAGCTCAAACGAGAATCCAGGTAATCAATAATTCCCGCGTTTGGCCGTGCGGAAGCTGAGTCGATCCCGACCAGGTCAGTCAGCGTGGATCGAAGTTGAGTCGATCCCGACCAGGTCAGTCAGAGTGGATCGAAGGGCAGCGAGCGAGCTCACGCCTTGAAGCTTACGACCGAGCAACCTGAATTGCTCGAATCCGATCACCGAATTGAAACCCGGGTGACACCGATTGTTTGCAGAGAGTTCACCGTGGCATTCGGCGCGGGAGGGGTAATCAGAGCCGGCTTGGCCCCGAGGGGACGGGCAAGAATCAACAAATGAACGCCGCTGCTGCCCTGACTTGGATGAGCCTTCTTGCGGCGAGCCCGACCCTTGACGGCAAGACTTCATCGAAGGCAGAGGCACTCTCCTTCAAGGAATTCTTCGTGGCTTCTCCCCGGGAGCTCAAGCCATCCGAAAAACTTCTCAGTCTCAATGGCAACCGGGTTCACATGGTCGGCTACATGGCCAGAATGGAGCGACCGATATATGGCGCCTTCTACCTGGTTCCTCATCCGGTCACCTGCGATGAAGAAGGCGGTGGAACCTCGGACCTCCCGGTGGAGAACGTACTGATTCTGGTGCGGTCAGCCAAAGACAGGGAGATCGCCTTCATACCAAGGCCTTTGGAAGTAACCGGGATTCTGGAAGTCGGGAATCGGGAAGAGAGCGACGGTCGGGTCTCTGCGATTCGGTTGACCCTCGACGGTCCACCAGCTCCGGGCAGGGCCGCCCAAACAGTCCCGAAAACAGCCATCACCCAGAGGGGGAAAAAATGAAGTGCTCCAGCGCTGTGAAGGTGTTTGCAAGTTCTCTTCTGGTCCTCGAGTTGGCCGGCATCGCGGTCGCCGATCCAACCAACGTGTCGATCGCTCCGCCGGATGGTGCCCGCTTGTTAGCCGGTCAGAAGTTCGACTTGCGGATCCAGGGCAGGGGCGAGGGACCCTTTTACGCCACGATTGCGATTGATGGCGTGCCCCTGGAGTTCACCTCTGGCGCGCAAGGAACGACCACCACCGATGGCATTACCGCGGCGGGTTATGGCGGCTTCAACCTACGCGGATACTCGAACAGCTCGCCGGGACGTCACACCATTACCGCCTCGTTCACCGACTCGACGGGAACCGTGAACACTTCGGCCGCGTTCGAGATCCTCAACCTCGCCGGACATCATCGCGCGATCAAAAACATCATCATTCTACTGGGCGATGGGATGGGCGTGGCTCACCGCACCGCCGCTCGCCTGGTGAAGTACGGAGTGACAAAGGGCAATCCCAACGGCTACCTGGCCATGGATCAGCTGCCCGGAACGGGGTTGGTCACCACCCACTCTCTCAACAGCATTATTACCGATTCCGCGCCTGGGATGGCCTGTTACGCATCCGGGAGCCATACCAACAACGGTCAGGAGGGCGTGTACCCGGGAAATCTCATTAATCCCTTTTATGCTCCGCGGATCGAGTACATGGCCGAGTACCTTCACCGGACACACGGCACTTCGCTCGGGCTGGTCACCACCGCGGATGTCGAAGACGCAACCCCGGCAGCGAACGCGATCCACACCGCGGACCGCAATGCAGGCACCGGCGTTTGCGATCAATACCTGGATGAGAGCGATCCGGATAACAGCCGAGCGTATGGAACCGGCCTAACCGTGCTGATGGGGGGCGGCCGCCGCTGGTTCCTTTCTGCCGGTCAATTCGGCTCCAGCCGCAGTGCGGCAACCGATTATGGTCCGTTGCCTGACGACCTGGTCGCCACCTGGAACTTGCCGGTTGCCGGCGCTATTGATCCCGGTCGCGATCTGATCACCGACTTCGAAAATGCCGGCTTTGCCTACGCGGACTCGGCAACCACGCTAAGCAACATTCTATCCGGTGGCACCCCGAACAAATTGCTAGGGCTTTTCGGATACGGAAACATGAATGTGACCCTCGACCGGATCGCGAAGCGCCGCGGCGTACCGATCCCTGGCTACAATGGTTACGCGGTCGATGATTACCACGCGCCCGACCAGCCGATGCTCGATGAGATGACCGATGCCGCGCTTCAGGTTCTCAGCCGGAATCGGAATGGGTTTGTCTTGATGGTCGAGGGAGCCCACATCGACAAGCAGTCACACTTGATGGATGCCGAGCGAGTCATCGACGAGACAATCGAGTTCGACAACGCGGTTGCGGTCGCTCGCCGCTTCGCAGATCAGGTTCGGGACACGCTCGTCATCGTCCTCGCGGATCATGAGTGCTCCGGCTTCAGCTTGATTGGCGCGCTCACTGGTGGAATCGACCATCTGCGAAACCTCCCGCCGGACAACATGGTGTTTGACCCAAGTCGGGTGCCTGAACGACAACGAGTCGTCGGAACCTACGATGCAGCGGGTTTCCCGCACTACAACATCCTGGCTGACGGCTACCCAGAGACCTTCGATATCGATGGGAAGCTGATGGTTGGCTACGGCGCCAATGCCGATCGTTACGAGGGATGGCTGGTGAAGCCCTTGCCGGTCATCGACAGCTTGCTGCCCAATGACATCAAGGCAGAGCTACGCACGCGAGGTTATCCAGACGCGCCCTGGCAGCGCGCGGAAAGAAATTACGGCTACTTCATCCGCGGCCAAGCCGATGGAGCCGCCGGAGGACAGGCGGTCCACACTGCCTCGGACATTCCTGTTTCGGCGTTCAGCAGCGGAAGCCGCGCTTATCAGCAGTTCTCGGGCGTGCAGACCAACATCGATGTCTTTTTCAAGATCATGCGCGCAGCCCTGGGCGGGTTTCAGTCAGGGGACGACGAATAAGGCATTTGCGTGCTCAGCTGGCGGCTCAGCTTGGCGAATTCGACGGTACTGCGCTCCGCGAGGGAGTGCCTTCCCTCGCGGACGATCAGCTCGCCGTTCACCGCCACATCGCGAATTGCGCCCTTTTCGGCAGCGAAAACGATGAACGCCAAAAGGTTGGTGGGCACGGCTCCGGACATCGATGGATGCGATAGATCCACGGTAAAGAAATCCGCCGGTGTCCCCGTCCGAAGCTCTCCTGTTGGAAGGCCGAGCGCATGAGCTCCATGAAGGGTTGCCGTCGTGAACAGTTGCCGGGCAAGCCCATCCGGTCGTCCTGTGCCAGGATCCAGCACCGCGCGCCGGCCTCGAAGCAGCCTTAAGTGCCCCTCGAGATCGCGCGCTTCGGCGAGCAGGTCCACCTGGGCCTGGCTGTCGGACCCAACGCAGAGGGGTATCTTCGCCGCGGCCAGCAGATCCGCCTGAACCACGCCGTCTCCCAGGTTCTTTTCGGTCGTCGGGCATACGCAGACGCTCGCGCCCGAGAGGCCCAGCTCCGAAATTTCGTCTCGGCTTAAGTGCAGCGCGTGGACCGCGGTGAAGTCAGGTCCCAGCAGACCGATTTCATCCAGCAGCTCCACCGGCCGCTTTCCGTGTTCTTCCAAACACGCCTTTACTTCCCGCAGCTGTTCAGCGACGTGCATGTGGATCACGCCCTTCCACTGGCGCTGGATTTCTTCCAGCCATTCTTTGGAAACAGCTCGGATGCTGTGCGGAGCGACGCCGATGGAAACCGCAGATTCGCCGCGCAGATCATCACGAAGCGCATCGAAGGCGGAGAGGAAGGCGCCCGGGCTTGGATCCACGAATCGTCTTTGCACCGGGTTGGGTGGCGTTCGATAGGCGCCGCGCTCGTAGGCCACCCGCAGCAACACAATTCGAAGCCCAACGTCTCGCGCCGCGCGAATGACCTGTTTTGCAAGCTCATTGGGATCCGCGTAGGCGGCCCCGGTGGGATCGCGATGGAGGTAATGAAACTCGCCGACCGAGGTAATTCCCACGAGCGCCATCTCGAGAAAGGCGTGACGCGACGCCACATACAGCTGCTCCGGATCCAGCACCGCTGCGGCTTGGTACATCAGCTCGCGCCAACTCCAGAAGTCGTCGGATCCCTGGCCGGGTTGAAGAAATTCGGTGCGGCCGCGAAGCAGCCGCTGAAACGCATGGGAATGGAGACATGCCCATCCTCGGAAACTTCTAGGCCCCAGCCCTCGCGCAACTCGCCCTCGAACAGCAACCAGTCCGCCGCGTACCATCGCGTTGACATGGTCCTACCGCTTCGCACCTTCCTGACGAAGCGGCAACACGTTCGCGCTGTCTTGAGCCGCTTCTGGGCGCAAAAACTGTACGTTTTTGACCCCCAATTACGACCAGAAGCGACGATTGTGGGCCCGCAAGCCTTTCGCCCCCTTGGATCCATCGGATCCTGGCGAAACCGGTAGTGGGCTTTTGGGTTGGTACGTCCAGTAGGATTTCACAAGCCCCCTTACCGGAGACTCACCCAATGAAGGCCCTCAAAGTCGGCGCCGCTGCACTCGGTCTGTTGATGTCTGTCCCCACTCTAGCGGCCGAAGTCGACCGCCGCGCCGAACGCCAGCAGGATCGGATCGCAGAAGGCGTGGAGAATGGTTCGCTCACGCCGCGCGAAACGGCCAACCTCGAGCACCGCGAAGCAAAGATCAATCGGGAAATCAAGCGAGACCGCGCCGCAAACGGCGGTACCTTGACCCCGGCGGAGCGCGCGAAGATCAATTGGGAACAAAATCGCGCCAGCCGAGCGATCTACCGCAAAAAGCACAACGACGTTCATCGCTAGCCAAGTAATCCAAGCAACCGGCGCGGCCTGAAACAGTCCGCGTCGGTTACATTTGATCCCGGGCGTCGCTGGATGCACATTCAGTGAATGAGCACCGTCCGGGAGCGTCTTGCCAAGCATCGAACGCACCCCGCTCCTGAAGAACTTCTGGAAAGAGTCTGGCCTCCGATGCTGGCCGTCCTTGCACAGCCGCCAATCAAAGAGGACGACTTCTGGCTCGACGTTAAATACGACGGCTATCGCGGCCTTGCTGGGCTCTCAGCGGGCCGTTTGGCTTTTCAGACGCGAAACAAGCTGGACCTGTCGGTACGATTTCCAGATGTTGCTCGCGCAATCGCAAAGCTCCAAATTGCCGAAGCGGTGATTGATGGGGAAGTCGTCGCGTTCGACGGCGAAGGAGTGACGCGGTTTCAGCAGCTGATGACCCCCGGGGTTGAGCACCATTACATGGTTTTTGACCTGCTCTGGCTCGACGGCGAGGACGTCCGGGGGAGGCCCATCGAGGAGCGCAGAGCGCTTTTGGAAAGCCTGCTTGCGAAGGCCGACCGAAAAATTCACCTTTCGGAGCGCCTCAACGAAAAGCTCGACGAGGCGCTTGCTGAAGCCAGGCGACGTGGTCTCGAGGGGGTCATCGCCAAGCGCCGCGGTTCGGTTTACCGCGGCAGCAGATCAAGCGACTGGCTAAAGCTCAAGGTATTCCAGGCACAAGAAGTCGTGATTGTCGGATACACGCCGATCTCCACCGGAAGCAACGAGATTGGAGCCCTGCTGGTCGGCGTTCGCGAAGGTAATCAATACCGTTTTGCCGGCAAGGTGGGCACCGGCTTTACCCAAGCCGTCAGACGGCAATTGAGGGCTAAGCTCGAACACGATCGGATTGGCGAGCCACCGGTGGTGGACCCGCCGCGAGAACGCGACGCAGTCTGGGTCAAGCCCCGATATGTGGCGCAGGTTGCGTTTAGTGAATGGACCCGAGATGGAAAACTTCGCCAACCCTCCTTTCAGGGCTTGAGAGAGGACAAGAAGCCCGAGGAAGTCACCCGCGAGGTGCCAGAGCGCGTGCCCGTTGGCGGAGCGAAACGGGTCGAGCCCAAGACGGCGCCGCATCCCGCCACCCCGAAGCCAAAAGCACCAAAGGCGGCGACCAATCCGCCGAAGGTCGAGCTCACCCACCCCGACAAGGTCATCTACCCAAAATCTGGTCTGACCAAACGGGACGTCTTCAACTATTTCAGCGAAATCGCCCCGTTCATCCTCCCAACGCTCGGAGAGCGGGCGCTCGCATTCGAGCAGTGGCCCCAGGGAATCTCCAAGCTCGGCATTTTCCGGCAACACGCCAAGGGCGTACCTCCTTGGGCGACCACAGCTTCCGTGCCGCATGAACGCGGACACGTCAGTCATCTGGTTGTGGATCGGCCAGAGACACTGCTCTGGTTAGCGAATCAATCGGCGCTGACGCTGCACATCCCCTCGAGTCGAATTTCTCGCCTCACCGAGCCCGATTGGGTGGTCTTCGACCTTGACCCGCCGGAGGGCCGATGGAACGACGTGATCGAGCTGGCGAATGCGCTTCGAAAATTTCTTCAGCAACTCGGGATCGACAGCATTCCCAAGACTTCCGGAAAGCGTGGACTTCACGTCGTGGTCCCGATCGCGCGCGGGCACACGCATCAAGACTCGCTGGAGTTCGCGGTGGCGATCACCCAAACCCTAGAAAGAGGTTTGCCCAAGCTCGGTACGACCGAGCGGACAATCGCAAAGCGGCAGGGTCGGGTGTACCTGGACGCGTTCCAGAATGGGTATGGAAAGACGATGGTCGCGCCCTATTCGCTGCGAGCGATTGAAGGTGCCCCTGCCTCGACCCCGCTTCATTGGTCGGAAGTCACCCCCAAGCTGGACCCCTTGAAGTTCAACCTGAAGACAATGCCGGCCCGACTGAAGGACGTGGGAAACCTGTTCTCGCCTGCGCTCGAGGGTCGTCAGCAGCTGCCGAGTCTGCGTTAGCGTCCGGGGTTAAGCAGCTCGGAGGCTGTTCTTTCGGCCACCAAAATGACTTCTAGTCGTAGCAATCGGAGTACTCCCAGGTCATTGCTTGTGTGCGCACGTTGAAAGCGTATTGGACTCACGCCAACTGAGGAGGTGTCTAAATGGAACCGTACATTCCTGAAACGATGAAGGTAGCGGCAATCGACCGCTACGGAGGTCCCGAGGTCCTGCAAGTGCACGAGTTGCCCGTTCCGCGGCCAGGAAGCAAAAAGATTCTCATCCGGCTCGAGGCTGCGGGCGTTGGCGTCTGGGACGCCGATGTTCGCTCGGGAGAGTTCGAATTCGGCAAGAGCGGGTTTCCGAAGATCCTCGGCAACGACGGCAGCGGAACGGTGATCGCTGTCGGAACTGGAGTGAACCGCGCCAAAGTGGGCGATCGCGTCTACGCCTATTCTTTCG
>WNFN01268175.1_pt1 | contig 10434 bp, 10 predicted proteins | sample 5400161 | NCBI WGS metagenome assembly WNFN01 (sample SAMN13153353, study PRJNA577476) | soil metagenome | isolation source: 80 cm saprolite on Douglas fir-dominated hillslope | place: USA:California | collected 2013-09-17
AGCAGGCCGGCATTGTTGGTGCCCATCTTGTAGGAAAACGTCTTGCCTTCCTTGTCGTAGCCATACCCCATGTCCGGCGTGAGCACCCACGGCGTCGGCGCGGCCGCTTGCGCGAAGGCGGACGTCGCCAGCGCGGACAGCGCGGCTGCCATCAAGAGGGTCTTGGTCGAAAATCGCGTCATCATCATTCTCCCCGGCGGCCGGTCTTTGAGAGTTTTTGTCGGTCCGCCAGTCATTGAACAAACCACGAACGCTGTTCTCCCGTCAATACGGCGGGTCCATTCGCCGCAGCGCGTCACCTTAGACTTTAGACTTTGGGATTTTCCGCTCCCGGCTTCGCGACTATGTTCCGGTTTCAGTCTAGAACCGTTTTTGAAAAAAAACGTCACGGGGGATGATTCGGATGAACTACGTCATGAAAACTTGTTGGGGCGTTGTGTTGTTGTTCGTGACACTGGTTCCCGTTGCCCATGCCGACGACTTCAAGCTCAGCAGCAACCAGAGGATTTCCTGCAGCCGCGGCCTCAGCGCCGGCAAGCTCAGTACCGCGACCTGCAGATCCTACGCCTACCTCTTCAACGTCAAGACCACGGAATATTTCAGATGCCAGGTCAGCCTGGCGCTGACGCGGGACAACAAGGAAGTCATCAACGTCCAGACCGACGGCGGCTGCACCAAGAAGCCCCGCGTCTTCGAGACCGATTCCAAAGCCGCCGAACACCAATTCGTTTTTTGGGCCCGGCGGTTACGCGGTGTGGGCCAGCGACAACAACGCGCAAAAGGTGCGCGGCTGCATCATCATCTCCTCCGGCCTCGGCTCCGACATCTCGAAATGTCTCGACATGACGTTTCAGTGAGTGCTGCGACTTGCTCCTCATCCTTCGAGACGCGGCGAAGACGCCGCTCCTCAGGATGAGGGCTCGATGCGCCCCTAATGGCTCATGCGCGCGGAAGCCGGATGGCCCGGCACCTTGAAGCGCTTGCCGGTGTCGGTGACCCTGGTGCCGTTGACTTTCAGGATCGAGAAATCCTGGGTCATGTAGTTTCCGGCCAGAATGTATTTGCCGTCGGGGGTGAACATGACGGCCTCCGGCAATCCGCCGACCTCGATGTCCTGGGTCTTGGTCACCTTCTTGCCGTCGATCTTCAGGATCGAGAGGCTGCCGTTCTTCTGGTAGAAAAAGGCCTTCTTGTTGTTGGAGCCGCGCAGGATGGCGGCGACCGCGAGATCGCCCTTCGGCGACATCGCCAGCCCTTCGGGGCCGTCACCGACCACCACCCGATCGATGATGCGTGGCGGGTTGGCTTCGAGATCGATCACGCTGGTGGTGTCGACGCTGCCGTCGGAAGATCCGGCGCCGCCATTGTCGGAGGTCAGCGCGATCTTGCCGTTGGGCGATACCACGACATTGTAGGGCCACTGGCCGGTCGGCAGGTCGACCTTGTTGTAAGTCACCTTGTCGCCCGCGATATCGAGCACCGACACTTTATGCGCGGGAAATCTCACGGCCAGCGCACGCTTGCCGTCCGGCGTGAACACCACATGCGCGACGCTGTCGGGAAAGGTGATGGTGTCGGTGACCTTGACGTCGGTACCGTTGACCGAGAGCACGCTGACCGAATTGTCGCCGCGGTTGGCAACCAGCGCCATCTTGCCGGACGGGCTGAAGCTCAGCCCCGACGGCTGTTTGCCGCCGGTGACGGTCGCCGCCACCTTGGGTGGATTGGCCTTGAGATCGATGACGTAAATCTTGTTGTCCGGCACCTGCTTCATCGTGTCGCCGTCCTTGGTGACATCGACCGAATCCGCCACCAGCGCGACCGAGCCGGTGGGGTCGATGTCGAGATTGACCGGCGGTCCGACGATCGAATTCTTCAGCGGCAGGGTGGCGACGATCTGGGGACTTTCAGGATTGGCGAGATCGACGATCAGAACCGAGTCCTTGCCGGGCGCCGACAGGACCGTCTTTCCGTCATCGTCCCACCAGACTTTCTCGTCGTTGCCGACGATCATGAACGGCTTGGCATAAGCCAGATTAAGGCTGGAGCTGCAGAGCAGGATTGCCGCTCCCAAGGATAATCCAACGGCACGACTGACAGGCATTGAGGCGTTCTCCCGGATAGGACCGGCCTCTGATGGGCCGGTTTTGCAACCCTAGAGTACGCGGGGAACCGCATTGTTGCCAGTGCGAAGCGCGCGCGGGCCGCGCCATCGAATCAACCCTGTTTTCGGGCATCCGATCGGGGCCAACGTCACGACGATGCGTGGATGTGATAACAACTAGAATGGGAGAACTCGATGGAACGGCTCAAGGGCAAGACAGCGATCGTGGTCGGCGCCGGTTCGATCGGGCCGGGCTGGGGCAATGGCAAGGCGACCGCGGTCACCTTCGCGCGTGAGGGCGCGCAGGTGTTTTGCGTCGACCGCAACCAGGCTGCGGCGCAGCAAACCGTCGATATCATCACTTCCGAAGGCGGCGCGGCGACGGCGTTCACCGCCGATGCCGCAAGCGCCAGCGATGTCGAGGCGATGGTGGCTGCCTGCCTCAAGGCCTATGGCCGCATCAACGTGCTCGACAACAATGTCGGCATCGCCGAGATGGGCAATGTCGTCGACGTCTCGGAGGCGAGTTGGGATCACGTCTTCAACGTCAATCTCAAAAGCGCGTTCCTCACCATGAAGCACGTCATCCCGTTGATGGCGCGGCAAGGCGGCGGCTCGATCATCAATATCTCGTCGATCGCCTCGATCCGCCATCTCGGCATCTCCTATGTCACCTACGCCACCACCAAGGCCGCGATGAACCAGATGACGCGCACCACGGCGGTCGAATACGCGCCGAAAAATATCCGGGTCAACGCGGTGCTTCCGGGCCTGATGAAAACCCCGATGGTCGAACACTCCGCCGGGTTGGCGGCGAGTTACGCCGCGGGCGACGTCGAGGCGATGTGGCGCGCGCGCGACGCGCAGGTGCCGATGGGCCATATGGGCGACGCCTGGGATGTCGCCAACGCGGCGCTGTTTCTGGCTTCCGACGAGTCGAGATACGTCACCGGGATCGAGTTGATCGTCGATGGCGGGGTTACGCTGAAGGCGGGTTAGGGCCGTCATGTGAAACAACCCCTCTCGTCGTCCCGGCGAACGCCGGGACCCATAACCCCTGGCGTTTCGAGTTGATGAAAGGCGTCGTCGCCGATGGTTTCGGACTGGCGCAGGCCGAGCAGGGATCGCCGCGCGGCGCCGATCGCGCGCCGCCGCAGCGGATCTGCCGGAAGTTCGCCGGTCGCGACGCCGCCATCGGGATCGCCTTCCGCGCGCAGCAGCAGCGCGCGGTATTCGAGCCGGAGGATCTCGGCTTCCTCGGATGGATCGCCGTCGATTTCATCCAGCGCCGCGCGGTAGGCGACCGCGCGGGCGCGCGCGACCTCCGATGCCACCGGGTTCTCATCCCTGAGCTTCAGTGCCGAGATCAGCGGCCGCAAGGTCAGGCCCTGAATCACCAGCGAGCCCAGCACCACGGCAAACGCCGTCAACAGCATGAGATCGCGAAACGGAAAAGCTTCCGGCAGCGCGTACGCCGCCGCCAGCGTGACGATGCCGCGCATCCCGCACCAGGACACCACGATGCCGCCTTCAACGGTGGGCACGGCCGTCGGGCGCCTGGGATGAACGATACCTCGCGCGATCAAGAACCGCATGGTGGTGCCGTAAGTGGTCACCCAGGCAATGCGCGTGACAATCACGGTGGCGAGAACGCAAGCGGCCACCGCGCAATATTCCAGCCGCACCAGATCGTCGAGCCGTTCCCAGATCGGCCGCAGCTGCATCCCGATCAGCATGAACGCCAGCACGTTGAGCACAAACACGGCGGTGTCCCACACCGCGTAGGATGGTACGCGCAGCCGCGCCGGCGTTCGTGCCGGCGCCGTGCGCGCGATCGTGATCGCATAGGCGACGATGGTCAGAATGCCGGAAAGGCCGATATGCTCGGCGACGATCCACACCGTGAAGGTGCCGGCGAATTGCACGATGATGGAGCTCGGCGCATCGGTGATCCGCCTGGTCAGCAACATCGACGTCCGGGCGAACAGATAGCCGGCCACCAGGCTGCCCGCCAGCGCCAAGACGATCGACGGCGCAAACTCGCTCCATTTGAAGTGCTGGACCGCGGCGGCGCCGACGGCGACGCGATAGATCAGCAGCGCGCTGGCGTCGTTGAGCAGGCTTTCGCCTTCGAGGATCTTGAGAATGCGATAGGGCAGATTGATCTGGCGCAGGATCGCCGTCGCCGCGGCCGCGTCGGGCGGCGCCACGATGGCGCCCAGCGCGATCGCCGCCGCCCACGGCATGTCGGGCAGCAGCCAATGGACCAGCACCGCCACCGCGGCGGTGGTTAGACCTACCGCGATGAAGACCAGCGTCGAGACCGGCAGCCAGTTGTCGCGGAGGTCGCGCACCGAGGTGTCGAATGCGGCGTCCAGCAGGACAGGGGCCACGAACAGCGCCAGCGCCAGATCGGGCTCCAGCGTCCAGGACGGACCTGACGGCACGAAGGCCAGCAGCATGCCGCCGATGGCGAGAAAAGTCGGGTAGGGCACCTTGATCCGCCGGGCCAGCGCCGACAGCACCACTGCGCCCAGCAGCAAGCCGATAAGCCATTCGAATGTCGTCAAGCCTGATATCCTTGCTGGTCGATCGAGATCAATACTGCCCGCCAATCTAGCATTAAAATCCGCAGGTATGATCGTCCGAAAATCCGCGGTTGTTCGAACCGCACACCACTTGCTACGCTCGTTCCAATATCGAAGAGCGATCCACAGGACAAATCGATGCGAGATTGTTTCTCAGCCCTAATCCGGAGCGTGGCTGTCGCTTCCGTCCTGTGGGCAACACTGCCGCACCACGCGTTCGCGACAAGCACCGAACCGGCCACGGACCCGCAGGTCGACCCAGCGCCTTGCGTCGCGGCAGCGGCGGCCAATGACGCCGACAGGATCATCGCCATTTGCGGCACGCTGGTCGACAACGACAAGACGTTGAGGGCCGACCGCATCAAGGCGCTGATCGCGCGCGCCGGCGCTTACAACCGCAAGGACCTGATCGACCGCGCCATCGGTGACTACGACACCGCGCTGCGGCTCGATCCGACGCTGGCCGATAGCTTCAACATCAGAGGCGAACTCTGGCGCAAGAAGGGCGACCGGCCCCGCGCGCTGGCCGATTTCGCCGCCGCGATCAAACTCAACCCGGATCACCCGGCGGCGAAGGGCAATTACAAATCGCTGGCGCAGGAACTGGAGCGTATCGGTGCGCTGATGGCGGTCAACAACAAGCCGAGCTTCAATTGCGCCACCGCCAGACGCGCGGTCGAAAAGGCGATCTGCGCCAATCCGGAGCTTGCCAATCTCGACCGCGAGATCAACGCGGTGCACACCAAGGTGGTCCGTGAGGCCGCGAGCGACAGTGCACGCGCCGGCCGCGCCTTGCAGCGCGAGCAGGACGCCTTTCTCGCCGCGCGCAATGCCTCGTTTGGCCGGCCGGGATACGATCTGCACAAGGCAATGAAGGCGCGGCTGGACCATCTGCTGGCGATCGAGTCGAATTGAACGGCGCCCGCGCATTAGCAGAATGTCGCAGCGTTTTCGCCTTGAATTATCAGGTCATCGCGTGACAATGGCAGACGAATGAACTCGATTGGACCCACGCCGTCATGGCCGGGCTCGTCCCGGCCATCCACGTCTAGCTTCGTCGACGAGCACAAAGACGTGGATGCCCGGGCATAGGCGAGCGGAAGCGACGCCGTCCTTCGGACGGCTATGCCCGGGCATGACGGAAAGAGTCGATCGACTGCCACGGGGAGCGACGTCATGAACATCCAGGACAACAGCAGGTATCATGAGGTTCATGCCCGATCGCTCGCGGACCCCGAGGGCTTTTGGGGCGAGGCGGCGCGCGAGATCGACTGGATCGAGCCGGCCAACAAGGTGTTCGATCCGGCCATGGGGCTTTACGGCCGGTGGTTCGTGGGCGCCGTGGTCAACACCTGTTACAACGCGCTCGACCGCCATGTCGCCAATGGGCGCGCCGGCCAGGTGGCGCTGATCCACGATTCGCCGCTGGCGGGCACGGTCACCAAGCTCACCTATGCGCAGATGCTGGCCGAGGTCAAAACGCTCGCCGCCGTGATGGCCGATTTCGGCGTCGCCAAGGGCGACCGCGTCATCCTCTATATGCCGATGGTTCCGGAGGCCATGATCGCGATGCTGGCCTGCGCGCGGATCGGCGCGGTGCACAGCGTGGTGTTCGGCGGCTTCGCCGCGAAGGAACTTGCGACCCGGATCGAGGACGCCAAACCAAAACTGATCTTCTCGGCGAGCTGCGGCCTCGAGCCTGGCCGCATCGTTCAGTACAAGCCGCTGCTCGACGAAGCCATCAGACTCTCCAGCGCCAAGCCGCAGGCCTGCATCATCCTGCAGCGGCCGCAGCAATCTTGCGACCTCGACACCGGTCGTGATCACGACTGGGCCGAGCTGCGCAGCAAAGCCGTGTCGGCGAAAAAATCCGCCGACTGCGTGCCGGTGCTTGCGACCGATCCGCTTTATATTCTCTACACCTCGGGCACCACGGGCAAACCCAAAGGCGTGGTGCGCGACAATGGCGGCCACCTGGTCGCGTTGAAATGGTCGATGTTCAATCTCTATGGTGTTGCCCCCGGCGAGGTCTGGTGGTGCGGCTCCGACATCGGCTGGGTGGTCGGTCACAGCTACATCATTTACGGACCGCTGCTTCATGGCGCGACCTCGATCATGTATGAGGGCAAGCCGATCGGCACGCCCGACGCCGGCGCGTTCTGGCGGCTGATATCAGAGCACAAGGCGGTGGCGCTGTTCACCGCGCCCACCGCATTCCGCGCCATCCGCAAGGAAGATCCCGAGGGTAAATTCATCCGCCAATACGATCTTTCAAAATTCCGCACGCTGTTTCTGGCCGGTGAGCGTGCCGATCCGCCGACGGTCGAATGGGCGGAAGCGCAGTTGAAGGTGCCGGTGATCGATCACTGGTGGCAGACCGAAACCGGCTGGTGCATCGCCGGCAATCCGGTGGGGCTCGGCATGCTGCCGGTGAAGCACGGCTCGCCGACGGTGCCGATGCCGGGCTATCAGGTCGACGTCGTCGACGAAGCCACAAAGCCATTGCCCGCGGGCACCATGGGATCGATCGTGATCAGGCTGCCGTTGCCGCCGGGCTGCCTGCCGACATTGTGGGAGCAGGACGAGCGCTGCAGGGAAGCCTATTTCAACGAATTCCCCGGCTACTACAAAACCTCCGACGCCGGCTACAAGGACGAGGACGGCTATGTCTTTGTGATGGGCCGTACCGACGACATCATCAACGTCGCCGGCCACCGGCTCTCCACCGGCGGCATGGAAGAGATCCTGGCTTCGCATCCCGATGAAGGCCGGCGTAACGCGCAGCCATGCCGAGATCGAAAAAGAGACCGTGGCGCTGGTGCGCGAGAAACTCGGTCCCGTGGCCGCGTTCAAGCTCGCGATCACCGTGGGCCGGTTGCCGAAAACCCGTTCGGGGAAAATCCTGCGCGGCACCATCAAGAAGATCGCCGACGGCGACCAATGGGCGATGCCCGCCACCATCGAGGATCCCAAGGTGCTCGACGAAATCGGCGACGCGCTGAAGGGAAGGGTGTAAGTTGCCCGCTCTTGAATAGGCCGCATTTCTCTGAGCCTCATCCTGAGGAGCGCGCTTGCGCGCGTCTCGAAGGATGGCAACCTGGACTGATTGTTCCGCATGGTTCGAGACGCCCGCTGCGCGGGCTCCTCACCATGAGGCGGAGAAGGTGGATACGTATGAAATTAAAATCGCTCGCTGCGCTATTGCTTGTCGCGCCCTTGCTAGTGGGCTGCCTCGAGCGGGGACAGCCGACCATGGTCAATTCGGGCGGCGATGACGACGACGCGTTCTGCCGCGCCAATAATGTCAAGATGGGCTCGCCGGAATACGTCGCCTGCCGCAAGGACCGCGACGTTCAACGCAACAACGCCAACACGCGCGCCGACCGCGCGCAGCGCAATCTCGGCGAATACATGCTGAACCATCCGGAACATCCGTAACACCAGGAGGCCGTCATGAACGAAGACGTTTTCAACACCAGCCTGCGCGGATTTCTCAAGAAGGTCGGCATCACCTCGCAGCGCGAGATCGAAAAGGCGGTGCGCGACGCGGTAGCGGCCGGCCGTCTCAAGGGCAATGAAAAACTGCCGGCCAGGATGGTTCTGACCGTCGGCGGCATCGGCCTCTCGCATGAGGTCACCGACGAAATCGAACTGGGGTAGTCCTGGCCGACGGCACGCGACTCATCTTCGGAGTCTGGCTCGAATGCAGCCGATAGAATGTGTCCTGTTGGCTAAAGTCGTCATGCCCGGCCTTGTGCCGGGCATCCACGTCTTAAGAGCAAACCGCAAGAGAGACGTGGATGGTCGGGATGAGCCCGGCCATGACGGAAAAACGAATCGTGTTCAAGTTGTAAGAGAGCATTGAGAATGCTCGCTGCATCGGTCTTACTCTGAGAAGCGCTCTCGCACGCGACTCATCCTCTCATGGTTCGAGACGCGCAAAGATGCGCTCCTCACCATGAGGTAATCATCGCACGTGATCAGAGGCATTCACCTCACCGACAACGCCGATGAGATCGAGGGGCGTACCGACAAGGTCAAGGGCCTGGTGCTGCGCACGGAGTTCTTGAAGAAGGCGTGAGGCAGAGTTGAAATGGTAGCTCGCTTGTGTAAGCCTGTACCCGTCGCGAAATGATATTTCTGGCCCGCAAAGCTTTTTAATGAGTGTGGAATTCGAATTTCCTCTCGAATTTTTGGTGGCCGGAACACCAGTTTCGCTTCAGGCCAAGCGCCGTGAATCGGTGGACCAGTGGAAGGCCCGCATCATTGACGCAAGTCGATCAATCTTGCCCGAGGGCCATTTTGCAACGGGAAACCCGATCGCGGCAACCTTGTTTTATTTCCCAGCGGCCGAGATGGCGGGCGACATCGATAATATAGTGAAACCCGTGCTTGATGCCTTGGGTAACCACATTTATGTGGATGATCGACAAGTACACCGGGTCTTGGTTCAGAAATTCGAGCCTGGAAACGTTTTCGGGTTCGGAGCGCCTAGCCCGACACTGCAGGATGCCCTAAATAGTGCTAAGCCGATCCTGTATGTTCGGTTATCGAACGATCCATTCGAGGATCTGGCATAATGAGCGTTTTTGGAAGCAGTGAAGCGGAAGTTATCGAGAGTCTCCTGCCGCGCTATCAAGCGGAAGGTTTCGACGTATATGTAAACCCGTCCCCCTCAATCCTTCCGCCTTTTATGCAAGCCTACCGACCGGACGCCATCGCCCTTAAGAAAGACAAGAAAATCGCAATTGAGGTCGTCGGGTCAACCAGCCGCTCAGAACAGAAAATAAAAACTCTGCAGTCGTTGTTTGCTGACCACGATGATTGGGAGCTCCGCGTCTTCTATGCGTCACCTATCGCATCCAACAAGTTGTTGGAGATAGCATCAACTCCTGCAATCAATGAATCTATTCAGCGAGTCACTGATTTGAAGGAGGCGGGGCATTTGCTGCCCGCTCTCGTGATGGCGTGGGCCACATTTGAAGCCGTTGGGCGAGCTTTGCTTCCCGAGCAATTTCAGCGGCCACAAACGCCTGCTCGCCTCGTCGAGGTGCTTGGGTCGGAAGGGTATATTACGCCCGAAGAAGCCGACACATTAAGAGCCGCTAGTACAATCCGAAATGCGGTGGTTCATGGTCAACTTGATTCCACCGTCGATCAAAAGATGCTGGAAGGCTTCGTTGCTATTCTAAAGACCTTAGTCAAATTGCTGCCTGCGGGAAATTTGTAACAGGATACGGTGTGTGGCGGTTAGCCTGGGGAGCCGAAGCTGAAGGGCTCCTCCACGGTGCTGAAGCGCGGCACCGTGATCAGAGGTATTCACCTCACCGACAATGCCGACGAGATCGAGGGCCGTACCGACAAGGTCAAAGGCCTGGTGCTGCGCACGGAGTTCTTGAAGAAGGCGTGAGGGAAAACCCTGGGCAGGCCGTCTGTTGATTTGCCCGGCGTCAAGTTATTTTTCTGATTTTCCGAAAAATATTTCTGTTCCCATGCACCCCAAATCAATTCTACAACTCTCGCCATCCCACCCCACAGGAGGGGCGTATCATGATCGTCACGGACGCGGGGAGGGGTGCGGTGGACGCGGCAGCGTTTTGCGCGCGATGGGATTGCAGGGCGAGTTGAAAGACTTGTGAGCGGTCAACAGCGAGCGGACGAGAGATGTTGCAGCGTACGGCAAAATCGTGTGGTCCTGACGCCCCGATGCTGGCGTCAAGTTCGCGGAGTTTAAGTCGGCCC
>WNFN01240528.1_pt2 | contig 10432 bp, 9 predicted proteins | sample 5400161 | NCBI WGS metagenome assembly WNFN01 (sample SAMN13153353, study PRJNA577476) | soil metagenome | isolation source: 80 cm saprolite on Douglas fir-dominated hillslope | place: USA:California | collected 2013-09-17
CTGCCCGGCGGTCGCGGCGGCCAGCGCTGCCCGGGATGGGTCGCGGTCGCTGGAAGCCCGGGTGGCCCAGCTGGAGGCAGGCCGTCCGCCGCGGCAGCGCCTCGCCGTGAGCCGGCTGCTGGCCAGCGCCGCAGCCCTCAGTGTGCTGGCGGGGGCGTGCCTGTGCTGCGCGGCCCTGTCCGCCATCCTTCCGGGAGGGGTGCTGTGAACCGGTACTGCGTGGGCCCGGCCATGGCGATCGACTGGGGCGAGGGCGACACGGAACTATGCCCGGCAGACCGGCGCCGCATGATGGCCCGGGTGCTGTCGTACTTCCGGCCCTACTGGCGGCCAGGGCTGCTGGTGGTGGCGTGCATCGCCATCCAGGCCGTTCTCGGGCTGGCGCCCGCTGTGGTGTTCAAGTCGCTGATCGATACCCTCGCCCGCCCGCACCCGTCGTTCGCCCACGTTGGCCTGCTGGTCGCAGCGGGCATCGGCGCTGCCCTGGCGGGCGGCCTGACGGGGGTCGGTGAGGCGTACCTGTCGACCAGGATCAGCCAGGGCATCGTCGCGACCCTGCGCCGCGAGCTGTTCGGCCGGCTGCTGGACCAGCCGGTCGGGTTCTTCACCGACCGCAAGGCCGGGGATCTGCTGTCGCGGATCAACACCGACATCGACGGGGTCGAAGACGTGGTGACCGACACCGTGTTCGGCCTGGTGTCCAGCGTGCTGGTGACAGTCGCCACGCTCGCCCTGATGCTCCGGTTCTCCTGGCAGCTGACCCTGGCCGTGCTGGTGATGATCCCGCTGGTCGCGTTGCCGGCCCGGCGGGCCGGGCGGGCCACCTACCAGGCCCGGGCACGCACCCAGTCCCTGCGCGGGCAATTGACCGGCTACCTGCAGGAGACCCTCGGGATCTCCGGGATCATGTTGGTCAAGGCGTTCGGCCGCGAACCGGACGAGCGGCAGCGGTTCGCCGCGATTAACGCCGAGCTGCGGAATCTTGAGGTGCGCCAGAACCTGATCGGCCAGTGGTTCGGCATGCTCATGTCCGCGCTGCAGACCGCCGGGCCCGCGCTGATGATGGTCACCACGCTGGCCAGCATGCACGTGAATATCAGCGGGTCGCTGGCCCTGTTCCGGCGGCTGTTCACCTACATCGACCGGGTCCCCGAGATCGCCGACAACCCCGGCGCGCGCGAGCTCGCGCCCGTCACCGGGGCAATATTCCTCGACCAGGTGACCTTCAGCTACCCCGGCGCGGCCCGGCCCGCAGTGGCGGACCTGACCGTGCACATCGAGCCCGGCCAGATGGCGGCCCTGGTCGGCCCAACCGGCGCTGGGAAGACCACGATCACCGGCCTGGTCGCCCGCTTCCACGAACCGCAGCACGGGCGGATTCTGATCGACGGCACCGACCTGCGGGAGGTCACCCGGGCCTCGCTGGCCCGCCAGCTGGGCATCGTGTTCCAGGACACCTTCTTGTTCCACGCCTCCATCGCCGAGAACCTCCGCTACGCCCGCCCCGGAGCCAGCGACGCCGAACTAGCCATCGCGGCGGAAGCCGCCCACCTGCACGAGTTCATCTGCGCGCTGCCCGACGGCTACGACACAGTCGTCGGGGAACGCGGCCACCGGCTGTCCGGCGGGGAGAAACAGCGGCTGGCGATCGCGCGGGTCATCTTGCGCCGGCCCATGATCGTCATCCTCGATGAGGCCACCTCCCACCTGGACAGCGTCTCCGAACACCACGTCCAGGCCGCTCTCGCGGTCCTGCTGCGCGGCCGGACCGCGCTGGTGATCGCCCACCGGCTGTCCACCATCCTCGCCGCGGACACGATCATCGTCATCGACCAGGGCCGGCTCGTCGACCAGGGCACCCACCCGGTGCTCCTGGCCCGCGGCGGCCTGTACGCCGAGCTGTACCACCGCCAGTTCCGGGCCGAGCGCACCCCGGCCGCCGAGCCGGCGCCGAGCGTGGCCCCAACCAGCGGTCGCCCATCGTTTTCGCAAGCCGCGACCACCGTCGCCTGACGGGAAGGCTCCCCGGCCGCCAGTCCGCTGGTCATCCGGCCGTGAGGGCCTGGTGGCGGGCGATGGTCATGGGTCGGCGAGGATGATGCACATGCCGGTTTCGGCGCAGTCTGCGGGGTTGGTGGCGGCGGCCCGGCGCTGCAGGTCCAGCAGCGCGGCGCGGGTGCAGGTGAGTTCGGTTATGCCCGGTCAACCTGGGCCAGCTGCTGGCCGATCATGTCGCTGACGTGCCGGCACGGGGCGTGGCCGGAATCGCGGATGGCCAGGATGGCGCCGACCGCATGAGCCCGGTCTGCTCGTAGAACCGGATCGCCTTGGCCGACAGGCCGGCCTGGGCGGCTAGGTCACCGATCAGCACGCAGGCCAGGTTATCGCTTGATCTTCCAGTCCACTCGAACCCGAATCGTCGGCACCAGGTGCCCGTCCAGGGCCCCTGGCCGGGAGAGGAGCGAACGGTGGAGGTGACTGTGCTGGCAGTGCCCGGCTGCTCGAACGCCGCGGTGCTGGAGCAGCGGCTAGCCGAGGCGCTGGCCGGCCGGCCCGCGGTCCCGGTGACGCGGCGCGTGATCGCCGATGCGGACGAGGCGGCCCGGTGGGGAATGGCCGGTCCGCCGACCCTGCTGGTCGACGGCCGCGACCCCTTCGCTGTGCCCGGTGCGGGCCCGGCGGTGGCGTGTCGGATGTATCGGGTGAGGACGGTCGCCTGGACGGGACGCCCGCAATCGGAGCGCTGGGCCGGATCGTGGAGCAGGCCGGTGCGGCCGGCTAGCCGGCGGGCTGGCGCGCGGGACAAGGTAGCGGCCCGGGCGTCCGGGAAAGGCGCCCGGATAGCGGCAGACCAGCCGAGGACGTGACTACCTCACGGACCACGGCATCTGCGGTGAGGCGGCAAAGGGGCCGGGTGGGCGCAGGCTGGCGCGCGCGCCCTACGCGGTTGGTCACCAGCCGACCTGCGGGCAGACGTTCTGCTGAGAACGCCGCGCCGACCGGCTACTGCTGCGGTCGGGAGTGCCGACCATGGCATGCTTTGCAGCCGTCGAGGGACTGCCTCGACCGGATCTGCGCTCGGCCACAGCCTGATCAGCGGGCACGAGCAGCCGGTCTTCCTCGCCGTGCTCGCCGCCGCGCTGGCCTTCGGAACTGCCTGGCGATCGATCGCGGGCGCCAATGCCATCCCGGCCAGGAGCGCGCGTTGTGCAGCGGCGGATGGGCGTCAGCTGTCCGATCACATCCGCGCAGGCCAGTCCGCGCACACCGGAACGATGATGCTGGCCATGTTCTCCGGATTTGGGATTCCAGCCGCCGCAGTGGGATTGTCATCCAGCCTGCCGGGGGCGTCAGGCGGACTTATGCGGTAGTGGCATGCTGTGATCCGCGGGTCGCAGGCCGAATACGGCTGCAGGGCCGGGGGAACGGCCTCAAATGGTCCGCGCCTTTACTGACCACCGAGACACCCGCCGGTTCCGTGGGCGGCGCAGGTGCTGGGAAGGCAGGTCCGCGGCGAAGAACAGCCCGACCAGAGTGCCATCGCAACGTGTCACCACCTCCCTCGTCACCTGAGCATGACCCATCCGGTGCACCAGCGCCGCCGCATCCTCACTCGGCCGCACCGTGGACACCCCGAACCGCATCACCGACCCCACCTCGACCTCCCCGGCAGCCGACACCAGGCGGTCCCGGTACGCGGCGCCCATCACCACCCCGGCCTGGTTGAGAACCAGGAGCGGCCCGAACCCCTGGGCCTCCCGCAGCCCCAGAGCGTCCGCCACCGTCGTGCCCTCCCTGACAGTGGCCACGCCGTGGCGGGTGAAATGCCCGCCAGCCGGGCCGTGCCCTCGAACGGCAGGTCAGCAGCCAGCCAATCGGCCTCGCCCGCGACATAGCCATATACCGGGGCGAACCCGGCCGCTTCGAGCCGCCACGCGGCCCGCGGGCTCATGTCTCAATACCAGTCATGGCAGCCCGCAGCTCGTCGCGCCCGATTCCAGCCGGCATCACGATCCCCAATCCCGGCCAGCCGCCGCACACGCCGCCGACCGGCGGCCACCAAATAACTGCGGCTCCTCCGCCACCAACGCGACCATACAGCGCCTTTGTGTAGTCAGGCCGGTTCCGGGCTGCGGCCCCGCTCCACATGCCCAGGTCAGGTGCCGCGCAGTGACGTATTCACGACGACACGCTGCACGGCCGGATCATCGACGTCACAGGCCCGACAACCTCACCTTCAGCCAGATCGCCGCCCAGCTCACCGCGGCAACCGGCTCTGCGGCCAAAACCAGACACATCCCCCTGGCTGCCCTCCGCGTGATGTCGCTGCTGGCCAGGCCAGTAGCGCCCGCGTTCGGTCGAGGCCGTCCAGCGGGCCACGCGGCTCGTGCTCACCGTGACCGACGACGGCGCTAACGCGCGCGGGAGCGGGCTGGCCGGGCTCGCGCAGCGCATACGCACGGTGGACGGGCAGCTGGAGATCAGCAGCCCGCCGGGCGGCCGACCCTGGTCCGCGTCGACCTTCCGCTCCGGGCACCGGCGCGGCGGAATTCGCCGACTCGCTGGCTCGCGTCGCGGCGGGCGGCACCGCGCTCGACCCGGAGGTCGTCAGCCAGATGCTGGCTGCCAGGCGGGCGGGCTTTGCCGCGCTCACCTCCCGCGAGCGCGAGGTGCTGTCCCTGATGGCGCAGGGACGGTCCGACGCCGGCATCGGGGAAGTGCTCGTCCTGTCCACCGGCGCCGTCGAGAAGCACGTGGCCAGCATCTTCGGCAAGCTGGGCCTGCCGCCCTCTGAGCATGACAACCGGCGTGCTGGCGGTCCTGCGCTACCTCACGCGTCGGGCGGCAGCGGCGGACTGGCCCCCTCGAGGCCGTCCCGCGGCCTGAGCTCGAGCCACCGCGGCACGTCTGGCTCGCCGACACGTCGCGCCGCCTGTTCCTCGCGGTCGGCCGGGCGCCGTCAGAGCGGCACCCAGCCGAGCGGCGCGAGCGTCATCAGGTCATTCGCCTTCAGGCCCTGTTCGGACAGGGTCCACAGGTCGCCGCCGATGACGAGCGAGCGGCGGATCTGGCCGCCTGCGGGGTGGCCGGGCACGGCCGGATGGGTGATCAGCCCGGCCTCGGTGATCGACTGATCGCCGACGTGCAGCACGAGAACGGCGCTGGCCGGCGTGGGCACATTGTCCGCGGACGCGGATCCGGGCGGGGGCGTCGTCGGCTGGTCGGGCAACTGCACCGGGATGACCAGGAGCCCGGCGGCCGGCCAGTACAAGAGCGCGTGCGGGTCGATCTCGGCCTCGGAGTGGCCGAACGGCAGCCGGAACACGGCCGTCCTGACCGGCGCCGCGAGATCGGAGGTGTCGAAGAGCGATATCTGCGTCCCCTCGATGTGGCCGGCGGCGTTCGTTGCCTGCCCGATCCCGATCACGTGCGACATGTCGATCGGGTCGAGGTAGGCGGAGTAGCCGCTGAGCTGCAGCTCGCCGACGACTCTCGGCTGCGCGGGGTCGGACAGGTCCAGCGTGTAGAGCGGATCGACCGCCCGGTACGTGACCACGTAGCCCACCGGGCCGGCGAAGCGCACGGCGTAGATCTGATCGCCGACGCTCCAGCCGAACAGGCCCGTTGTCGTCGCGACCCTGAGCGCTCCGTCCCACTCGGACAGGGCGTACTGAGCCGTGCCCGCCGACCCGAGTAGCCAGCCGGGAACGGTGCCCGATGCCTCGTAGATGGGCCTGCCTAGTGCGGCGATGCCGAATTTGTACAGCGCCGCGTACTGCTCCGGCACGATCGCCGCGGACTGAGCGTCGCTAGCCGGCGGCATGGTCGCGGTCCCCGGGTCCTGCGGCGTGCTCCATTGCCTGTCGCTGGCGATGTAGAGGCTGGCGCCGCTGGAGTAGACCGTGTCACCATCGGCGACGACGGTCACCGGCAGCCCGTCACCGAGGCTTGCGGCGTTCAGGTCGAACGTGAGCACGGTGATCATCGAGGTGCCGGAGTAGCTGAGCGCCGCGGGGTGGCTGACGGCTGCACAGTCCACCCGGCCGGTTCGCCGGACCTGGCCGTCCGTCACCGCGTAACGCGGCAGCCACGCGCTGAGCGGGGCGCGGCCGATCACGGCTCGGTCCGCGGTGAGGCTGTCCTGCCCGCTCAGCCCGTATCTGGCAGGAAGATACACCCGCGGCGCCGAATGGATGACCACGCGCGCCACCGACCCCACCTGACGTGCGTCCACCAGCGCGCCGTCGATCGTGTACTCGCTCATGACCCGCGGTGTGGCCGCGGACAGGTCGATCAGCACGAGCTCAGGCCCGGTGATCTGAGCCGACGGGCTGTCGGTGCCCGGCGCGACCTCAGGCAGGGGCGCTCCGGGCAGCGGGTCGCCCTGGCCGATCAGGACCAGCGCATGATCCCCGGCCAGGAGCAGGTTCACCGGCGCCGCGCCATCAGCGCCCTCCCACGGTGACAGGTCCAGGACGCCGGTGAGCTGCATGGTCGGGGCGTCGACGACCCGCAGGACGCCGCCGATCACCGTCACGATGCGGCGCCCGTCGGTCTTGACCAGATCGGGTTCGTCGACACCTGCGGTGGCGGTGTTGGTGCCCGAGTACGCGCCGGGCGCAGCCATCCCCTCGGCCGCTGCCGCACCTGCGCTGCTGCCGGCGCCCGCCTGGCCGGCGGCCGCCCCGGATTCCCCGGCTGCCCCGGCCGGCGCGGCCTGGCCCGCCGGCGAGCCCGGGGCCGCCGGCCCGCCGGCTGCGCCAGCCGAGCGCGAGGCCGCGGCGAATCCGTCGGTCACCGCGTTGCTCGCCGCCGTCTGCAGGTTCCGCAGTGCATCGCCACAGCTGGCGAACGGGACGAGCTGGTCAGCGACCCGCAGCGCCGAAGTCTTCATCACCGGCCGGAATGGCCCGCTGGCGCAACCGGAAAGGATGATGATGCCCGATGCGAACAGCACGGACATGCGCACGGCGAGGGCGCGTGCCTGCCGGCCTGCTTGCGGAACTCGCACCGGGACGTGTTCTGTCGCCTTCATGGCCGGTTGGACGTGACGCCGCCATTCCCGGTTCCCCCGATCTCACTGGCACATCGATGTTCGCATTGGCCCGGAGATGCCACAGCGGTGTGCCATCGATGGTCGCGGGCGAACGCCTGCGGCCCATCGACGTTCCCGTGACTACTAGAAGCTGGCGACCAGCAACAGGAGGGCCGAGCCGGCCAGCATGACCAGGCAGATCTTGAACCAGACGACCCGCGTCCTGGCACCGGTCGCCAGGGTGAGCGCGCCGAGCGCGATCAGTTCGGCGGCGCTCCGGTACACCCACGCGCGGACGTCCGCCGCAACCCCGCCGGCCACGCTCGCGGCGGTGACCAGCACGGCGATGTCCCCACATCGTGACTGCTTCGGCCACCCAAGGGCCTCGTAGCTGGACGCTTAGCGCGCGGAATTTCGGAATTTCTAGTCGTCCACCTCCACCAACAAGTCCACCGCCTAGTCGATGATGGATTCTGGCGACGTGAAGGACCGGAGTTAGCGAACAAAAGCCTTCAGGTGGGGCGTCCGAGATCGAACCCGGAACCTACGGATTAAAAGGATAGTCATCCGATTCGCTGGCCTTTCTGCCTGCGCTGATGCCGCCGTATCCTCGTACGGCCGCGCTCTTGTCGCCTGTTTCTCAGCGTTGCCACTGGCAGATTCATCGGCAGGGCAAGCATGGACTGGCCGCGCTTGCTTTAGCCAAGCACCCGAGCCGATAGCTGAGCTACTCACTCTGGGTAGTCGGGATGGCGCGCCAACTAAAATGCACGCGAGCGAGCGTCCCGTCCTACATATGGGGCCGGTGCGCGCCCAGGTAAGGGTCGGGCTGGTCGTGCCCAGCGGTCGAGGGCCTTGGCGAGAGCGGCGGCCTGTCCGCCTCCGGGAACGCGATGAGCGGATTATCTCATTGGCAGCCGGACCCGTCTTTGATCTTGCTCGGATACATAGCCGCAGGTCAGACTGGGTGGGGCGTCCGGGCATCGAACCCGGAACCTACGGATTAAAAGCAGGCCATCCGATTCGCTGGCCATTCTGCCTGCGCAGACACTGCTGCATCCTCGTCTGGTGGCGCTCTTTTCGCCCGTGTCCCGGCATTGCCATTGGCAGGCTCATTGCAAGCCAACCGCTAGCCGCGCCCCACGTCAGGGGATCCGGCCGGACGGTGGTTTGGTAGCGACGCTCACGCTGAGTAGTCGAGGAGAGGCTCCTGGCTGGCTCATTCGGTCCGCTTGGGATGCGCGGCGGAGGCATAGACGACCCAGACGGTCTGCTTGTCGTCGTCGGGCAAGTACCAGATCCGCCCGGCGCCGCTGACCTTGATCTGCCATTGCTCTAAGGTTCGCCCAGAGCACTCGCGCGCCGCGAGGGAGCCGCGGAGCCGATAATGCATGCCGTCCTCTGGAGGCCGCGGGTCAGACCGCATGAGATCGTATGTTGTTCTGGTACTTCCTGCCGCGTGGGTGCAAAGCTCGTCCCAGCCCTTCGCTGCCTCGCTGGTGCCGAACCTGACGTCCCACTCACCCTGGACGGGCGGTGGGGCGACGCGGGTAGTTCAAATGTATGAGCCGAGTACCGGCCCCCGCGGCCTGGCAGGCGACGCCCGGCTGCCCAAGCCGGCCGAGCTTCAGGACAAGGCCCGAGTCGTCTACCAGTGTTGTGAATACCAGATCCTGGATAGGTGGAACCCGCGCGATGACACCTGGTGCATCAAACGGCAAGGCAAGGTGTGGCTGGTCCTCCGCCGCCACGGCGACCCGCCGGCCAGCGCCACGGACCCGCCAGCTGTCAGGAACCCACGCCGATTCACCAGTCAGTTCCCGCCCAAGCCCGTCGCGCCGCGACATAGCCTACCCGCGGGCATCAGCGAACCCGTGCCGACATCGAAGAAGGCGTCGATCTGGCTCGCGATGCCTTCCTGGCCACCGACGATCGCCGCCTGGCCCGGTCCTGCGGCACCACGCCACCTCGCCGACGGACTCGGTCAGCACCGTCCTTTCGGCCGGGTGCTCGGCCCAACGGCTCCGCCTTTATCTTCTTCGTCACGTCGTCCAGTGTCGTTGTCATCAGGCCACCGGCGGCACCGTCATAGAGATAGACCCAGGACTGGCAAACGTGCCTCGCCCTCATCCCCGTGCTGGCACCGACGATCGACCGGATCGGCAGCTCAGCTGCGGTGCAGGAATGTGTCCAGGCGATCAACGACATACACCAATGGTGGCCATGACGCCAGCAGGACCTGAACCGAGCGGCCGGGCGCCGTGGCGGTCCTGGACCGAGGCGGCGGTGATCACCACGTCCAGGATCAGCCTGGTCGTGTCAACGGCGATGTGCCGCTTGCGGCAGTTGACCTTCTTGGCGTTATCAGAACCCCGGCTGGGATAACGGCACCGTGTCAGCAGCGCGCACGGACTGCGAATCGATGACCGCGGCGGTGGGCTGGGGCTTGCGCCCGGCAGCCGTCCTGACCAGGCTGCGCGGTACCTCGTGCAGCCGGGCCAAGGTGCCGTCATCGCGCCAGGCGGCGAGGTAGCTGTAGACGGTCTGCCAGGGCGGAAAGTCCGCGGGCAGGTACCGCCAGGCGCATCCGGTCCGGTCCAGGTACAAGATCGCCTCGATGATCCGCCGGGGCGGCCAGATCCGGGGCCTGCCCCGCCGCCCCGGCCGCTCAGCGGGCAAGTGCACGGCGATCACCTGCCACTCTGTGCGATCCCCCGGCCCACCGGTACGCCTGAGATCGCCGAAGAGGAGCGACCGGGAGTCACGCCGTGGCGGGCGTCGTACGTGCTCGAGTTCTGTCCGCGTAAGAACGGGGCGGACGGCCTCGGGAACGTGGTCCTTGACGCAACTGATCGGTTGCCATATTATCGCAACCGATCAGTTGCTACATGCGGGTAGCAGCGCAGACAGGGGCCCGCCGCGAGGCACAAGCCCGAGGAAAGGAGTGATCATGGCTCAGACACCATCAACATCGACGGAAAGAGAAGGGCTGGCCTTGTCCGACAACATCGAGATCATCACGCGCTTCGAGCACGCGTTTCGCGCGGCTGACCAGGCGACGATCGACGAGCTCTGCGACCCGGGCCTGGTCAACCACAATCCAGCGCCCGACGAAGCGCCGACGCTGGCCGGCTTCAAGCAGAAGGTCGCAGGCTTCAAGGCGAGCTTCCCCGACCTGGAGGAGGACCTGCAGGACATCATCGCCAGCGGCGACACCGTCGCCACCCGGTGGGTCGTGACCGGTTCTCAGCAGCAGGAGCTCATGGGGATCCCCGCCTCCGGCCAGACGATCAGGGTCGAGGGCATGAACTTCTACCGCCTCAAGGACGGTCGCGTGACCGACATCTGGACGCAGTTCGACGGCGTCGCCCTGATGCAGCAACTCGGCGCCATCCC
>WNFN01240660.1_pt1 | contig 10432 bp, 9 predicted proteins | sample 5400161 | NCBI WGS metagenome assembly WNFN01 (sample SAMN13153353, study PRJNA577476) | soil metagenome | isolation source: 80 cm saprolite on Douglas fir-dominated hillslope | place: USA:California | collected 2013-09-17
GGCTCGGTGCTGCTGGTCGGCGGCGATCCCGGCATCGGCAAATCGACGCTGCTCATTCAAGCCACTGCGGCGCTTGCCCGCGCGGGCCACCGCGCAGTTTATATCTCGGGCGAGGAAGCGGTGGCGCAGGTACGGTTGCGCGCTGAACGACTGGGCTTGCGCGATACACCGGTTGAACTCGCGGCAGAAACCGCCGTCGAAGACATCATCGCCACTCTGTCGGAAGGCAAAACGCCGCGTCTTATCGTTATCGACTCGATCCAGACCATGTGGACCGACATGGTCGAATCCGCGCCTGGTACAGTGACTCAAGTGCGCGGAAGCGCGCAGGCGCTGATCCGCTTTGCCAAAAAATCCGGCGCAGCCATTATCCTGGTCGGGCACGTCACCAAGGATGGGCAGATCGCCGGTCCCCGTGTGGTTGAGCATATGGTCGATGCGGTGCTCTCGTTCGAAGGTGAAGGCTCGCACCAGTTTCGCATTCTGCGCGCGGTGAAAAACCGGTTCGGCCCGACCGATGAGATCGGCGTATTCGAGATGACCGGCGCGGGCCTGCACGAAGTCGCCAATCCGTCGGAGCTGTTTTTATCGGAACGCGATCTTGGCCAACCTGGCACTGCGGTGTTTGCCGGAATCGAAGGCACGCGGCCGCTGCTGGTGGAAATCCAGGCGCTGGTCGCCCCGACGTCGCTTGGGACACCCCGGCGTGCCGTCGTTGGCTGGGATCCAAGCCGGCTTTCGATGGTGCTTGCCGTGTTGGAGGCGCACTGCGGTGTGCGTCTCGGCGGTCATGATGTTTACCTTAACGTCGCGGGTGGCATGCGCATCCAGGAGCCTGCGGCGGATCTCGCAGCGGCCGCAGCACTTGTTTCTTCGCTCGCGCGCGCGCCGCTGCCGGCAGACGCGGTCTATTTCGGCGAGGTATCGCTTTCGGGAGCGGTGCGGCCTGTTGCGCAGGCGGCCTCCCGTCTCAAGGAAGCCGCAAAGCTCGGCTTCAACCGCGCCGTCGTTCCGGAATCCGCGCGCGCTGAATCGACCGAGCCCGGGCTTAAGGTGACCGATGTCGCAAACCTCGCCAATCTGGTCGCTGACATCGCCGCCCGAGGTAAAGCGGGCGCTTCCGCCAAAATCAGTGGACAAGACCGGTGACGGGGCCGTGACGTCCCGCTATATACGGGGCGCGTCGGCACCCCTTCAGCGGCCCATTCGGCTTACGGTCGCTAGCGCAGAAATGGGCTTAATATTAAGCACTTAAGGTCGCCATTGCCGCCCTTGTCCGGAGCCGCTATGGCTGCGGCAGATTCGCCGCGCTGGCCGACCGTCAGGCGCATCTTTGATCGCCGGAAACTTACGGAGCACATGAGTCTCTGATGCCGATCACGCTGCTCGACATCATTCTTTTGGCGGTCATGTTGATTTCAGGCCTGCTGGCCATGATCCGCGGCTTCATGCGCGAAATCCTCTCGATTGGCGCCTGGGGTGTCGCCGCGCTGGTGACGCTCTATTCGTATGGGCGCCTGCTCCCAATCGCGAAGCAATATTTCAACAGCGACATGGTCGCGACCGGAGTTTCAGCCGGCGGCGTCTTCCTCGGCACCCTGCTGATCGTATCGATCATCACCGCACGTGTTTCCGACATGGTGCTCGACAGCCGGGTCGGCGCGCTCGATCGCACGCTCGGCTTCCTTTTCGGGCTCGGCCGCGGGCTCGTCATCGTCGTAGTCGCCTTCCTGTTCTTCGCCTGGCTCGTGCCTGACCGGAGCCAGCCAGAATGGGTGCGCGGCGCCAAATCGAGAGTGGTGCTCCAAAATACGGGACAATGGCTGATGTCGATGTTGCCGGACGACCCTGAAAGCACCATCTTAAAGAGGCTGAAGAAGCCGAAGCCGGACGATCAGGATACGCCCGATACCACTCCTGACCGACGCTCGGAACTGCCGTTGACGCAACTTAACGCAAGCGAAACGCGATAACGATGGACAACCTCCCGCAGGACGTGGCGCCCATGGCCGATGCGGAGTTCGATCCCGACGCCGACCGCCTGCGCGAGGAATGCGGTGTGTTCGGCATCTTTGGTCACCCTGATGCGGCAGCCATCACCGCGCTCGGTCTGCACGCACTTCAGCATCGCGGCCAGGAAGCGGCGGGCATCGTCTCCTTCGACGGCAAACGCTTTCATTCCGAACGCCGCCTCGGCCTGGTCGGCGACGCCTTCGCAAGGCGCGAGGTGATCGATCGCTTGCCCGGTAATTCCGCGATCGGGCATGTGCGCTATTCGACCACGGGCGAAACTGTGCTGCGCAACGTGCAACCGCTCTTCGCGGAGCTCGAAGGTGGCGGCTTCGCCATCGGTCACAACGGCAATCTTACCAATGGCATCAAGCTGCGGCGCGACCTCGTTCATGAAGGCGCCATGATGCAGTCGACCACCGACACCGAAATGATCCTGCATTTGGTCGCGCGTGCCCGCCGCAACCGCTTCATCGATCGCTTCATCGAGGGCTTGCGTCAGCTCGAAGGTGCCTATGCTTTCGTCGGGCTTACCAACAAGAAACTCGTCGGTGCGCGCGACCCGCTCGGCATCCGTCCGCTGGTGATTGGCAAGCTCGACGGCTGCCCGATCCTGGCCTCCGAAACCTGCGCGCTCGACATTATCGGCGCGCAATATGTGCGCGACGTGGAAAACGGCGAAGTGGTTATCTTCGACGAAGACGGCGCGCAATCCCACAAACCATTCCCGCCGATGGCGGCGCGGCCCTGCATCTTCGAATACGTTTATTTCTCGCGGCCGGACTCGATTGTCGGCGGCCGAAACGTTTACGACGTGCGCAAAACCATGGGCGCAGAACTGGCGCGCGAAGCGCCGACGAAAGCGGATGTGATCGTTCCGGTGCCGGATTCCGGCGTGCCGGCCGCGATCGGCTTTGCGCAGGAGTCGGGCATCCCGTACGAACTTGGCATCATCCGCAATCACTACGTCGGCCGCACCTTTATCCAACCGACGCAGTCGATCCGCGATCAAGGCGTTCGCATGAAGCACTCCGCCAACCGCGCGGTGGTCGCCGGCAAACGCATCGTGCTCGTCGATGACTCGATCGTGCGTGGCACAACTTCGCGAAAAATCGTGCAAATGATGCGCGATGCCGGCGCCAAGGAAGTTCATTTCCGCATCGCCTCGCCGGCGATCAAGCATCCCGACTATTACGGAATCGATACGCCCGAGCGCGACAAGCTGCTCGCCGCCACCCACGATCTCGAAGGCATGCGTAAATTCATCGGCGCGGATTCGCTCGCCTTCCTGTCCGTCGACGGTATTTACCGCGCCATGGGCCTGCCCGGCCGCGATCCGGCACGGCCCCAGTTCACCGACCACTGCTTCACCGGCGACTATCCAACTCCGCTGACAGACCTCGCCGCGCAAGAAGCGAGCCCAAGACAATTGTCGTTGCTCGCGGAAGCCATCTAGCCAAGCCGTTTATTCCGCCATGCCCGGCCTTGTGCCGGGCATCCACGTCTTTTAAACGCACGGCAGCACAGGGAAGAGACACGTGGATGGCCGGGACAAACCCGGCCATAACAGCACGAATGGCCGACACACCCAGACCCCTTTCCGATCGTGTCGCGCTGGTCACCGGCGCCTCGCGCGGCATTGGCGCTGCCGTTGCGCTCGAACTCGCGCAAGCCGGCGCGCATGTGGTGGCAGTCGCGCGCACAGTCGGCGGACTGGAGGAGCTCGACGACAAGATCAAGGCAGCCGGCGGCTCGGCCACGCTGGTCCCGCTGGACGTCAAGGACAGCGAGGGCATCGCAAGGCTCGCTCTTGCCCTCAACGAACGATATCAGCGACTCGACGTGCTGATCGGCAATGCCGGCATCCTCGGCCCGCTCTCCCCGCTTGTCCATGTCGAGCCGAAAGACTGGGACAATCTGATTGCGGTCAACATCACCGCCAATTATCAACTCATTCGCTGCATGGATGCATTGCTGAAGCGTTCGCTGGCCGGACGTGCGGTATTTCTCACGTCAGGCGTCGCCCACATGGGGCGAGCTTATTGGGGACCCTATGCCGCTTCGAAGGCGGCGCTGGAGATCCTGGCGCGCACTTACGCGGCCGAATGCGCGACCACGTCCGTTCGCATCAATCTTTTTGCGCCGGGACCCACGCGCACGCGCATGTACGCCAGCGCTTTTCCAGGCATCGATCCGCTCACGCTGCCGACCCCGGACGAAATCGCCAAGACAATTGTGCCGATGTGCTCGGCGGAGTGTGCCGAGAACGGCAAAATTTACAATTTCCGGGACGGCAGGTTTCTGGAATTCCATCCGCCTTCGTGATCGGTTGAGTTGCCCGACCAAAACCAGACACGGGCTACTGACAGGATCGGCCAATCGGACGCGACTAGTGTTTTCGCTTCGCGCGCCCCTTGAAGGGATTGTTTTTCTCACGGAGGGCCAGACGAATCGGGGTTCCCGGCAGGTCGAATGTTTCGCGGAGCGAATTCAATAAGTAACGCTTGTAGGCGTCTGGCACGGCGTCGGCGCGCGTACAGAATACAACAAAGCTCGGCGGCCGACTTTTAGGCTGCGTAATGTAGTTGAGGCGCAATGAACGTCCCGATACTGCCGGCGGCGGGTGAGCACTGACGGCGTGCTCGAACCAGCGATTCAGTCCGCTGGTGGGAATGCGTTTGTTCCAAACTCCATAGGCGTCGACGATGGCCTGCATCAGGCGGTCAAGCCCTTCGCCGGTGAGGCCCGAAACCGCCACCAACGGCACACCCTTAAGCTGAGTCAATTTTTCCTCGGCTTGCTCGCGCAGCTTGCCGATGGCGCCTCCGGTCTTTTCCTTCAAATCCCATTTGTTGACCGCAATGACAATCGCGCGGCCTTCTTGCTCGACCAGGTCGGCGATGCGCTGATCCTGTTCCTCGAAGGCATTGTCCGCGTCCAACAACACCACGACGACCTCGGCAAAGCGGACGGCGTTTAGTGCGTCGGCGACCATCTCTGGTAATGCCGGCCTCCGGCCCGGTGAGCAGCCTATCTTCGCCAATCAACCGATTGATCAGCGTAGACTTGCCAGCATTGGGCCGACCGACAATGGCAACGCGGATCGGATGGCCCTCATCCGCTGAAGCTTCGGCCGCTTGCTCTGCGGTTTTTTCAGGCAGCGCGGTACGCAGCGCGTCATAGAGGTCGGATAAGCCCTCGTCATGTTCCGCTGAAATGGCCACGGGTTCGCCGAGACCAAGCGCATAGGCGTCCAGCCGTCCCGATTCGCCCGCCGTGCCTTCACTTTTGTTGGCGATAAGCACAATGGGCTTGCCGGACTTACGCGCGACATCAGCGAATGCGTGGTCGGCAGGAATCGCACCTGCCCGCGCGTCGATCATGAAGAATATTGCATCGGCCTGTTCGATTGCCGCTTCAGTCTGAACACGCATGCGGCCGGAAAGACTTTCCGGTGCCGACTCCTCGAAGCCCGCCGTATCGATGACCGTAAAGGCAATATCGCCGAGCCTCCCCTCGCCTTCGCGGCGGTCGCGAGTTACGCCAGGGCGGTTATCGACCAAAGCCAGGCGCCGGCCGACGAGGCGATTGAATAATGTCGACTTCCCGACATTCGGCCGGCCAACAATGGCAATGGTGAAGCTCATCAGGTGTCAGTGCCGGGCCAAGCCCGCCAATCCATTAAAAGAAATCCGAAGAATGTCTTCGCCAGATGAATGTGCCGGTCAAGCCCGCACATGGCGCGGGTCGTCAGCGCGAGAAGGTTCCCGGCTGCGGCGATGATGGCCAGGGCGCCGTGGCGTTCGTCTGCCCCTGTGCCGGCCAAGGGGATTGACCCTGCTGCGGCGCCGGCTGCTGATCTTGCTGCGGCCACGGCGTTTGTTGCTGTTGTGCGGCGTCCTGAGGCGCCCGCGGCACGGTAATTTGCGTCGGCGGCCGCGAAGCGGTCTGCGGCTTTGGCGCGCGTTTCGGTTTGGGCTTTTGCTCGGGCTCGACTGCGGCGGTCTTCTTGTCTGCTTCGGCAGCGGCCGCATCAGACGGCAGCGCTTGAGCTGTATCCGGCGGCGGCTGATTGCCCTTTACAAATTCAGGCGGAATGCCTTGCGTAACGCCCGGAACGCCACCGGGGAACAGCTCCTTACGTTCGCCCGGAAGCTTTTTCTTCTCATTGAGGCCGAATACGTCGAGCTTGTCGGTATCAAAGTCCGAACATGCCGCCAACGCCGACGTAAATGTCGCGAGGACAGCCAGCATCACAATGCGACGGACTGCTCGCATGCCGTTCCTCAGCTCTTTCCGTCGGCGGCGATCAGCGCCGACAACACCTCCGCGCGTGCGCGCGTTCCTGCCGGGGTGTCGGCGTCGGACACGATCATATCGACATAGCGTCGGGCCGCGGCAAGATCGTGATTGCGCCAGGCCGACAGCGCAAGAAGCTCGCGCGCCGTGTGACGGAAGCTGCGCGCCGGCTCGGTGAGCGGATCGAGCCGGCGTCGCATATCCGCCAGGGGTGCTGTGTCCACGAGCAGCATGCCGGCGCGGACGCCGGCGAGATCCTGTAGGGCCGCGCCCAGCGAGGCGTCGGCGGAAAGTTCGTCGTATGCTTTTATCGCGTCGGCCGGTTTCACCTGCGCAAGCGCGCCAGCCGCGCGAATGCGCGCCAAGACCCGGTAGCCCTCCGGCGCTTCGGCCGCCACTTTGTCGAAGGCAGCCTCCGCTTCGCTGTATTTGGCCTGTTCGCTCAAGGTCATTGCCGCTTCGAAGGCAGCACCGGCGGCAGCAGCTTTTTTGGCGACCCAGTATTCGTAGCCGCGCCAGGCCCCTATGGCAGCAACGATCAGTACCGCAAGCGCGATTAAATGGACGCTGTAGCGATCCCACAGCTTCTTGAGCCGCTCACGCCGGACTTCTTCGTCTACTTCATGGAAAATGTCAGCCACAAACGGCTCCAGACCCGCCCACAGCCCACCCCCCGGCCGAGTTGCGCGGTAACCTAACGATGTGGCGCGCCTCGGATAGACGTGTTCCGGACCGGGGAAAGTGCGCGACCGCACATCTGCGGCGTAGTCTGCGATCGCACGTTCGATGCCGGGGCCGAGCGATCCGTAGCGTTTGACGAATTTCGGAACCCGCGGCGACAAGCCGAGCATGTCTTCCAGAACCAGAATTTGTCCATCGCAGGCCACGCTCGCGCCGATGCCGATGGTGGGGATCGGAACCGCAGCTGTCAGCTTGCGCGCGAGCGGCTCTGCGACTGCCTCGATCACGACTGAAAAGGCGCCTGCCTGCGAAACTGCGACGATGTCTTCCTCAATACGTGCCCAATCGGCTTCGTCACGGCCCTGAGCGCGAAACGAACCAATCGTATTAATGGCCTGCGGGGTCAGGCCGACATGCGCCATGACCGGCACGCCGCGCTCAGCAAGAAAGCCGATCGTTTCCGCCAGGCGTTTGCCGCCTTCGACCTTGATCGCACCGCAGCCGGTTTCCTTCAGCACGCGCGCCGCATTCATGAACGCCTGTTCTTTCGAGGCTTCGTAGGTGCCGAAGGGCATGTCCACAACGACGAGCGCCTTCTTGGAACCGCGCATCACAGCGTGGCCTTGCAGGATCATCATATCGAGCGTGACGGGAACGGTGGTCTCAAGCCCGTGCATCACCATGCCGAGCGAGTCACCAACGAGAATCACGTCGCAATGCGCGTCGACGATGCGCGCGGTATGCGCGTGATACGAGGTCAGGCAGACGATCGGCTCGCCGCCTTTGCGCGCGCGAATGTCGGGTGCGGTGAGCCGCCGGATTTCATCCTGGACCGACATGGCTATTTCCCGAACACCGGCACGCCGATCACGGCCGGATGAAATGCGTAACCCAATGCAAGATAAACCACGACGCCGAGTGCGACGACGATCGCATCATTGGTCCAGCCCGTGGGCGCGGTTTTGGGCCCGAGGTCGCCGCGGCGTTTGGCGGCGATACGGGCATACACGCCCCACGCCAGGAACGCTCCGAACAGCAGGATCGAGCCGAGGTCGCCATTGGAAAGCAAATGCGCGAGTGCCCATGTTTTGATACCAGCCAGCATCGGATGTTTGAGTCTGGTTTTGATGTGGCTCGGAATAAAGGCCGCGGTAACAAAGATCACCGCGAACAGCATCAGGCCGACGGTGATGTGCCGCATAAATGTCGGCGGCGACCACACTTGAATCCATTCATGCGCACGATATTGGCCGTAACCCCAAATAATCAGCGCGAGGCCGGCGAGCGCTGTGACTGCAAATAGCGCGCGATACCCATGGCCAAGACGCGCGATCGCACGCGCGCGCGCGTAGCGAAAGGTCACGAAAGTGTGAGCCCCGATGAACACGGCCAGCCCTAGAACAAGAACCGCCAAACCCATGTTACACTCTCATCAGAATGCCGCCGCAGTAGAGGATAGCGTCCGCCATTGCAAGCTGAACTCTCTCAGTGAATGTCGCCTATGACGCCCTTTCGAGACACTTCCATGCTCAAACGCATTGCATTCTCGCTTTTCCTGCTCTGGCCAGCGTTGCCGGCACTGGCACAAGACTGGCCGACGAAGACCGTGCGGATCGTGGTCCCGTTCGGCCCCGGATCGACGCCCGATATCGTTGCGCGCTTGGTCGCCGACGGACTCCTCCAAAAATATCCCAAGAGCACCTTTCTCGTTGAGAATAAGCCCGGCGCGAGCGGCAATCTCGGCACCGATGTCGTCGCCAGGGCCACGCCAGACGGTTCGACACTCGGCGTGAGCATCGGCGGCCCACTCGCTATCAATACCTTGCTGTTTTTAAGACTGCCCTATGATCCACGCACCGACATTGCATCCGTCACGCAATTGGTCACGCAACCGAGCATACTCGCCGTCAATCCTGGCCTCGGAGTTAATTCTGTCGCGGAGTTGATTGCACTCCTGAAACAAAACCCCGGAAAATACAATTACGCGTCGATTGGAATCGGATCGTTATCTCACCTCGCTATGGAGGCGATTTCTATCAAGGCGGGAGTCAAAATGGTCCACGTCCCCTATACGAGTTCTCCGCAGGCAATCACCGCGGTCATCCGCAACGACGCGCAGATCGCATGCCTGCCGGCGATTTCGGTCACTCCGCAGGCGGCATCGGGCAAAGTTAAAATTCTCGCGGTATCGACTGCCGAGCGATCGCCATACCTGCCTAACGTTCCGACGCTGAAAGAATCCGGCGTCGATGTCGAAGCTGACGCCTGGAACGGCTTGATTGCACCGGGTACAACGCCAGAGCAGATCGTCGCGCAGATCAGCCGGGATGTGGCCGAAATAATAAAACGGCCCTCGGTGCGCGAGAAGCTGGCGAGCCAGCTCATGCAACCGGTCGGTTCCTCGCCCCAAGAATTCCGCGCACAAATTGACAGAGAGATGGCGCGGTGGGCGCCCGTCATCATCGCTGCCGATATCCGGATTAATTAGGCCGGTTCTTGACGTCCTTGATGTCCGTGAAGGACATGCCCGGTGCCCGCTCGCGGGTATAGTCGAGGATGAACTGATTGCGGGCCATGAACACTTTGTCGCCGTCGAGATCCGCGGCACAGCTCGAATAGTTGGCTTGCACGAAATCATCGAGCTTTTTTGTGTCGGTCGCGGTAATCCATCGCGCCAACTGGAATTCCGGCTGTTCAAACCCAATGTCGAGGCCGTATTCCTCCGACAGCCGCACCTTCAGCACGTCGAGTTGCAACGGCCCGACCACGCCGACGAGCGCCGGCGCGCCATCGAGCGGACGGAAAACCTGAACAACACCCTCTTCCGCCATCTGCTGAAGCGCTTCCTTCAGTTTCTTGGCCTTCATCGGATCGCCAAGCTTGACCCGCCGCAGGATTTCCGGTGCGAAGTTCGGAACCCCGAGAAAAGCGATGTCCTCGCCTTCCGTCAGCGTATCGCCGATTCGAAGAGTGCCGTGATTGGGGATACCGACCACGTCGCCGGCATAAGCTTCTTCGGCCAGCGCACGGTCCTGTGCAAAGAAGAATTGGGGGGTCGATAGCGTTATCGGTTTAGCGGTACGCGTAAGTTTCGCCTTCATGCCGCGCCGCAGCTTGCCAGAACACAAGCGCGCGAAGGCAATACGATCTCGATGGTTCGGATCCATGTTCGCCTGGATCTTGAAGACGAACGCAGTCATCGCATTTTCGTGCGCATCGACCGTGCGCGTGTTGGAAACCTGCGCACGCGGGGCCGGTGCCAATACCGCCAGCGCATCGAGCAGGTCCTTCACGCCGAAATTTTTCAACGCCGAGCCAAAGAAAACGGGCGTCAGATGGCCTTCGCGGAAGGATGTGAAATCGAAGGTTCGGCACGCATCCTTCACGAGCGCCAATTCATCCGCAGCCGCCTTCGCGTCGAGCATCGTATTTTTTGCGGCGA
>WNFN01243390.1_pt1 | contig 10432 bp, 10 predicted proteins | sample 5400161 | NCBI WGS metagenome assembly WNFN01 (sample SAMN13153353, study PRJNA577476) | soil metagenome | isolation source: 80 cm saprolite on Douglas fir-dominated hillslope | place: USA:California | collected 2013-09-17
AGCGAAGTGGGAACCGGTTCGCGTAAAGAAAACGCGTCAAAATAATGACGTGTCAAATCACATCACGCGTCGCACGTTTGATGTTTTGAAGTCTTCTTTGGGAAGCGCCTTGTTTTGAACACGGCGCTTCCTTCCTGTCCGCTCCGCAATTCACTTTCCTCCTGCGGAGATTCAGAGACATGAGATTCCTGACACTGACCCTTGCCGCGGCGGCGCTGATCGCGCCGCTCGCTGCCGCCAACGCGCTGCCGCCGGTTCGCGCCGGCATCCTGCAATGTCAGGGCGGCCAGAATGTCGGCTTCGTGGTCGGCTCGGTGACCAGCCTCGAATGCGTGTTCCAGAGCGAGGGGCGGCGTCCCGAACCCTACATCGCCACCGTGCGCCGCTATGGCCTCGATCTCGGCATCACCGCGAAGACTCAACTGGCCTGGGCCGTGAATGCGCCGAACAGCCGGATCAGCCGTGGCGATCTCGCCGGCAATTACGGCGGCGTCGGCGCCAACGCCTCGGTCGGCGTCGGTGGTGGCGGCAATTTCCTGGTCGGCGGGCCTGCGAACTCCTACGCGCTGCAGCCGCTCAGCGTGCAGGGCCAGACCGGACTGAACGTCGCGGCCGGGATCGCCGATATCGAGCTACAACCGTTCCGCGGCAACGCTCCGCGCCGGCACTATCACCGCCATCGACGCGGCTGAGAACGATAACGCTCATATAATGGCACGGCCGTTAGTGTTATGGCATAGAATGCCCAGCGCCGCGGGCACGGCGCGGTTTTTGACTCTCTGCTCGCATCACCGTTTTTCAGCCGGAGACTTCTTCATGCGTCGCTTCCTCACTCTTGCCGGTGCCGCACTTGCCATGCTGACCGCATCCATCGCCGGCGCCAGCGCGCAGCAGCCGGGACGCGTGCAGGTCGGCGTTCTCGAATGCCGTGGCGGCGCCAGCGTTGGCTTCATTGTCGGTTCCGTGACCAACCTCGGCTGCGTGCTGCGTGTCGACGGCGTTCCCGACGATCGCTACATCGCCACGATCCGCAAGGTTGGTCTCGACCTCGGCATCACCCAGGAATCGGCGCTCGCCTGGGGCGTGTTCGCGCCGGTGGCGCGGCTCGGGCCGGGCGACCTCTCCGGCACCTACGCCGGCGCACAGGGTAGCGCGACGCTCGGCGTCGGTGTCGGCGGCAATGTGCTGGTCGGCGGATCCAACAATTCGATCGCGCTGCAGCCGCTGAGCGTGCAGGGCCAGGTCGGCGTCAGCGTCGCCGCCGGACTGGAAAGCCTGGAACTGCGGCCGGGACGTTGACTTCCGCGCTGCTGTCTCGCCCCCGTAATTGGGGGCGAGAGGTAAAACCAGTCACGATGCAGCGCAGCGACGTTTCCCGCTTGCCAAAATGCACGCGCGGGCGGAGCATCTGATTTGCCGACCCAATCACGGGCCGAGCTCCAAATGAGGAGGCGGCAATGGGACAGGACGTCAGAAGTCCCCGCGGTCCACGGTGCATTGCGCTGGTGGGCCCTTTCCAAAGCGGTAAAACCACACTTCTTGAAGCGATATTGGCGCGCACGGGCGCAATTCCCCGCGCCGGCAGCGTCGACGCCGGAACGTCGATAGGCGACGCCAGCCCAGAGGCCCGCCGTCACAAGATGGGTGTCGGCCTCACCGCCGCCACGACCACTTTCATGGGCGACAGTTACACCTTTATCGACTGTCCCGGCTCGGTGGAGTTCGCGCATGACATGCGCGCCGCGATCCCGGCGGTCGATGCCGCAGTGGTGGTGTGCGAGGCCGACGAACGCAAGCTGCCGCAACTTCAGCTTATCCTGCGCGAACTCGAAGACCTCGGGGTTCCGCGCTTTCTGTTTCTCAACAAGATCGACAGGGCCAACAAGCGCATCCGCGAGACACTCGCGACATTGCAGCCGGCGTCGCGGATTCCGCTGGTGCTGCGACAAATTCCGATCTGGAACGGCGACCTGATCGCAGGCTTCGTCGATCTGGCGCTGGAACGCGCCTTCGTCTATCGCGAGCATAAAGCTTCCGAAGTCGTAGCCCTCGAAGGCGGCGATCTCGACCGTGAGAAGGAAGCCCGGTTCTCGATGCTGGAAAAGCTCGCCGATCACGACGACGCGCTGATGGAGCAATTGCTCGAGGATATTCCGCCGCCGCGGCTGCGGCTGATGAAGGCGCTGCGGCATGAATCGCCCGGTGTCGCCGAAACTGCAAAGCGTCTCGGCGCATCTTCACCCAAGGATGCGCGGGCCTATGTCTTCAAGACCATTCATTTGCAACACGGCGGCAAGCTGTCGCTGACCCGCCTGCTGGCGGGTCATCTCGATGATGGCGCGACGCTGCAATCGTCATCGGGCGAGGCCGGCCGGGCATCCGGCATATCCTCCCCGAGCTGCGCCCATGACACCAAGCGCGCCTCCGCCGAGGCCGGCGACACGGTCGCACTCGGCAAGCTCGACGCCATCAAGACCGGCGACACGCTGTCGAGCGGCAAGGCCGCGCCAGCCGCGCTGGCGAGCGTCGAGCCGTTGCCGCCGGTGCTGGCGATTGCGATCTCGGCAGCCGACCGCAAGGACGACGTCAAACTCGGCCAGGCGCTGTTGCGGCTGAACGAGGAAGACCCGTCGTTGACGATGGTCCAGAACCCGCAGACCCACGACATCGTGCTGTGGGGACAGGGCGAGATGCATCTGCGGGTCGCGCTGGAGCGCTTGCGCGAGCGCTTCGGCGTCAACGTCAAATCGCAGCCGCCGACGATCGGATATCAGGAGACGATCCGCCAATCGATCACCCAGCGCGGCCGGCACAAGAAACAATCCGGCGGTCACGGCCAGTTTGGCGATGTGGTGCTGGAGGTCAAGCCGATGCCGCGCGGCGGCGGCTTCGAGTTTCAGGAAAAGGTCGTCGGCGGCGCGGTGCCGCGAAATTATATCGGCGCGGTGGAAGAGGGTGTGGTCGATGGATTGCTGCGCGGGCCGCTCGGCTTTCCCGTCATTGACGTCCAGGTGACGCTGACTGACGGTTCGTATCACAGCGTGGATTCCTCGGATCTCGCGTTCCGCACCGCGGCGCGGATCGGCGTCAGCGAAGCGCTGCCGCAGTGCCAGCCGGTGCTGCTGGAGCCGATCCATGTGGTGGAGATCGTCTGTCCGACCGATGCCACCGCGAAGATCAACGCGATCCTGTCGGGGCGGCGTGGGCAGATCCTCGGTTTCGACACCCGCGAAGGCTGGCCGGGATGGGATCGCGTCCGCGCCATGATGCCCGAAGCCGAGATCGGCGAGTTGATCGTGGAGTTGCGGTCGGCGACGGCCGGCGCGGGAAGTTTTACCCGGCAGTTCGACCGCATGGCCGAGGTTACCGGCCGCGCCGCCGATCAGATCATCGCCGCGCATCGCGTCGCGGCGTAATTTCTGCTGTCATTCCCCGACGCGCCAATTGGCGCGTCGGAGGGCAGGCCAGCGGTCGGCTTTGCGCCGCCCGCTGGCAGGCGCCGCGCGTACCTCAGATCAGATCTTTGCAGATCGGGGAATTTCGCACCGGTCATCCCTTGATTCGGGGTCTGCGCGCTTTGCACGCATCGCGGAATGACCGCCGGCTGCGACGATTCAATCACTATGCAGTGATTTTTCGCTCCCGTTCCGCGGTGATCATGATTTCCCTCAACGGTCTGTCGCGGTATTCTGCTCCATGGTGTAGCAGCCCACGAGGAGCGCAATGGACGAGATCGATTTGTCGTTGAAAATGAGGCGGCTTGCCGCCTGGCTGGATCGAAGATGCCAGCCCGACAGCCTCATTCGAAAACAATTCCATGGCCACCCTTTCGGCAGCTGTTACGTCACCATCGATCCCAGCCGCCAGGCTCCCTACGCATCCGCCAATCTCAATCGCGTCTATTTGTGCGGAACAGAAGCGGGAATGGACTTCGACAGTGTCGCGCGGTTCATCGATCTGTTCGCAAACGAAGGCGTGAAGCGGTTCTTCGTCTGGCTCAGCCCCGGCCCCAACATGGATGTGGTGCGCCGGTGGCTGGAGGGCAGCGGGCTTTCCCGCATTCGACGTACCGGCTATCCGACCCTGTGCCGCAGTCACGCTTCGCCGATTCAATTCAGAACCGATCTCGAAATACGCGAGGTGAGCATCGACGAGATCGAAGGCGCCCGCGACGAGTTGGGCGAGACCCTGTGGCCTGAATATGCGCGGTCTGCGGGTAGCGACGGCTTCTTCCATTACATGGCGTTTGACGGCGGCCGCCCGGTGGCCATCGCGGCCCTCTGCGTGTTCGAGGACCTTGGATATCTGACGGCGGCGGCGACCGCCGAAAGTCATCGCAAACGCGGTGCTCAACAGGCGCTGATTGCGAAGAGGGTCGAGCGGGCCGAACGGATCGGTTGCTCGCTGCTGGTGTCTGAAACCCTGTATATGATTGAGCATTCCTATCGCAATCTGCAACGGGCCGGCTTTCAGGAAGTGTACGAAAAAGAAGTCTACGAATGGAGCGCCTGAACAGTCCCGTTGTTGCGAGCGACCGATACGGCGGCGGCGCGCCTGCGGCATGGTGATTCTGCGCAATGCTTGATTCACGCCGCAACATTGCCCTGGCCTGCGCCTTGAGCGCGCTGGCCGGCTATGTCGACGGCATCGGTTTCCTGCATCTGGGCGGCCTGTTCGTCTCCTTCATGAGCGGCAACTCGACACGGATGGGCGTCAGTCTTGCGGAGGGGCATTGGTTGGGCGCGATCGAGGCGCTCGGCCTGGCATCGCTGCTCGCCGCCGCGGCCCTTTGTTATGCGTTCGACCTGCCGAATGTCGCGATCGCCGCGGTCGTGCTGGCGATGGGGATGGAGAACGCGGTGTTCCAGATCGACGGCGGCGCCGGCCTCGGTCTCACCTACGTCACCGGCGCGCTGGTCAAGGTCGGCCAACTCGCGGCAGAGGCGCTGACCGGCGGCGCGCGCTGGGGCTGGGCTTCGAATCTGCTGTTGTGGGCGGCGCTGGTGGCGGGTTCCTTGTGCGGTGCGCTCGCCTATCACTGGATCAATCTGGCCGCGATCTGGTTTGCCGCCGCTGCTGCGCTGGCGTTAAGCGCGATCGTTGCCGCGACAATTCACCTATAGCCAATTCACCTACAGCATTGACAGCTGACGCAGCTTGTCCGATCTGAGCAGCGGCGATGCCCGCTTACCGGGCGGGCCCAACAGGATTGGCAATGACAGCCGTGAGCAAAGCCCTTGCCGCCTGCCTGATCGGTTGGCCGGCCGCGCATTCGCGATCGCCCCTGATCCATCATTATTGGCTGCGCACGCTCGGCATCGAGGGCGGCTACAATATCGAGGCAGTGCCGCCCGAAGGCTTTGCCGAGTTCGTGCTGCATTTGTCGACCCACGGCTTTGTCGGCGCCAATGTCACCATTCCGCACAAGGAGCGCGCGCTGGCGTTGACCAAGTCGGACGCGCGCGCCCGCGCGGTCGGCGCCGCCAATACGCTGTGGTACGAAGGCGGCGAACTGTGCTCGACCAACACCGACATCGAAGGTTTCATCCATAATCTCGACGCCTGCACGCCCGGATGGGACACGGTCGAGGAAGCGCTGGTGCTCGGCGCCGGCGGCTCGTCGCGCGCGGTGGTGTTCGGATTGATCGAGCGCGGCATCAAGCGCGTTCATCTGGCAAACCGGACCGCGGAGCGGGCGAGCGTGCTTGCGGACCAATTCGGCGCCAACGTCCATCCCGTCGCATGGGAGACCATCGACAGTCTGTTGCCGCGCGCCGGGCTGCTGGTCAACACCACATCGCTTGGCATGCACGGCCAGCCCGCACTGGAACTCGACGCCGGCTTGCTTTCGTCACATGCAGTTGTCGCCGATCTGGTATACGTGCCGCTGGAAACGCCGTTGCTGTCAGCAGCGCGGGCGCGCGGACTAAAGACCGCCGACGGGCTCGGCATGCTGCTGCACCAGGCGGTGCGCGGGTTTGAACTCTGGTTCGGGCAGCGCCCCGAAGTTACATCCGAGCTTCGCTCTCTGGTGGAGACCGATCTCACAAAGCTTTGAGGCGGAATATCGTTGAGACGCTGCTGTCCAGTGTTAGGTAATGCCCGCCGGAGGTCCGTTCATGCCCGTTCATCGTTCCACCCTCACTCGTCCGCTGATCGCCGTCGCGATGGTGGTCGCGTCGTCGCTCTGTGCCATCGCCCAGCAGCCGCCTTCGCCGTCGCGGGTACGCGGCACCATCGAGGGCGTTGACGGCGATGTGCTCGCGGTCAAATCGCGCAGCGGCGAGGACGTCAAGCTGCACATGACCGGCGACATGCGGGTGGTTGGCATCGCCAAGATTTCGCTTGATGACATCAAGGTCGGCTCCTTCATCGGCACCACCACGGTGCCGGGACCGGACGGCGAACAAAAAGCGGTCGAAGTGCATGTGTTTCCCGAAGACATGCGTGGCACCGGAGAGGGATCGCGGCCGTTCGATTTGCGCCCCAACAGCACCATGACCAATGCGACGGTGGCCCAGACCGTGGCCGGCAACGACGGTCAGACCCTGACGATCAAATACAAGGACGGCGAGAAGAAAGTCGCGGTGTCGCCGGACACCCCGGTCGTGACCTATGTACCCGCCGACAAATCCGACCTGAAGGCCGGCGCCAAGGTGATCGCCGTCATGAAAAAGCTGCCGGACGGCAGCTTCGAAACCAACCGCGTCAGCGTCGGCCGCGACGGGCTGACGCCGCCGATGTAGATGCTGGCGCTGCCGCGCGGAATAGCCTTGGAGTTGCGGTGTTTCCCCCATTAACGGGAAAAGCCGAGGAAGGGGAGAACCATGCCGAACATGTCTTCGTTGAGGCCGCGCCTGCTCGCGGCGTCGCTGACTTTCATATCCGTGCTCGGATCGGTGGCATGGGCTCAGCAACCTCCCACGGTCCGGATCCGCGGCACCATCGAAAGTGTCGATGGCGCCATGCTGGCGATCAAGTCGCGCGAGGGCACCGACATGAAGGTCCGGGTGACCGACAATGTGGCGGTGTTCGGCGTCGCCAAAACCGAGCTGTCGGAAATCAAGCCGGGGTCCTACATCGGCGTCACCGCGATGCCCGAGCCCGACGGCACCCAGAAGGCGGTCGCGGTTCATATTTTCCCGGAAACCCAGCGCGGTGCGGCCGAAGGCTTCCGGCCCTGGGACCAGCGCGCGGGCAGCACCATGACCAACGCCACCGTCGCCGAGACGGTCAAAGGCACCGACGGCCAGAATATCCTGGTGAAATACAAGGACGGCGAGAAGAAAGTCGTGGTGCCGCCGGACACGCCGATCGTGACATTCGTTGCGGGCGACAAGTCCGAACTCAAGCCGGGCGCCAAGATCATCATCTTCGGCGCGACCAAGAAAGATGACGGCACGCTGGAAGCCAACCGCGTCAATGTCGGCCGCGACGGCATCACCCCGCCGATGTGACGCAAAGCGTCATTCCGGGATGGTCCGAAGGACCAGACCCGGAATCTCGAGATTCCAGGTTCGCTCGGAGCCTGTCATCGGGCCGCGCTTTGCGCGGACCCGTTGGCGCGCCCCGGAATGACGAAATCAAATCGCCAGCACGTGGTCGTCGATCTCGGCGATGGTGTTGACGCCGCACAGCCCCATGGTCACGTTGAGTTCGTTGGCGATGATGTCGATCGCCTTGGCGACGCCGGGGCCGCCGAAGGCGCCGAGGCCGTGGATGTAGGCGCGGCCGATCATGCAGGATTTGGCGCCGAGCGCGAGCGCGCGCATCACGTCCTGTCCGGAACGAACGCCGCCGTCGAACATGATTTCCATCTGCGAGCCGACGGCGTCGACGATCTCCGGCAAGACTTCGATCGATGACGGTGCGCCATCGAGCTGCCGGCCGCCGTGGTTCGAGACCACCAGCGCCTGGGCGCCGGTCTTCACCGCTTCCTCGGCGTCCTCAACGTCGAGAATGCCCTTCAGGATCAGCTTGCCGGGCCAGATGCTGCGGATCCACGCGACATCCTTCCAGTTCAGCGTGGTGTCGAATTGCGTCGAGATCCATGTCCCCAGCGCGGTAATATCGTCGGTACCTTTGAGATGGCCGACCAGGTTGCCGAAGGTGCGGCGCTTGCCGCGCAGCACCCCGGACACCCATCCAGGCTTGCTGGCGAAATCGAAGAACTTCGACACGCTCCATTCCGGTGGCACCGTCATGCCGTTCTTGATGTCCTGATGACGCTGGCCGATCACCTGCAGGTCGACGGTCAGCACCAGCGCACTGCATTTTGCGGCGATCGCGCGCTCGATCAGCGCCTTGATGAAGCCGCGGTCCTTCATGACGTAAAGCTGAAACCAGAACGGCTTGTCGACATTGGCCGCAACGTCCTCGATCGAGCAGATCGACATCGTGCTCAGCGTAAACGGGATGCCGGCGGCGTGCGCGGCACGACAGGCATGGATCTCGCCATCGCCATGTTGCATGCCGCACAGTCCGATCGGCGCCAGGATCAGCGGCAGCGATGCGGGCTCCCCGAGGATGGTGGTCGAGAGATCGCGCTTCGACACATCCACCAGAATGCGCTGGCGAAACTTGATCTGCGCAAGATCGTCGCGGTTGGCGCGCAGCGTTTCCTCGGCATAGGAGCCGCGATCGGCATAGTCGAAAAACGCCTTCGGCACTTTTCGCATATGGACCTGGCGCAGATCCTCGATGCAGGTGATGTGTTTCATGGACGCTCCCGGCCCTTCTTGTAATTCTTCGGTCGGGCAGTCATCTAGCATGGTTGGGCCATCCGCAAAATCGTATCGCGGAGCGGGCTGCTGACCAGGAGGGCATCCATGACCGGACCACGCTCCGACCCCAAAGATGTCAAGGATACCGAGAAGCGCCGGCTCGATCAGGCACTGGAGGAGGGGCTGGAGGAGACCTTTCCGGGCTCGGACCCGGTCAATGTCACCCAGCCGCCGCCCTCGAAAGGCGACCATCACGTCAAGCGCACGGATTAGCGCTGAGGTGTTCTAAGGCGGGGGAACCGGTGGTATTGTGTGCGTTAACAATATGTTAGCGGCTCAGGTCCAGTTTTGGCGACGGTAATGATTCATCATATTTTTTGAAGCCATGTTAGCTCCGAAGGCAGTATAAGGCGTGCACGTTGTGATGGACGGGCGTTTAAGTATTCTCGCGGGGTGGTTTGAGAATCCTTGAAAGCCGCTCGGGGGACATATGAGCCGCAAATATTTCGGTACGGACGGGATTCGGGGTCGTGCCAATGGTCTGATTACACCGGAGCTGGCGCTCAAGGTCGGGCAGGCGGCTGGATTGGTGTTTCAGCGCGGCGAGTACCGCCATCGCGTCGTGATCGGCAAGGACACGCGGCTTTCCGGCTACATGATCGAATATGCGATGGTGGCCGGCTTTACCTCGGTCGGCATGGACGTGCTGCTGCTCGGCCCGATGCCGACGCCGGCGGTGGCGATGCTGACCAAGTCGATGCGCGCCGATCTCGGCGTGATGATTTCCGCGATTTCCGCCTCGCATAATCTGTTCGAGGATAACGGCATCAAGCTGTTCGGTCCGCAGGGCTTCAAGCTTTCCGACGACGTCGAAAAGCAGATCGAGCAATTGCTGGATGAATCGCTCGACAGGCGCCTGGCGCAGAGCGCCAGTCTCGGGCGTGCCCGCCGCATCGACGGCGTTCATGACCGCTATATCGAATTCGCCAAGCGCACGCTGCCGCGCGATCTCAGCCTCGACGGCTTGCGCGTGGTGGTCGATTGCGCCCACGGCGCGGCCTATAAGGTGGTGCCGGAAGCGCTTTGGGAGCTGGGTGCCGATGTGATTGCCATCGGCGTCGACCCGGACGGATACAATATCAACAAGGAATGCGGATCCACTTCGCCGGAAGCACTATGCCGCAAGGTTCGCGAAATGCGCGCCGACATCGGCATCGCGCTCGATGGCGACGCCGACCGCGTCATTCTTGTCGATGAGCGCGGACATCTGGTCGATGGCGACCAGTTGCTCGCGGTGATCGCGCAAAGCTGGAAGGAAGACGGCCGCCTCGCCAAGCCGGGTATCGTCTCCACCGTGATGTCGAATCTCGGATTGGAGCGCTTTCTCGAAGGCCAGGGTATCGAGCTCGTGCGCACGCAGGTCGGCGACCGCTATGTGCTCGAACAGATGCTGAGCAGCGGCTACAATATCGGCGGCGAGCCTTCCGGTCACATCATTCTGTCGGACTACGCCACCACCGGCGATGGTTTTGTCGCGGCGCTGCAGGTGCTCGCGGTGGTGCAGAAACTTCGCCGCCCGGTGTCGGAGGTCTGTCATCGCTTCGAGCCGCTGCCGCAGATTCTGAAGAACGTGCGCTATCGCAGCGGCAAGCCGCTCGACGATGCCGACGTCAAGTCGGCGATCGACGCCGGCGAAAAGCGGCTCAACG
>WNFN01225843.1_pt1 | contig 10428 bp, 9 predicted proteins | sample 5400161 | NCBI WGS metagenome assembly WNFN01 (sample SAMN13153353, study PRJNA577476) | soil metagenome | isolation source: 80 cm saprolite on Douglas fir-dominated hillslope | place: USA:California | collected 2013-09-17
CAACGAGATCGCGCAGCGCCGCGGGTTCTGGCTCGGCGACGCGTTCGCCTCCGGCGGGTCGGAAGGCTACGACCACAAGAAGATGGGCATTACCGCGCGAGGCGCCTGGGAGTCCGTCCGGTTCCACTTCCAGACCATGGGGATCGACGTCGACCAGGCCGACTTCACGGTCGCCGGGATCGGTGACATGTCCGGTGACGTCTTCGGCAACGGGATGCTGCTGTCCCGGCACATCAGGCTGGTGGCGGCGTTCGACCACCGGCACGTGTTCCTGGACCCGGACCCTGACCCGACAGCGAGCTTCGCCGAGCGGGAGCGGATGTTCGCGCTGCCGCGGTCCTCGTGGGAGGACTACGACCGGTCGCTGATCTCGGAGGGCGGCGGCGTGTGGCCGCGGACGGCCAAGTCGGTACCGGTCTCGCCGCAGGCGCGGGCCGTGCTCGGCCTGGCTGCGGGCGTGACCGCGCTGCCGCCGGACGAGCTGATCTCGGCGGTGCTGCGTGCCCCGGTGGACCTGCTCTGGAACGGCGGCGTCGGGACCTACGTCAAGGCGACCACGCAGGCGAACGCGGAGGTGGGTGACAGGTCCAACGACGCGGTCCGGGTCAACGCGTCCGAGCTGCGGGTCCGCGTAGTCGGCGAGGGCGGGAACCTGGGGCTGACGCAGGAGGCCAGGGTCGAGTACGCGCTCGGCGGCGGGCTGGTGAACACCGACTTCATCGACAACTCGGCCGCTGGCGGCCGCGGACCGCAACCGGCTGCTGCACGAGATGACCGGCGAGGTCGGCCGCCTGGTGCTGGTGCACAACTACCAGCAGAACCGGGCCCTGGCCGCATCCCGGGCCCAGGCCCCGCAGATGCTGCACGTGCACGCCCGGTACATCCGCAAGCTGGAACGCGATAACCGGGTCCGGCGCCGGCTCGACGTGCTGCCCGGGGAAAAGGAGATCGCCGAACGCCGGTCCGCGGGCACCGGGCTGACCGCGCCGGAGTTCTCCGTTCTGCTCGCGCAGACGAAGATCGCGGCCGCCCAGGAGATCCTGGCCTCTGGCCTGCCCGATGACCCGTACCTGCGTCAGGCTCTGACCAGCTACTTCCCGGCCCCGCTGCGGGAGCACTACGCCGGGCGGATGGAGACCCACCGGCTGCACCGCGAGATCATCACCACCGTGGTGGTCAACGACATGGTCGACCGGTCCGGGATCACCTTCGCGTTCCGGCTGAACGAAGAGACCGGCGCGTCGGTCCCCGACATCGCCGCGTCCTGGCTCGTGGCGCGTGACGTCTTCGACATGTCCGGCTTCTGGTCGCAGGTGGAGGCGCTGGACGGCCAGGTGGGCACCTCGGTCCAGATCCTCCTGCTGCTGGAGGGCCGGAAGCTGACCGAGCGCGCGGTGCGGTGGCTGCTGGGCAACCGCCGCCCGCCGTTCGACATCCAGGCCACGATCGACTTCCTGGCCGATGGCGTGCTGACCGTCGGCCATCGCCTGCCCAAGCTGCTCACCGGCACCGACCTGACCGTGTTCGATGAGCGCCGGGATTCCTTCACCTCCCGGGGCGTGCCGCTGGAGCTCGCCGAGCGGGTCGCGGCCATGGTCCCGGCGTACTCGGCGTTCGACATCGTGGACATCGCCGCGCGCGCCCGCCGCCCGGTCGAGGAGACCGCCGAGGTGTATTTCGACCTGGCCGACCGGCTGCAGATCACCCGGCTGCGCGACCGGATCACCGCCCTGCCCCGGGAGCTCCGCGACGACCTGTACAGCGCGCACGCGGCGCTGGCCAGGGACGTGCTCGAGGTGACCGGGCCCGGCAGCCCGGACCAGCGGCTGGCCGCCTGGGTGCGACGGAACGACTCGGCGGTGGGGCGCGCGGCGCAGACGCTGACCGAGATCTGGGAGACCGACCGGTTCACCGTGGCCACACTGTCGGTGGCGGTCCGCGCGGTCCGCACCCTGGTCTCCGCCAGCGCTCTGCCGCAGTAGCGCCCGACCCGCCTCAGTTCCCGGGCTCTTCACCCCGCCCGACGGCAGAGTTTCATGATCGCGGACCCAAACCCGTCAAATACGTGGGTTTCAGTCCGGGATAAATGAAATGGCCACGTTCGGCGGGGTTCGAGGAGGGACGGAGCGGGATTCAGAGCGGGGGGAGCGGGGTCGAGAACAGGGCGGCCAGGAGCTCGGCGCGGCGCAGGATCGAGTCGACGCGGACGCACTCCGCAGGGGAGTGGGCGCCTCGGCCGCGCGGCCCCAGGCCGTCCACCGTGGGCAGCCCGGCGGCCCCGGTGAAGTTCGTGTCCCCGGCTCCGCCGGCCGGGCGGGCGCCGAGCTGCTCCCCGAGCCCGGCGGCCAGGCCGATGACGTGCTCGGCCAGCCGGTTGCCCGGCGTGGCGGGCCAGGCCGGGCGGCTGGACAGGATCTTGGCGGCGACCCGCGCGCCCGGGCGCACCGGCGTCAGATTTCGCACGGCGGAGAAGGCCGCGCGCTCGGTCTGGCGAGTGGCGAAACGGAGACCGACCTCGGCACTCGCCCGGCCGGCGATGACGTTGGCCCGGGTGCCGCCGCTGACCCGGCCGATGTTCCAGCCAAGGTCGGCGGCGCGGGGCAGCGCGTCGCGAAGCCGCACGAGCTGGTCGAGCAGCTCGTCGATGGCCGAGACGCCGCCGGCGACGGTCAGCCCGGCGTGGGCCTCGCGGCCGTGCACATCCAGCCTGACCCTGGCCACGCCGCGGCGGCCGGTCTTCAGCCCGCCGTCAGGGTGCGGCGGCTCCAGGCCGACGACCGCGGCCGCCCCCGCCGCCGCTTCCATGACCGCGGTGCGGCCGTTCGGGCTTGACACCTCCTCGTCGCCCACCAGGACAACCTGGACCGGCTGCGCGAGCGCCCGCCCGGAGCCGGCGAGCAGCTCGAACGCGAGCTCCAGGGCGACGATCGCGCCCTTCATGTCCAGCACCCCGGGGCCGGTGGCGACCAGGCCGCGCATCTCGAACGGGTGACTGGCCAGCCACCCGGCCTCCCACACGGTGTCGTAGTGGCCGACGACCAGGATGTGCCCGCCCGCCTGAGCCCGCCCGGCGGCGGCCCGGCCGGCGTCGGGGAACGCGGCGGGGAACTGGGCCCGGACGTGATCGCCGGCGTCGCCGGGCACCAGCTCGACCGTCCCGCCCAGCCGGGCCAGGCGATCGGCCAGCACGTCGCGGAGCGCGCCCAGGCGCGCCACGTCGCCGGAAGGGGATTCCAGCTGCACCAGGTGGGCGAGGCGCTCCGCGGCGGCGGTCAGCGCGGCCTCGCCGCCGGGCTGGCCCGCGGCAGGCTCAGCCATGGGCCGGCGGGCTCGCTGTGTTGCCCGCTTGCCCCCGGGGCCCCACCCACCTCCCCGTGCCCCCTTCACTGCGCCCCTCCGGCGCTCCGGCGGCGTCGCGGGGCTGGAGCCGCCCGGGGCTGTTCGGGATCGTGCTCGGCGTCGTCCGCGGCAACGAGTGGAGCAGGGACGCGAAGTCGGCGCGGTCGATGTTGCCGCCCGACAGGACGACCGCCGTCCTCCGCCCGTCCGCCCGGACCGCGCCGGCGAGCAGGGCCGCCAGCGGCACCGCTCCGCTCGGCTCCACCACCACCTTGAGCCGGGAGAAGCAGAACCACATGGCCTCGATGATCGCGGCATCATCCACGGTCACGACGTCGGAGAGCAGCCGCTGGTTGATCGGGAACGTCAGCTCCCCGGGCTGAGATGCCCGGAGGCCGTCGGCGATCGTGTCCACCGCCTCCAGGCTGACCCGCCGTCCCGCCCGCAGCGACCGGTAGGTGTCGTCGGCGCCTGCGGGCTCGACGCCGATCACGGCGGGGTCAAGCTCGCCCGCCTGCTCAGCCAGCTCGAGGCCCAGGGTCCCCTGGCCGGCCATGATGTCGTAGTCATCAAACGGGGCGATCACCGTCAGCGACCGCTCCTCGGCCAGGGCGGCGGCCACTGCCTCCCGGCGCTCCCGGGCCGGGTCGTAGCGGCGGATCTCGGCGCCGTAGCCCTCGATCGCGGCCAGCTTGGCCGGGGAGCCCGTTTCCGGGACCACGACCACCGCGTGGACGCCCAGCACCGAGGAGGCCAGCGCCACGGCGGCGCCGTGGTTGCCGGACGAGTACGCGACCACCCCCCGGGCCCGCTCATCCGCGCTGAGCAGGGACAGGCGGTTGTACGCGCCGCGGAACTTGAAGGCTCCGCCACGCTGGAAGGGCTCCGCCTTGAGGCAGACCCGCGCGCCGCACCTGGCGTCCAGGGTGGCGGAGGTCAGCAGGGGAGTGCGGTGCGCGATGCCGGCCAGTCGGTCGGCCGCGGCCCGGATCCGGTCGAGGGTCAGCGCGGCTTGCTCGCTCATGGCCTGTCTCCCGCTCGCCTCCGGGCCGCCCTAAGGCGCCGCCTTCCCTCGTCGCTCGTTCCTCGCTCCTCAGTCCAGGCGGCACCGCGCCCCATCGGCTCGCTGTGCAGGGGAATTTGCGTCACCATCGGTGTCTACCGGGCATCCGCCGCCCACGTCAACGGCACCCCGCCCGCGCGGGCGGGCCGCCCGCGCGGGCGTCGGACATATCAGCCTGACGTAGGCTTTTCCGCGTGACTGCTCTGACAGCTGAGGCCGCCAGCTTCTCAGGCCACTGCCGTGGCCTGAGAAGAGCCCAGCCCGGCCCTGGCGTGGACGCTTTACCTCCACTTGCCTGCCGATCGTACGGCCCGGTACCGACATCCGGGCCTGGACATGCTGAGGGGAGGAAGCGTGGATTGGATGCCGCCTGAAGCTGGCGGCCTCTCCGCGCGATCTTGATGGCTACGGACCCTGCGGGCGAAATCTCGGAACTGTCATCGAAACTCGACAGCGTGGAAGCTGTCCTCGGGCCGGACGCCATGCGGAAGGAGGCCGACGGGCTGCGCGAGCGGGCCGGCGAGCCTGGGCTCTGGGAGGACCAGGAGCAGGCGCAGGCGGTCACCCGCAGGCTTTCCTACCTCGATGGCGAGCTGGCCAGGCTGGAGAACCTCAACCGTCGGCTTGAGGACACCAAGACGATGTTCGAGCTGGCCGACAGTTACAGCGACGAGGCGGCGCGCGAGGAGGCGGCGCGCGATCTGGCTGTCCTCCGCAAGGAGATCGACCAGCTCGAGATCAGGACGCTGCTCTCGGGCGAGTACGACGCGCGCGAGGCGCTGATCACGATCAACGCGCAGGCGGGCGGGGCCGACGCGGCCGACTGGGCGGAGCGGTGAAGGCCCCCTACGCCTACGGCACGCTGCGCGGCGAGCACGGCACGCACCGGATGGTGCGCATCTCCAAGTACGACAACCAGGGCCGCCGGCAGACCTCGTTCGCCGGCGTGGACGTGATCCCCGTCGTCCAGCAGGCCGACCACATCGAGGTTCCCGAGGACGAGATCCGGGTCGACGTGTTCCGCTCCAGCGGGCCGGGCGGCCAGGGCGTCAACACCACCGACTCCGCAGTGCGGATCACTCACCTGCCGACCGGGATCGTGGTCTCCTGCCAGAACGAGCGTAGCCAGATCCAGAACCGCGCCAGCGCCATGGCAGTCCTGCAGGCCAAGCTGCTCGAGCGCAAGCGGGAGGAGCAGCAGGCCAAGATGGCCGAGCTGCGCGGGGACCACGCCGGGAGCTGGGGCACTCAGATCCGCAACTACGTGCTGCACCCGTACCAGAACATCAAGGACCTCCGGACCGGATACGAGACCGGGAACACCGCGGCGGTGATGGACGGCGAGATCGACGAGTTCATCGAGGCCGAGATCCGCTGGCTGCGGACCCAGGGGCTATAAACCCAAGATCCATAACGCGGAAGCTCGGGCCAGGGCCCGCGAACTCGGGCTGGTCCCGGCCTGGCTCTGACCAGGCGCGCGTCCCTGACCAGGGGCGCTCGTGCGGGAGACCCCGTGTGCGTGAATCAGTGCGCGTGAATCAGTGCGCGAGGTGCAGGGCCAGCATCAGCAGCAGCGCGATCAGTACCACGGCGAGCAGCGGCAGGGTCATGTGGGGCCCAGCATGATGGTGCATCCGGGCCCGCGCCGCGTGGCACACCGGACACCGGCCTTCGGCCACCGGCCCGGCGCACTGGGCGCAGATCAGGTGCTCGCAGCTCATCTAGGATCCCTCCGGGCCGGCGCCTACCCGGTCACTTCGACGATGTTGGACGTTCCAGGCCAGTTTCCCCCCTAGACTGTCCCGTGGCCAAACTGGGGCGCGATTTGCGCCATAGCAGGCAGTCCGCAACTCGTCGAGCATGTGTGATGGGGCCGTGATCCACTTCGATAATGTCACCAAGTCGTACCCCAATCAAGGCCGCCCGGCCCTGGAGAACGTCACCCTCGACGTCGAGAAGGGCGAGTTCGTGTTCCTGGTCGGGCCGTCCGGATCCGGCAAGTCCACCTTCCTCAGGCTCGTGCTGAAGGAGGAACGGCCCACCGACGGCCGGATTCACGTGGCCGGCCGGGACCTCGCCCGGCTCACCAACTGGAAGGTGCCGATCCTGCGCCGCAGGATCGGCTGCGTTTTCCAGGACTTCCGCCTGCTGCCCACCAAGAACGTGTACCAGAACATCGCCTTTGCCCTCGAGGTGATCGGGAAGCCGCGGCGCTTCATCCGCAAGGTCGTTCCCGAGGTGATCGACCTGGTCGGTCTCGAGGGCAAGCGCGACCGGATGCCCGACGAGCTGTCTGGCGGCGAGCAGCAGCGGGTGGCGATGGCGCGGGCGTTCGTCAACCGGCCGATGATCCTGCTCGCCGACGAGCCGACGGGGAACATCGACCCGGCGACGTCGATCGGAATTATGAAGGTTCTCGACCGCATCAACCGGACCGGCACCACGGTCGTCATGGCCACGCACGATGCTGCGATCGTGGACTCCATGCGCAAGCGCGTCATCGAGCTTGAATACGGCAAGGTGGTGCGGGACCAGTCGCGCGGGGTCTACGGGCAGGCCTACTGACCGGCCGCGGGCAGTGCTAGCCCTAGGCCAGGCGGGGACGACCTCCCTTCAAAATCATCTTGCGGAGCAAGCTCAGCGAGATTCGGAGACCGAGGGATAGCGACATGCGAGCGCAGTTTGTCCTCCATGAGGTGTGGATCGGCCTCAGGCGGAACCTGACCATGACGATCGCCCTGGTCGTGGTGGTCGCGATCAGCCTGTCCCTGCTTGGCACGGGGCTGCTGTTCGTCCAGCAGGTCAACAACACCAGGACCTACTGGCAGGGCCGGGTCCAGCTGTCGGTGTATCTGTGTACCAAGGCCAGCTCCAGCTCGCAGTGCACCAGGAACGGGCCGGCCACGCCGGCGGAGATAACCTCGATCAAGCAGACGCTGCAGCGGCTGCCTCAGGTCGCGAGCGTTGACTACGTGTCCCAGGCCGCCGCGTACCAGCAGTTCAAGTCGGAGTTCCCGTCGATGGTCAACTCGGTCACCCCGAGCGAGATCCCCGACTCCTACGAGGTGCGGCTCAAGAACACGCAGGCGGACACCGCCATCGTGGTCCAGACCGTCAACGGCGCACCGGGTGTCGACCAGATCGTCGACAACTCGGCGATCCTGGACAAGTTCTACAGGCTGCTCAGCGGAGCCAGGAACGCGGTCGTGGTGATCGCGATCATCCTGATCATCGCGGCCATCCTGCTGGTCGCGAACACCATCCGGCTGTCGGCGTTCAACCGCCGCCGGGAGACCAGCATCATGCGCCTGGTGGGCGCGTCCAACTTCTACGTTCAGCTGCCGTTCCTGGTCGAGGGCGTGATCGCCGGCCTGTTCGGCTGGCTGGTCGCGGCGGGCCTGCTCGTGGCCGTGAAATCGCTGTGGCTTGATACGCTGCAGCAGTATTTCCCATTCAACGTGCAGCTGACGAGTGCGAACCTCTTCGAGGTCATCATCCTGGCGATGATCCTCGGCGTGCTGCTGACCGGTGCCACGTCGTTCCTCACGCTACGGCGTTATCTGCGCGTGTGATGCCCAGGGAAGGAATGTGACTTCCGAGCAGGGCAAGAAGGTCATCGCCAGGAACCGGCGGGCCAGGCACGAATATCACATCGAGGACGTGTTCGAGGCGGGGCTGGTGCTCACCGGCACCGAAGTGAAGTCGCTGCGGGCGGGCCGAGCCTCGCTCGCCGACGGATTCGGCCAGGTCAGCGACCACGAGGTGTGGCTGCACAACGTGCACATCCCCGTGTACGCCCAGGGCACCTGGACCAACCATGAGCCGCGCCGGACCCGTAAGCTGCTTATGCACCGCAGGGAGATCGACAAGCTGGCTGCGGCGACCGCCGAGCGCGGCTTGACCCTGATCCCGCTGTCGCTGTACTTCAAAGACGGGAAGGCCAAGGTCGAGCTGGCTCTGGCCCGCGGCAAGCGGACCTACGATAAGCGTCATGACCTGGCGCGAAGGGACGCTGCCAGGGAGGTCGATCGTGCCCTGCGGCGGCGAAGGTAGCGGAGTGCCGGGCCATGACCCGCACACATAGCCGGGGCGCGCACGCCGGCAAGCCGGCTCCGCTGGCGAGCGGGCGGGGGCCGTCGGCCCGGGGGACCCGGGCCCGGGGGGCCCGGGAGGGTGGCACGCGAGTCGGGGTAACCCGGGTGGGTGGGGTTCGCCTGCGCTCAGCGCGGGCCCGGGTAGTGGCTGCGTCCTGCGCGACCGCGGTGCTGCTGCTCGGCGTGGCCCTCGGCTGGGCCTCGCCCGAGCCGTCAGCCGAGCCAACGGTGCAGGCCTTCCTGCTCGACTGGGAGAACGGCTGGTACGCCTCCGCTGCCGGCCAGACGACCGGCGCCCCCGCGGAGGTGGCCGCGGCGCTGCACGGGGCCTACCGGCAGGTGGGCGCGGCTGCTCTGTCCCTCAGCATGGGACAGATCTCGCAGCACGGGGACACGGCCGAGGCGCACTTCGAGGCGTCTATCGACCTCGGCCGCGGCGGCCTGCCCTGGACCTACCAGGGCGACTTCCGGCTGCGCCGAGTGGGCGACGGCTGGAAGGTGGTGTGGAGCCCGTCCGTCATCGTGCCCGGGCTCCAGCCCGGAATCCGCCTCGCCGTGGTCGAGACCATGCCCCCGCGGGCGCAGCTGCTCGACGCGGAGGGCAAGCCGCTCGCGCCGGCTTCGCTGGTCTACACCGTCGGGGTGTACCCGAGTCGGCTCAGGAACGCGGCGCGAACCGTGAACGGCCTGGCCGCCGCCACCGGGCTCAGCGCGAGCCAGGTACTGAGCTGGGTCAGCGAGGCGCCCGCCGCTGATTTCCTCGAGCTGCTCCGGCTCAGCCCGGCGAGCTACCAGCGACTGGGCGGCAGGCTCTCCCGGGTCCCCGGGCTGACCATCAAGCGGGAGCGGGTGCGGCTTCTCAAGAGCATCGCCGGGGCGGTGTCCGGCTCGGTCGGCACCGAGGCGGCCGGCCTGCTGCAGCAGGAGGGGATTCCCTACCGGCCGGGGGCGACGGTGGGCCTGTCCGGGCTGCAGCAGTATTTCCAGCGCCCGCTGGTCGGAACGCCGACCACGGAGGTTGTCGAGGAGAGCCCGGCCGGCCACGTCGTTTCCGTGCTGCAGCGCTGGCCAGGGAAGCCCGGCCAGGACGTGCACACCACCATCGATTCCAGGGTTCAGAACGCGGCCGATCACGCGATAAGTTCGCTGCCCGCATCGGCGGCGATCGTCGCCGTGTCGACGACCACCGGGCGGATCCTCGCCGTGGCCCAGCACAAGGCCCCTGGCCTGCCCTGGGCGCGGGCCCTGGACGGCCGCTACCAGCCCGGTCAGGCGTTCACTATCGTCTCCACCGCCGCGCTGCTGAGCACCACCGGCTTCGACGTGAATGCGCCGGTCTCCTGTGCCGCGTCGAACCCGGTGGGCGGCGAGAACTTCACCAACGTTACGCCGGAGCCCATCCTGGGCACGTTCCGCGCCGACTTCGCGCGGGCATGCGCCACCGCCTTCGCGGGCCTCTCGCTGCGCCTTTCCGCCAAGGACCTGCTGCAGGCCGCCGACGGATTCGGCCTGGGCAAGCCCTGGCAGCTGCCGCTGCCGCTGAAGGCCTTCACCGGATCCATCCAGCCTCCCAGGGGCCAGGCCCAGATGGCCGAGGACACCATCGGGACCGGGAGCGTCCGGGTCAGCCCGCTGGACATGGCCATCGCCGCCGAGGTGGTTCAGTCGCAGACCTGGCGGCCGCCGTCGCTCGTGACCAACGATCCGGGCCTGACCCCGACGGTTCCGTTCCGGCTCGAGGTGGTCTCCGCACTGCAGGCGCTGATGCGGTCCACGGTGACCAGCGGCGCCGGCCGGGCGGCCGACGTCGTCGGCCCGGCGGTCTTCGGGCAGGTGGGGAGCGGTCCGCCGGGATCAGGCGGGAAGGACCTGCGAGCCGACTGGTTCGTCGGGTACCAGGGGAACGTGGCCTTCGCCGTACTCGAGCTGACC
>WNFN01239041.1_pt1 | contig 10424 bp, 6 predicted proteins | sample 5400161 | NCBI WGS metagenome assembly WNFN01 (sample SAMN13153353, study PRJNA577476) | soil metagenome | isolation source: 80 cm saprolite on Douglas fir-dominated hillslope | place: USA:California | collected 2013-09-17
GCAAAAGCCCCCGACGAAGAGCTTGCCGTTCGAAGCGGGAATCTTCAACGCGTAATCCGCCGCCGCATTCAAATCCGCCGTGACCTGGTCAGGATTTAGATGGCTCACCGCTTCCATCGTTTTTCCCTCCGCAAAGTCGCTGCTGCGGCCGCCGTTCGGAGCCATGCCCGAAAGAAGATCGGGCGCAACCGCAATGTAGCCCGCGGCGGCAACTTCGTCCGCCAACTCCTGCACCCAGTCCGACATCCCGAAAATTTCATGGATGATGATCGCGACCGGAGTCTTGCCCTTCGATTCCGGATACACGACAAACGTCTCCACCGAACGGCCATCGTGTTTGACGGTGACCCACTCGCGGTGGCGCGGAGATTTTGCGAGCGCTGCCTTGGCCCATTCCTGTGCCGAAGCGAACGGTGCGACAACAAGTATCAGAAGACAAATGAGCGTGATGCGTTTCATGGCGTGGTTTCTCCCTCAGAGAACTCGTCGGCCGGATGCAATCGAGAACGTGCCGTTAAGAACGAGTGGCATTGTAATGCCGCGCGCCAAAGCTCGCAAGACGGAGAAGAAGCCTTTCGCTTATAACGGAAGGACTAGACTGCACTCTCCATCGACCTTTCCGGACTGCATCTTTCCGCCGGCAATAGGCTCAAAGATCTCAGACAAATAGCAACATCCCTGCCCTACCTGTCTCCACATCGCTTTAGAACTGTTGCATAATCTTGTTTGCAACAGAATGAACAAGAGCCTACGTTACTGTTTGCGGCGGGAAGAGAATGCGAGCCGAAGCAAAGTCTACAGTCACTGGCACGCTGCGTCTGGTTCTCGTTTCGTTTCTGATTTCAGGCAGTTTTGCCCAAGAGCCTAAGCTACCGAGTTCTGCGCAGGCTACCATCCGGATTCAATCCTCGCTGGTCCTTGTCGACGTCATCAGCCAGGACTCCAAGAACGGGCTGCCAGTTCGAGAATTCCAGAAGGAAGACTTTCGGGTGTTGGACAATGGGAACGAAGTCCGGATCACCTCATTCGACGCCGGAGCACACTACAGCACGCGCCCGTTCATTCTTTGGCTTGCCGTGATCTGCAACGAAGGCGGGAAAATCGGAGGCTCGAGAGAGTTTGTGGGCAAGGAATCGTTATTTCGGCCCGCGCTCGACCATCTGGACAAACACGACACCGTGGGCGTCGCGCACTGGTGCGACAACGGTGAGGCGCGGATCGATTTGCCCCCTACCGAGGATCGCGACAGTCCCATCCGCGTCCTGGCTGAAACGATTAAGCCCATTTCGTTCCACGTCGGAGGAAATAGTAATCTCGTCGGAGAAAACACATATCGAAAAATGCTTCGGCTTATTATCCAGGACGCGCATCGCAGAAACCCGCAACCCCTGCCGGTGATCGTTTTTCTTGACGGCGATCACACCGGTCAACCACGTTACGAGCTAGACCAGGTGGTAAATGATATTTTGGAGACTTCTGGAATTGTGTTCGGCATCAAAGACCAGATGTCTCCGAGAGTGTACGGCCTCGGAAACGGTGAGCAGGCAGAAATCTCACACTACGTGGCGGAACAGACAGGCGGAGAGTACTTTACGGCTCCTGCAAGAGATTATGCCACGGCGCTCGACATGATTCTGATGCGATTGCATTTTCGGTATGAACTCGGGTTTGTTCCCCCAAAGATCGACGGCAAACGTCACGAGCTTAGAGTTGAATTAACGAAAGAGGCTCAAAGGAAATACAAAGGGGTTCGGCTATGGTTTCGCCCCGAGTACATTCCGGTATCTGAAGCGCCCGCTTGGGCGCGCTGATTGAGTTTTGCTATCGCACGCGCTCACCGGACAAGTGAAATTTCGCTGATTCCCTGCAAGGCTCTTTCCGGGAAACACCTGTTCTTTCAGCCTGGTAAGAACCGCTCCCAATGCATGCGTTGACACGCTTGCATGCGTCCGATACGCTTTTAAATTTACCTGGCTTGAGTTAACGCATCTGAGAGGAACGGACAAAACCGCCGCATGGCTGAAGAAAAGCTTCCTACCCGCGCACAAGATTTTTCCGAGTGGTACAACCAGCTGGTCCTGAAGGCGCAGCTCGCCGATTACGCGCCGGTGCGCGGCTGCATGATCGTGCGGCCCTACGGCTGGGCGCTCTGGGAAAACATCCAGCAGGCGCTGGACCGCCGGTTTAAAGCCACCGGCCATCAAAACGTAGCGTTTCCTCTGTTGATTCCACGCAGTTTCATCGACAAGGAAAAGCATCACGTGGAAGGGTTTTCGCCCGAACTTGCTGTCGTCACCATTGGCGGCGGGGAAGAACTCGCCGAACCTCTCGTTCTCCGCCCCACTTCGGAGACCATCATCGGCCACATGTGGTCCAAGTGGATTCAGTCCTACCGTGACCTGCCTGTTTTGATGAATCAGTGGAACAGCGTGGTCCGCTGGGAATTGCGCACCAAACTTTTCCTTAGAACTCTCGAATTCTACTGGCAGGAAGGTCACACCGCGCACGCGACCCGCGAAGAGGCCGAAGCGGAAACGCTTCAGATGCTGAATACTTACGCGGATTTCGCCATCAACGACGCCGCCATTCCGGTGATTCCCGGCAAGAAGTCCGAAGCCGAGAAATTTGCCGGTGCCGACATCACCTATTCCATCGAAGCGATGATGGGCGACGGCAAAGCGCTGCAATCCGGCACTTCCCACTTTCTGGGCCAGAACTTCGCACAAGCCTTCGAGGTCAAATACCTCGATCAGAACGGCCAACAGCAGCATTGTTGGACCACGTCGTGGGGGCTCTCCACGCGCATGATCGGCGCCATTATCATGGTCCATGGCGATGATCAGGGTCTGGTCCTGCCACCCAAGCTTGCCCCTTATCAGGTTGTCATTGTCCCCATTTTCAAGACCGACGAAGAAAAAGTCTCCGTCCTCGGAACCGCGCGCAATTTGAAAGCCGAATTGGTCAAAGCCAATATCCGCGTCACTCTTGATGAGCGCGAGGGCCAGAGTCCCGGCTGGAAATTCAACGACTGGGAGATGCGCGGAGTGCCACTGCGCGTGGAACTCGGTCCCAAAGACGTCGCCAAACAAGCCGCGGTTCTCGCCCGCCGTGACCGCCCCGGCCGGGAAGGGAAGATCAGCGCCTTCCTGGCCGATCTGCCCGCCACCATCGAAAAGTTGCTGGCGGAAATCCAGCAATCGTTGCACGACAAGGCTTTGGCCTTCCGCAAAAGCAACACCCACGACGCGAAAACTTACGACGAGTTGAAAAAGGCCGTCGAAAACGGCTTCGCGTTCTCGTTCTGGTGCGGGAGCGCCGACTGCGAAGCCAAAATCAAGGAAGAAACCCGCGCCACCATGCGCTGCATTCCCCTGGAGCAAGAGGCTGCGACTGGGAATTGTGTTTATTGCGCTCAGCCTGCCACCTCCCGCGCCATCTTTGCCCGGGCCTACTAGCCCCGTTTCTCTCCGGGAACATGGTCCGTGCCAATTTCTCGACACTCGTTCGCGCGGATGCTAGCGTTAGCAAGTAGGGAATCACGCATCGCCGTTCCCAGTCCATGACGCTGGGGCACGGACGGGCCGTGGGGGAGACGAATCCAGTGCATCTTGAAAATAGTCGAGTTTGCCGCGCGCTGGCGCACCGCCGCTCCGAACGCGGGGCGGGTAAGCTCAAGTCCATCGTTTTCATCGCGATCTTGCTGCTCATCATTTATTCCGCGGTCAAAATCGTCCCGGCCTACGTAACGGACTATCAGCTCTCTGACAAAATGCAGGAGCAAGCGCGCTTTGCCGTCGTGAATCGCTATAGCGAGGAGCAGATTCGCGACAATATCTTTAAAGTCGTCCAGGATTTGGAAGTTCCGGCCAAGCGCGAGGCCATCAAGGTGTCCGCAAACAATGCCGTCGTGAAAATTTCGCTGGAATACACCGTTCCGGTGGACTTGTTTTTCTACCACCTGGATCTCCATTTTGCCCCGTCCAGCGAGAATAAGGCGCTCATCTGAGGAATCTTTGCTGCACCCACGTGCACACGATTCCTCGTCGGCAGCCTGGCTTCGTGGAACACCGTCTTTCCCAGAGGGCGGTCTTGCGAGACAATAAGAGTTCAGCCCTTGGGAGCTAACGCTTGCGCATCCGTGTTCAAAAGGGATTCTTTACTTCAAAGACCGGCCTGACGATCCTGGGCACCATCTTCGCCCTCTTTCTGACTGCCGGTGGAATCTTCACCTACTACTACACCAAGTTCTCGCACATCATCGATCTGCGCCTCACCGGCGCCGTCCTGCAGAACACCACGCAGATCTTTTCCGCCCCGGAACATATTTCAGCCGGCCAAGCTTGGGGACCGGAAGATCTGACCGCCTATCTCACCCGCGTGGGATACCGCCCTCTTCAGGATGCCAACGCCATCGGCCAGTTCACCGTACAGAACAACACCGTCGATATCCGCCCTTCAAAGTTTTCCTATTTCGCCGGCGGCAATGCGCTCGCGGTTCAATTCCGCGGCAAAAGCATTCGCTCCATCAAGCCGCTTGCCGGTGGCACTGAGCTGGATACCGCGGAGATCGAACCGGAACTCATCACCAATCTTTTCGATAGCGCTCGCGAGAAGCGCCGTCCCGTCCGCTATGAAGATTTGCCGGTAATGCTGGTGGACTCCATTCTTTCCGCTGAGGACAAGCGTTTCTTCGAGCATGGCGGCTTTGACTTCATCCGCATCGTAGGAGCGGCGTGGGCCGACATACGGCATACCAGTGCGCACTACCAGGGCGCCAGCACCATCACCATGCAAGTGGCGCGCACCTTCTTCCTCTCGACCGATCGTACCTGGCGCCGCAAGCTGTCCGAAGCCATGATTTCCATCGAACTCGAGCAACGCTTCAACAAGCAGCAAATCTTCGAGCTGTACGCCAATGAAGTCTACCTGGGCAACCGCGGAAGTTTTGGCATTCGCGGATTTTCCGAAGCCAGCGTGGCCTACTTCGGAAAAGATTTGAGGCAGTTGTCGCTCCCCGAGTGTGCTTACCTTGCCGGCATCATCCGCGCGCCGAATTATTACTCCTCCGCCGACCGCCATCCGGAGCGCGGTGTGCAGTCGCGCGACCGCGTCCTGACGCAGTTGCTCGACAAAAAGTACATCAATGACCAGGACCTTCAAGATGCCAAGCGCGCGCCCCTAAAGATTATCCGCACTTCGATTTCGGGAAGTGAAGCTCCCTATTTCATCGACATGGTGAAAGACCACCTGCTCGACAAATATTCCGAGAACGAATTGCTGAGCGAAAATTTCCGCGTCTACACGACGCTGGACCCTGCTTTGCAGCGGGCCGCCGCCGCCGCTGTTGACGCCGGCATGAAGAATGTGGACTTGCTCTTGCAGAAGAAGTACGACAAGTGGAAGAAAGATCTGGCCAAGAAGGGAAGCAACGAGCCAGTTCCGCAGGCGCAAGTCGCGTTGGTCGCCTTGGATCCGCGAACCGGCGAGATCAAAGCCGTAATCGGCGGGCGCGACTACGGGCAGAGCCAGCTCAATCACGCCCTGGCGCACCGCCAGCCGGGCTCGGTATTCAAACCGTTCGTCTATGCCGCGGCGCTCGATAACGCCGTCGATGGCGTGCAGCCTGTCATCACTCCAGCCACGACCATCGACGACGAGCCCACCACCTTCGAATTCGACGGCAAGGAATACACGCCGAATAACTACGGCGAAAGATTCATGGGTCGCGTCACCGTGCGCGACGCGCTCACCAATTCTCTCAACGTCGCCACCGTCAAGGTCGCCGAACTCATCGGCTACGGCCGCGTCGTGCAAGTCGCCCGCAAAATGGGCCTGGGCACCAACATCCAGCCTACCCCGGCGGTCGCTCTCGGCGCCTACGAGATGACCCCCATCGATGTCGCTGCCGGATACACCACCTTCGCCACTATGGGCACCCGCGCAGAGCCGCAGTTTCTGCGCACCGTCGTCAACGCAGACGGCACGCCGCTCGAAAAGTTCACGCCGCAAACCCGCCCAGCTCTCGATCCCCGGGTCGCTTTCCTGGTTGTCAGCTTGTTGAAAGATGTTCTCAACAAAGGCACCGGCGCGGGCGTCCGCGCCCGCGGGTTTACATTGCCCGCTGCTGGAAAAACTGGAACTTCCCGCGACGGCTGGTTCTCCGGCTTCACCTCCAATCTCCTCTGCGTGATCTGGGTCGGCTTCGATGACAATCGTGATATAGGAATGACCGGCGGCGCCGTGGCGGCCCCCATCTGGGCAGACTTCATGAACCGCGCCACGACGCTCGCTCAATATCGCGACGTGAAAGACTTCACCATGCCGGATGGCGTGCAATCCGTGCTCATCGATCCGGATACTCTGCAGCTCGCCACCCCTAGCTGCCCCACGACCCGCGAAGAGGTCTACGTAACAGGTTCGGCGCCCACGATCTTTTGCGAGGTCCATGGCGGCCATACTTCCACTGGCTCTGTCCTCTCCCGCGTCTTTGGAGGCGGAGAACCCAAAGCGCCCCAGTTGGATGCCAATGGGCAGCCCGTTGCCGTCACGCCCTATGATCCCAACCGGCCTCCCAATGCCACCGGCCAGGGCCCAGTGGCTCCCTCGGCGGGGTCCGAAGATAAAAAAAAGAATCCTTTACAGAAGATTTTTGGTATCTTTGGGGGTAAGAAGAAGGAACCCGACCAGGCTAAGCCGCAGCAACAGCCTCCGCCGGAGAAGGGAGATTCGCCATGAATCGCATTCGATTGGCGTTTCCAGCAGTTGTCCTCCTCCTCGCTGTTTCCATTTCGTCCGCAGGTCAAAGTTTTGTTGAGACCCCCGGTGTTCCCGCAGTTCCTCGAGCGGTACAAGCTCCCCCGCAAGCTCCTGTACAATCGCCCGCGGAATCCTCGGTCATCGTCGTGAAGCCTGGACTGAGCGATGAACAGATGGCCGATCTTTACATGGCGCGCAAAGAGTTCCGTGAAGCCGCCGTCACTTTCAAGCGGCTCGCCGATCAGAGTCCCCAGAATCCCGTGTATCTGAATAAGCTTGGCATTGCGCTGCACCAGCAGGCAGCTCTTGGCGCGGCTCTGAAGTATTACGAACGGGCCTCGAAGGTCGATCCTACCTATGCCGACGCGCAAAACAACATCGGCACAATCTGGTACCAGCGGAAAAAATACGGACGGGCCATCAAAGCATATCAAAAAGCAATCAACATTCGCGCTGACATGGCCGTCCTATACAGCAATCTGGCGTATGCCTACTTCGGCGACAAGAAATATCTGGAAGCCATCTCCTCTTTCCGGCAGGCTCTGGCGATTGACCCGCAACTCTTCGAGCACAGCAGCTCACGAAGCGGTTCGATTCTTCAGGATCGCTCCGTCGGTGACCGTGGACGGTTTTATTTTCTCCTCGCGAAATCTTTCGCGGAGGCCGGTAACCTGGAGCGTTGCCTGATTTATCTGCGCAAAGCCAAGGACGAAGGCTACAAAGAACTATCGGAAGTCAAAACCGATCCCGCGTTCGCCGCGGTCTTAAAGGATCCTGGGATCCAGGAGGTTTTGGCTCCCAAACCTCCCGACACGCCGCAACCCTGAAGCAGGTTCGTTTCGCCAATTTGGGCTCACCCCGCATGTCCGCCGCGAAAGGTGTCCTTGTGTCTGTTACAATGCAATAGACATGGGGCGACCTTTCCGCAGCCCGCGAATTCTATCCTTCCTCATCGTCATCCAAATTTTTGGAACTATTCCGCTTTCCGCGCAGCAATCTCCCGCCTCTCCCAGCGCTCCTTCGGCGGCTGCCTACCAGCAGGGAATCTATCTTGTTTTTCCTTTTGAGAATGCCAGCGCCTCTCCGCGCTTGGATTGGCTGAGCGAAGGCCTCGAGGAGCTGACCATTCAGCGCTTGTCGGCCGCCAGGGAGCAGGTGTATTCGCATGAAGGTCGCGTTGTCGAACTGGAACGTTCCGGTCTGCCGCGCTCCTCAAAACTTAGCCGCGCGACGATGCTTCATGTTGCAGAAGACCTCGACGCCGATTTTGTCATCTTTGGCAAGTTCTCGGCGAATGGCACGTCCCTCACCATCGAGTCACAAATTCTGAAGGTGAATCCGGCGCGAATGCAGATGGCGCTGCGCGAAACCGGCACGTTGGATTCCCTCATGGACCTGCACGCCCGCCTGATTTGGCGTATGCTCTCCGCTAACGACCGCAACTATGGCCTCAGCCTTGCCCAGTTCACCAAGCTCCAGCGTCCGCTCCGCCTCGACGCTTTTGAACATTACATTCGAGGATTGCTGGCCAGTGAAGACGATGCTCGCCTGCGCGAACTTCGAGAAGCGGCGCGTCTCGAACCGGAATGGCCGGAGCCTGACTTTGCTCTCGGCGAAGTCTACTTCGCTCGGCGCGACTGCGATTCCGCGCTGCCTTGGTACGCCCGAGTGCCAAAAACGCACGACCGCTTTGTGGAGGCCGTCTTTTCCACGGCTGTTTGCCAGCTTCTTCTCGGCCACCCGGACCACGCGGAGGAATTGTTCACTTCGTTGCAAGAGACCTTGAAAAACAATCGGGTCTTTGGGGCCGACCTGCCGGAGATTTTGAATGACCTGGCGATTGCGCGCGCGCGCCAGGGCAAGACGGCCCCCGCGCAAATTGATTTTCGCCGCGCCACCGATTTGGATCCCGGGGAAGACGATTATCCATTCAACCTCGGCCTGCTGGCGCTTCAAACCAACGATCCTGGCGCGGCGGCTGGCTATTTTGGCGAAGCCTCGGAACGCGAGCCGGACAATGCCGAAGATCGCGCGTTGCTGATCCTCTCTTTGGAAAAGGCCGGCAAGAAGGCGGAGGCCGACCAGGAGCGCGAGTCGGCTATCGAATCCTTTGGGCCAAACGACCTCCCCGCGATTCATCTGGACGCCAAGAACGAAACATTGGCTCGTCTGAATCGCATCAAGACCGAGCTCGACGTCACGGAACTTCGTGCGGAAATTACATCGGCAGCTTCGGCTGCCAGCGAGACCGCCTCCGGTACTTCGGACGATTCCTCCGTTGCACGCCTCCGCCGCGCCCGCCAGGAACTCTCCGCCGGCCACGTCGACGCCGCGGAAAAAGAATTTCGCGCGGTGCTTGGCGCCGATCCGAAAAACCCCGCTGCACACCACTGGCTCGCCGAAATTGACCGCCGCCAGGGCAAGATGGATGATGCCGTGAAGGAATTGCAGGCTTCGCTGGCAGCGCGTGATTCCGCGGTGGTTCGAACCATGCTGGCTAAAATCTACCTCGAGCAAAAGAAGCCAGACCTCGCGCGAGCGGAAGTCGAGAAAGCGTTGAAGCTGGCTCCGAACTATGCCGAGGCCAAGCAGCTGCTCGAACATCTGCAAACTTCGAAGCCCGCTGAGAAAAAACCGGGAGGAGGTGCGCCATGAGCGATCGGCTCCACGAACGGAAGCGTCCCTTTTGTCTCATGCAAACCAAGTTCGTTGCTGCCTATTTGCTTCTTTGCGGTCTGTGTGCCGCCGCGATTTTCTTTCTCTCGCCTGCCGTCGTGGCGGACGAGCACTCCGCCAGTCCGCTCGTGCTTGAGCTCAGGCTTGAAGGCGTGGTCGATCCCATACTGGCCACCTATATCGATGAAGGTCTTGCTGACGCGGCGAACCGTCATGCAGCTCTTGTTTTGATCACCATGGATACCCCCGGCGGGCTCAGTACTTCGATGCAGGACATGATTCAGCATATCCTCGCATCACCAGTGCCGGTTGCCGTTTATGTTTCTCCGACCGGTGGCCGCGGAGCCTCTGCCGGCTTTTACATCCTGCTCTCTGCCGACATCGCCGCGATGGCGCCTGGAACGCATACCGGTTCCGCGACCCCGGTCATGGCCATTGGCGGTTTTCTGCCGATGCAAATCGACGATGCCTTCCGAAAGAAGATCAATGCCGATGCCACTGCTTTTCTGCGAAGTTTCACGGAGAAGCGCGGCCGCAACCCGGTGCTGGCGGAAAAGGCCATCACCGACGGCAGCGCTTTCACCGACAAGGAAGCCTTGGAAGGGAAGATGATCGATCTGATCGTGAGTTCGCCCGACGAACTAGTGAGCCAACTCGATGGCCGCTCGATTATCCGCTTCGACGGGACTCAGACGAAGCTTTCGCTCAAGAATGCCGAGCGCAGGCCTTTTGAACTATCGGCGCGGCAGAAATTTCTTGCCCGCATTGTCGAGCCCGATATTTTCTTCGTGCTGCTCATTCTAGGCGTTCTCGGCGTCTACACTGAATTCACTCATCCCGGCGTAATCGCCCCCGGCGTCATCGGCGGCATCTGCCTGATTCTCGCGCTCTACGCCATGAATTTCTTGCCCATCAATCTCGCTGGTGTGTTCCTGATTTTGCTCGCGCTCGCATTTTTCATTCTCGAAGCCAAAGCTCCGAGCCACGGAATC
>WNFN01168869.1_pt1 | contig 10423 bp, 7 predicted proteins | sample 5400161 | NCBI WGS metagenome assembly WNFN01 (sample SAMN13153353, study PRJNA577476) | soil metagenome | isolation source: 80 cm saprolite on Douglas fir-dominated hillslope | place: USA:California | collected 2013-09-17
ATCTCCCGGCCCGTTCCGTAACGTACCCCGCGTCGCCGCAGCCCGTCGACCAGCGCGGCGAGCTCATGAGCCGGGACGCGCCAGCGTCTCGAGCCGCGGGGCAGCATGATCGCCTCGGCGGGCTCGGCCAGCTGCTGCCACAGGGCGCGCCGCAGTACCTCGGCCATCCGCGCGTCGCCCTTGATCCTCGCCACGCGCTCAGGATCGACGGCGCGGACCGGAACCGTGGTCAGCAGATCGGTCACCGACAGCTGGGTCACGTCCAGCTCGCCGAGGGCCGGCAGGACGTTACGGATATAGGCGAGGAAGGCCCGGTTCGGCCCGACCACCACCATGCCGCCGCGGCTCATCCGCTCGGAGTACGCGTACAGCAGGTAGGCGACACGGTGCAGGCCGACGGCCGTCTTGCCGGTGCCAGGAGCACCCTGAACGCACACCGTCTGGTCCGCGTCCGCGCGCACGATGTCATCCTGGTCCGGCTGGATCGTCGCCACGATGTCACGCATCGGGCCGGATCTCGGCCGCTCGATCTCCTCGATCAGGATCCGGCTGGCGGCAGGCCCAGCGGCGGCAGGCCCCGAGGCGGCAGGCCCAGCGGCGGCAGGCCCGCGAGCCGTGGCGAAGGCCTCGTCCTCGTAGGCGGTCAGCTCACCGCCGGAGAACCCGAACCTCCGCCGGCGGGCCAGTCCCATAGGCTCGGCCGGGCTGGCCCGGTAGAACGGCCGGGAGACCGGAGCGCGCCAGTCGATCACGACGGGCCGGCCATCGGGGTCGTGGACGTGCCGCCGGCCGATGTGGAACCGCTCGCCAGCCAGGACGCCGGGATCGGCGGCATCATCCCGGTGACCGGGCGACTCGGCGTAGTCAAGCCGGCCGAAGAACAGCGGCGTGTCCGGCAGGTCGACCAGCGCCTCGGCGCGGCGGTACAGGTCGGCCTTCAGGTACTCCTCCGAGACCGGATCGCCCCCCAGCGCGCGCAGTGAGAGCACGTCGTCGCGCATGCGCCGCAGGAACTCGCGCGAGCTGCGCAGGTGGGCCCGCTCCGCCGCCAGGACGGGATCGCCCGCACCCGGATCACGCCCTGTGCCTGCGCCCTGGCCATGCCCGGCGCCCTGGGCACGCGTACCCCGGCCATGCGCCGCGCCCGGAGCACGGGCTGGGATCTGGCCACTCTCCGCTCCTTGGTCGCGGCCCCTGCCGGGCTCTCCGGTCCGGGGCGACCCGGCAGACTGTGCCTGGCTGTCCGGGTAGGCGGCCGAGGGCATGGCTGGCCTCCTCCTTGCTTGCTTCGCTGGAGCCGGTGGTTGCTGGCAGCCGTGGTTGCTGGCAGCCGTGGTTGCTGGAGCAGCTTGCTGGAAGGCGCGGGCTACTGGAGCCAGGTGGGTGGCGGGGAGAGGCCGCGGCATCGTCAGTAAGGCAATGCGGCGCGGTGGTACGCGAGGTCGTGTGGCCGCAGTGGTGCGGCCGAGGTCGCGCGTCAGTAATTGTGGCGGGAAGTCGTCCGGGCGGTGACGCAAGGGCAAAGGAGCATAGCAAGGCTGCCCCGCCCTGTCATCCCGGTTTCCAGGGCGGCCATGAGCCGCTACCAGGACCAGTGGAAGCCAGCCACCGCCTTCTCGATGAACCTCAGGTACCGATGGACCGAGTGCTGGCGGTCCAGCTCGGCCGGCTCCTGCTCGAGGATCTTTCCCTCGACCCCGTCCCAGGTGGCCCACCAGACGCCGACGGGCAGCTTATCGGGGTGGAACTCGACCCGGATGTCGACGTTCTCCAGCCGTCTCATGACGGCCCGCCGGTACTCGCGCTCATGCGCGTCAAGCGGATCCCCCGGGTACTGATACGTCGTCCAGTACTCCAGCGTCGCGGTCTCGCCCACGTCCAGGGCCCGGGCGAGCAAGATGTACGTGCCGAAAAGCTCGTCGCTGACCTGAAAGAGCTCTCCGGTCAGCTCCGTGCAGCCCTGCCGGACCTCCAGTGTCAGGGCCTTGGTGTCATAAAGGTACGGGATACGGTCCAGGCCGTCCGCTATCGCCTCGATGACCTGGAGGGTGCGGGTGCGAGCAGGACGGCCGTCGGCTCCCACGTGGACGTGATCGTGCAGGGACAGCGTCTGATGGCGGCGCGGGCCGAAGACGGCGTGCAGTTCCTGCTCGGTCCGGGGCGCCACCGCCCGAGGGCCGGACAGGACGCTGATCGTGCCCGAGCCCTGCCACAGGCGCCAGAGGCGATCGGCCTCCTGATCGGAGAGCCCGAAGGCCTCGATGAACAGCGACAGCGCCGGGCGGCTGAGCAGCCTCCCGGACAGCGCCCGGGAAACGGTGTCCTTGAGCTGGTGCGGCAGCACATCGGCGTCGCCGGGAACGCGCGGATAGCTCCAGAGGTAGCGGGCCAGCACCTCCGCCACGGCCAGCTGGGTGATCTCGCCCGGCCTGGCCCTGACCACGTGCTGCTCCCATTGCCGCCGGTATCCTCCCGGCCGTTGCAGCAGCTCACGCAGGTAGCTTGCTGCGGCGCGGCGGCCGGCTGCCGATGGGGCTTGGCTCACGAGATCTCGAGTCCTGGATTGTGCGAACTTACTGCGACATTTACCGGCTACCTTACGGGGCATGCCTCCGAACGAAGGTGGCTAGCTGGTAATACGGGGGGCGGGCCCGCCGCATTGCGGCGAACCCGCCGGTAGGCGCCCCGCGCCGGGGCGTTGAAGTCGTTGACGTACAGCGACACCACCGGTGCCACCGACCGCATGGCCTCGGCCGCGACCGCCGCCATCCCCCGGGAGGCGTGCCCGCGCCCGCGCAGCTCCGGCGGTACCCAGACGCCCTGAACCTGGCAGGCCAGCGGAGTCACCGCGCCGATCTCGGCCTTGAAGATCACCTGGCCGTCCTCGATCCTGGCGAACGAGCGCCCGGCCCGGATCAGTTCGGCCACGCGCGCCCGGTACGCCGCTCCCCCGTCCGGCCCGACCGGCGACACCCCCACCTCCTCGGTGAACATGGCCACGGACGCGGGCAGCAGCGTGTCGATCTCCTCCGGCCGGACCAGCCGCACCAGCGGGTCGGGCGGCACCAGCGGCTCCGTGGAGATCGCCATGACCGGCTGCACCGCCCTGACCTCGCGGGGACGGCCCCAGTACGGCGCGAGCAGTCCCCAGAGTTCCTGAACGGCCTCCGCGGGCCCGACTATCGACGAGCAGCGGCGGCCCTGCAGCCGGGCGCGCTCCCCGAACGCCGCCACGGCGCCCGGCGTCGCGGCCACCGGCACCAGGTTGGCGCCGGAGTAGCACAGCGACGTCATACGCCCCGACTCCAGGTATCCCCACATCTGGGCCCCGAGCCGGCCCGGGTCGAGCCCGGCCGCGTGCACCCGCGAGCTGACGAAGACGTTCGTGACGGCATCGCGGTCGCAGATGTCGAGCACCTCATCCCGATCGCGATCATTCAGCAGACGCAACGATGAGGACCGCCATGCCCTGGTGCGCAGCACACCTCCAGCGTATCGGCATCCAGGGGCACCGGCGGGACAGCGCCCCCGCTCAGCCGACCGGTGTCGGATCGGGCAGCGCCGGGCAGGTCGCGTTCACCAGGCCCGGGCCCGACGGCAGCGCGCCCGTGGCCAGGTACCGGTTCAGGTATCGCCCCGGCATAGGGGGTCGCGGCGTCCAGTGTGCCCTGCAGCATCAGGATCCCGGGCAGCCCGGCACCCTTGATATGGAGCGGCTTCGCCGGCCCGTTGACCGGCCAGAACGCGCACGCTGCGTTGAACCACGTGTTGTCCCAGGCCTCGAACGCCGCGGCGGGGTAGACCTTCCTGGTGGCGGAGTCCCACGCCGCCCAGCTCCGGGGCCAGGCCACGTCGGCGCACTCCACGGCGTTATAGACGGCGAATTCGTTCTCGTTCTGAGTACCCTCCTGGTCATACTGCGAGGTCAGCTGGGTGGTCGAGCCGCTGTGCAGGTAGGCGGCGAGCGCGGCGGCCAGGCCCTGCCAGTATCCGTTGTCGTAGCCGCCGACCAGGAACGTGTCGTCATACTCGTCCGGGCCGATCAGCGGTCCCGACGGGCCGGAGATGGGATGCGCCGCCAGGTCGGCGCGCGCGGTGTACCAGTTCTGGCGCACCCGCGCCGCGGTGGACCCGAGGTGGTAGACGCTCTGGTACCTCGCCACCCACGCGTAGAACGCCTGTATCCGGCCCTGGAACGCGTAGTCCTGCTCGATGTTGTCGGTCCACCACGCGCCGGTTGGGTCAACGATGCTGTCCAGCACCATGCGGTGCACCCGGTGCGGGAACAGCGTCGCGTACACCTGCCCGATGTAGGTCCCGTAGGAGTACCCGAAGTAGCTGAGCTGCTGCTGCCTCATGGCCGCCCGGATGGAATCCATGTCCCTGGCGATGTTCTGGGTGGTCATGTAAGGCAGCAGCCAGCCGTATTTGCTCGCGCAGTCAGCGGCATAGGCCTTCGCCCGGTTCTCGAGAACCTGCTCGTCCGCCGTGGTAGCGGGGATGTAGTTGGGCCGGGGCCGGGAGAAGAACGACGGGTCACAGTGCATCGACGGCACCGAGGAACCGACTCCCCTGGTATCGAAGCCGACGATGTCGTACTCGGACGCGACACTGTGCTTCAGGCCCTGGGCCACGAACGCCGCCAGGCTGAGGCCGGAGCCGCCCGGCCCGCCCGGGTTGACCAGCAGCACGCCCTGGCGCTGGCTCACCGGCGCCGTGGCCGGCACCTCGGACAGCGCCAGAGTGATCTTCCTGCCGCCCGGATGGCGGTAGTCGAGCGGGACCTGCAGGCTCGCGCACTTCAGCAGGAAGCCCTGTTCGCTACAGGGATGCCAGCTCAGCGCGGGTGCGGCCGACGGGGATCCGGCGGCGGACCCGGGCGACGCCCCCGGGCCCGGGGACGACCCACTGGTGCACCCGGCGATCACGATGGCTGCCGCAGCGGCGGCGACAGTCAGGACATGTCTCATGTAGCCATCCTGCCCGACACCGCGTGCTGTCCAACCGGCTCCCCTGGACCCCGGTCGGCTCACCTGGACCCAGGTCAGGTCTCCGCGGGCTCGGGCTCGGTGACGGCGGCGAGTTTCATCGCCTCCTCGATCAGGGTCTCCACGATCTGCGACTCGGGCACGGTCTTGATGACCTCGCCGCGCACGAAGATCTGCCCCTTCCCGTTGCCCGACGCCACGCCCAGGTCGGCCTCGCGCGCCTCGCCGGGCCCGTTGACCACACAGCCCATTACCGCGACACGCAGCGGTACGTCCAGCCCGTCGAGGGCCGCAGTCACCTGGTCGGCCAGGGTATACACGTCCACCTGGGCCCGGCCGCAGGACGGGCAGGACACGATCTCCAGGCCCCGCTCGCGCATGCCGAGTGACTCCAGGATCGCGATCCCGACCTTGACCTCCTCGACAGGCGGGGCGGACAGCGATACCCGGATCGTGTCACCAATCCCCTCGGCGAGCAGGGCCCCGAACGCCACCGCCGACTTGACCGTGCCCTGGAAGGCCGGCCCCGCCTCGGTGACGCCCAGGTGCAGCGGGTAGTCGCACTTGCCGGCCAGCAGCCGGTAGGCGTTGACCATCACGACCGGGTCGTGATGCTTCACGGAGATCTTGATGTCGGTGAAGCCGTGCTCCTCGAACAGCGAGCACTCCCACAGCGCGGACTCGGTCAGCGCCTCGGCCGTGGCCTTGCCGTACTTGGCGAGCAGTCGCTTGTCCAGCGAGCCCGCGTTGACGCCGATCCTGATCGGGATGCCTGCTGCCGACGCGGCCCGCGCGATCTCGGCGACCTTGTCATCGAACGCCTTGATGTTGCCCGGGTTCACCCGTACCGCCGCGCAGCCCGCGTCGATCGCGGCGAACACGTACTTCGGCTGGAAATGGATGTCGGCGATCACCGGGATCTGCGATTTGCGCGCGATCTCCGGCAGCGCATCGGCGTCGTCCTGGGACGGGACCGCGACCCGGACGATCTGGCAGCCCGCGGCCGTGAGCTCCGCGATCTGCTGCAGGGTGCCGTTCACGTCGGCGGTCACGGTCGTCGTCATCGACTGGACGGAGACCGGCGCATCGCCGCCCACTGGCACCGCATGCTTGCCCTTGCCTACCATCACCTGGCGCGACTTCCGCCGCGGGGCCAGGGGCTCGGGCGGCATCGCGGGCAGGCCTAGATCGACAGTCATAAGGGAATCCCTTTACTGGACGAGATGAACCGGGTTGAAGATGTCCGCAGCCATGAGCAGCACGCCGAGCCCGATCAGCAGCGCGAACACGCCGACGCTGACCGGGACCAGCCGCTGCAGGTCGACCAGGCCAGGATCTGGCCTACGGCGCAGCCGGGCGAGCCAGGCCCTGACCTGCTCGTAGAAAATGACCGCGAGGTGGCCGCCGTCCAGCGGAAGCAGCGGCAGCAGGTTGAACGCACCGATGAAGATGTTGAGCGAAATGATGATCAGCAGCAGGTCCGGGGTGTGAGACCGGTTCTTCGCGAACAGGGCGGGAAGCGCCGCCGGAAGCTTGGCGACCGCGGCGGCCGAGCCGGTCAGGACCTGGCCGAAGGCCGAGCCCGAGAACGACAAGGCGCCCACCGGGCTGGCCCGCTGGAAGATCAGGGCGTCCCCGATGCCGAGGTAGGAGCCGCGCCGACCCGGGATCGTCGCCGGAGTGAGGCTCAGCGTCAGTCGAGTGCTGCCGCGCTGCACGATCACGGACACCGGCCTGCCCGCGGGCTGGGCGCGGATGACCGAGCCCAGCTGCGTCCAGGTGTGCACGGGCTTCCCGGCAATCTCGATGATCTTGTCGCCGGCTCTGATCCCGGCCTGCCGGGCCGGAGCAGTGCCCTGGCTGTGCTGGCACGACCCCTGATTCAGGGCCGTCTCGTTGGCCGGTACGCAGGAGCTCACCGAGCCGATCGTGGTGGTGTTGTCGTTCGCATGCCCGACGATCAGCGCGAGGCTGATCAGCAGCACGAACGCGAGCGCGAAGTGCATGAACGAGCCCGCCACCATGACGATCGCCCGCTGCCAGCGCGGCTTGTTGCGCATCGCGCGGGGCTCGTCCTCCGGGGTGACCTCGTCGAACGTGGTCATCCCGGTGATCCTCACGAAGGCGCCGAACGGCAGGGACTTGATCCCGTACTCGGTCTCACCCCGCTTTGTCGACCACACGGTGTTCCCGAAGCCCACGAAGAACTGGGTGACCTTCATGCCGAACTTCTTGGCGGTCAGGAAGTGCCCGGCCTCGTGCAGGGCTACCGAGATGAGTACGGCCACGACGAAGATGACAACTCACGCGCCCGGCCTCGGGCCCAGCCATCCGCGGCCAGCACGTCGTCGAGCGTTACGGCGGCCCGACCGGACCCATCATGCTCAGAGACTACCTGCGCGACGGTATCGATGATCCCCGGAAAGCGGAGCCGGCCCGCCAGGAACGCCTCGACGCACACCTCGTTGGCGGCGTTGTAGACGGCCGGGGCCGTCCCGCCCTCGGTCCCCACCTTGCGGGCGAGCGCTACCGCGGGGAACGCGGCCTCGTCCAGCGGCTCAAAGGTCCAGGTGTGCGCCTTGGTCCAGTCGACCGGGCTGGCGGCGCCGGGAACCCGGTCCGGCCAGGCCAGGGCCAGCGCGATCGGGATCCGCATGTCCGGCGGGCTGGCCTGGGCGATCGTCGAGCCGTCCACGAACTCGACCATGGAGTGCACCACCGACTGCCGGTGCACGACCACCTCGATGTCGGAGAAGCCGATGCCGAAGAGCAGGTGCGCCTCGATCAGCTCCAGGCCCTTGTTCACCAGCGTGGCGGAATTCACCGTGATCACCGGGCCCATGTTCCAGGTCGGGTGCGCGAGCGCCTGCTCCGGCGTGACATCGGCGAGCTCGTCGCGGCTGCGGTGCAGGAACGGCCCGCCGCTCGCGGTCACCACCAGCCGCCGCACTTCCTCGGCCCGGCCGCCGCGCAGGCACTGGGCCAGCGCCGAGTGCTCGGAGTCGACGGGCACGATCTGGCCAGGCCCCGCCCGGCCCGCCACCAGCGGGCCGCCCGTGATCAGCGATTCCTTGTTGGCCAGGGCGAGCACGCGGCCGGCATCGATCGCGGCGAGCGTAGCGGCCAGTCCGACCGCCCCGGTGACCCCGTTCAGGACAACGTCGCAGGGCCAGGCCGCAACCTCGGCGACCGCGTCGGGCCCGGCCAGAATCTTCGGCGACTGCCGCGCCCGTCCCGCGGCCTCCCGCGCCGCCGCGGCCTGCAGGGCCCGGCGCAGGTCATCGACCCGCGCCTCGCTGGCCACCGCGACGACCTCGGCCCCGAACTCCAGCGCCTGGCTGGCCAGCAGGTCAGGGTTCCCGCCCCCGGCCGCGATCCCGACGACCCGGAACCGGCCCGGATTACGGCGGATGATGTCGGCCGCCTGGACGCCGATCGATCCCGTGGACCCGAGCAGGACGATCTCCCGGCGCGCGCTCGCTGGCTCCATGCCGTCATTCTCCTCCGCGCCCCCGCGTCGCGCCCGCGCACCCGTGACACGCGTGTCAGGGAACGCTGCCGAACTGCCGCGTCCCGGCGCACCCATAGATCGGGGGCATAGCGTGGCACCGTGACCGGTGACCGTGTTGCCTCCTTCCGCGCTCCCCCATCCGTCGCGCCCGCCCCACCCGTCCCTCCCTCCTCTTCGCTCGGGCAGGCGCGGCGATGACCACGACGGCGGCCCCGGCGTCCGGGTCAATCCCCGCCCCCGGCCCCACTCACGGAAGCTGGCGCGGCCTGCCCGCGGCGCAGCAGCCGGACTGGCCGGATCCCGCCCGCCTGGCCGCGGTGACCGAAGAACTGGCCGGGCTGCCCCCGCTAGTCTTCGCCGGGGAGTGCGACATGCTGCGGGAGCGCCTGGCGGCCGTGGCCCGGGGCGAGGCGTTCGTGCTCCAGGGCGGCGACTGCGCGGAGACGTTCGCGGGCGCCACGGCCGACTCCGTCCGGGCCAAGCTGCAGACGCTGCTGCAGATGGCCGTGGTGCTGACCTACGGCGCGAGCGTGCCGGTCGTCAAGATAGGGCGGGTGGCGGGCCAGTTCGCGAAGCCGCGCTCGCGTCCCGCCGAGCTGCGAGACGGCAGCGAGCTTCCCGCCTACCGGGGAGACGCGGTCAACGGGTTCGAGTTCACCGCGCAGGCCCGCACGCCGGACCCCGGCCGGCTGCTGCGCGCCTATCACTGCTCGGCAGTGACGCTGAACCTGTGCCGGGCCTTCGCCACCGGAGGGTACGCGGACCTGCACCAGGTCCACGCCTGGAACCAGGACTTCGTCGCAGAAAGCCCGTCCGGTCAGCGGTACGAGCGGCTGGCCGGGGAGATCGACCGGGCGCTGGCGTTCATGCGCGCCTGCGGGGCCGACCCGGAAGAATTGCATGCGGTCGAGTTCTACTCCAGCCACGAGGCGCTGCTTCTTGACTACGAGCAGGCTCTGACCAGGACCGACTCGCGGACCGGCCTGCCCTATGACACTTCGGCGCACTTCGTCTGGGTCGGCGAACGGACCCGGGCCCTCGACGGGGCGCACATCGAGTTCGCCCGCAGCGTCCGCAATCCGGTCGGCGTCAAGGTCGGCCCCGGCGCGGCGCCCTCCGATGTCCTCGCGCTCATCGGCAGGCTGAACCCGGACGGCGAGCCGGGTCGCCTCACCCTGATCACCCGGATGGGCGCCGCCCGGGTCAGGGAGGTGCTGCCGCCGCTGATCAAGGCGGTCATCGCGGAGGGCATCGAGGTCCCGTGGGTGTGCGACCCGATGCACGGCAACACCTTCGAAGACCTCGGCACCCACCCCGGCGGCATCCACATCGAGTTCACCGGCGACAACGTCACCGAGTGCGTGGGCGGCAGCCACGAGATCGCCGCCGGCGACCTGCACCAGCGCTACGAGACCGCCTGCGCCCCTCGCCTCAACCGCAGCCAGGCGCTAGACCTGGCCTTCACCGTCGCCGACAGCTACCGGACCCGCCCCGCGCTGGCCTCCCCTAAGCCCATCCCGCCCCCAGTTCCGTGATCACGTCCATCACTCCAATGAGCGCGGCTATCAGTTGATATCGAACTCGTTGCCCTCGGGGTCTTTCATCGCGACCGCGTAATGGTCGAGGCCCTCCTCCTGGAGGCTGCCGACGATCGTGGCGCCCAGAGCTGCGAGCCGCTCGGCCTCGGCGTCGACGAGCCGCTTGCGGGTCTCGATCGGGACGTCGCGCCCGCCGACGTCGCGCCCGCCGGTGACGGTTATGTCCAGGTGCAGCCGGTTCTTGACCGCCTTGCGCTCGGGCACCACCTGGAACCAGATGCCCGGACCGCGGCCGGCCGGATCGGTGATCCGGTCCTCGCCGAGGCCCAGGTCCTCGTCGGGCAGTCCGAAGTCGCGCCAGTAGTCATCCCAGCTGTCGAAGCCGG
>WNFN01239264.1_pt1 | contig 10421 bp, 8 predicted proteins | sample 5400161 | NCBI WGS metagenome assembly WNFN01 (sample SAMN13153353, study PRJNA577476) | soil metagenome | isolation source: 80 cm saprolite on Douglas fir-dominated hillslope | place: USA:California | collected 2013-09-17
ATCAGAAGCTGCGGATTGCAGGCCAGCGCCAGCGCGATCACGACGCGCTGGCACATGCCGCCGGACAGTTCGAACGGATAGGCATGATAGCGCTCGCGCGGACGCGCAATCTTGACCTGCTCGAGCGCCTCGATCGCCTTCTCGCCGCGGTCGCTGGCGGCCGACTGCACATGCTGGCGCAGCACGTCCTCGATCTGGCGGCCGATCTTGCGGATCGGATTGAGCGCCAGCCGGGGGCTCTGAAAAATCATCGAGATTTCGCGGCCGCGCAGGTCGCGCATCTGGTTCTCGGTCGCTGACTTGACGTCGACGCCGGAGAACATCACCGAGCCTTCGGCGATCTTGCCGGCGCGGTCGAGAATCCGCATCACCGCGTAGGAAGTGACCGATTTGCCGGAGCCGGATTCGCCGACGATGCCGAGCGTCTCGCCCTTGGCCACGGAGATGTTGACATGCTGCACCGCCTTGACGATGCCGCGCCGGGTGGCGAATTCCACCGTGAGATCCTCGACGTCAAGCAGCGGCTGCGCGGTCATGGCGTGTTTCCGATTTCTAGCTCGTCATGCGCGGGCTTGACCCGCGCATCCATCAAGAATCCAAAGATGCTCTTCGAGCGATGGATTGCCGGGTCAAGCCCGGCAATGACGACAATGTCGGGGGCTGCTCCGCCCATGCCTCTACGTCCTCCGCTGCGGATCGACCACGTCGCGCAACCCGTCGCCGAGCAGGTTGAAGCAGAATACCGCGATCATCAACGCGCCGCCGGGGAAGAAGGCGACCCACCACTCACCGGAAATGATGTTGGTCGCACCTTCCGCGACCATGATGCCCCATTCGGGGGTCGGCGGCTTGACCCCGAGGCCGATGAACGACAGACCGGCCGCGTTCAGAATGGCGTAACCCATGGTCAGCGATATCTGCACCATCATGATCGGCATGATGTTCGGCAGGATATGCACCATCACAATGCGAAAATCGCTGTTGCCGGACAGCCGCGCCGCCTGCACAAAGCCGGCGTCGCGCCGGACATTGGCTTCGGCGCGCGCGACCCGCACATAGAGCGGAAAATTGATGATCGCGGTCGCGATGACGATGTTGGTCACCGTATTGCCGAGGGCCGCCACGATACCCATCGCCAGCACGAACAACGGAAACGCCATGATGGCGTCGGAGATGCGTCCGACGATGCGATCGGTCCACCCGCCGAAGAAGCCGGCGGCGATCCCGGCGAGGCCGCCCATCACCAGCACCAGCGCCACCGAAGCGACGGCGATCACAAAATCGAGGCGTGTCGCCACCAGCACACGGCTGAAGATGTCGCGGCCCAGCAAATCGGTACCGAACCAATGGTGCAACGACGGCGACTGCAGGGTCGCCGAGGTGTCGCTGGCGAGCGGATCGTATGGCGCAATGTAAGGGCCGATCAAGGCGCAAAGCGCGATGATGACGAACAGCCCGAACGACAAGCCGGTCACCGGATTTTCCGCCACCACATAACGGGCATGGCGGAAAATGGAGTTGGCCGGAGGCTTGGGTTGAACCTCGGCCGCCGGAGCGGCGGTCAGACTGGCTTCGCTCATGCCTCGAGCCTCACGCGCGGGTCGATCACGCTGTAGAGCATGTCGATCAAGAGGTTGAGTGCGACGTACAGGACCGCCATGGTCAGCACGAAGCCCTGCACCGGCGCGAAGTCCGACTGCAGCAACGCCTCGACGGCGTAGGAGCCGATGCCCGGCCATGCGAACACTTTTTCCACCAGCACATTGGCGCCGAGCAGGAACGAGAACACCATACCCAACGTGGTCACGACCGGCAGCATCGCGTTGCGGAAGCCGTAGGTCAGGATGACGGTGCGGTCATCGAGACCGCTGGCGCGCGCGGTTCGTATGAACTCGGACGACAGCACCGCCAGCATCGAGGCGCGGGTCATGCGCGTGATCGGCGCCAGCGAGAAAATCGCCAATGTCGCCGCCGGCAGGATCAACTGGCTGAGCGAGGCGCGGAAGGTCTCGAAATTTCCGGTAATGAGGCTGTCGATTAGATAGAAGCCGGTGATATCGGGCGGCGCGGTGGCGAAGGCATCGAGCCGGCCGATCGGCGCCGGCGACCAGCCGAGCTTGAAATAGAAGATATAGACCAGCAGCAGGCCGGTGAAGAAAACCGGCAGCGAAACGCCGGCGGTGGCGACAATTCTGCACAAATGATCGATCAGGGAGCCTTGCTTGACTGCGGCGAAAATGCCGAGCGGCACCGCGATGACGATGGCGAGGAACAGTCCCAGCAGCGTGAGCTCAGCGGATGCCGGCAGCCGGCTGGTGATTTCGGTTGCCACCGGACGGCCGGTGGAAAGCGAGTTGCCGAAATTGCCGTGGGCCAGATCATTGACATAATGCGCGAACTGGTCGGGCAGCGGCCGGTCGAGCCCGAGTGTCTTGCGGATTTCGGCAATCGACTGCGGGGTCGCGGCCGGTCCGGCAAAATAGACCGCCGGGTCGCCCGGCAAGACGCGGGTGAGCAGAAAAGTCACGATCACGACCCCGATCAAGGTCGGGATCACGGTCACCAGGCGCTTCACGATCGTCAACATCGACTTCTAGCCCCCAGGATTTCCAAGCTATTCGGGCGCGCCTTGGCGATCGAGCCCGCCTCACGCCTTGACGATCGAGCGGTAATCGAGTTGCCGGTGGAACCAGTAGACGTAGCCGGAGATATTCTTCTGCGTCGCGACGTTGAGGAAGGGCTGGAACAGCGGAATGCGCGGCACCTCGTCATAGGCCTTGGAAATAAAGCCTTCGACATTCCTGGAATATTTTTCCTTGTCGCCGACAGCGGCGGCGGCGCGCGCGCCATCGATCAGCGCGTCCATGTCCGGATTGACATAGCTCGGCGTGTTGAAGATCGCGTTCTGGCCGGAATAGCACCAGAAGAAGAAGTACTCGGGATAGTCGAGCCAGCCCGAGAAGAAGTTGACCATCAGCGGCATCGACTTCTTCGCCATCTCGCTGCGCCAGTTGGCGCCGGGAACCTTGTTGATCGCGGTCTTGATGCCGATCTGGCCGAGACTTTCCTGCACCAGCACGGCGATCGGCTCGCAGATATCGCCGGCGCCGAGATCGAAGGAGACGGTGGTATCGATGCCCGAGACGCCGCTCTCCGCCATCAGCGCCTTGGCTTTGGCCATGTCGTTGACGTAGCCGGTCTTGGCCGGCCAGGCGATGTCGGTGACCGTGTTGGTCGCGCCGCCGAACAGTGGATTGGCGAGGCCGAACATCGCCGCGTCCATGATCTTCTGGTAAGGCAGCGCATAGGCCACCGCCTGACGTACCTTCGCGTTATCGAATGGCGGGCTCTTCACGTTCAGCTCGACCGAATACATGCCGTTGCCGATCGGGTTGGAGATGATGACGAGCTTGCCCTCCTTCTTCATCTCCGAGGTGTCCTTGCTCGACAGGTCGAAGGAGATGTCGGCGTCGCCGCGCTCCATCAGGGCGCGTCGGTTGCCTTGCGAGGGAATCGTCCGCCAGATCACTTTCTTGAGCTGGGGCATCTTGCCGCCCACCCAGTCGTCATTGCGCTCATAGACCACTTCAACGCCGGGCTTCCAGCTCGTCACCTTGTAGGCGCCGCTGCCGGCGGTGTTGCTCTTGGTGTAATCAAGCGCCCAGGGATCCTTCTCCGAGGCCTTGCTCTTCAGCAGCGCGGAATTGTAGATGCCCGGCACGATCACAGCGAGATCGGGAATCGTCAGACGGTCCTTTTTGGCGAAGTCGATCCGGACGGTGTTGTCATCGACAACGACGAACTGGTCCTTGCTTACGAGCGAACCGGCCTTCATCTGCACGGTGGGAAAGCCGCCGACCGATACCGAACGATCAAGCGACCATTTGACATCGTTGGCGGTGACCGGCGTGCCGTCGTGGAATTTGGCTTTTTTCTTCAGCCTGAAGGTGACGGACATGTCGCCGATGCTCATGTCATCAGCGAGTTCGGGTTTGAACTTGTCGCGATCGTACGACAGCGTGCCATCCGGCAGTGTCTTGGTTTCATGGCTGATCAGGCGGTCGTAGCAATTCCACGACGCCTCGTAGCCCGGCCGATTGGTGCCGACACCGTGGATGTCGAGATTGTTGGGGCCGCCTTCGGTGACGACGAGAAGCGTCTCGGAGCGGGCGTCGGCCCTGGCGGCGGACCAGATCGCCGGCGCCGGCAGCATCGCGCCGGCGGCAATGCCGGAGACCGATTTCAGAAAATCGCGACGCTTCATGTGATGCTCCAAACGCCGGAAGGAAATGGCTTTGGAGGGGCATCGCAAGGTTTGTGCCAAACCTTAACGGAAGCTTAACCGCACCTTAAGCGCATGATTTGGCTTCCGAATATTAAAACAGGTCGGGCCTGCGATGAAACAGGCGCGGCTGCTTATTGCATACAAAGGGATATCTTTGCCTAATATGAGTGCGGAGATTTGAAACGCTCCTTTCTCGGGCGGCGCTAGCTATCTCCCCCAGAGAGTCGCGCCCGTCACAGCGGCCAGAGCAACTCCTGCAATTCGAACAAGTCATCCGCCTTCTGTTGCCAGTCCTCGATGCAAATGTGCCTGACTGGATCGCTGAAACGATGAAGCAAAAGCAGCGCCATCAGCCGGCGCTTCAGTGTCGGATCAACATCCGCCTGCGAATATCCGAACCCCTCGAACAGGCTTCGAACCCGGCGCGGCAGCCCTGCGGTCATGAACGCGCTCGGGCCAAGCAGGTCGTATTCGCCCCATCCCGTCATCTCGTCGCCGAAATCGATCAGCCCTGACAGGCGCCAGCCTGCGCTTTCGTGGCTCAACAAGAAGTTCTCCGGAATGAACTCCCCGGTGAGGATCACCGCCGGTGCGTTCAAGGGAATGAGCGTGGCCGCGTCGCGAAGAATATCATCAAGCCCGTCCAGATATTTTTGCGGCAAGCCGAGACGCTGGTGCCGCGCTCGACATCCCCGGATTTGCTGTGACATGAATTGGTCCCAGCGCGGTTCGATGCGGGACAGTTCTCCAACCGGCACACGCTGCACCTCCGCAATGGTCGCGCCGATCTGAGCGAGCACGCGCTCTTTCTGATCCTCGGGCAGAGCAGGCCACGCTTGCTTGCCCAGGATGCCGGGCAGACGTGTGATCACGAGATATGGCCATTGGTCGCGCTCGCCTTCCAACACGATTTCAGGAATCGGGACGCCAAGCCGCCCGTGAAGCAGCGACAGTGAAAGACGTTCCGACACGAACTGGCTGCGCAGGAGCGGAGGAAAGAGCTTCAGGATCAGCGCATCGTCAAGGGCGACGACGAGGTTGGTTCCGGTCGAGAACAAATGCGGGTCCGCATGGGGCAATCCGTGACTGCGCGCGATGTCGAGCGCCGCCGCCAGGCATTGCGACGTGTCCGCGCGCCACGCCTGGAACGCCGCGGTATCTTGTACGGGTGGCAGTGAGTGCAACATCGTTGTGTGACTTACCCTGCGACATCGGTCGGTCAGGCCAAGAGCCGGTCAGGCCGAATGCATCCTTGGATTCGATGGGGACGAGTTCGGGCGCAACTAACGGTCCGGGTTGGCCCGCTCGAATTGACGCAGCAGCCGGTTGCCACGTTCAACGGCCGAATCAAGGGCTGCTTGCGCGGATTTTTTGCCGCTGAAGGCCTGCTCCAGTTCGTCGTCGATCACATCGCGAATCAGAACGAAGGATCCAAGCCGAACTCCCCTCGAATTTTCGGTCGGTGTTTTCAGGGTAATCTGCTCGATCGAGATCGCCGTGCCGGGATTGCGATCGTAGAAGCCCTGGGCGCGGGTCAATTCGAAAGCCGCGCGGGTAATCGGCAGATAGCCGGTATTCTGGTGCCACGCCGCCTGAATCTCCGGCTTCGACAGGTATCCGAAGAATTTTGCGACGCCCTTGTATTCTTCGCGCGGCCGGTCCCGCAGCACCCACAATGTCGCGCCGCCGATCGTGGTGTTTTGCGGCGCGCCTTCAACATCGGGCCAATACGGCAACATGCCGTATCCCACCTCGAATTTCGAATTGGCCCTGATATCCGCGCGTGTCGCCGATGAGCCGATGAAGATCCCGCATTCGCCATTTTGAAATCGCGGCTCCGCCGAGGTGGCGCGGCCGCTGTAGTCGAACATCTTGCTGGTCTGCCACTCCGCGAGTTGGGCGATGTGGCGCTCCATCAGCGGATTGTTGAAAGTCAGCACCGCATCGAGACCGTCAAAGCCGTTGGCCTTGGTCGACATCGGCAGATTGTGGAACGCCGAAAAATTCTCGACGTTGATCCATGAGGGCCAGGACGTCGTGAAGCCGCAAACGGCACCATAGGCACGCAGCCGCTTCGCCGCCGCGCCGACTTCGCTCCAGGTCTTCGGCGCCACTTCGGGGTCGAGGCCGGCGGCGCGAAACAGGTTCTTGTTATAATACAGGATCGGCGTCGAGGAGTTGAACGGGAATGACAGCATGTTGCCGGCGACATCGGCGTAATAGCCGGTGATGGCCGGAAGGTACGCCGCCGTGGAAAATGCCTCGTGTTCGTCCCGCATCAGTTCGAACACGGGATAGATCGCGCCTCGCGCAGCCATCATGGTCGCGGTCGCGATTTCGCTGACCTGCACGATGGCGGGCTGGCTCCGCGAACGAAACGCGAAGATCGCCGCCGTTACGGTTTCGGTGTAATTGCCTTTGTAACTCGGCACGATCCGGTATTCGGATTGCGATGCGTTGAAATTGGCGGCGAGCTTGTCCAGCTGCCTCCCGAGCTCGCCCGACATGGCATGCCACCACATGATATCGGTGACGGCGAGAGCCGGAGAGGCCAAAGTGACCGCCGCGACGACAGCCGCGAGTTGCAGGAACCTCAAGGTCGATTTCACGATTAGGACCTTCCGATCTGCCGCGGTCGAAACGGTTTTCATGCGTCACGCGCCCTCGTCAAGCCTAGCACCGGCGGTTCAATCCGTAAGGGCGGTCGCGGTGCACCATTAACGATAGCCGCATAGGCAGTATGGCTATACCTCGGCGGCTTCTATAAAATCGCGTTGAACCTTTTCTTGCCTTAGCCGACACCATCATAAGGGGATGCAGTTGCCCGTGTACAGCCGCGCCGACCTTTCGCGGACCATCGCACCTGTCGTCGCGCTGCTTTTGGCGGCGGTCTGGACGAGCGCTGTCGGACGGGAATTTCGCGCCGCCGACAGCCAGAACGAGGATTATCCGACCGTCCAGGCACTGCGCTATATGGGCCGCATGGTCACGGAACGCAGCGGCGGCCGCCACCAGATCCGGGTGTTCCATTCGCGCCAGCTCGGCGAGGAAAAGGAAACCATTGAGCAGACCCGCGCCGGCGCCATCGATCTCAATCGCACCAACGGCGCACTGATCGGGAATTTCGTGCCGGCGATGAACGTGCTGGCGATGCCGTTTCTGTTCCGCTCCATCGAGCGTTTGCAGAAAGTGCTGGACGGGCCGATCGGCAACGAAATCCTGAACAGTTTCGAACCCTATGGCTTTGTCGGCCTGGCGTTTTACGATTCCGGGGCGCGATCGATCTACAACAGCGTCAGGCCGGTGCGCTCGATCGCCGACATCAGGGGCTTGCGGCTGCGCGTGCAACAATCCGAACTGATGTCCGACACGATCAAGGCACTCGGCGCGGAGCCGATCGAGCTGCCCTATGGGCAAGTTCTCACCGCGCTTTCCACCGCGCTGATCGACGGCGCGGAGAACAACTGGCCCTCCTTTGTCACGTCAGGTCATTACAAATATGCCGGCTATTACACCCTGACCGAGCACGCGATGTCACCGGAAGTGCTGGTGATGTCGCAGAAGGCCTGGGAAAGCCTGTCGGCGGAGGACCGAACGATTTTTCGCGACGCCGCGATACGGTCCAGTCACTTCATGCACGACAAGTGGAAGGATCTCGAGCAGCAGTCGCGGCGGCAGGCGGAGGCCGAGGGGGTCACGATCGTCACCGATTTCGACCGCAAGCCCTTCGAAGCCGCGACGGCCGGAATCTATCAAAAAGCGCAACGCGATCCCGCGGTCGCGGAACTGATCGAGCGAATTCGCAAGGTGGAGTGAGAGTTGGTCTTCGGTATACGCCAACGCGACGAAACTGCGGAACGGCTGGCGGGCTTCGCCGCGCGCGGCCGGTTTCGCATCGTCGGGCTGCTGCGCGCGGTGCCGATCCGCTGGCGCATCCTGTCGATTGCCGCGCTGAACTCGGCGGTCGTCGTGGTGCTTTCCGCGATGATATGGAACGGTGCCCAGGTGCTCGGCTCGGCCTGGGACGACGTCCGGCAAGCGCGGGAGTCGGACAAGATCCTGGCGATGCTGGAGAGCGAAACCGGCCGCCTGCAGAACCTGATCCATCGCTACATCAACCAGTCGAGCCCCGAACTGTTCGCGGAGATCTTGCTGTTGCGCGAGGCCGTTCTCGGCACCCTCACCACGCGCGCGTCGACCGACCCGATGCTGTCGGGATCGGTGGAGGAGCTGGAACGCGTCACCGAGCGCTTCCTCAATGGTTTCGGCGAATTGCGCGGCGTCCAGGCCACCATTTCGAAGACCTATGACGAGCAGGTCTTGACCCCGGCCCGCGACATGGCCGGGCTTTACTCGATCATCGAGGGCGCGACGGGGCACCGCGATGCCCTGATCTGGCCGTCGCTTGGAAAGTCGCGCGAGGCGTTCACCGCGATGCTGGTCGCCGCCAACGCCTATTATCTTTCGCTGGCGACGGCGTCGGCCGAGGAAGCCCGCCGCAACACCGACACGATCGAGAAGACCATCCCGGTGATGTCCGACCTCGCCGACAACGACCTGCAGCGCATGGCCCTGCAGCGGCTGAATGCGCGGACCGTGGCGCTGCGCGAGGGCCTCGCGAAATTATCCGAGCAGCTCGCGAGCCGGACCGAGCTGTTACGCAACACCATCGACGCCAGCCAGGCCGACGCCATCGGCGCGATCGATCGATTGTCGGTCAAGATGCGGCAGCGCGAGCAAAAGGCGCAGGAGACATTCGATCGGACGCTGGCCGACATATCCCGCCGGGTGCTGTCGATCGCCGTGATCTTTCTCGGCATCATCCTCACCGCGGGCGTCCTGATCGCGCTGAGCATCCGGCTGCCGCTGGGGCAGATCATGACGGCGATGCACGCGATCACGTCGGGCGATTACGACCGGCGCGTGCAGGGAACCGATGCCAGGGACGAAGTCGGCGCGATGGCGCGCGCGGTGGAAGTCTTCCGCGAAAACGCCATCGCCAAGCGCAAGACCGAAGACGAGTTGCGCGCCTCCAAGGAAAAGGCCGAGGGCGCCCTGTTCGAACTCAACGCCGCCCAGCAAAACCTGATCGACGCCGAACGTCTGGCGGCGCTCGGCGGCCTGGTTGCCGGTGTCGCCCACGAAGTAAACAACCCGATCGGCATCAGCCTGACGGTGGCGTCGAGTTTCGCCCGCCGCGCTGAAATGTTCGAGGCCGAATTGAGATCCGACGGTCCGTTGCGCCGGTCTCAACTGGAGGAATTCGTCCGGAACTCGCGTGACGCCGCGCAACAGCTGGTGGCGAACCTGCATCGCGCCGGGGAGTTGATCCAGTCCTTCAAGCAGGTCGCGGTCGATCGCTCGCATGCCGAACGCCGGCAGTTCAGCCTGGGCGAGGCGACCGACCAGATCATCGCCAGCCTGCGGCCGGTTCTGAAAAAGGCGGCGATCGCCCTGTCGGTCGACGTGCCCGAGGGCCTCTTGATCGACGGTTATCCGGGTTCCTATGGGCAGATTCTGACGAATTTGTTCCTCAACGCAGCAAATCATGCTTTCCCCGACGGGCGTTCCGGGAAAATCTCGATTTCAGCGCGGGCCCGCGGCGTTGACGACGTCGAGATCATTTTTGCCGACAACGGGGCCGGAATGACGCCGGACGTGCAGCGGCAGGCCTTCGACCCGTTCTTTACCACGCGCCGCAACGAGGGCGGCACCGGGCTCGGCCTGCACATCGTCTATAATCTCGTCACTCAGCAGCTTGGCGGCCGGATGATGCTGGATTCAAGACTGGGACAAGGCACCACATTTCGCATTATCATGCCGAGGGCCGCGAAGGGCGGCTCCACAGAAGCAAGCGACGGGACCCCGCAATGGCCGAACAGGACGATGTCCTCCACCTGATCGACGATTCCGGGGTAGCTCCGGAGGCATCCACGACGCGCAGATGGAAGGTTGCGGTGATCGACGACGATCAGGCCGTGCACGAAGGCACCCGCTTTGCGCTGAGCGACTACAATCTCAATGGGCAGAAGCTCGAAATCCTCTCGGCCTATTCGGCGGCCGAGGGCCGCACATTGATGCGCGCGCATCCCGATATCGCCGCGGTGCTGCTCGACGTCATCATGGAAACCGACGC
>WNFN01046502.1_pt1 | contig 10420 bp, 6 predicted proteins | sample 5400161 | NCBI WGS metagenome assembly WNFN01 (sample SAMN13153353, study PRJNA577476) | soil metagenome | isolation source: 80 cm saprolite on Douglas fir-dominated hillslope | place: USA:California | collected 2013-09-17
CTCTCGGCGGCGAGTTGCATCGGCGCGGTGATGGTGAGTTACGCCCGGGCCAAGGGCGAGTCGATGGGCATCGACCTCAAAGTGGGCCTGATGCAACGGCACGAGCGGGCCGTTTACCTCTGCGGCGCCACGCTGATCTCAGCGATCGGCGTCTGGTTTTGGGAGCCCGACAATCCGCATCCGCGGCACTATGTGCTGCTGGCGGCGTTGGCGTTGATCGCCATCCTCTCCAACGCCACGGCGATCCAGCGTTTTGCGATCATCCGGGCCGAATTGCGCCGAAAGGGGCGTTGAGTATTGCGCTCGTCGCAGCGAAGCGGCTCGCGCCTTCGAGAGCTGATGAAGTTTCTCAAGGCCCAGCTGTCCTCGAGCATCGCAACTCTGATCGATTGGCTGCTGATGGTCCTGCTGATCGCGTTCGGTGTTCACTATCTGATCGCCGTTGTCTGCGGTGCGGTGGTGGGAGCGGTGACTGACTTTTCGGTGAAGAAGTGGTGGGTGTTCAGACCCCGTGGCGGGAAGTTCGAGGGTCAGGCCGCCCGCTACGTCTTGGTCAGTGCCGCCTCCGCCGGCCTCAACTGCCTGCTGGCATATGGAATTGTGGATAGGCTAGGACTCCCCAAGACTCCGGGGGTAATTGCTGCGTCCGCCGTGGTCGGGCTCGCCTGGAATTATCCCATGCACCGCTTCTACGTCTTTCAGGGAACGAGAAGGAGCAACGATGGCCAGAGTTCGCATCCAATCCGAGATTCCCGGTCCGAAGTTGTGGGCCGGAATTGCAATCGAGTCCGGCAGAGGAAGCTACTTGACCGACGTAGACGGCAATACCTACGTGGATCTGATCGGGGGAATTGGGGTCAACTCGCTCGGTCACTGCCACCCGAAGTACGTGCAGGCTCTTACCGAACAAGCACAAAAGCTCACTCTTGGGAGTCTGACCAGTGAGCCTCGTGCAGACTTGGTGGGTGAAGTTGCAGCGATTGCGCCGCCTGGACTTGATCGTCTGCAGCTCTATTCGGGCGGCGCCGAAGCAGTGGAGTCGGCGATTCGCCTCGCGCGCAGCCACACCGGGCGGCAGGATGTGGTCGGCTTCTGGGGCGGCTTTCACGGAAAGACGGCCGGGGCAATGGCGTTGATGGGCTCAGAGGCGAAGCATGGCCTGGGACCGTTTCCTCCGAGCACAACCCTCATCCCCTACGCGGACTGCTATCGCTGCCCGTTCAATTTGAGTTATCCCTCTTGCGGAGTCGCTTGCGCGGACTTTGCGCGCAAGGCGATCAAAGCCCAAAGTTCTGGACCTGTCGCGGCGGTGATCGCCGAACCAATGCAGGGCACAGCAGGAAACATCATCCCTCCGCCAGAATTCATCCCCGCGGGAGCGCAGGCAGCTCATGAGATCGGGGCGCTGTTCATCGCCGATGAGATGATCACGGGTTTCGGCCGAACCGGGAAAATGTGGGGCATCGATCATTCGGGCACCCGTCCCGATGTCGTCACGCTGGGCAAGGGATTTGGTTCGGGCTTTCCGATTAGCGGCGTGCTCACCAGCACCCAGGTGGCTCAGGCCAAGCCTTGGTCCAATCCCTCGGGAGCGTCCTCAAGCTATGGAGGAAATCCATTGGCTTCCGCTGCCGCGCTCGCGTCAATTCGAACCATCCGAGAGGAAAAGCTTTGGGAGAATGCGACGCGAATTGGTGAGCTGATGCTCGCGGAGCTCAAGAAAATGCAAGAGCGCTACCCTTTCATCGGTGATGTTCGTGGGGTCGGACTGCTCCTCGGGATTGAGATCGTGAAGGACCGCAAGAGCAAAGAGCCGGTAGCCAATGCTGCGATGAAGGAGTTGTACTTGGCCGCCGTGAAACGGGGGCTTCTGGCGATGGTGTATAGTCCACACATTCGCCTTCAGCCGGCGCTGACTATCGATCGAGACGCTGCGCAGGAGGGCCTGGGCATTTTGGACGAGCTGTTTGCTGACTTTCACAAAAACCGGATGTGGCTTAGGTAAGCATTGGTTATTCCATTGTTCGCGTCGTTTTTCTTGAGCGGAAGACGCTCATCGGGTAGGCGTTTACATTTATGTCACATCCGCGTCCGTCCCACAGGCCCTTGAAGGGTGCTGTGATTGGTTACGGTTTTATTTCCAGCAAGGGTCATGTGCCCAGGCCCGACGAGATCTTCCCGGCGTACGCGTCTATCCCAACCACGAAGCGCTTTTGAGCGACCGTGGATTCGAGTTGGATTTCATTGACGTGTGTACCCCACCTGCTCAGCACGCCGAAATTGCGCATGCTGGGCTCGAGCGGGGACTTCATGTGCTCTGCGAAAAGCCTTTGACTCCAACGCTCGGAGAGGCGGCCGAGCTCTTGGAGCATGCCGCGCGCGCGCGTCGAGTCATTTTTCCTTGCCACAATTACAAGCACGCTCCGGTGGTGAAGGCGATCCGCGATGTTTTGGCGAAGGGCCAAATCGGCGAAGTCCGCTCCATCACCTTGAGCACGTTTCGAAACACCCATGCCAAGGGAGTTCCGGAGTGGAAACCGGACTGGCGCCGCGAAAAAAAATACGGCGGCGGCGGAATCGCGATGGACCATGGCAGCCACACCTTCTATCTCGCTTTCGAATGGATGGGGGGCTACCCCACGGCGGTTAGCGCGAAGATGACAAACGTTGGATCTGATCGGTACGACACCGAAGACAATTTCAGCGCGGTGCTCACCTTTCCAAAGGGGCTGGCGCACGCCCACCTGAGCTGGACGGCTGGTGTACGCAAGGTGATTTACACCTTGCACGGGGATCGGGGAGCAATCACCGTCGATGATGACGACCTGCAGCTTGCGTTGCTAGACGAGTCGGCAACCCGCAAAAACGGCGCGAGTCAGTGGAAAGTTGAGCGCAAATGCATTCAATCGCACTGGATGGATGCCAGTCACATCAACTGGTTCAACTCGATGTTCGAGGACTTCAAGGCCGCCATTGAAACCGATGCCTTCGTCGGAAAAGAAGCGCGCGAGGCCTATTTCTGCATCCAGGTAATTTCCCACGCCTATCGATCCGCCGCCGACGGCTGTCGCGAGGTGCCCCTCAGTACCGAAATTGGTTGGGCGGAGCGGTGGTTTCCGGACAACCGCGTCCCGATCGGCCGATAAATAGCCTGGTCGGTGAGGAGCCGGAGTGAGCCTCGACCTCGAGTTGATCTCTGGGCGGCTGGTGAGATGGCTGATCCGGGCGAGGTCAGCGGTGCTGGTAACGGCCGGAGTCTTGACCGCCGTCGGCACCTACTTCGCAGTCCGCCTGTATCAAGACCTGCGAAGCGATGTCGAGGCACTGCTTCCCGTCAACGCGCCGAGCGTCGTCGCTGCAAAAACCGTCGGGCCACTTCTGCACAATGTGACTCACCTCTCGGTGGTGCTGGAAGGCTCCGACCCCGATGCCCTCGAGCGATTTGCGGACGACCTCGCGGCAAGGCTTCGCCGACTGCCAGCTACGATGGTCGAGACCGTGGATTACCGGACCGATGAGGAGCAAGCATTCCTCAAGCGCTTCGGGCTTCTGTATCTCTCTGCTCAGGATCTCAGAACGATTCTCACCCGAATCCAAAAACGCGTGGCCTGGGAAAAACGCAACGCCAATCCGTTGCTCGGACTGCTGGACGAAGAGCGCGATCCGCCGCCACCGCTCGACTTTAGCGACATCGAAGCCAAGTATCAGGATGACCAGCGCCAGTTGAGCCGATTTCGCAAAGGCTACTTCCAAACGCCTGATGGCCATTTGCTGGCGATGATCATCCGGCCTCCGGAGGCTGGCACTGGCTATCAGTTCAACAAATCGCTCTGGGAGGCAGTCAAAAGGGAGGTGCAACAACTCGATCCGCACCTCTACGACTCCTCTATGAAGGTGGGTTACGACGGCGACTTGGCCGGGATTGTCGAGGAGCAGGAGGCGCTGGTAGAGGACCTCGCATCTTCAACGCTGGTGGTCGTGACCCTGGTCCTCGGCGCTCTTTGGATCTACTTCCGGCGGTGGGCGGCAATCGTCGCGATTCTCGGAGCGCTGGTGGTGGGTTGTGCGGTCACGTTCGGCCTGAGCTACTTCCTGATCGGCCACCTCAACGCAAACAGCGCCTTTCTCGGTTCAATCGTCGTGGGTAACGGAATCAATGTGCCGATCATCATCGTCGCACGGTACATGGAAGAGCGACGAGGGGGACTGTCGGTGGCGGAGGCCGCGCGAGTGTCGCTCAGTCGAACGTTCGGAGCGACGTTCGTGGCGGCGTTTGCCTCGGGGCTGGCTTATCTCTCTCTCTCGCTGACTGCCTTCCGTGGGTTCAGGGAATTCGGGATCATCGGCGGCCTTGGCATGTCGTTGTGCTGGCTCTCGGCGATCGTTCTCCTCCCGCCGCTCTTGTCGATCGTCGAGCGCTGGCGACCACTGAACATCCAAACCGCGACTCGTGCGTTCAGAGTCAGCTCTTGGGTCGTCCAATTCGTGCAGGGCCATCGCCGCGGAATCCGACGAGCCACGGTGGTTTCCCTGGTGGCGGTGTTGGTGGGCATTTTGTCATACCGCGGCGAGCTAATCGAATACGATCTGAGCAAGTTGCGGGCGAGAAGGAGCATCAAGTCTGGGTCCATCTACTGGGGCCACAAATTCGATCAAGTCTTCAACGCCTATCTCACGCCAATCTTGATCCTTGGCGCTAACAGCGCGGTCGTGGACCACGTGGTGGCGGTCTTGAATCAAAAACGAAGAGACCTCGGCACGGCGGATCCGATACGTGAGGTCCGCTCGCTGCGGACAGTCATTCCTGACAATCAGGAAGAAAAGACTCGGATTTTGCGCGAGCTGCGCGCGGCGTTGAGCGACGAAAGGCTCTCGCTGCTCAATCCCGAGGAGCGCGAGAAGGCAGAGAAGTTCCGTCCCCCGGCTGACCTCCGACCGGTCACGCTTCAAGATTTGCCCAAGGCGGTGCGGCTTCCGCTTACCTTGCGGGACGGGACCGCAGGTCGGGTTGCGCTGGTTTTTCCCAGGAAGGTGGGAATTCTCGACTCGCGCGATCTCGAGCAGCTCTCGAGCTTGATTCGAGGTTCGATTTCGGCTGCCACCGCCAATGCCCAGGCCGTCGGCCAGGCCCTACTGTTCAGCGACATCCTCTCCGCGATTGTCACAGACGGACCGAAAGCAACGGGGCTGGCGCTCTTTGCTGCGATGGCCATCGTATTTGTGGTTCTTCGACACCTGCGGCCCGCATTGACCGTGCTTTCCGGCCTCCTGCTCGGCGTCGCCTGGCTGGTGGGCGCGGCAGCTTTCGCTCGTGTTCGAGTCAACTTCTTGAACTTTGTCGTTCTGCCGATCACCTTTGGAATTGGAGTGGACTACTCCGTCAACATCATCCAGCGCTACCGTCTGGAGGGCGCCTCCTCCTTAACCCGAGTATTGCGGGAAACCGGAGCTGCGGTCGCGCTCTGCTCAAGCACGACGATCATCGGATACTCCTCGCTGTTCGTCGCCGAAAACCGAGCGCTGGCTGGATTTGGGCTGTTGGCATCCCTCGGGGAATTGAGCTGCTTGGCCGCCGCGCTGATTGCGCTGCCGGCATGGCTACTCGGTCACGAATCCGAACTGCTCACAGATCATCGTCGATGACTCGCTTCGCAGCCATCGGGCACGTCACACATGACCACCTGGAGGCCGGGCTCTTCCCAGGGGGATCGGCTCTTTACGCCGCGCTCACCGCAGCGGGCCTGGGAGCGACCGCGAGGATTGTCACCAGCTGTGGCCCGGACTTCATCGGCCGGCAGCTGCTGGCGGACGCGGGGGTGCAAATGCAAATTAGTGCTTCTGAGCACACCACCAGCTTTGAAGAACGCTACCGCGATGGGCGCCGCGTTGCGCGGGTTCTGCGTCAAGCCAAGGTTCTGCGAGCTCCGCTGCCCGAAGCCGACGTAATCTTCGTTTGTCCGGTGATCGGCGAAATCGGCTTGGAAGCGCTTGTACCTCCACCGGGGGTTCTGCTTGGCGCGGGCCTGCAAGGGTGGACGCGCCGGTTGGACGAGAACGGATTCGTGTTCCCCCAGGCGCTGGAGAACCCAGCGATGTTCTCGAACTGTCGAGCGGTCTTCTGCAGCGACGAAGATCTCGGGGATTTTACGGAGAGCGCCGTTGAAAGCTTGCGTCGGGCGGTAGCGCTCGTCGTGGTCACCCAAGGACGCCACGGTGCGCTGCTATACGAGAACGGTGCACGTCATCGAATCCGCGCTTGTCCCGCGCATGAAGTCGACCCGACGGGCGCGGGTGACGCATTTGCCGCTTCGTTCTTGCTCGCGCTCGCAACCGGCGAGTCCCCGGTTCGCGCCGCAGCCAACGCCGCCTGCGCCGCGGCCATTGCGATCGAGGCACCGGGACCAGAAGGACTGACGGGCCTTGCCCGTTTTCAAGAGCGCCTTGCCGAATACCAACAATCTGATGGTTAGGGAGCTCCTCGCTCCGAGCTGCAAGACGGAAAAAGCGGAGCCCCGGGCGGGCGAGCGGCGGAGAGGGTACCGTGTTACGCCCGCCCGGGCTCCAGCAGCCGCGCACTCCGGAACGGGGGGGCCGATGAGCGCGCAGACAAATGGCTGTTTAAGCACGTGGCGTACCAATCTCGCTGAGTCGCAGTTCGGCGAATTTACTGACGGCTTTCTCGGACACTGGGGTGGCACAGCGTGGAACTGTGCCAAGAGCCGAACGGAACATCCCACTCTCGAGATGGCACGTCTCCGAACCTAGGGTGACAGCGGCGGTGGAACCGTTTTCGGCGTCGGAACGCCGGATTGAGGGGTGGTGAACTGGCCTGCCTCGCAACGTCGCAACCCCGGTACGAAGATGGCCACGATTGCCGCGGCAACGACGCATAGAAGTCCCCCCGACGCAACCGACACCCGAGCACCGAATGCCTTCGCAACCATGCCGGCTTCCACCTCCCCAAGCTGGGGTCCCCCAATGAAAAAAATCATGCTTACCGAACTCATCCGTCCGCGAAGAGGATCGGGAGTCAGCAGCTGACGCAGCGTTTGCCGGACCACCGCGCTCACCGAGTCCGCGGCGCCGGAGATGGCCAATGCCAGAAGAGAAAGCCAAAAGTACGGTGACAAGCCGAATACCGCGATCGCCATTCCATAGGTGGCAACCGCCCACAGGACGGTCGCACCCTGTCGCTTCGGCAAGCGGACAGTGGAAAGTACTGCAGCAGCAAGTGCTGCACCGACGGGTTGCGCGGCATACAGAATGCCCAATCCCTGCGCGCCGACTTTGAGCACCTGGTCGGCGAAGATTGGCATCAACAACATCGAACCGCCCAGAAAGGTAGCGAAGAAATCCAACAGCATCATTGTGTAGATCAGCGGCGTGCGGCGAATGAACGAAAGCCCCTCCATTACGCTGCGGATGCTGATCTCGGCGCGCTGCTGAGGCGCTGCGCGATGCTTTAGCGCGAGCAACGCACCCAAAACGGCAATGAACGAGATGGTGTCGACGGCGTAAACAATCACGATTGCTTTTTTGGCCAAGAGAAGCCCCGCGAGCGGCGGCCCGACCACTGTCGAGATTTGCCAGACCAAGAAGTAAACGCTAAGCGCGTTCGCAAGCTGCTCGCGGGGAACCAGGGCCGGCAGCAAGGCCTGTCGGGCTGGACTGTCGACCGCCAGGGCCGCTCCGGCAAAGAAGGACAAACCATAGGTCAAGAACGGGCTGGCCCACCCCAAGTAGGTGGCGACGGTGAAGAGAAGCGAAACCGTCGCCATCAAGCTCTGACTCACCAGCATCAGACGCCGGCGATCAAAGGCGTCAGCGATTGCTCCACCCCACAGCGCGAACAGGACGACTGGCAAGACGCGAAAAAGCCCGAGTAGTCCAAGAGCCAACGGGGAGTGCGTGAGCAAGTACAGCTGCCAGACCACCGCCACCTGCTGCATCTGACTGCCCGTCAGTGAGAGCAACTGCCCGGCCGCGAGGTAGCGAAAATCGCGGGAGCGAAGCGCAATCCACCCACCTTTGTAAGACGCCACCGAAAATTAATACCAGAGGGTTAGAGCAGCGAAACAGCTGCGTCACGAAAGGTACGCTTGATCTGAGGATGGGCGGCAATTAGCCTAAGTGCTCTCCGAAGGAGCGTCCGACCCGGCTCGATGCGGTGCCATGGTGACGCACCGCTGGGATGCGGAAGGCAAATCACATCCGCTGAGAAATCTTCGTACCTGACCCGACGTTGAGACCCAATCACTTCAACGAGCGGACCCACATGACCTATCAGTTGTTCAATCGCAAGCGTTCCAACCGGCAGGATCAGCCGCGGCCGCAGGATTGCCATCTCGCGCTCGAGAAAGTAATGACACCGCTCGACCTCGTCCGACGTCGGTTTTCGGTCTCCTCCGCCCCGGGACTTGCCGGGAAAGCAGCGCGCCACTGCCGCGAAGTAGACCCGCTCTCGAAAAAGCGTCTCATCTACACCCAAGGCATCCTGAAACCACGCGAACATTGTCCGCCCTGCGGTCCACGCAAACGGTTTGCCAAAACTCGCTTCTCGAGATCCAGGTGCTTGGCCGATCAACAGAATTCGACTGACCACCGGCGGTCCGTGCACGACTGGCCCGATGACGCTTGGACAGGCGCGGCACATCTCCAACCGTCGGTGCAACTGCTTGAGCTGGGCGAGAGCGTTCATACCGGGATTGTCGAGGGCTCAATTATCGCGATTGAACCAACAGATGCGATATGTGCAGTCCGATGAAGACACTTTGGCTCAGGCGAGTGAACCTTCTGATCTACCTCGCCATTCCTCTGCTGGCTTGCCATCCGCGGTCGTCCTCGCCGTTGGAGCGACTGGACGAAGCTGCGTCGACAGCGAGCGCAGGGGATGCCAGTCCTCGACAGCTCGCGCTCGCGGGGTTTCACGCCTTTTTGGTGCGGTCGGATTTCGCAAAGGCGCAATCCGGGTTTGATGCCGCCCTCAAGAAGAATCCATCGGAACCTTACGCGCTCTTTGGACAGCTTCTGATGACTCAGCGGCTGGCGCATCCTGAGCGTGCCCTTGTCGCCGCGCTTGAGCTTTGCCAGCGGGCACCGACTCATCCGCTTGCCGCCTCAGCCGCACGTTACATTTTCGACGTTGCGGGCACCTCGACCGCTCTGGACGACGTCATCCTGTCCCGTGGACAGCAGGCGTTGGCTGCGGGCCTTTTGCCAGGGGACGCGGCGCACTTGGTGCGAGCCGCGATCAGCGTCATCCAGGGCTATCGCGGCGCAGACTCCGAGCAGGCCCGCACGCTCGCGGAGATGGGAACGGTTGATCGGTTCACCATCATCGGGCCGTTTTCCGCGTTCCACCTTCTGGAGTTCGACCAGCTCACGCCTCCGGAGCGCAACGGCTCAGTTGCGGGGCCACTTACCGGTCCGTTTGGAGAGATCGCCGGTCGAATCATCACCTGCCCCGACGGCCGCTTTAATTTGGCAAACGAAGGACCGGTGGGCGACGTGTACCTTTTGGCGGTGGACCTGGAGGTTCGCGAGCAGGATCGATACGTCGTGCGGGCTGTAAGCTCGTCTACGCACAAAGCATATCTGGATGGGACGTTGCTCTGGTCCCGCCGAAACTTTGCGAGGACGAGCTCGGTCGTGACGGCCCGCGGGGTGGAGCTAGCGCCTGGACGGCATCGGCTGATCGTCAAGCTCAAGAAGAACGATCATCCTTCGTCACTCGCAGTTTACGTCGGCCGTCAAACCGGGCGGCCTGCCAACGTTCGCTTCATCGCCGCCGCGGGGCCCGCAGCCCGCTGGAGCGGCGCGACGCCAATCGAACTGCGGTCCACTTTTCCCGATGCACTTGATTTTGCCAAAGCACTCGAGCCGGAGGCAGGCACTGCGCTGGCGGAATTCCTGGCGATCCGCGATGGGATTGGCAGAGATCGCGACGGCGCGAAGAAATTGATGGCGCACCTGATCAGCAGCGTCGTCGGCCCGGCCACGACTGCGCTGCGCGCGGACTTGTCATTGGCGGACAGGACTGTTTTGGCGAAGGTCGCTCACGGACGAGCAACGCGAGATCTCGAAGCGACGCTCGATAAGGATCGCAGCGCGGTTGCCGCGCTGATTTCGCGAGCGAATCTGGCTCTGGATGAGGGGCAAATCACCCAGGCGGCTGACCTGCTCAAGGAAGCCCGGAAGGCGCATCATCCGGTCGGATATCCAATTCCTTTGCTGGAATCTCGCTTGGACCTTGCGCTCGGACTGGATGCCAAAGCCGATCAGGATGCTCTCGAGGCACTGACCCTTCAGCCGGGTCTCTGCGAAGCCCAGGGACTGCGTTACGACATCGCCAGGCGCCGCGAGGCCGCCGCTGCTGCCAATGGCTCATTGGAACAGCTCAAGTTGTGTCCGGGAGGACAAC
>WNFN01244296.1_pt1 | contig 10420 bp, 11 predicted proteins | sample 5400161 | NCBI WGS metagenome assembly WNFN01 (sample SAMN13153353, study PRJNA577476) | soil metagenome | isolation source: 80 cm saprolite on Douglas fir-dominated hillslope | place: USA:California | collected 2013-09-17
CGAGCCGTATCGGTATCTTGCCGAGTCGATCCGCCTGCACCCCGACCAGGCCGCGCTTCAGGCCATGATGGAACGGGCTGGTCTTTCGCAGGTCGAAGTATTCAATCTCGCCGCGGGCGTAGTGGCCGTGCATCGCGGCATTCGATTTTGGTAGCATGACCCTCGGAGGTTTCCTTTATGGCTAAGTGGTTACTAGGGATTTGCATCGCGCTCATGGGCGCCAGCTTGGTGGCGACGGACGCCGATGCCAAGCGCCTGGGCGGCGGTCGCTCGGTCGGCACGCAGCGCAATGTCACCCCGCCTCCGGCTAAGGCCGCGCCGCAGGCTGCGCCTCAGCAGCAGACTGCGCCCGCGGCACAGCAAGGAAGCCGCTGGGGCATGCTCGGCGGCATCCTGGGCGGGCTCGCGCTCGGCGGCTTGCTCGGCTACCTCTTCGGCGGCAGCGGCATGATGGGCTTCCTGTTGCTCGCCTTGCTTGCGCTCGTCGCCTTCGTCGGCATCCGGGCCTTCATGCGCCGGCGCGCAGAGGAGCCCGCGCGACCGGTGCAGTTCGCCGGCGGCGGGCAGGAAATGATGCGCGCCGAACCCGCCGCGCCGGCTGCGCTGCCGATGGCTGCCGCTGCGGCGAGCAACGTGCCCGCGGGCTTCGACTCCGCCGGCTTCCTGCGCGCGGCGAAGCTGAACTTCATCAAGCTGCAGGTGGCGAACGATTCCGGACGCCTCGACGATATCCGCGAGTTCACCACCCGCGAGATGTTCGACGAGCTGCGCTCGGATAGCCAGGCCGCCGGTCAGCAGACCGACGTCGTGGCGCTGAACGCCGATCTTCTCGAGCTCGCCACCGAGCCCGACAAGCACTGGGCCAGCGTGCGCTTCTCCGGCATGGTGCGCGAGACCCCGGGCACCGAGCCGGTGGGCTTCGAGGAAGTGTGGAACCTCGTCAAGCCGGCCGACGGCTCGAGCGGCTGGCTGCTCGCCGGCATTCAGCAGATGCATTGAGCGAGACGCTACCCAAGGCAAAGGCCACCCCCGCGGTGGCCTTTTGCTTTCTGCTGAACCAGCTGCTCGCGCGCGAGAGCTGGGCGCGCGAGCGCCTGGCGCGCTTCGTCGGGCAGTCGGTGGAATTGCGGCCGCCATTGCTGCCGCCGCTGCGCCTCGCTATCGCGGACGGCGGGCGCATCGAGGAAGGCGGGTCCGAGCCCGCCGCCGTTGTCACCCTACAAGGCGTTTCCGGCTCGAGCCCGCTCGCCGACGAGCTGCGCTATCTCGCAAAACACCTGCGCTGGGAGGCCGAGGAGGAGCTCTCCAAGGTCGTCGGCGATGTCGCTGCCGAGCGCATCGGCGGCGCGCTGCGTGCCTTCGGCCGCTGGCAGCTCGACGCGGCCCAGCGCGTGAGCGAAGCGCTCGCGGATTACGCCACCGCCGAAAGCGGCGCGCTGGTGCGGCGCAGCGAGTTACGCGATTTCGCCGCCGAGGTGGAGCGCTTGCACGCGGCCCTCGCGCGGCTGGAGAAGCGCCTTGCTTAGGCTGATCCGCCTGGTGCGCATCTTCGCGATCGCGGTGGGCTACGGCCTGCACGAGTTCATGCCGCCAATGCCCGGCGACTTCGTGCTGCGCTTCCTCGCCGGGCGCAGGGGCGACCCGCGCGGCCAGCGCCTGCGCGAGGCGCTCGAGCGCCTCGGGCCGATCTTCGTCAAGTTCGGCCAGGTGCTCTCGACGCGGCGCGATCTGTTGCCGCTCGATATTGCCGATGAGCTGGCGCGCTTGCAGGACCGGGTGCCGCCGTTCGATTCCGACGCCGCCTTCGCCGAGATCGAGCGCAGCCTCGGCCGGCCGCTGAGCGAGATGTTCGCAAGCCTCGAGCGCGTGCCGGTGGCGAGCGCCTCGATCGCCCAGGTGCATCTCGCCACGCTGAAAGACGGGCGCGAAGTGGCGGTAAAGGTGCTGCGGCCGGCGGTGGAGCTCGCGATCGCCAAGGACCTCGCGCTGTTGCAGACCGCGGCGTCGCTGGTCGAGCGCCTGTCGCCCCAAGGGCGGCGCTTGAAGCCGCGCGAAGTGGTCGCGGAGTTCGCGCGCCATCTCGACGAAGAGCTCGATCTGATGCGCGAAGCGGCCAACGCCAGCCAGCTGCGGCGCAATTTCGCCAACTCGCGGCTGCTCGAGGTGCCCGAGGTGTACTGGGAGCTGTGCTCGGAGCGCGTCATGGTGATGGAACGCATGCACGGCGTGCCGATCTCGCAGATCTCAGCGCTGCGGGAGAAAGGCATCGACCTGCGCGCGCTCGGCCGCGCCGGCGTCGAGATCTTCTTCAGCCAGGTGTTCCGCGACGGCTTCTTCCATGCCGACATGCATCCGGGAAACATCCTGGTGGCAACCGAGGGCGAGCTGCGCGGCCGCTACATCGCGCTCGACTTCGGCATCATGGGCACCCTTACCGAGACCGACAAGAACTACCTCGCGCAGAACTTCATCGCCTTCTTCAACCGCGACTACCGCCGGGTGGCGCAGGCGCACCTCGATGCCGGCTGGGTGCCGCCCGGCACGCGCCTGGACCAGTTCGAGGCCGCGATCCGCGCGGTGTGCGAGCCGATCTTCGCGCGGCCGCTGCGCGAGATCTACTTCGGCAAGCTGCTGTTGCGGCTGTTCCAGACCTCGCGGCGCTTCAATGTCGAGGTCCAGCCGCAACTCGTCATGCTGCAGAAGACGCTGCTCAACATCGAGGGCCTGGGCCGCGAGCTCGATCCCGAGCTCGACCTCTGGACCACCGCGAAGCCGTTCCTCGAGCACTGGATGAATGAGCAGATCGGCTGGCGCGGTCTCGTGCGCACGCTGCGCCGGGAGGCGCCGTACTGGGCGAATGCGCTGCCGCAGCTGCCGCGCCTCGTGCACCGCGCGCTCGCCGAGGACCGGCTGGGTGCGCTGCAGGTCGCGGTAGACCGGCTCACCGCCGAGAACGCGCGGCGCAACGACCTGCTGGGCGCCTTGCTGGTCGTTTTGGTGGCTGCGCTGATCCTGCTTGGCGTCGGACTCTTCTAAGCCGCAGTTCTGGGACGAGCGCTTCACGGCCGGCGTCACGCCGTGGGATTTCGGCGGCGTGCCGCCCGACCTGAAGCGCTGGCTCGCCACGCCGCGCGGGCCGATGCGCGTGCTGATTCCGGGCTGCGGTTCGGCGCACGAGCTGCGCTATTTCGCCGAGCTCGGACACGCCGTGACGGCGATCGATTTCTCCGACGCGGCGCTGCAGGCGGCGCTCAAGGTGGTCGGGCCGTTCTCGGATGCAGTGGTCAAGGCCGATTTTTTCAAGTTCCAGGCCGCCGTGTTTGACGTGGTGTACGAGCGCGCCTTCCTGTGCGCGCTGCCCCGCTCGATGTGGCGCGCATGGGGCCGGCGGGTCACCGCGCTGGTGCGCTCGGGCGGCGTGCTGGCCGGGTTCTTCTATTTCGACGACAACCGGCGCGGGCCGCCCTTCGGCATCGCGCCCGATTTGCTGGCGCGCTTGCTCGAGCGCTTCGAGCTCGTCGAGGACCGGCCGGCGGCGCAGTCGCTGATCGTGTTCCAGGGCAAGGAGCGTTGGCAGGTGTGGAAGCGGCGGCTATGATGGCGCGCGCATGCTGATCGGCTCGGTCATCGTCTACCTGCTCGTCACCATCGCGATCGGGCTGTGGGCGGCGCAGCGCGTCCACAACTCCAAGGATTACGTGCTGGCGGGACGCAGCCTGCCGCTCTACATGAACACCGCCACGGTGTTCGCCACCTGGTTCGGCGCCGAGAGCGTGCTCTCGGTGTCGGTCGAATTCTCGAAGAGCGGCCTGTCCGGCATCATCGCCGATCCCTTCGGCTCGTCGATGTGCCTGGTGATCGTCGCGCTGTTCTTCGCGCGCGCCTTCTACCGCATGGACCTGCTGACGATCGGCGACTTCTACCGCAAGCGCTACGGCAGGACGATGGAGCTTGGCACGAGCGTGGTGATCGCGGTCTCCTACCTCGGCTGGACCGCCGCGCAGCTCACCGCGCTCGGCCTGGTGTTCTCGACGCTCACCGATGGCGCGGTATCGCTCAGCACCGGCATCGTTCTCAGCGGCGTAGTGGTGCTGGCGTACACCATCTGGGGAGGCATGTGGTCGGTGGCGATGACCGATCTTTTCCAGTCGGTGATGATCATCGTCGGCCTGGCGCTGGTGGCCTGGGTGGTCGGCGACATGGCCGGCGGTCCCGGCAAGGTGATCGCCGCCTCCGCCGAGGCGGGACGCTTCGAGTTCTGGCCCAGGGGCGGCACCAAGGAATGGTTCGCCTTCGCCACCGCGTTTCTCACGCTCGCCATCGGCTCGATCCCGCAGCAGGACATCTTCCAGCGCGTCACCTCCGCCAGGAACGAGAAGACGGCAATCCTGGGCAGCCTGCTGGGCGGCGTGGTGTATTTCGCTTTCGTGTTCGTGCCGATCTACATCGTCTGCGCGGCGCTGCTGGTCGATCCGGCGCTCGGCAAGCTGCTCTCCGCCGAGGACGCGCGCGACATGCAGCGCATCCTGCCGAGCTTCATCCTCGAGCACACGCCGCTGTGGATCAAGGTGCTGTTCTTCGGCGCGCTGCTCTCCGCAATCCTGTCGACCGCAAGCGGCGCGATCATCGCGCCGACCTCGCTTTGCACCGAGAACATCATCCGGCCGTTCTATCCGAACATGAGCGACCGGCGCTTCCTGCTGACGCTGCGCGTGATCCTGGTTGCCTTCACGGTCGCGGCGCTGATCTTCGCGCTCAACTCGAAGCAGACGATGTACGACATGGTGCAGAACGCCTATACGGTCACGCTGGTGGCTGCGTTCGTGCCGCTCGCCGCCGGCATCTTCTGGAAGCGCGCCAACAATACCGGCGCGGTGCTTTCGGCCGCGTGCGGCCTGGTGGCCTGGATGATCGCGGCTGCTTGGCATGGTGGTCGGCTCGCTGGTGCCGCGCAGCCGTGCAGTCGCCCACGTCGGACAGCGCTGAGCCGAAGCAGGCAGCGCGCGCCTCGTCGCTCGCGCGCATCGCTTTCGCCGTCTACGTGCTCCTGATCGTCTACGCGTCGCTCTATCCCCTGGAAGGCTGGCGCGATCACGGGCTTTCGCCCTTTGCCTATCTCGGCTCGGCCTGGCCGCGCTACGTCACGGCCTTCGATCTCACGGCCAACGTCCTGGGCTACATACCCTACGGGTTCCTGTGCGTGCTCGCCCTGCAGCCCCAGGTTCGCGGATTGCTGGCGTTCCCCGCCGCCGTGGCGAGCGCGGCGCTGCTGTCGCTCGGGCTCGAGGCCGCGCAGAGCTATTTGCCGGCGCGCGTCGCGACCAACCTCGACGTGCTTTGCAATATCGCGGGTGGCGCTTGCGGCGCCGCGGCAGGCCTCGCGGCCGCGCCGGCGCTGCTCGGCGGGCCGCTCGAGCGCTTGCGCGCCAAGGCGTTTTTCACCGGCGCGGAGATTGATGTCGGGCTGGCGCTGCTGGCGCTGTGGCTTTTCACGCAGCTCAATCCGGCGACGCTGCTCTTTGCCGCGGGGGACTTGCGCGATCTCCTCGCCCCCGGCGTCGGGCGCGCTCGGGCGCCCGAGTTCTTCGTCGCCATCGAAGGCTTCACTGCCGCGGCGAATCTGGTGAGCGTCGGGCTGCTGCTTTCCGCGCTGGTGCGGCCGGGACAGCCGGTGCGCGCGATGTTCGGCGTGCTGGTGCTTGCCGCGCTGGTCGTCAAGGTCGCCGCCTTCGCCATCGTGATGCACGCCGAGAACGTGCTGGTCTGGCTGACGCCCGGGGCGCAGATCGGCCTGGCTGGCGGCGTGCTGGTGGCGCTGGCAGCGATTTCGCTGCCGCGCGTCGCCCGGCTCGCGCTCGCCGCGGTGCTGATCATGGCGGCCACCGTGCTCGTCAACCTGGCGCCGCCCAATCCCTACCTCGCGGCGACGCTCAAGCTCTGGCAGCAGGGTAACTTCCTCAACTTCAACGGCCTCACCCGCCTGGTGAGCGCGCTCTGGGCTTTCATCGCGCTCGGCTACCTGATCCTGCTGGCGGCCCGGCGGCGCGAGCCCTCGGTAAACTGAGGGTTAAAATCGGGCATGTCCTATTACGAGAAACACGTCTTCTTTTGCTGCAACCAGCGTGACGGCGGCCGCGTCTGCTGCAACGACAAGGGCGCGAGCGAGATCCGCGACTACGCCAAGAAGCGCGTCAAGGAGCTCGGGCTCTCCGGCGAAGGCAAGATCCGCATCAACCAGGCGGGCTGCCTCGATCGCTGCGAGGAAGGCCCCTGCGTCGTCGTCTACCCCGACGCGGTCTGGTACACCTATGTCGATCGCGCCGACGTCGATGAAATCATCGAGGAGCACCTCAAGCACGGCCGCGTGGTCGAGCGCTTGAAGATGTGAGGGCGAGCACCCGCAGGGAATTCATCGCCGGCCCGGCCGGCCGCATCGAATGCGCTGTCGACGGCCCCGATGGGCCGGCCAAAGGCGTGGCACTCATCGCCCATCCGCACCCGCTCTATGGCGGCACGCTCGACAACAAGGTGGTGCAGACGCTGGCACGCGCCTTCGTCGAGCTCGGCTACGAGGCCTGGCGGCCGAATTTCCGCGGCGTTGGCGCGACCGAGGGCACGCACGACGAAGGCCGCGGCGAGCTGGAAGACCTGGCGGCGATCGTCGCGCATCTCAAGCCCGAGCGCCTCGCGCTCGCCGGCTTCTCCTTCGGCGCCGGCGTGCAGGTGCTGCTTGCGCAACGCGTCAAGGCAGAAAAGCTGGTGCTGGTCGGCGTCGCCGTGACGCGCTTCCAGCTGCCGCCGGTGCAGCCCGGAACGCTGGTGATCCACGGTGAAGAGGACCAGACCGTGCCGCTCGCCGAGGTGCTCGACTGGGCGCGGCCGCAGGAGCTGCCGGTGGTGCTGGTGCCCGGCGCCGATCACTTCTTCCATCGCAAGCTGAACATCCTGCGCGACCTGGTCCGCTCGCACTGCGCATGAGCGCGCTCAAGGCGCGCGCGCTGCGCAAGGCCTATGGCGCGCTCGAAGTCGTCGGCGGGCTCGATCTAGACGTTGCGGCGGGAGAATGCTTCGGCCTGCTCGGGCCCAACGGCGCCGGCAAGACCACCACGCTGCGGCTGTGCCTCGGCCTCACGCACCCCGATGCCGGGGAGATCCAGTTGCTCGGCGAGCCAGTGCCCGCGCGCGCCCGCGAGGCGCGCCAGCGCGTCGGCGTGGTGCCGCAGTTCGACAACCTCGATCCCGACTTCACCGTGGCGGAGAACCTGCTCGTCTACGGCCGCTACTTCGGCATGGCGCCGCGCGCCATCGAGGCGAAGCTCGCCGGCCTGCTCGAGTTCGCGGGACTCGCCGGGCGCGAGGATGCGCGCATCAATACGCTCTCCGGCGGCATGAAGCGGCGCCTGACGCTCGCGCGCGCACTGGTCAACGATCCACAGCTGCTCTTCATGGACGAGCCGACCACCGGCCTCGACCCGCAGGCACGCCATCTGATCTGGGAACGGTTGCGGCGCCTGACCCAAGAGGGAAAGACGCTCGTGCTCACCACGCACTTCATGGAGGAAGCAGAGCGCCTGTGCCATCGCCTCGCCATCATGGATCGCGGCCGGCTGATCGCCGCGGGCACCCCGCGCGAGCTGATTGCGGCGCACATCGAGCCGCAGGTGGTGGAGGTCCACGGCAACGGCGCAGACGCGTGGATGGAGCGCGTCCGCAACCTCGCAGGGCGCGTCGAGCGCGCCGGCGACAGCGTGTTCGTCTATGCGGCCGACGTCGCGCCGGTGCTCGCCAGCCTCGCGGGGCAGAGCGAGCTCGCCTATCTGCACCGGCCAGCGAGCCTCGAGGATGTGTTCCTCAAGCTCACCGGCAGGGACTTGAGGGACTAGATGCGCTGGATCGCGATCTGGCGGCGCAATTTCCTGGTGTGGCGCAAGCTCGTCATCGCCTCGGTACTTTCCAATCTCGCCGATCCGCTGATCATGCTGTTCGGCCTGGGCTACGGCCTCGGCGCGCTGCTGCCCTCGGTCGAGGGCATGTCCTACATCGCCTTCTTCGCCGCCGGCACGCTGTGCTCGGCGACCATGTTCACGGCGTCCTTCGAGTCGATGTTCTCCGGTTTCTCGCGCATGTACGGCCAGAAGACCTGGGACGCGATCCTCTATGCGCCGCTCGCCATCGACGACATCGTCGCGGGCGAGATCATGTGGTCGGCGTCGCCGCTCGTGGTCCTCACCCTGCCAGTGGCTTTCCTGGTCGGCCTCGCGTTCGCCGCGGTCGGGCTGGTGATGACGGTGCTCGCGAAGAACTGGGACTTCTTCAGCTTCTACATGACGCTCATCATGACGCCGATGACCATGATCTCGGGCGTGTTCTTCCCGGTGGAGCAGCTGCCGCGGCCGGTGCTCATGGTGGCGCAGTCACTGCCGCTCTATCACGGCGTCGAGCTGGTGCGTCCCCTGGTCGCCGGCCGGATGCCGGCCAACATCGCCATCCACCTCCTCGTGCTGCTCGCGTATGCTGCGGCCGGCTACGCCGCCGCCATCATGATCGCCCGCCGCCGCTTCTCTGCCTGATGCTCTGGGTCAAGTCGCTCCACATCATCTTCATGGTGACCTGGTTCGCCGGCCTGTTCTATTTGCCGCGCCTCTTCGTTTACCACTCGATGGCCGAGGACAACGCGTCGCGCGAGCGCTTCAAGATCATGGAGCGCAAGCTCTACTGGGGCATCATGACGCCGGGGGGCGTGCTCACCCTCGTCTTCGGCGTCTGGCTGTGGCTCGGCTGGTTTCGCGGCGCCGCGGGTTGGCTCCACGTGAAGATGGCGCTCGGCGCGCTGCTGGCGGGCTACCACCTCTGGTGCGGCATGCTGCTGCGCGATTTCGCCGCCGATCGAAACACTAGGGGCCACGTCTGGTTCCGCTGGTTCAACGAAGTCCCGGTCCTCGTCCTGGTCGCTGCGGTGCTCGTCGTTGTCTTCAAGCCGTTCTGAGAATTTCTTTGCGAGCTGTCCGCGCGGCCTCGAGTCGCTGCTGGTGCACGAGCTCGCCGGGCTCGACATCAGCGCGACCGCAGTAGCGGGTGGCGTCGGCTTCGCCGGCGACTGGCAAAGCTGCTACCGCGCGAATCTCTGGTCGCGCCTTGCCTCGCGTGTCCTCTGGCGGGTCGCCGAGTTCGACTATCGCAACGAGCAGGATCTCTATGCCGCGGTGCACGCCATCGACTGGGCGCGCTACTTTCGCGTCGAGCGCACGCTGCGCGTCAACGTCACGGCGCAAAAGAGCCCGCTGAAGAGCCTGGAATTCGCCACGCTGCGCATCAAGGACGCGGTGTGCGACCGATTCCGCGACTCACTCGGCAAGCGCCCGAGCATCGATCGCGCCAATCCTGATGTGCGCGTGCACGCCTTTCTGGAAGCCTCCCGCGCCAGCCTGTACCTCGATACGTCGGGTGAGCCGCTCTTCAAGCGCGGATGGCGTGCGGGCGCCGCGGAAGCGCCGCTACGCGAAAACCTGGCGGCGGGGATCATCCTGCTGACCGGCTGGCAGCCGCAGGAGCCGCTGCTCGATCCGATGTGCGGCGGTGCCACACTGCTCGTCGAGGCAGCCACGATGGCACGCGGCAAAGCCCCTGGCGCCAGGCGCAGCTTCGGGTTCGAGAAGCTCGCGGCATTCGACGCCGCGCTGTGGGAGCGCATAAAGCGCGAGCCGCGTGGTGTGGAGCTTGCCCCACGGCTCCACGGTAGCGACACCGATCCAAAAGCCCTGAACGCTGCGCGGCGCAACCTCGCCGAGGCTGGCGTCGAGCGTTGGACTCAGCTCGAGCGCGCCGACGTGCTCGAGCGAACGGCACCAGCGCCGAGCGGGGGGATGCTGATGAATCCGCCTTACGGCGAGCGCATGGGAAACCCCGAGGAATTGGCGCGCCTCTATCCGCGGCTCGGCGATGCGCTCAAGCAGCGCTTCGCCGGCTGGCGCTGCTACATCTTCACTGCCGACCTGCGGCTGCCGAAGCTGATCCGCCTGACACCGTCGCGGCGCACGCCGCTATGGAATGGCGCGCTCGAATGCCGCCTCTACGAGTTCGACATCGTGAGTGGCAGTCACCGTCGGCCCAAGGAGTCCCAGGCCGGATTGCCTCCAGTGACCCGCGGACCATAGGCGTATTTGAGGCGCGGCACGCGCGTGCCCGCGGCGTGGACCGGAAGGGGTGCCTCGCGCGCCGCACCGGCGGGATGCCATTCCAGGCCGAGCTTGCGCATCAGGTTGAGCGCGTCGAACGGTGCCCTCACTTTGACGTCGTTATCGAAGTACACATAGACATCGCGCCCGTCCTTGTCCCAGGCGCGAATGCGCCGCGCCCAGCTGGCGAGCGCGCGCTCGAAGTAGCCGCTGCTGTAGATCCTGATGTCGCCATGCAGGCGCAC
>WNFN01120330.1_pt1 | contig 10419 bp, 7 predicted proteins | sample 5400161 | NCBI WGS metagenome assembly WNFN01 (sample SAMN13153353, study PRJNA577476) | soil metagenome | isolation source: 80 cm saprolite on Douglas fir-dominated hillslope | place: USA:California | collected 2013-09-17
TTATTAAGGTTCTTGAACCTGCGCTATCCACGCGACTACAACACCGTGCCGCGGCTGGCATTCTGGATGTTGAACCTGCTCTGGCTGTTTCCCTGGAGCGCGTATCTGCCAGCGGCCGCAAGGCTCAGCTATAAGCCGGTGGATCGCGCCGGCCGCACGCGCCTGCTGGCGCTGTGCTGGGCCGGATTTCTTATGCTCTTCTTCACCTTCTCCACCACCCAGGAATACTATTCCATGCCGATATATCCGGCTCTGGCGCTCTTGCTGGGTTGTGCCATGGATGCTGAAGGAAAATTTGTTACTGCCGGCAGCAGAACAATAGCTGCGATTTCGATCCTGGCCGCCGCTGCGATTGGAGCAATCTTATTTGCCGTCCGCCATGTGCCCACAACGGGAGATATCTCCAGCGCTTTGCAACAACATCCTGCGGCTTACACGCTTTCACTCGGACATTTGGGTGACCTGACGCTGGAATCATTCGCTTATCTGCGTGCGCCGCTTGTATTGGCAGGTGTCGCGTTCCTGGTGGACGCCACAGGCGGATGGCTACGTGGCCGCAGGGCATTTATCGCGTTGGCAGCCATGATGGTTTTATTCCTTCATGCCAGCCGGATGGCCTTGGTTGTATTCGATCCGTATCTATCCTCGCGGCCCCTGGCGGAGGCCCTGCTGCTCGCTCCGGAAGGCCGGTTAATCGTGGACGGTGCTTATTATCCTTTTTCTTCTGTCTTGTTTTACGCCAACAAAAACGCGCTGCTGCTGAATGGGCGCGTCAACAACCTGGAGTATGGCTCTTACGCGCCGGGTTCCCCCCCGGTTTTTATCAATGACGCTGAATTTATGAGGGTCTGGTCAGGTACAATTCGCTATTATCTGGTGGCCGACCGTAGCGGGCTCGCTCGTCTGAGCGCCTTGGTCGGTCCCGCCCGCCTCCACCAGATTGCTGAAAGCGGCGGTAAGTTTCTTTTCACCAATGGCCTCTCCGGCGCGACTGCGGACGGCTCCAACATGGAGAACAAACCCGCGTTATGGTAATTCTTACAACGGCATTGGCGGTTCTGCTTACCGGTTCGCTCGTCTATTGTGTGCTCGTTGTCGCAGCCGCTCGGCGATTTTTGTCTGCTACTCTGCCTGCTCCGGGATGCAAGCCTCCTGTTAGCGTCCTTAAGCCGCTTTGCGGCCATGACGATGGCTTGGAGGAAAATCTGCGCGGCTTCTTCGTGCAGGATTATCCCGAGTATGAAGTGGTATTCGGCGTTCATCGCCAGGACGATCCGGCAGTTGCAGTGGCCGAAAAGATCATCAGCGAGTTTAGCGGCAGAATCAGCGCGCGGTTGATCGTAACCGGCGAGTCTCCCATTCCCAACGCCAAGGCCTTCAGCCTGAACCGCATGGTACGCGAAGCGCGCTATGACGTGCTGGTCATGAGTGACAGTGATGTACGCGTAACGCCCGGGCTGCTGTCACATCTGGCACGGGAATTTCAGAATGAGCGCATCGGATTGATCAGCTGCCCCTACCGTGCGGTGCCGGGGAAGAGCTTGTGGTCGCGACTTGAAGCAATTGGAATGAACACCGAACTTCTGGGCGGCGTGCTGGTAGCGCGGATGATCGAAGGCATGCGGTTCGCGCTGGGCTGCACCGTGGCCGTCCGCCGCAATGTGCTGGAAGACATGGGCGGATTCGGCTATTTGCAGGAGTTTCTCGCCGAAGATTTTGTGATTGGCCAGCGCGCTGCGGAACTTGGTCACGGTGTTCTGTTCTCATCTTATGTAATCGAGCATCGTATTGGCAGTCAGGGCATGGCGCGCAACCTGGGACATCGCATGCGCTGGGCGCGCAGCACCCGCCGCTCGCGTCCCGTAGGTTATTGGGGGCAGATTTTTACCTACCCCCTGCCTCTCGCGCTGCTGCTTTGGGCTTCATATCCCAGCGTATGGCCCTTCGTCCTTCTTACTTTGATTTTGCGCGGCGGCGCGGCTCTTTCCACTGCCCGTTACATTGTCCATGATCCGGTAACACAAGAACAGTGGTGGTTGCTGCCCGTTCAGGATGTAATCGGTTTCTTTATCTGGATCAGCGGTTTTGTCGGTGACAAGATTGTCTGGCGCGATCGAAAATGCACCGTCCTGCGCGACGGCCGCTTGCACGTGAATCCCTAGTCCATCCGCATCTCCTGCAAAAAGAAACCCCCGCGCCATTGCGCAGGGGCTGGCTTTCCGCGAACGACATTTACTTGCTGGTTGTCGAGCAGGTGCTCGAGATCATTTTGACTTTCTTTACATTAAACGTTGATGAAGATCCGGAAGAGGAGCCCGCTCCAGTTGCGCTACCGCCGCTGCTCGGGTTGGTGCCGGATGCCGCTCCGCTGCTGCCACTGGAACCTGATCCGCTATTGTCAGTTCCCATAAGGCGAATCTGATGACCAACGTGGTCGCTCAGTTTGGAAGTGTCGCCGGAGAGCTGCCAGGTCTTACCGGATTGGTCGGTCAAGGTCCAGTTACCGGCTGAGCCGCTCAGGCACCCTTCAATGGAATTCGCGCTGTCGGTTGAGGTCTGCGTGGTCTGGGTTGTGGTTGAACTGTTATTGGGAGTCGCGGGTTGCTGGCTCGGTGAGGTGGACGATGGAGACGTGGACTGTTGCGAGCTTGCGTCCGGAATTGTTGATTGCGGCGAACTGGGTGCGGTTTGCGCCACCGCCCAAACAGCCGACAGCAACAGAATTGCTGTGATCAATGATGTCTTTCTCATGTGCGTTCCTCCTGGTATGTTCGGCCTTCCTGACTCCGGCCTTAGAGAAGAATGGAAGCAGCGCTAAGGACTTAGATCACGCATGCACTCGGAGGTTTGCCTCGTTGTGTAAGTAGGAATCGAAGAAACGAGAGCTGCGGAATCTTGAGAGAGTGATTCCGTGTCTCTTAGATAAAAAATGACAAAAACGCCGGCTCCCTTAGTTCGATAGAACTAGGTACTGCGGCATGTTGGTGGAGAGCTGGGATTGGCGCTGGCTGCCGGCAAGTAATCTATTTTTTGCTGAGAGCCTTTGCTTCGCCATGCTGGTTCTCTGCGGAGACCGCAGCATCGCCCTTTTCCAGCAACTGGTAGGCTTCAGAGATCGTGAGATTGTCGCTGACGCGATGGAAGTCGGTCAGGCGTTCTTGTTGCTTTACGTTGATACTCTTGAAAATGACGGCATGACCCACCATTTTCACGTCAAGTGAGACATATTCCCAGTGGTTGTCTCCAACGCGGCTTTGCTTGATCGAGAATGTCCCGCCTTTATTGAGACGTCCCAAAAGCCCCCAACCGAAGGTGACATCCTCAAATAAAGAACCATCCAATCGGGTAAGGCGGCGCTCTGCGCGGTCTATCCACATCTTGCCGCTCATCGATCGGAAAACCTGCAATTCCCTGGTCGGTGCGTCGTAATGCGGATTGGGGAAGAAAGAAAGGCTGACCTGGCCGTTCTCCGCACCTTCGTATTTAAAGATAAAGGCGTCGGGAATTGCTTTAAGCATCTGGGTGCCCTTGTCTTCATCATCTTTTGCGCGCTTCGCCCGCTTTGCCCTCTCCCCTGGATCCTGCACCAGCTTTTTCATTCGGGCTTCGTCGGCGGCCCGCTGCTCAGGTGTCAACGGTTGTCCATTGATCAAAAGGGTGCGGGCCAGCTGCCCATCTTTTGTATCGATTACGTCGCGGTCCTGAGCTCCCTTTTCATCTTCGCGATGGATGCGATAGCGCCAGTGGGTATGGTCAGCAGCATCCGCTTCCGTCTGGTACTTAATCGTGTCTTTGACGTATTGATTCGCGTCCGTTGGGAGAGGAGGGAGCATTCCCGTTTGGGCTTGCAGAGCGAAGGGCAGACTTGCCGACATCAGGAACATCGCCGCGCGCCATAGGGGATTGAAAAAACTCATAACGTAATCAAAAGCGGTATTTATTTAGACGCCGGAAAACCAGCAGCTAGTTGCATTTTACATTTTGGAGAGGTTCCTGGGGATTTGGAAGTAAGTAAATAAAAAAGAGGCGGTTTTAACCGCCCCTTATTGATCGACCTCTCGGAAAGGCAGTCCCATTGGCTCGATAGCCGCGACTTCCGTTCAGAACCGCTGTTCCCCTGGTTTCGGTCCCGCCCGTGCGCCGCGACATTCCGTCCGGTCGACACATAACTTAAAAGCAAACATACAGCCAAACTGCCCAGAGTCTCGCGACGTTTAACAATCCGTAAGTTATTGAAAATACTTAATGTTGGTGTAGGCTGCGCGGAGGTGGCGAAAGAGTTAATGTTTACTTTATTGTAAACACGTAAAGTTGGGCAGAAAGATGCCGTGTGTGAGCATGGGATTGCCTTTCCGGTGCACACCTACAGTAACTATTTGATTTCGAAATACAGCAGTAAACTAGCCATCAGACTCCTGAATTGATCTGCGACAGGCGTTCCAGACAAGAGAATTGGTTCTCTCTGAAGAATAAGAATAGAGATAAACCCGAAAAGAAAAGGTGCCGAAATGTGGAAACCTCGCCCTGAAGACAACAAGCCCATGAGCATGAATCCGACCCAGCCTGCGCAGCCTGTTACCCCGCCAGCTGCCGCCGCTACACCCAGTATTCCCAGCCCGCAAAAAGAAACGCCGAAGGCCAGCGATCCGCACCGCGCGGACGTGGGTCACATTGGCAAGTCAGTTCAGATCAAAGGCGAACTCACTGGCAGTGAGGACCTTTATCTGGATGGTTCAATTGAAGGCACAATCGATTTGCGCGATCACAGCCTGATCATCGGCCCCAACGGGAAGATCAAGGCAGACATCACCGCCCGCGATCTCGTGGTCCATGGCAAGGTAGAAGGAAGTGTCACCGCCACCGGACGTGTCGAGTTGCGCAAGTCATGTACGCTGATTGGCAACGTTAGCACGCAACGCATCGTGATTGAAGATGGCGCGTTCTTTAAGGGCGCCATCGATATCAAAGAGAAAGATTCCAGGCCGGAAGTCCGCAAGCCTCTGGTGGCCGCTGCCAGCGCCGGTATGGGCGCAGGAAGTGGATCTGGATCGAGCTCGGGGACATCCAGCTATAGTGCCAGTCCCGATTCGCAGGGTTCCTTTTTAGATAGCAAATAAGGTAGAGTGAGAGGAGCGTGAGCTCCTCCGGTAACAACTTAATGCGATGGTTCCGTGGGGCCGGCTCTCAGGACAAGTCTGAAGAAGGCGCCAAATCTGCCCCGCGAACCAGACGCACCTGCATCGGTCTGGGCGAATTCATGCGCAACCTGACCAGCAGTGGCGAACAGAAGATGTGTGTTCTCGACCTGGGACCAACCTCGCCCATCAACATTGCTCTTCTGACTGAAATGGGCGTTCGCGTCTTTAACGAAGATATTCTGAGTGAATCGCAAGACGCCAGCTACTCGGTTAAGCAGGAAGACGGATCTCTGCAGATTGACGCTGCGAAATTCTTCGCGGAAAACCTTGATTACTCGGCTGACCAGTTCGACGCCATCCTGTTCTGGGATATAGCTGACTATCTCCCGGAAAGCCTGGTAAAGCCCTTGGTGGAGCGTCTTCAAGCCATGCTGAAGCCCAAGGGCCACCTTCTGGCCTTTTTTCACACCAAGGATGCTGGGAATGAATCTCTTTACTCACGACACCATATTGTTCAGAAAGACACGCTTGAACTCGAACCCATCCAGGGGTTTAAGCTGCAAAGGATTTTTAATAACCGCCACATTGAGAATCTCTTCAAGGACTTCGCCTCCCGCAAGTTCTTTCTGGGCCGAGACAATATTCGGGAAGTCCTGATGGTCCGATGACTATGGTTTGCTTGATTATGGTTCGCTTGATTATGGTTCGTTGAGCAAATCGGAACACTGAAGTACCCCCTCGCCTGTAAAATTTACCTCCTGCCATACACGTTCATGAGATCAATGATGGCAATAAGTGGTATCCAGATGCTCATTAACTATATCTAGCCTAGGATTGCCCTCTGACTCTCGGTCCTGTGAATTTTGGCCTTTCCCTCTGAAATGAAGTGTTCAGCATTAAGAATCAACGACTTAATTTTACTTGCAAAACTTGACCCTTAGGCACGTTCTTTGGGCAACTCGATTGCTGTAGTACCAGTGTCGATTTGAGTACGGCAATCAAAACAGGGACCCTCCAGCGGGCCAAAAAAGAGGTAGGTTAAATGTCTAGCAGCGTGAGTTTTATCAGTAATCTGGGAATTCTTGCCGGGGTCGAAAGCCGCACAACTAACTATGATGCGATTTACGGCGAGCACTGCCACAGAATTTACTCCCTGGCTTTTTGGATGACCGACAACGAACTGACCGCTGAACAGCTCTCCAGCAACACCTTTCTGCGCGCATTTGCGTCATCGGCAGAACCCCGCACAGAACAAATTGACCAGGCGTTTCTCGCGGAGATCCGCGAAATCACGACCATCGGCACGCTAACACTCAACAGCAGCGCATGCGCTGAAACCAAGAGCGTGCGCGGCAACGTGAAGCGTGTTCATCTGGAGCGCGCTGTGGTGCAGCTGCCGGCCACAGAAAAAATTATTTTTCTCCTTCATGATGTTGAAGGCTACACCCACGAAAAGATTGCCCATCTGCTTGGCCTGGACGTAAAAGAATCGCAGTTTGGACTTCACCAGGCCCGTTTGCAAATGCGGGAAATGATTTCACGCATGTCGTAAAGCCGTAGCTTTGTATCTCCTCTCTCTCCTTCTCTCCAACCCTTCGCCTTTGGCGAGGGGTTTTTTTAAGATTTTGCAAATGTAATCGCAGGGTTCTATTAACTTCTGGATTATTTAGTTATGTTAATTTCAGCAAAAGGTGAAACTTTTTTGTCGATCCTACGTCTATTCTAATAACAACATACGCAGTACCCCCACGTGGGCGTCGCCCCTATACCGGCGCCCACTTTCTTTTTTGGCAGCCATCTCTTCGCGGTTTAAAATAACCTGTTTGGATCTTGCCGGCTTTCGTATTTGTTCTTACCGTCCCTCCCCATCCATAGCTGCAAATCAAGCGTCAATGGGCGGAAATCCCTTGCGCGTAGGCCAGGGGCAACAGAAAGGCGCAAAGAGGGTTCTAATGAACCGGGTGGAAGCAACGCCAAATGCTTCCATGGATGGCAAAAATAATTTAGAGTTCCAGCCACAGCACACAAATCGGGAGGACGGGGAAATGGATTGGAAGAAAACGCTAATGATCGGGTCTTTTGCGGCCGGAGCAATATTGTTCCTGACCGGACGGAGGCCAGCGGGCCTGGCCATTGCGGGAATCGGCGTTGCTACCTTCGCCGCCGAGCATCCTGAGAAGTTCGAAGAACTGTGGCAACGCATGCCTGAATACATTGAAAAGGGAAGCAAGTTTGTAGATATGGCTTCCACTTTCCTGGAGCGCATGGGCCAGGAAAAAGGTGGCTATCGCAACATGCCGGTTGCGGGTGGCACGCGCTTCTAGGATCTCTTCATATCGAAGTGAAACCGGGTCGATTCCCGGCCCTTTAATTTTTGAAGGCAATCGGCCGCGAGCCCGCGGCGTCTTTCCTCGTTTCCAGCGATATGCGTTGGCGTTCAGCTTCGTCGATCCGCAATGCGAAGTTGACGAAAGCAGCGTATTTCTCCGGCGCAATCACCTGCACCGGGATACGGAAATCTCGACGTATATCCACCTGATGCGGCAACCGTACAAAGCGTAACGCATATTCCCCGAATTCAGTCTTGTCAGTAAAGTTTGCGGGCAGGGAGTGGACTTCCATACCGCCGGACAGGTGCAGATGGAAAATCGTGCTTTCAAAGAATAAGGATTCAATATAGAGCGGAAATTTGCGACTCGGCGTTTTAGCGTATAAGGTCGCCAGACCCAGCGCGGGCGCTAGTTGATTGATTTCTGCCACGGCGCTCTGCCGGTTGATGAATTGCGTAACCGTACACCGGACTGAAAGTTTCAACGGCTGTTCGGGATCATTCTCATGCGTTGCGCTCCCGGTAACAGCAGTGGCTCCCGGAAAAATTCGCATGGCCAACTGCTCGAAGAATGCCTGCCGCTCCTGCTCCCCGGCATTGCGCAGCATGATGCGCACTTCCTGCGCCCGCACGGAACCCAGTTGCACCTCAACGTCTGCTACCAGATCTCCCTCATGGAATGACAAGTCGGCTTCCGCCACACTTTTTTCGCTCGACGTCCGGGCAGCCAACGCCACCAGCCCAGACTTCTTCTCTTCTTCCCCCAGGAAGGGAATGAGGTGAGCATCTCGCGGATCAAGCCACGGCGGCACGGTGCCGAAGGGAAGATCATCGGACTCAGCGTCTACATCCGTGGATTCACCATTCGCCAGCCAGAACCGTACCAATGGCTCTGTGTAACAGGATAGTTCTTTACCGCAGTTTTGATCGATCTTCCGTGCCAGCACGAGTCCTGTCTTCAGTCCGACAACTCGTGACAGCGCCAGCAGCGCCGTGGTCCGGCTACCTTGACCGTTAGCGAGCGTGTCCTCGGCCGGACTCGCGGCCCAGTCCGGGCCGGTAGAGTCGATTTTGCTCGTTACAAAGCGATAAAGACGTTTTGCCTTCTCAATATCTCCCGCGCCTGGTGACAGATGAAGTCCCGCCGCTGCTTCATTCACATGCAGACCTGGCCGCGACGCTTCTATCAACTGGTCACGTAGCCTTGCGCTGGTTTTTTCCGCTGACGTAATGGTGACTGTCGGCAGCAGGTTGACTCCGGGTAGAAACGATTCCGCTATGGTTTGCACAATGTTGTCGCGCTCCCAGATCCGGATCACCATACCGTTGTTTTCTCCTACCAGGGGCAGCGGAGGGCCGGCTTGTTCGCGAATGCGGATCATGGCGTCCAGTGCGCTGAGCACGACCAATCGAGCATGCAGTATGGGCGCGGCGAATGAACCGAAAGAATGGGCGCCGGCGCTTTCCGGCATCTGGTCCAGCTCCGCATAATGCATCACATACTCTTCCTCAATGGCGTCGCCCGGTTCCAGCGCAGGCATGGAAATCGTGGGTTTCTGCTGGACTAACTCGGGTTCAATGATCTCGCCATTCGCTTTGATCGTCCGTAGCTCCAGCAGATCAGCCCCGCGAGGCAGCGTGATCTCTCCGTAGCGGCTAATGCCTTCTTTGTTGAGCGGACGGGTAATGCGATGCACGTACACTGAAACCGGGCCATCACGACGAATGCGGATTGCCCTGTCAGAGAGCAGGATGACAGCAGCACCGCCGGAAAAGCTCCTTTGCGCTGATTTGCGGACCAGATCCACGCCATCGCGGCGGTAAGGAACATAGAACTCGCCGTCACTGGCAAATCCTTCGGCACGTTCGCTTCTGCTATCCTGCGCCGTCCCAGAGCCATCGGCCAGATGGGCATAGTCATGAGCGTTTACAGCGATCCCCCGCAATTGCCTGGCCTGAAGCTTTGCCGCGCTGATTTGATTGTCCAGTAGCAGTTGATCCAGCAGAAACCGCCGCGCCGCCCGATGAAGAGGATTCCTCATAACCATCGGCTGGAGGTATGCCGCGGCGGCGCTGTGGCGCCCTGACTCTGCCAGAAGGCGGGCGTATTGCAGTGACTCCGGAGCGCATAGTGCCAGTTGCTGTTCGACTCTGCGGGCTTTGTCCTGCTCTGCGGCTGAGTTATAGAACTTCACTGCGTCCGCCAGGCGCGCGCAGGAAGGATGTGATTCCAGCAAGCGGCTGAGCAAAACCGGTCCATCAACCTGATTGCGGCGCGAAAGATTGAACGCCAATTGCAAAGCAGTCTCTGATTGGGGACGTTCGGCCAGGATACTCATTATGTCTGGACGTGCCGCCTCAGACTGGCCGCGCTCTATCGCGCTTTCCGCCGTTTTCAGGCGAGCCAGCAGGGCCGCGGGGTGCGCCGTGGCAACGGCCTTCCACGCTGCATCGGCACGGGGTGAATGTTCTTCCGCCGCTGAGTAGAGCAAGGCATGGAGATATTCGCCGTAACCGGCGGTTCGTAGCTGCTCTGTTCGAAGCAAGTTTGCCATTTCGGCAAAGTCACCGCGAAAATATGCAGCCAGCGCTTCCGCATATTGCTCGAGCGAAGAAGGTAGTGAAGCTTGTTTTTGCGGCGTGTCTTCAAAGTGCGGATGGAGGGAAACGCTGAATGGCGCAGCGTCCGGGGTGAACTTAACCAGGATGCGATGGTGGCCGGCCGCAAGTGACAGCGAACTTGAATCCCGACTTGGGCCGGACGCGTAACGTACGTCGTGAAGTAGCGACGATTCTCCATCGACGAATATTTCATAGCTGCCCGAACTCAGCACATCAATCCGAGAATTTGTTCTGATCGACAGCTCGACGTCACTGGCGGCATAAAAAACTCCGGAAGAAGGGAAATATTCCGGCAACGTGACCATGCCGTCACGGAACCAGAAGCGCTCC
>WNFN01192407.1_pt1 | contig 10417 bp, 10 predicted proteins | sample 5400161 | NCBI WGS metagenome assembly WNFN01 (sample SAMN13153353, study PRJNA577476) | soil metagenome | isolation source: 80 cm saprolite on Douglas fir-dominated hillslope | place: USA:California | collected 2013-09-17
CTGTCGTCCCACTTGAGCGGTTGGCAAAGGCGCTCGTTCATGCCGATGTCCAGGTCGAGCAGCACGAACACCGGCGTCTGCAGGCGGTCGGCGAGGTCGAAGGCCATGGCCGCCATCTCGAAGCCCTCGCGCGGGTCCTCCGGGAAGAGCAGCACGTGCTTCGTGTCCCCGTGGGACGCGAAAGCGCACGAAAGCACATCGGACTGCTGCGTGCGCGTGGGCATACCGGTCGAGGGGCCGGCGCGCTGCACGTCGAAGATCACGGCGGGAATCTCGGCGAAATACGCGAGGCCGATGAATTCCTGCATCAGGGAGATTCCGGGTCCCGAAGTGCAGGTGAAGGCGCGGGCGCCGTTCCACGCGGCGCCGATCACGATGCCGATGGAAGCGAGCTCGTCCTCGGCCTGCACGATGGCGTAGCGCCCCTTGCCCGAATCGGGATCGGTACGGTACTTGCGGCAGTGCTTCGCGAAGGCTTCGGCCATCGACGAGGACGGCGTGATCGGATACCACGCGGCAACCGTGGCGCCCCCGTACACGCAACCGAGCGCGGCCGCGCTGTTGCCCTCGAGGAAGATGCGGTCGCCGACCAGGTTGGAGCGGCGCACCTGCAGGCCCGGCTTGGGCGTTGGGCTCGAAGAGCTTCTCCTTGCCCTTGTATTGCTCGCCGATCAGCTTCTCGAGCTCCGCCGGGTCGATGTCGAGCAGCGCCGCGAGCGCGCCCACGTAGACGATGTTCTTGAAGAGCTGGCGCTGGCGCGGATCGGCGTAGGCGGCGTTGCAGATCTCGGTCAGGGGCATGCCGACGACGTTCACGTCGTCCCGGAACTTCGACTTCGGCAACGGCTTGGTCGAATCGTAGAAAAGGTAGCCGCCGGGCTCGATCTCGGCGAGGTCCTTGTCCCAGGTCTGCGGGTTCATCGCCACCATCAGGTCGACGCCGCCGCGGCGGCCGAGCCAGCCGCGCTCCGACACCCGCACCTCGTACCAGGTGGGAAGTCCCTGGATGTTGGACGGAAAGATGTTGCGCGGGCTCACCGGCACGCCCATGCGCAGGATCGCGCGGGCGAAGAGCGTATTCGCCGAGGCCGATCCCGACCCGTTCACGTTGGCGAACTTGACGACGAAATCGTTGACCGCTTCTAGCTTCATTCGCGACGCCGCGGGTAGCTCCGCGTGCGTTGACGGTGAGAATTCGCTAAGTGTAACCCGCGCCGCCCAGGCGAGGCACGGGCTCGAGCAGGGGCTCGCGCCCGGGCGCTGGCTCGAGGGTTGCCTGGGGCAGCTCCTCGCCCAGCCTGAAGCGGTCGACCAGCTCGGCAAGGCCGCGCGCCTGGTCCTGCAGCGACTGGGAGGCGGCCGCGACCTCCCCGACCAGCGCCGCGTTCTCCTGCGTCGCGCGGTCCATCTGCGTGACCGCCTGGTTCACCTGGTCGATGCCGTTGCCCTGCTCGGCCGAAGCTGCGGAAATCTCGCTGAAGAGTGCCGCCACGCGCTGCACCGAGTCCATGATGTCGTCCATCGCACGCCCGCTCTCGTCGACCCGTTGGCTGGCGAGCGTGGCTGCCTTGACGCTGTCGGCGATGAGCGCCTTGATCTCGCGCGCCGAGTCGGCGCTGCGCTTGGCGAGCGAGCGGACCTCGGCGGCGACGACGGCGAAGCCGCGGCCTTCCACCGCGGCGTTGAGCGCGAGCATGTTGGTCTGGAAGGCGATCGCGTCGATGACCGAGATGATGTCGACGATGCGGCGCGAAGTTGCGTTGATCGATTCCATGGTCGTGGCCACGCCGGCGACGGCCTCGGAGCCCCGCATGGCCGATTCGGACGCCTCCGTCACCACGTCCGAGGCCCGATCGGCGGCCCCGGCGTTGCGTTTCACCGTGGTGTTGAGCTGCTCCATCGTCGCCGCGGTCTGCTCCAGGCTCGAAGCCTGGTTCTCGGTGCGCGCCGACAGGTCGGCATTGCCGCGCGCCACCTGGGAGGCTGCCTGGTGGATCTTGTGCCCGGCCGACTGGATTGCTCGCGCGAGCCGCGAGAGCCCGCCCTGCATCGATGAGAGTGCTTCAAACAGGCGCGCCGCCTCGCGATTCCTCGCGCGCTGCGGATCGATGGGATGGTCGAGATGGCCCGCGGCGATGCCGTCGGCCACGCGCACCGCATGGCCCAGCGGGCGCGCGATCGAGCGCGCGGTCCAGATCGAAAGCCAGGTGGCGCCGAGGAAAGCGACGATCGCCGCGGCGATTGCCATGCCGATCTGCGTGCGCTGCTCCACGGCGCGCTCCTCGACGATGCGGCGCATCTCGCGCGCGGCGGTCGCCGCCAAGCGGTACTGCGCGTCGCTCGCCTGCCCTTGCGCCACGGCGTGCGCGAGCGCGCTTCCGGCGAGCGCCTGGTTGAAGATCACTTCGACTCGGGCAGCGCGCACCGCCGTCGCCGCCGCCGCGTCGGCCTGCAGCAGCACCGGCGCGAGGGCACCCTTGACGTCGGGCCAGCGAAACGCCTTGGCGACCGCCTTGCGAAGCTGCTGGCCGTCGTCCTTCGCGCGTTCCAGCAGCGACGAGAGCCCGACGCGATCTTCCTGCCCCCCCTGTTTCGACGCGAGCAGCGCGGCTCCGAGCGACTGCGCCTGACCGAGTGTCTCGGCGATCGCCGGCGCGTAGCGAAACGCCACGTCGCCGAGCGCGTGCGCCTCGGCATCCGAGTCGGTGGCAAGCGCATCCTCGTCCACGCCGGCGTCGAGCGCCGCCGCCACGTTCGCAATGATCTCGCTGTGGCGGCTATGGCTTTCGGCCGCCGACATGGTGCGTCCGGCGACGGCGTCGGCGAGGCCTTTCCAGGAAATGTCCTTCCACATCCTTGCTCGCGTCTTCGCGCTTGCGGGCGGCCTCCGCGTCGCCGCCGAGGAAGGCGGAGGCAAAGGCGCGATGCGCGGAGAGGGCGTGCATTAGCCCGAGCGTGGCGCCGGTGCGCTCGATCCCCGCGACCTCGCGCGACGAACGCGCCAGCTCGCCCGCCACCTGGCGCAGGAACAGGGACGTAGGCACCGCGAAGAGCACCGCGAACACCAGGCCCAGGAGGGCCAGCTTCTGCCAGATGTACGGACGCTCGCGCTTCGACATCCTCAAAAGAGCTCGACCTTCTTTTCTTCCGGCGGAGGCTTGCCGGCCTCGGCCTCGCGCGCCGCGGCGGCCGCGGCATCGAGGTTGTGGCCCTCGGCGTCTGCGCCTTCCCGGCCCCCGAGCCTGGGCTGCAGCGCGCTCTGCGAGTAGGCGCGCACCGCGCGGTAGAGGTCGCGTTGCAGCAGGGCCTGCGTCTCGTGCGACAGCAGCGACAGCGCTTCGGAGGCGGCGCCCAGCGTCGGCTTGTGGAGTCGCTCGAGCTTCTGGCGCGTGATGTCCTGGAACTGCATCGCCACGATGATCTGGTTGATGTCCTTCTGGATCTCGACCGAAAGCTCGTTGATGCGCGTGAGCGTCATCTCGATCTGGCGCGTCTGCTCGATGGTGGCGGCGTTGAGCGTGGCGATCTCGGAACGCGCGACCTCGACCGCGCGCCGCGCCGCCTCGGCGACCTGCGTCGTGCGGCGGTTGCCCTGCCGCACCTCGTCGCCGATCGCGTCCAGGCCATGGCGGGTCTTGCGGGTGAGCTCGTGGGCCTCCGCGCTGATGGCGCGAATCCGGTCGGTCATCTCGACGAAATCGCGCGGATTGAGGGTCTGCGAGGTCATCGCCACCGAGCTGTCGAGCGCGATGCGCGAGATCTGCGAGGCCATGGTGCGCAGCCCGTCGATGGTCTGCTCCATCACCTTGGCGTGCTCGGTGACCCGCTTCTGGTGGTTGGCCATCTCGTCGGCGGCTTGCGAGAAGCTCGTCATGTGGCTGGTGACGTTGACGAGCTGCGACTCGTACGCCTCGATGAATTCGGGCAGCGACAGGATGCCGGTGCCTTTCTCGTCGCCCTTGAGGAGCGACATCGCCGCTTCCGTCTGCTCGTGAGCCTTCGCCACCACGATGCGGAAGTTCTTGCTGATTTCCGTCACCGCGTCTTCGGTGAGCTTGATCACCTCCTCGACCGATTCGGTGACCAGGTCGAGCTTCTTGCGGTTGGCCTGGGAGGAGGCATCCCAGCGCTCGAGCATGGTGTCGAGGCTGATCACGACCTGTTGGAAGAGGCGCGTGCGCTTGCGCCACTTGAGGAACGGCTCATCACCCGGCGCAGCGGCCTCCTCGTCGGCGGCTACGTCCTTCACCACGAGGGCGAGCGCCACGAACGCGGCGAGCGGAACGAGGACGAGCGAGGTGGCGATCGCCCACGTGGGAAGGAGAAACGACATCCACGCCCATGGCAGGAACAGCACGACGATCAAAGCCGCGAGCAGGTACGGGTGGCGCCCCGCGAACTGGAAATAGCGGCTCACTCGGCCGACTCGCTTACTCGGCGCCGCCGGCGCCGGCGGCCGCCTCGCTGAGGAGGTTGAGCTCGCCGCTCGACAGCAGCTTCTCGATGTCGAGGAGCAGGATCATGCGCTCGGCCTGCGTGGCGAGAGCGGCGATGAACGAGCTGTCGACCACCGCTCCGAGTTGCGGGGCCGGCCTCACCTCGTTGGGCGCGAGGCGCACGACGTCGGAGACCGAATCGACGACGATGCCGATCACGCGCTTGGCGATGCGCAGGATGATGACCACCGTGAACGCGTCGTAGCGCGCCTCGGCGAGCGCGAACTTGATCCGCATGTCGACGACCGGCACGATCACTCCGCGAAGGTTGAGGACTCCCTTGAGGAAGGCCGGCGCCGACGGAATCGGCGTCACTTTGTCGTAGCCGCGGATCTCCTGCACCTTGAGGATGTCGACCGCGTACTCCTCGGCCCCGAGCACGAAGACCAGCACCTCGCGCGTCGCCTCACGCACCGCCGCCCGGCTTTCCATGGCCTAGAACTCCTCCCAGTCGTCGCCGGCAGCCGCGAGCGCCGGGGCGGGTTTCGCCATCGCAACACCGGGGACAGACCCCGGTCTTCCCGCCCTCTCGTCGGAGGCGAGGCGAAACGCGCTCACGGCGCGCACCAACGACTGCGCCTGCTGGCGCATTCCTTCGGCGGCGGCGGCCGACTCCTGCACGGCGGAGGCATTCTGCTGCACCACCTTGTCCATCTCGGTGACTGTCTTGTTGACCTGCTGCACCCCGCGGCTTTGCTCGGCGGAGGCCTCCGCGATCGACCCCATCAGCTCGCTCACGCGCTTGACGTCGATGACGAGCGCCTGGATGGTGTCGCCCGCCTGCTCGACCAGGCGCGTGCCGGCCTCGACCTTGTCGACGGAGGTGCCGATGAGGTCCTTGATCTCCTTGGCCGCTTGCGCGCTGCGCTGCGCGAGCGAGCGCACCTCGGAGGCAACGACGGCGAATCCGCGCCCCTGCTCGCCGGCGCGAGCCGCCTCCACCGCGGCATTGAGCGCGAGAATGTTGGTCTGGAAGGCGATCGAGTCGATCACCGAGATGATGTCGGCGATGCGCTTGGCGCTGTCGCTGATGTCGCCCATGGTCGTCACCACGCGGACCACCTCTGCGCCGCCCTGCTCGGCACGCTTCGCGGCGCTGCGCGCGAGGCCGTCGGCCTGCTGCGCGTTGTCCGCGTTCTGCTTCACCGTGCTGGCGAGCTCTTCCATGCTCGCCGCAGTCTGCTCCAGGCTCGAGGCCTGCTCCTCGGTGCGTTGCGACAGGTCGGTGGTGCCCGCGGCCACCTGGCTGGAGGCGGTGACGACGGCCTCGGCCGACGAGCGCACCTGCAGCACCACTTCGCCCAGCGAGCCTTTCATGGCCTCGAGCGCTTTCAGCAGCTGGCCGGCCTCGTCGTTGGTGCGCGCGGACACTTCCGCGGTGAGATCGCCCTGGGCGATGCGCTCGGCGAACTTCACCGCGGCCCCCATCGGCGCCAGCACCGCGCGGCGGAAGAAGAACCACAACGCGACGAGCGCGATCACCATCACCAACACCGTGCCGGCGATCGCCACCCGATAGCCGCTGTCGGCACGCTGCACCGCCTCGAGCGTCGCCTTGGCGCCAAAGTCGGTGGCCTCTTTCTCGAGGTCGAGCAGCTGGTTCGTCGGCGCGCGGTCGATCCCCGTCACCGCCTTGTCGCCGGCGTGCGGGTCGAACTTGCTCTCCTTGAAGGCCTCCAGCCCCTTGCGGTAGCCCTCGCCGGCCGCCTTGTGCGAAGCGATGAACGTGTCGAGGCGCGAGCGCACCGTCTCGTGCGGCGTGCCGGAGCGCGCCTCTCGCGCCGAGTTCGCGACCTGCTTCTCCTGCTTGAGGAACGCTTGCCAGTACAAGTCGAGCTTCGCCGGGTCGCCTCCGCGCAGCAGCACGTTCTTCCACTCCTGCACCTGCTGCTTGAAGGCGACGGTCGCGCGCAGGATCGCCTGCTGCGTCTCGAAATCCTCGCGGCTGATGCGATCGAGCTCCTGGATCGACCCGTACACGCGCGAGAGCGCGAAGATCGAGACGAGGAGCGAAACCGTCATGGCTCCCGCGACGAGCAGGAGCACTTTCATCTGCAGACTCTTGGTTCTCATGGTTCAGTTGCCTTCTAGAAAAGAGTGACGCTCTTGGCGCCCAGCAGCTCGGCAAGCGCGCTCTCGGCGTTCACCAGGCGCTCGGCCATGGCCGCGAGGAACGCCTGGTGGAAATGGCGCGTAGTGTCCGGCGACGCGAGCCAGAGCACGTCGGGGTCGAATTCGATCAGCGCGCAGTCGGTGACGGCGGTGAGGGTGCTGAAGCGCCGCGCGCCACTGCGCTGCAGGAAGCCGGTCTCGGCGAGGCATTCGCCCGCCCCGCGGATGCCCAGGAGCGTCCCACGCTTGGTGACGCGCATCTGCCCGCGCAGGAGCACGAAGAAGGAGTAGCCAGGATCGTCCTCGCCGATGAGGGCCGTGCCGCCGCGCACGTCGAACCAGCGGCCCATGGTCGCGACCTCCGCGAGAGACGCATCGCCGAACTCATGGAAAAAGGGCAGTGCGCGCAGCCGCGCGACGCGCTCGTCCACACCCGCTTCGCCCTCGGTGGCGGAGATCGTTCGCAGGTCGGCGGCGAAGTCCTCCCAGGTGGCGTAGCGGAACATCGGGTCGCGCGCGGTCGCGCGCTCGAAGATCATGTCGAAGACGGGCGCAATGCCTTCGCGCGCCGCGCTGGGCGCCGGAAGGTTGCCGAGCATGATCCGCGTCGCGAGCGCCGCCGGGCTGTCGGGCGCGAAGGGAAGCCCGCCGACGAGGAGCTTGTAGAGCACGATCCCGAGCGAGTACATGTCCGACTTCATGGATGCGGGCTTGCCCTCGATCTGCTCCGGGGCCATGTAGGCCGGCGAGCCGACGACCATCGCGCGAGTGGAATCGAACGCGAGGTTGGAGAAGGCGACGCCGAAGTCGGCGACCTTGGCGTCGCCGTCGGCGCCCATGAGGATGTTGGCGGGCTTGAGGTCGCGGTGGACCACGCCGCTCGCGTTGGCGTAGGAGAGCGCGTCGCAGCACTGCTCGAGCAGCCGCGCGACGCGGCGCGGCTCGAGCAGCGTGGCCGGCGTGCAATAGCGGTCGAGGTTCCCCTCCTTCGCGTACTCCATCACGATGTAGGCGCGGGGCGGAAGACCTTGCGATCCTCCGGATTGAGCATGTGGGAGTCGTAGACCTTGATCGCGACGTCGCGCGCGGGGAAGAGCTCGCGCCCGAGGTAGATGGTCGCCGACTGTCCCCGCCCGAGGATCCCCTGGATCTCGTACGGTCCCAGCTTCGAAGGCATCTGCGCGGGCGCCGGATCGGGCGGAAAGTCGGTCTTGAGGCTCACTCGCGCTCCTCGCGAATGCGCTGCAGCAGGTGATCGACGTCGAGCAGCAGCACGCTGCCGCCCTCCGTGACGCCGATTCCGGCGATGGCGCCGCCGATCACGCGCGCGCCGAGGTTGGGGGCGGGCCGGATCTCGTCCTCGGCAAGGCCGATCACGTCGGAGACGCCCGAGACGATCAGGCCCACGAGTCGCTGGCCGCTCGTGAGGATGATGGCGCTCGCCTGGTCGAGCGCAATCGGCTTGGGGAAGCCGAACATCAGGCCCAGGTCGACGATCGGCACGATGGCGCCACGCAGGTTGATGACGCCGCGCGTGAATGACGCGACGTGCGGCACGCGAGTGACGAGGTCCACCTGGCGGATCTCCTGGACCCGCAGGATGTCGATGCCGTAGCTCTCGTCGTCCAGGCGGCAGGTAAGAAACTCGCGGCGCGCGCGCTCGGCGCCTTCGGCGCCCGGCACGGCGAGGAAAGCTTCGCTCATTTCGACGCGTCCTTCTTGCCGACGCGGGCGAGAGCGCGCTCGCGTATGCGACCCAGCGGCACCACCTCGTGCGCCGCGTCGAGCTCGATCGCTTCGCGCGGCATGCCGAAGATCACGGAGGTGGCTTCGTCCTGCGCGATGTTGTAGGCGCCCTTCTTCTTCATCTCGAGCATGCCCTGCGCGCCATCCTTGCCCATGCCGGTCATGATCACGCCGATGGCGTCGGCCCCGAGGAACTTCGCCGCCGACAGGAAGAGGAAGTCGACGGAGGGCCGGTGCAGGTTCATCGGCGGCTCGGTCGAGAGCTTGGCGAGCAGCTGGCCCTCGTCGCGCTTGACCCACAGGTGCTTGCCGCCCGGCGCGATGTACGCGTGCCCCGGCATGATCGGGTCGTTGTGCTCGGCTTCCTTCACGGCGATCTTGCACAGACCGTTGAGGCGCTCTGCGAACATGCGCGTGAAGTTCTCCGGCATGTGCTGCACGATGACGATGCCGGGACAGTCGACCGGCATGTCGACGAGGAACTCGCGGATCGCCTCCGTGCCGCCGGTCGAGGCCCCGACCGCGATCACCTGGTCGGAAGTCTTCACGCCTGGTCGTGTCGTCGGGGCGCCGCGGCCCCTTCAGGCGTGCGCTCTTCGCCGCGCGGATCTTCTCGGCGATCATCTGCCCGTAGTCGTCGGGCGTCTGCTCGTTGAGCTTGGGCTTGGTGACGAACTCCACGGCGCCCAGCTCGAGTGCGCGGAAGGTGATCTCGGAGCCGCGCTCCGTGAACGACGAGATCATCACCACCGGCGTCGGGCGCGCGCGCATCAGCCGGTCGAGGAACTCCAGCCCGTTCATCTTGGGCATTTCGACATCGAGCGTGATCACGTCGGGCTCGAGCTCCTTGATCTTGTCGCGCGCCTCGAACGCGTCGGCCGCCGTGCCGACCACCTCGATGTCGGGCTGGTCGGCGAGGATGTCCGTGAGCACGTCGCGAATCATGCGGGAATCGTCGACGATGAGAACCCGGATCTTGGTCATTTGAAGAGCTCCGCCTGGCCCTCGACGGGCGAATGGAACAGCCGCGCGCCGTAGCCGCTCCACCTCGATGTCCGGCTGGTCCTTGAGGATGTCGGTGAGGACGTCGCGGATCATGCGCGAGTCGTCGACGATGAGGACCCTGATCTTGTTCATTTGAAGAGCTCCGCCTGGCCCTCGACGGGCGTGTGGAACAGCCGCGCGCCGTAGTCACGCTCCCGCAGCACGATGGTGTCGTTGTTCGCCTTGCGCAGCCGCTTCACCATGACCTTGCCGCTGCGCGGGAAGAAATAGATCTTGCGCGGCCAGACGTCGAGCAGGTCGCGCGCCGCGATCGGGATGCGCTCGAGGCTGAGGTACTCGACGATGAATTCCGCGTTCTGCTGGCCGACGTTGGAAAGCATGAAGCCCTGCAGGACGTTGCCGCCGCCGAATACCTTGGCCTCGAGCCGGTCGCGGCGCCCGCCGAGCTTGAGGATCTGGTTGATCAGCAGCTCCATCGCGTGCACGCCGTAGCGCCCGCCGGCGCTGATGTTGCCGTGCGTGCCGATGAGCTTGCCTTCGTCGGGAAGCATGAAATGGTTCATCCCGCCGATGCCGCTGTCGCGATCGCGAAGGCAAGCCGAGACGCACGATCCGAGCACCGTGACCAGGGCCATGTCCTTGTTGGTGGCGTAGTACTCGCCGGGCAGGATCTTCGCCGAGTCGATCTTGAAATACGGATCGAAATAGCGATTGGGCGAGTCCTCGCGCAGCAGCTCGTCGTCGCGATTCACGCGCCCCTCCCCGCCATCCGCTCGTACACCGTCTGTCCGCGCAGGCGGAAATGCCGACCCTGGTCGAGGAGGCTCTCGGCGTGGCCGGCAAAGAAAAGACCGGTCGGCCTCAGGAGCTGCGCGTAGCGCTCGACCAGCCGGCGCTGCGTCGGCTTGTCGAAATAGATCATGACGTTGCGGCAGAAGATCGCGTCGAGCCCGGGCTCGACCGGCCATTCGGCATCCATGAGGTTCACGCGCTCGAACTGGACGTGCGAGGCGATCTCGCGGCGCACGCGCGCGCGTCCCTCGAAGCGCCCGGTGCCG
>WNFN01229338.1_pt1 | contig 10415 bp, 9 predicted proteins | sample 5400161 | NCBI WGS metagenome assembly WNFN01 (sample SAMN13153353, study PRJNA577476) | soil metagenome | isolation source: 80 cm saprolite on Douglas fir-dominated hillslope | place: USA:California | collected 2013-09-17
TCCTGCAGCATCTCGCGCAACTGCCTGCGACCCCGGTGGAGCCGCGACATGACAGTCCCTATCGGGGTTCCCATGATGTCGGCGATCTCCTTATAGGCGAAGCCTTCGACATCTGCCAGGTATACCGCGATTCTGAATTCTTCGGGGAGTGCCTGGAGAGCTTCCTTCACGTCCGAGTCTGGCAGGCTCTCCAGCGCCTCGGCCTCAGCCGACTTCAGGCCCGATGACGTATGCGATGCCGCGCGGGCAAGCTGCCAGTCCTCGATTTCCTCGGTGCCTGACCGCTGTGGCTCGCGCTGGCGCTTGCGGTAGGTGTTGATGAAGGTGTTGGTGAGGATACGGAAGAGCCACGCCTTCAGGTTCGTGCCGTCCTGGTACTGATGGAAGGAGCCGTACGCCTTGGCAAACGTCTCCTGCACCAGATCCTCGGCGTCAGCTGGATTGCGGGTCATCCGCATCGCAGCCGCGTATAGCTGATCCAGGTACGGCAGGACATCGCGTTCGAAGCGCTCGTTGCGCCCCTCGAGCGTCTCAGGTACCGGACCCACCCCCTCCGCCTTGCGTGGCTGGCTCAGACTATGCTGCCAGCCGTCTCGGGCGGAGAATACCGTGCCGGGTGCATACCCGGATCGCACGGCTACCCGAATATCACCTGACGGGGACCTCGCCGTGTCCGGTGGTGCGACAGCGCACCCGCTCGTAGCTGCTATGGACACGCGCGGAACAACACACCGTGACCTTCCTTCATTCCGCCGGCCGGCTGGCGGTCGGCCCGGCAGAACCTCAGCGAATGGTCAGCGCCGCATTCTGTCCCTCTTTGCCTGGCATGTCAGGCATCTCGCCGCCTCTGGCTTGACTTCCAGTCTGCCCTCGGGCACGGGCTTACCGCAATCCACGCAGACCCCGTAGGTTCCGTTGTCCAGCCTGACCAGCGCGTCGCGTACCAGGAGCCGACGGGCCTTCGCCGCGTCGAGTACAGCCTCAGCGCGATCAGATTCGGCCAGGTTGGTGCCCGCGTCAGCTGGATCCTGGGGGTAGTCGGCTACGAGCGGATGCCGCTGATGAGCTCCGTCCAGGACGGCGACCGACCGGTCGAGCTCATCGAGTACATCCTCAAGGCGCGTACGAGCGGCTGCGATATCCAACCGGCCCACACCTCCTGTGCCATTCCGCTCTGCCAGCAAGACCTCAGGCATCGCTCCTACCTCCTGACCCCGGCGACACCGGCTCAGCTTCTCTTACAAGCTCTGGCCCGTTATTGCGCACCGAGTTGACCGCGACAGAGACCGGGTAAGAGATGAGCCCGGTCGTCGCGGCGGGCGCGAGCAGCGCCCGCACGTCGGCCGCATCGGTGTTGGCGGGATCGAGCCAGTCCGCCCAGCTGGCTGGGTCGATCACCATGGGCATCCGGTCGTGGATCTCGCCAAGCTCGTCCGGTGCCGTGGTGGTGATGACGGCGGCCGTCCACAGCCAGGCAGCCGGGTCATCCGCCGCGATCGAGCGGTCCCGCCACAGCTCGTAGATGCCTGCGAAGGCGAGCACGCCTTGATCGGGCCGGCAGATGAAATACGGCTGCTTGGGTCCTTTGGTTCCGGCCGCAGGCGGCTGCCACTCGTAGTAGCCGTCGGCTGGGAGCAGGCAGCGCCTGCTGGCGAACGCTTTCCTGAAGGCTGGCTTCTCGCTGACCGTCTCGGCCCTGGCGTTAATCATCCGGCTGCCGATCGAGACGTCCCTGGCCCACGACGGCACGAGTCCCCAGCGCACCACCCGCAATTCGCGGCGCGAGGCTGCCTCACCATCGGACTTGTCCGACTTGGCGGTATCAGGTCGGGGCTTGCGCGTCATGACCGCGTAGACCGGCTTGGTCGGTGCGACGTTGTAGTCGGGCTTCAGTGACTCGTCCACGCGGTCGCGCTGCACAGAGAACTCCTCAAGGAGTTCGATGCGCGAGCGCGCTGACGCGTACCGGCCACACATGTGAATCCACCTTCGCTGCGTCGTCGAGACCGGGGGCGGCGTCTCGGCTGCGCCGAGGTGCCGTCGTTGGTCACCGTTGACGTGACCTACCAGGAAGCCGCGGCCCACAGGGCTGACCCCGCTTCCTGAACAACGGATTGACGCTGTTCATAGCCACGTCGGATGATCGTCAAACATTGGTAATCCCGCCAACTGCCCGCCAGGCTGTCGCCCTCCCCTCCCCGCCGCGACACGGGCGAGCCCGTCCCATAGCGAGCAGAGCTCGTCGCTAGCCAATAACCTTGCTGACATGGTCAGCCACGCGCCGAGCGAGGACTTTCACGGCTCAGGGACGCCGGACGACTGGCTGGTCCCGCGGGCGTCAGGACCGGTACGCGCGCTGGTACGGCTGCCGGGCTCGAAGTCAATGACCAACCGGGCACTGGTGCTTGCCGCGCTCTCCGACCGCCCGACGCTCATCACCGGCCCGCTTGTCGCAAGAGACACGCGGCTGATGGCCGGCGCACTCCGCGCTCTTGGCTGCCGGATCACCGAATCGGCTGATGGGTGGCGGGTCGAGCCAGCGGCACTCGGCTTGCCAGGCGGACCGGCCAGCCCTCGCCGGGCGGGCATCGATATCGACGTCGGGAACGCGGGGACGGTGCTGCGGTTCGTGCCGCCGCTGGCGGCGCTGACGCACGCGGACGTGACGTTCCGCGGGGACGCGAGGGTGTCGAAGCGGCCCGTCGGGCCACTGCTGGCAGCGCTGCGCACACTGGGCGCGACCGTGTCCGACGACGGCACCGGCGCCGTCCCCTTCGTGGTGCGCGGGCACGGCTCGGTACCTGGCGGCACGGTCACGCTCGACGCCTCGTCCTCCTCGCAGCTAGTCTCGGGCCTGCTGCTGGCTGCTGCCCGCTTCGGCGCCGGGGCGGAGATCAGGCACTCGGGACCGCCGGTGCCGTCGGCACCGCATATCGAGATGACCGTGCGAATGCTGCGCTCGGCCGGCGTGGACGTGCGCGCCGCCGGCGCCGACGTGCGCGCCGCCGGCGACAGCACCGTGCCAGCCGGGACCGGCCCCGGACGGTTGGTTACGAATAGCTGGCGGGTCCTTCCCGGCGCGATCAGTACGGAGCAGATCGACATCGAGCCCGACCTGTCCAATGCCGTCCCGTTCCTGGCCGCCGCGCTGGCGACCGGCGGCGAGGTCACCGTCGCCGAGTGGCCAGCCGATAGCCTGCAGCCTGCGGCCAGGATCATCGAGTTGCTGCAGTCCATGGGCGCTGAGGTGCACCTGGGTGCCGACGGCCTGCGGGTCACGGGCTCGGGCCTGATTTACGGCGTCAGTGCCGACCTGAGCGCGGTCGGCGAGCTGAGTCCGGTGCTGGCCGCGCTGGCGGCGCTGGCCAGCTCACCGTCTGAGTTCACCGGGATCGGGCATCTGCGCAGGCACGAGAGCGACCGGCTAGCCGCGCTCGCGAGCGAGATCGGCAAGCTGGGCGGTGACGTGACCGAGCTGCCCGACGGCCTGCGGATCAGGCCGGCGCCGCTGCACGCCGACGGCGTGACGTTCGACAGTCACGACGATCACAGGCTCGTGATGGCAGCTGCCGTCCTCGGGCTCGTCACCGACGGGATGCGGGTGCGAAACGCCGCCACGGTCGGCAAGACGTACCCAGGGTTCAGCCGGTGCTGGACGCGGATCCTGGCGCCTGCGTAGTGGTACCCAGGTCCCGGCACAGCGGCATGGACGAGGATGACGTCCGGGTCAGGGCCGGCCGCGGCTCCCGGCCGCGCACGAGGCGCAGGCCCGCGCATGCCGAGGCAGTCGACGGCTTCGTGACGGCCGTGGACCGCGGCAGGTACCGCCTCATCATCGACGACCGTGTCGTCACCGCTATGAAGGCGCGTGAGGTCGGCCGCGGCAACATCGTCGTCGGGGACACGGTCAGCCTGGCCGGCGATGTATCCGGCGCGCCGGGCACGCTGGCGCGGGTGGTCAGGGTCGCGCCGCGGCGTAGCGTCTTGCGCCGGTCGGCGGATGACACCGATCCGGTCGAGCGGGCGATCGTGGCCAATGCCGACCGGCTCGTCATCGTCTCCGCGCTCGCCGACCCGCAGCCGCGGCTGAGGCTGATCGACAGGTTCCTCGTCGCCGCCTACGACGCGGGCATTGAGCCCGTGCTCTGCCTGACCAAGGCAGACCTCGCAGGGCCCGAGGCGATCCTGCCCGTCTACGAGCCGCTGGGGGTCCGCAGCGTGGTGCTCGGCCGCCCGCTGACCGATGAAAGGCTCGCGGGAATCAGGGATCTGCTGGCCGGGCAGATCAGCGTGCTGGTCGGCCAGTCGGGCGTGGGAAAGTCGACGCTGGTCAACACCCTCATCCCGGACGCCGCCCGGGCGGTCGGCGAGGTGAACCCGGTCACCGGGCGAGGCAGGCACACCTCGTCGTCGGCTGTCGCGCTGCCGCTGCCCGGCGGGGGCTGGATCATCGACACGCCCGGCCTGCGGAGCTTCGGCCTTGGGCACATGTCGCCAGAGCGGGTGGTGCGGGCCTTTCCTGACCTGGCCGAGGGGGCAGAACAGTGCCCGCCCGGCTGCGATCACCTGGGCCTGGAATGTTTGCTCGGCGACTCGGTGGCGGCCGCAGGGAGCGGGCCGCTCGCGGCCAGGCTCGACTCGCTCCGCCGGCTGCTGCGGAGCAGGGAGGGCACCGACGCGGACTAGCAGCCTGGCTCGGTCATGGTGACCATGACCGAATAGCGATAGCGTTTGGCCGCATGGCGGGATTCGACGACGACCTGCGGTTCGCCCACGTGCTTGCGGACGCGGCGGACGACATCACCATGCGCCGGTTCCGCGCGCTCGACCTCAGCGTTCAGTCCAAGCCCGACCTCACCCCCGTCACCGACGCCGACCTCGCCGCCGAAGACTCGCTGCGAAACGTGCTGCGGCGGGCCAGGCCGCGGGACGCCATGCTCGGCGAGGAGTTCGGTAAGACCGGGATGAGCCCGCGCTGCTGGATCATCGATCCCATCGACGGAACCAAGAACTACGTGCGCGGCGTCCCGGTGTGGGCGACGCTCGTCGGGCTGATGGCCGACGGCGAGGTGACGGTCGGCGTCGTGACGGCGCCGGCGCTCGGCCGCCGGTGGTGGGCAGCCCAGGATGGCGGCGCGTGGACCGGCCGGTCACTGACGAAGGCTGCCGCCTGCCGGGTGTCGGAGGTGACCAGGCTCGAAGACGCCTCGTTCTCCTACTCCGACCTGGCGAGCTGGGAGCAGAGCGGACGGCTCGACGCGTTCCTCGGCCTGGCCAGGTCCGTCTGGCGGACCAGGGCATACGGTGATTTCTGGTCCCATGTCCTGGTGGCCGAGGGGGCCGTTGACGTCTCGGCTGAGGCCGAGGTATCGCTTTGGGACCTGGCAGCGCTGCAAGTCATCGTCACCGAGGCCGGCGGGACCTTCACGGACCTGTCAGGCAAGCCCGCCCCGGACGGCGGCAACGTGCTCTGCACCAACGGCCAGCTCCACGAGGAAGTTCTCGGCATGCTCGCGCTGCCCGACCACGCGGCGAGCCAGGGCTGACCGCCGGCAGAACGGCCTTGCCCTCGCTGCTGTCATGCATGATGCTGGAACTAGCGGGATCACATGTTCACAAGCTTGCCCGCTGCGCTGGCGCTGGCGCCACCGACCGCTTGCGGAGTTGCATCGGTCTTCCAGTCATGGGGAGTGATCGCATCATGAAGGTCAAGGAAGGGATGAGCAAGGTCGTCCTGAGCGTGGGCCCGGCGCACACGCTCCGGCAGGCGGCGCGCATGATGTCGGTGCAGAGCGTCGGTGCCGCGGTCGTAGTCGACAACGAGCGGTCCGGCATCGGCATCCTGACCGAGCGCGACATCCTGAACTCACTCGGCGCTAATCAGGACCCCGACTCCGAGCTGGTGGCCAACCACAGAACCAGCGACGTGGTATTCGCCTCGCCCGACTGGACGCTTGACCACGCGGCGCAGACGATGGTCGCAGGCGGGTTCAGGCACCTGGTCGTGGTCGACCACGGCGAGGTCGCCGGGCTGCTGTCCATGCGCGACATCGTGCGCTGCTGGTCGCGGAGCTCGGCGGACAGCGGCGCCGGCGCTGCTGTCAGTTCCTCTTCGCATTCGCAGTAGCCGCTTCGGCTGGCCGGGCGAACCTGACGCTAGACACTCCGCGCCCCTCCGCCTAGCATTGACTGTATGGTCAGTCAGCATGGTGTGGCGAGCCAGGGCAGCGCGCCCCAAGCCCCGCTCGACCCGGCGGCGCTCGCCGAGTCGCTCCTGCCGTTCGGCCAAAGCCGGATGCTGCCCCGCGCCGCTTACACCGATCCGGCCGTGTTCGAGTGGGAGCAACGGCACTTCTTCGGCGGCGGCTGGATGTGCGTCGGCCGCAGCGACCAGGTCGCCAACCCCGGTGACCAGCGCGCCGAGGCCGCGGGCATCGGGAGCGTGCTGCTGACCAGGGACGACGACGGCATCCTGCATGCCTTCGCGAACACCTGCCGGCACCGCGGTCATGAGCTGCTGCCGTGCGGCGCTGCTGCGAGCCAGAGCGTGATCATCTGCCCGTACCACGCGTGGACGTACAGCCTTGCCGGGGACCTGCGCGCGGCTGCGGGCTTCAAGAGCCAGCCGGGATTCGACGCGGGTCAATGGGGCCTGGCCGAGCTGCCGTGCATCGAGTGGCACGGCCTGATCTTCGTGGACGGCGGAGGCACGGCCGCACCGCTCAGCGATGCCCTCAGGACGCTGGATGCCATGCTCGCGCCTTACGAGATGAGCAGGCTTGTGGTCGCCGGCAGGCATGAATACGACGCGGCCGCCAACTGGAAGATCCTCACCGAGAACTACCACGAGTGCTATCACTGCCCGTCCATCCATCCCGAGCTTTGCCGGGTCAGCCCGCCGAGGAGCGGCGACAATTATCACCTCTCGGGAGCCTGGGTCGGCGGGACCATGGACCTGCGGCCCGGGATGACGACCATGTCGCTGGACGGCGCCAGCGAGGGGGTACCGCTGCGCGGCCTGGACGAGAAGGGACTGCGGACCGTCCTGTACGTCAACGTCTTCCCCAATGTGCTGATCAGCCCGCACCCCGACTACGTCATGGTGCACCGGCTCGTGCCCGTGGCCGTCGACCGGACCAGGATCGAGTGCAGCTGGGCATTCGCGCCTGAGGCAACCGCCAGGCCGGACTTCGACACGAGCTACGCGATCGATTTCTGGGATCTCACCAATAGGCAGGACTGGGCGGCCTGCGAGTCGGTCCAGCGCGGGCTCGCGTCACCGCACGCGAAACCTGGGCCGCTCAACCCAGCCGAGGACGCTGTCTACCAGTTCGTGACGATGGTCGCGCGCGGCTATCTCGGCCAGTCGGTGTGGACCAGCGGCACCCCGGCCCGGGAGACTATTTCACCTCGCTGAGCAGCCCGGTGGCCACGTCGAACACGAAGCCGCGTACCTGGTCGGTGTGCGGGATGAACGGGCTTGCCTTGATCCGCGCGATCGACTGCCGCACGTCGGTGTCCACGTCGCCGAAGGACTCGGGCGACCAGGTCGGCTTGATGCCGGTGTCCTCCTGGATACTGGCCTTGAACTGGTCATCGGTGAAGGTCAGCATTCCGCAGTCGGTGTGGTGGATGAGGATGATCTCCCTGGTGCCGAGCAGCCGCTGGCTGATCGTAAGCGACCTGATCTCGTCATCGGTGATGACGCCGCCAGCGTTCCTGATGACGTGTGCCTGGCCCTCCTCGAGCCCGAGTATCCCGTAGACGTTGAGCCTGGCGTCCATGCACGCGACGACGGCCACGCCGAGCGCCGGGGGCAGCGGGAGAGGGCCGTTGAAATTCTGGGCGTAGACGCCGTTGTTGGCGAGCAGCCGATCAGTGACTGACATAGTGCAGAGCCTCCTGAATCCGTGGCCAATGGGCCGGGCGATTCGCGCTCGGCGAGCGTGATTACCCAGAGTCGGGAGAACCAGCCGGAGCGCGACGGTGTTCCGCGCCGGATGTCATGTTTCCCCGGGCTGCAACGCGGTACGCCCGGATGTGGCCGCCGAATGGGTACGAATGGATCAGGACGCCGGTCGAGGCGACCAGGGCAGGAGGTGCGACGTGGCTGGCAGCGGCGCGGGCAATAAAGGCAAGGGTGGCAAAGCCAGAAAGGTCAGCGCGACCACCGACAGTGGCGCTGGCCAGCGGCTGAAGCGGTCGCTGTACGAGGAGGAGTTGTTCCGGCTGCAGGGCGAGCTTGTGAAGCTGCAGGAATGGGTGCGAGCCGAGCGCGCCAGGATCGTCGTGATCTTCGAGGGCAGGGACGCGGCGGGAAAGGGCAGCACGATCAAGCGGGTGACGCAGTACCTCAACCCCAGGGTCGCCCAGATCGTCGCGCTGCCCGCACCGACCGAGCGGGAACAGACGGAGTGGTACTTCCAGCGTTACATCGAGCGCCTGCCGGCCGGCGGCCACATCGTCCTGTTCGACCGCAGCTGGTATAACCGGGCCGGGGTTGAGCGCGTCATGGGGTTTTGCTCCAAAGAGGAATACGGCAGGTTCCTGCATCAATGCCCGCTGTTCGAGCGGATGCTGGTCGAGGACGGCATCCTGCTGCGCAAGTACTGGTTCTCGGTCAGCGACGCTGAGCAGCAGCGGCGCTTCAAATCCAGGCTTCTGGACCCGATGCGGCGGTGGAAGCTGTCGACCATGGACCTGGAGTCGATCACGCGGTGGGAGGACTACTCCCGCAGCAAGGACGAGATGTTCGTGCACACCGACATCCCTGAGGCGCCGTGGTACGTCGTCGAGAGCGACGACAAGCGCAGCGCGCGGATCAACATGATCGCTCATCTGCTGTCGACCCTTCCCTACCAGGATGTCCAGCGGACGCCGCTGGAGCTCCCGGCCAGGCCGCCGTCGAAGGGCTATATCAGGATGCCCAAGGGGATGCAGACCTACGTACCCGACTATGCGGCCAGCCTGGCCGCCGGTACTCCCCGGCCAGCCCACGGCGACTCCCAGGAGCTGGGACGCTAGCCAGGTCCGCGCAAACGCGCATTGTAGCCGCCTGCTTACATTCAGTACTATCGAGCGCATGCCCTCGATGCGGTCTCCGGTGCTGATCGGCCGTAGGCCGGAGCTTCACGCGCTGGTCTCGGCTCTGGACCGGGCAGAGGCGGGAGCCGGCGGCGCGCTGTGCCTAGCCGGTGATCCAGGGGTCGGCAAATCCCGGCTCGCGACCGAGATCTCCTCGCTCGCATCGGCGCGCGGTTTCGCCCGCTACACCGGCCGCGCCGTCCAGCCGGCATCTCCCCTGCCGTTCGGGCCGGTCAGGGAGACACTGAGGGCGGCCTGGCGGACCGGAAGCCTCGATAAGACCGCCGGAGACTCTCCCTACGGCGGGGTACTCGCCTCGCTCGTGCCCGAGTTGGCCCTCCCTAGGAAGCATCATGCGGAGGTCAACCCGCTGACGGTAGCCGAGGCCATGCTCCGCGTTCTCGGGCCAGCCGGATCCGCCGGGTCGCTGCTCATCCTTGAAGATCTGCACCTGGCCGATCCGGACACGCTGGCGACCGTTGATTACATCACCGACAACCTGGGCGACCGGCCGATCCTCTGCGTCGTGACGCTGCGCGACGACGAGCCTTCGGCCGGCCTGGACATGATCAGGATGATTTATGCCAGGCGCTCCGCGGATCTCCTGGTTGTGCCCAGGCTCAGCGAAGCTGAGGTTGAGGAGATGGCCAGCGCCTGCCTCGATGGTGACCCGGTCGCTGCCGCGGCTGCCGGCCGGCTGCTGGGCGGCTGCGACGGGCTCCCCTTCGCGGTCGAGGAAATCCTGGCCGCCGCCGTGGCGTCCGGCGCACTCGAGCACCAGATGGACGGCTGGCATCTGAAAGACGGCATCAGCACCGAGATTCCGGCGTCGATCGTGGGATCGGCACGGCACCGGCTGACCGCGCTCGGCCCGCAGGCTGCCGAGATTATCGCGGCGTCGGCCGTGTTCGGCAGGCAGTTCGACTGGACGCTGCTGCCTGCGCTAGCCGGCGTCAGTGAACTCGACGTCATCGCGGCTCTCACGCGAGTCAGACAAGTGCAGCTGATCGAGCCGGATGAGCGCGGCCCTGGATGGCTCAGATTCCGGCACAACCTGACCAGAGAGGCGATCATCTCCGGCTTGATCCCGGCAGATCTGGCGCGGTGCTCGGCCGCGGCCGCGGCTGCCGTCGAGGCGGCACATCCGGGGCTGCCGGGAGCCTGGTGTGAGCGGACGGCCCGGCTGTACGGGGCGGCCAAGCTACATGCCCGGGCGGCGCTACTGCTGCTTGAGGCGGGCGGCCGCGCCCTCTTCCAGGGCGCGCTCGGCAGCGCGACGCAGACGCTCAGCGCGGCGCGATCGGAACTGAGGCGCGCGAAGTCCCCTGACC
>WNFN01257902.1_pt1 | contig 10411 bp, 8 predicted proteins | sample 5400161 | NCBI WGS metagenome assembly WNFN01 (sample SAMN13153353, study PRJNA577476) | soil metagenome | isolation source: 80 cm saprolite on Douglas fir-dominated hillslope | place: USA:California | collected 2013-09-17
TCCCTTTAAGAGGCGCACGCCGCTGCACTGGCTCTGAAAAAGGTTACCTCCAAATTGACGCCCTTTACGACCGGCCACAGGTCTGGCATGTCGACTGCCCCGTCCATTTTCCTCGGGGCTGTGCTATTCATTGTCGCCCGCACGGAGTTTGAAACGTTGTATCTTTCCGGTTGCTGTTTTCGGAAGTTCGGAAAAGAATTCGACCCAATGCGGGCGTTTGAAGACCGGCAATCGGCTGAGCACAAATTTAGACTCTTGAATGGGGGACAAAACCGTTGTATAAACGTTTTCGCCGCCTGTCCCAATGGCCCCGATCAAGCCGGTATGGGACTTTGAACGGCCACGACGGCCAGCGGCAACTCCACCCGAAACACAGAGCCCTGGCCCAGGTTGCTCTGCACTTCAATCGTACCCCGATGCTGCCTAACAATCCATTCGGCAATGGAGAGGCCTAAACCGGCTCCTCCCATCTCCCGGCTTCGAGCCTTGTCTACCCGGTAGAAACGTTCGAAGATCTTACTCTGCTCTTCAGCGGCAATGCCGACCCCGCTGTCTCGAACCGTGATCACGACCCGGTCGTTCTTCCGCTCCAGCAGCAAATGCACAGTTCCAGGGGCCGGAGTGTATTTGAATGCGTTGTCCAGCAGGATGTTCACGACACGTCGCAGAGACGTCTCATCTGCCAGAACAAACGAATCCGAAGCTTCGACGCCGGCTTCGAACTGCAGATTGCGAACGGCGGCCACCTGGCGCCAATCTCCCGCGATCCCCTGCAAGGTTTCCCGCAGATTGATCGGATGCATGTGTAGCGTCTCGCTTCCCGAGTCGGCCCGCGCCAGGGAGAGCAGCGCTTCAATCAGTGCCGTAGTTCTTTCGGCCTCGAGCAGAATGTGGCGCAACGATTCCCGATACTCAGCTTCTTCCCGCGGCTTCCGCAGTGCCAGTTCAGCCTCGGTTCGGACCAGCGAAATCGGGGTCCGCAGTTCATGCGACGCGTCAGCGGTGAATTGCGTGACTCGAAGAAACGCGCGCTCAATGCGCTCCAGCATGTCATTCAATGTGTCTGACAAACGCTGGAGTTCGTCTCCGGTCTTCAGCTGGTTGAGACGACGGTTCAGGTTGGTCCCGCTGATGTCGCGCGCGGTTCGGACAATCGCATCCACGGGGGCCAAGGCCCTGCGGCTGAGCCAGTACCCTCCGATCGCAGCTACGAGAAGCAGAAGAGGAGCAAACATTTCCAGGTAGCGCCGGAACAGCGTCAACGTCTCCCTTACATCGTTGGTCGGCAAGCCCGTCTGCAGCGCGTAGGTGCGACCGTTTACCTCCACTTTCTGTGTAATGAATCGGAAGTGCTTGCCCCCAAGTTTGCGATTTTCGAACGAAGCGCGCCTGATCGACGCGGGATCCAGAGTCGGCAAGGGATGAGCCTGCAGGAAAGGAGACCGGTAAATCCAAGTGCCATTGCCCAGATAGAGTTGAAGGTAATCACCAGAGTGCTCAAGAGAATAGGACTCCGTCACCTCCTCCTGTAGTTTTGCAATGGAAACGTCCTTCGGTTGCGCCAGCAGAAAGCTCTTCAGATCCTCAACCCTGGTTTCGAGACTGTCATCCACCAGGTCGTAGACACGATTTCGCAAAATGAGCCACATTCCCGCACCGAAGACGAGCTGGGCTGCAGCGAAGATCATCAGATACCACAACGTCAGGCGCAGGCCGATGGAGAGTCTCTTCATGCTTGCCCATCCGAACGGATCATGTACCCAACGCCACGTACTGTCTGAATGAGCTTCGCTCGCCCCGGCGGATCAATCTTGCTCCGCAACAAATGCATGAACGCATCCAGGGTGTTTTCCTCGATCTCGCGGTCAAAGCCCCACACCGCTTCAATCAGAGCCCGGCGGGAAACCACTTTGCCGGCGCGGAACATGAGCCGCTCCAGCAGGTTGTACTCCGTTCTGGTCAAAGGAATGCGCACATCCCCGCGGGAAACTTCGCGGCTCGCAGGGTCGAGCATCAAATCGGCAACTTGCAGGTGGGTTTCCTGCGCTGCCAGTGCCCGGCGTTTGACGGTCCGCAGCCGGGCCAGTAGCTCGTCGAAGGAGAACGGCTTGGTCATGTAATCATCCGCGCCCAGATCAAGGCCGCGGACGATATCTGGCACCGCATCCTTGGCGGTCAGCATGAGAATCGGCGTCCGGATTTTCTCTGACCGCAGCCGTTTCGCCAGTTCGTATCCGTTGAGCTTCGGCAGCATTACGTCCAGAATGATGACGTCGAACTCGTAGGCCTTGGCCAGAGCCAGGCCCTCGGCGCCGTCGAAGGCGCACATGGCGTTGTGTCCTTCTTCGGTCAGGCCGCGGCGCAGCAGATCGGCCATGCGGGTTTCGTCTTCTACGATCAGCAGTTTCATTGGACTTGCGGGCCGAGGCGGTCCTCGCCCCGGACTTCTCGCTCTGCACTGCCCGAAGTCTAGAACGGAAGCCGAGCTCCTATGCAGAATAGTAAAGAAACCTGAAGATAATATTAATGTGCTTTTTCATCATGCCGTCACATTCCCTTCCTAGAATTGCGGCTTCTGACCAAGCCAAACGATCTCGTTCAAGAGAGAACCTGTCCGGCCTAAGCCATCTGGCCTGAATCAGGAGGTCCTATGCGGCTAAGGCGCCCTTCTCGCACATTCTTCCTGTTCGCGCTCCTTCAAAGAGCGCTGATGATCTCGGTCCTGTCGACCATCACCCCAGCGCCAGCGTTTGCCCAAATTGATCGCGCGGTACTCGAAGGCACTGTAACCGATCAATCGGGGGCGGCCATCGGTGGAGCAAGCGTCAAAATCCTGTCCGTGGACACTGCCATTACACAGGAGCAGCGGACCAACGCTCACGGGTACTACCACGCTCCGGGCCTGGCGGTTGGCCGTTACACCTTGACAGTTACGAGTGCCGGCTTCAAAACCAAGATCATCGAGGACGTGATATTGCAGGTCGGCCAAACCCGAACACTCGATGCGCAGCTTGGAGTCGGCACGATTAGCGAAACCATGGAGGTCAAGGCGTCGGCAGCACCTTCGGACCGCAGTTCTGCCGAAGCGTCGACGGTGATCGATACCACTCAGATCGCCAATCTTCCGGTCAATGGGCGCGACTGGGCGAGCCTCACGTTGCTGGCACCGTTCGCGCAGGATGACGGTGGCGGCGATCAGCGCACCATCCGTTTCGCCGGTCGGGCTCGCGATGACAACAACTTTAACTTCGACGGTGTGGACGCCGGAGGTATTCAGGAACAAGCCCAAAAATCTCAAACGCGCCTGCAAATCTCAGAAGATGCCGTGGCGGAGTATCGTGTGAATAGCGCTCTCTACGACGCCGAATACGGCACTCAGGCTGGCGGCCAGATAAATGTCGTGACTAAGGCGGGCAGCAATGCGTTTCATGGAACTGCCTTCGGCTATCTCAGAAATTCCGCTTTCGATGCCCGGAATTTCAATGATCCTCCCGCTATACCTCCGTTTCGCCTCGGGCAATACGGAATGACGATTGGCGGACCCATCAAGAAAGACAATACGTTTTTCTTCATCAGCTACGAGGGCCTGCGCCAGTTGCAGGCATCAACCACCTTCGGCGTTGTGCCCACCGCTTCGCTGATGCAAGACATTCTGGCGAACGGCAGGAACGGGAACGGCCCTTCGCCGCTCATGTGCCCTATCCTGCAGGCATTTCCCTGGAGTGCTTCTACCGGAACGATCGGAGGCTGTGCACCACGCTTTGTTTTTTCGGATGGTGCATTCAGCGCGCTGCCGCCCGGCCAGCAGCCGCAGTCACCCGATCTGCCCACCGATGCACAACAATTCACCAGCGCCGCTGCCACCACGGTTCACGAAGACACTTGGCTGGTGCGCATCGACCACAAATTCAGCGAGAACACTACGCTGTATGGCCGCGCTCAGCGCGATATCAGTCTGGTTGACGGCCCCAACGGCAGCAACGTAGCCCTCGACCGGGTCCAGACCATCAACCATCCTGCCAACTATTTTCTGGCCCTGAAGCACACCTTCTCATTGAATCTTTTCAACGAAGTCAAGGTCTATGTCAACCGCCAGCCCTTTCACAACCCGCAAGCCAGCGCCTTACCGTACGCCGTGAACACAAATAATTTCGTGGCACTGAACAACAATCAGGCTGATATCGAAGTCGGAACCACCTACGGTGTATTGGACAATCTGGTTTGGACCCATGGCCGCCACGCCTTCAAGATCGGCATGGAATACCGGCGCATCCGGTTGAACCAAGGCAAGACGGCGAGCAACACTCTCGACTTTACGGATGACGCGAGCCTGATCTCGGCATCGCTTTCCGATGTGAAATTTACCGCTCCCTGGTGCTGCCACAAGTATCGCCGCCAGTTCTTGATGCCATACTTCCAGGATGAGTGGAAATTGACTCCCACTTTCACCGCTAGCCTGGGCTTGCGTTGGGAATATTATGGAGTCGCACACGAGGCGGATAACCGCACCACCGTTTTCGACTTTAATCAATTTCAAGGAGCATGCATGGGATCGGCCTCGATCAACCCGCCCTTCCCACCCCCACTGAACACTCCGCCGTGCCCTAAGAATCCGGTACTCTACGATCCCAACTATCGGAACTTCGATCCTCGTGTGAGTTTCGCTTGGGCTCCGTCCGTTCTGCACGGGAAGACCGTAATCCGCAGCGGCTTCGGTATCTATCATGGTGCCGCCCAGAACGACGACCTCAACGCCGGGCTCGAGAGCGACACGTTCACCGGCTCGATTCAGAATGTTCAGCTGAGTCCAGCTCTTCAGCAAACGGTTCCGGACACAACCGGATTCTCCAATGCCGCGAACCAGCCTCGCGCCTTGCAGCGGCACGGGCGCCGCGATCTTTACACCGAGACCTGGGGCCTGACCGTCGATCACGAACTTCCGGCGAATTTCCTCATCGCGGCTTCCTATCTTGGATCCCATGGCGTACGGCTCTTTGCGCGTGGCGCCGTGAATCTGTGTATCACCACGCCGGACGTCAACGGCAATTGCACACGCGGACTTGATGTGTACTATCCAACGGTCGGAGACCCCTTCGGTTCCGTCGATCTCAAGACCGACAGCGGCAACAGCAGTTATCACGCGCTGGCACTTTCTCTCGAGCGACGTTTCGCCAACGGTCTGTTGTTCCAGACCCGCTATACCTGGTCTCATTCGATCAATGACGGATCGGTGGGAGGAGGGGAGTCCAATGGCCCGGAAAATCTGAATTGCCCCCGGTGCGACAAAGGCCCCAGCGTATTTGACGTCCGCCACAATTTCACCGCGAATGCCGTCTATGAGCTGCCCTTTGGAACGGGAAAGCGTTTTCTCAATCAGGCAGGTATCTTGGACAAGATCATGGGCGGATGGAGTTTGAGTACCATCGGCCTTTGGCACACGGGGCATCCTCTAACGGTGGTGATGAATATTCCACCGAGCCAACTTCCGGACGGCAATGACCAGACTACACAGCGGCCCGACATTATTCCTGGAGTTCCACTCACGCTGCCTGGCGGGGGCATAACGGAGCTCCGTTGATCAACGCTGCGGCGTTTCAGGCGCCTCCGCTAAATGCCGACCCCAACGCGTTTCCCGGTTCTATTCTTCGATTTGGCAACGCCAGCAACGGTATTGTTCGTGCCTTACCCTCCTGGCAAGTGGATCTGGCTCTCATGAAGGAGACGCGCATCACCGAGCGGTTCGCCCTGGAATTCGGCATCCAGGCGTTTAACATCTTCAATCATGTCCAGCTCGGCGATCCGCACGACTTGACCCTCAACTACAATTACGACCCGACTCAAGCGAATCCACAGTCGCTCACGCCTGACCCTCTGTTCGGCGTGATTACCACAACCAATAATTTCAACAACAACAACGACAACGCCGCTTCTCCAAACACCGGAACGGGCTTGCCGCGCCAGCTTCAATTCATGCTTCGCGTCCGGTTCTAGGGTTGTGGAAACTTGCATCCTGGATGTTCGGCTTGCGCTGTAAAGGGTATAGATTCATGCAAACTTCAGATTGGCTGCGTAGGCTCGGATGGGGAACTTGCTTATGGTGCGACTACACTTTTTCGTCTCTGTCTCTCCCGTCATCGCATTTGTGACGTCGTTTGCTTTGCTCGGTGTGTGTACCGCTCAGACTGGCAAAAGCAACCCGGTCAACTCGAAGCCGAGCGTTGCTGCCAGCACCCAGGAATCAGACCCAGTCCTGGTCGGAGCGGGAGATATTGCCACTTGCGGTCAACTCGACGGTGCCGAAGCTACGGCGAAGCTGCTCGACCAGATTCCGGGAGCGGTTTTCGCCGTCGGGGATCTGGCCTATCCGGACGGGAGTGAGGAAAATTTCGCGAAATGCTACGACCCAACGTGGGGACGCCACAAGGCCCGTACTCGTCCCGCGCCGGGGAACCACGAGTACCATATCGGCGGTGCCTCCGCTTACTCACATTATTTCGGCGCCGCTGCCGGCGATCCCGACAAGGCCTACTACAGCTACGATCTTGGCAAGTGGCACGTCATCGTTTTGAACAGTGAATGCCCCGAGGTCGGAGGTTGCGCTGCGGGATCGCCACAGGAGCAATGGCTACGGCAGGATCTGTCCCAGCACCCGCAGCTTTGTACCCTCGCTTACTTTCACAAGCCCCTTTTCAGCTCCGGTGGAAAGCATGGCAATGATCCCGAAGTGAAACCGCTTTGGCAGGCGCTGTATGCCGCCGGAGCTGAAATCGTCATCAACGGCCACGATCACGATTACGAACGCTTCGCTCCCCAGGATCCCGACGGAAAAAGCGACCCTACCCACGGCATTCGTGAGTTCGTGGTCGGCACCGGCGGGAAAGATTCGCACCGTACCATGGGTAAGCCCCAGCCAAACAGTGAGGCTCGAAACGACGACACCTATGGTGTTTTGAAGCTGACGCTTCACCCCAAGAGTTACGACCGGCAATTTGTTCCCGAAGCCGGCAAAACGTTCACCGATTCCGGCAGCGCAGGCTGTCATGAGTCGCAACATCAGACACTTTTCAGGAGGATTCGTTGAAAACTCTCTTTGCCTGTTCCATAGCTGTTCTCGCTCTCGCCCTTTCCATCTGCCTTCTAGCCGCTCCGGCTCCATCTGACGCCGGGTACAGCGTAACTAAAAAAATTCCAATCCCCGGCCAGGGAAGTTGGGACTACGTAACCGTCGACGAAGGCGCTCGCCGTGTGTACGTGTCGCACGGAACCCAAGTGGAAGTTCTCGACGCTGATTCAGGAGCCATCGTTGGCAACATTCCAAACACCGAGGGTGTTCACGGGGTCGCGATAGCATCCGACCTCGGTCGTGGATTTACCAGCAACGGCAAGTCGTCCACCGTCACGATCTTTGATCTGAAAACTCTCAAGCCGATCGGCAGCGCGCCCACTGGCCAGAAACCGGACGCCATCATTTTTGATCCCTCCACCTCGCGGGTCTTCGCCTTCAACGGCGAGAGTGCTAGCGCGACAGCCATCGATGCGGCTACCGGCAAGGTTGCTGGTACGGTCGATCTTAAAGGCGGGCCCGAATTTGCCGTGGCTGACGGCAAGGGTTATGTCTTTGACAATATCGAAGATGACAGCCTGGTTCTTAAAATTGATGCCCGTAAGCTGACCGTCGAGCAACGCTGGCCCACGGCTCCGTGCAAGGCGCCGTCCAGCATCGCCATGGATCGCGAGAACCGGCGTCTGTTCGTGGGATGCCGCAGTAAAGTGATGGCCGTCATGAATGCAGACACCGGGGAGGTAATCACCACGCTCCCCATCGGCGATCACGTCGATGCCACCGCCTTCGATGCGGAGAGGAAGCTGATCTTCAACTCCAACGGCGAAGGCACGATTACTGTGATCCACCAGGACAGTGCCGACAAGTATTCTGTGGTCGACACCGTGAAGACTGCGCCTAAAGCCAAGACCATGGCCCTCGATCCGAAGACACACCAACTCTTTCTCTCCACTGCGGAGGCTGGCCAGTTCGAAGTGTTGGTCGTGGGAAAACAGTAAGAGCCGGCTTCAGAGATCGGCACAGATGATTGTTTGTGCTATTCGAAGAAAGTCGAGCGCGCAAACCTCAACACTCACCCTGCAATTCAAAGTGAGTGTCCCTGTTCGGCTTGGCGTGCGGGGACACTCGCTTTCATAATCCCAACCAGCATTCAGCAGACCCGCTTGGGCAATCCCCGCTTTATCGTTTATCCTGAAAGGTTGTCCGCCAGCCGCTGAAGCATGCCGTTGGCATCAACGCTGATCTCAGTTCGCGCCACACTCAGCTAAAAACCAGGAGCAAGTAGCCAGAAGCTCTCTTATGAAAACCGGCATCATTGGCCTGCCTCAGGTAGGCAAGACATCGCTGTTCCGTATTCTTACGAAGGCACACCTCTCGGAGCAGGCGTATTCCAATCCGCGCGAAGCCCACGTTGGAGTCGCCAAAGTCCCCGACGACCGACTCGACCGGCTCGCCGCGCTCTACAATCCGAAGAAGCTGACGCACACTTCTGTCGAATACGTTGACGTAGGCGCCATTGGCCAGGAGGCACTCAAAGAGAGCGCCTACATCGGCCATCTCCGCCAGGTGGACGCTCTCGCCCACGTCGTCCGCGCCTTCGACGATCCCTCGATTCCCCACGTCGGCGCCATTGACCCGCTGCGCGATATCAAGAACGTCGAATTCGACCTCATGGTGAGCGATCTTGGCCAGATCGAAAAACGTCTTGAGCGGCTCGAAAAAGATCTCAAGAAGATGAAGACGCCCGAGCTTGAGAAGGAATTCGAATTGCTTAAGCTGGCCAATACACATCTTGGATCCGAGAAGCCGCTGCGCGAAATGGAAATGACCCCCGAGGACAAGAAGCGGATCAAGGGATTCATGTTTCTCAGCGAGAAGCCGATTTTCTACGTGCTCAACATTGGCGAGTCCACGGAGCTGGGCAAAGAATTGGAAGAAGCCGTAAGCAAATACAAGCTGACCGAGATTGCCGCTCGTCCAAATTCCGCGGCCACCGCGATCTGCGGCAAGGTCGAGGCCGAGCTGGCCGAAATGAGCGACGCCGATGCGGCGGAATTCCTCTCCAGTTACGGACTTAAGGAGAGCGGCCTGGTGCGCCTCATCCGCACGACTTACAAACTGCTGGGACTGATTTCATTCTTCACCGCCGGCGAAGACGAATGCCGCGCCTGGCAGATTCCCGCCAATACCCGCGCCCAGCAAGGCGCCGGGGCCATTCATTCCGATCTGGAACATCATTTCATTCGAGCCGAAACCATCCGCTGGGACCAACTCCTCGAAGCCGGCTCCGAAGCTAACGCCCGCGCCAAAGGCACTCTGCGACTGGAAGGCAAGGACTACATCGTGCAGGATGGCGACGTGATGCATATCCGGCACTCGGGTTGAGTATCAGTTCTCAGTTCTCAGTTCTCAGTTCTCAGAAAAGAGATATAGACCAAAGATTTGGCTCTTATGCAAGCTATGCTGCGGATTTAATTGATGCGATTAGGCCGTTTAGAATTCGTCCCAATTCTCCCGCTTTTGTAAGCAAGGCGCGACTTTCGTTCTCGTGCAGGTAACCAAGATTCTGGGCAATGATGAGCTGAGTCTCGATCTCGACCAGAGAGCCGCGCGCGTGGCTCAAGAAGTGGCGAAACTCTTTTTGGAAAAGTGGGCTTGGCCCTCAGCAATGTTGCTAGCTCATCACGCGGAAATGCCCTTGTCACGCGGTAGATTTCCGTCACCAACTCCATCGCTTTACGCCATGCAATGAGATCCTGCTAAGACTGGCCCGTTGCACGATCTTCGCATAGAGTTTTCCCCAACACTGTGACATCTGAACATCTGGAAGGCTATTCCGATACATTTCAGGAATCGAACGAATCCACAAGGTAGTGTCCTGCATCCCGCATTCCAACTGAGAACTGAGAACTGAGAACTGAGAACTGAGAACTGAGAACTGAGAACTGAGAACTTAGAACTGAGAACTGAGAACTGAGAACTGAGAACTGCTATGATCCCGGCTACCCACAATGAACGCGATCCTCATCAGCATCCTGCTTGGCCTGACCGCCGCCGCCGCCAACATCTTCGGGGGAGCGATTATTGTGCAGCGCCATTGGGAGCGCCGCTATCTCCGCTACTTTGTCGCCCTGGGTGCAGGATTCATGCTGGCCACGGCGCTGGTAGAGATGGTTCCCGAAAGCCTCGAATTGCGCGGGCGCAGCGCAGCCTTCTTGATTCTGCTTGGTTACCTCATCATTCACTTTTTTGAACACACGGTTACACCCCACTTCCACTTCGGCGAAGAGACGCATCACGACGAGTTCGTCCATTCGCATAAGGGATACTCGGTATTGTTTGGCCTGA
>WNFN01237723.1_pt1 | contig 10410 bp, 7 predicted proteins | sample 5400161 | NCBI WGS metagenome assembly WNFN01 (sample SAMN13153353, study PRJNA577476) | soil metagenome | isolation source: 80 cm saprolite on Douglas fir-dominated hillslope | place: USA:California | collected 2013-09-17
GGGAGGAGTTAAGCAAAGATTGGATGGAGAATCAAATCAAGCGGGTTTTAGCCGAATGTGAGAAGGTCGGGAAAGCAGCCAGCTCTCGAAAGTGAATCCTCCTCCACGGGGCTGTGGCCACGCATGACGGGCAGATCGGGCCTTTTCCCAACTCCGGCGGTTGCCGGAAAGGCATTCGAGTTGTGGCCCCCAGAGATGGCTTCCGCAGAAACGTCTCAGGCGATAAGCGGCGTTCGCTTGTAGCACCGCATGAGAAGCTCAAGCCGCACAGAGCTAACTGGGCCGGTAGCGGCTCCCAACTGCGCTGTGGGAAGAGAACGACGATGTTCCGGGCGAATGGTCGCCAACTCGGAAACTGACCCACTTCTCACAATCTGCCCTGTAGGGACGGCACATCACGCGAAAGTGAACCCGGTAGGCTGCAAGGAAACTTGCAGAAACGATTTTCTAGCGGTCTCTTGCTTGCGTCGCGCTTCTCCCCGACAATAAGTAGTTCCGCGAAGTGCGTTTTTTGCTCTTAGGGTGCTCGGTGCAGGGCACGGGGTGTCGAGACAGATGGGGACGACGCAGTTCAATTCGCCTAAACGCTTTGTTGCGTATTTTTCGATGGAAATTGCGTTGGAGAACGCCATGCCGAGCTACAGCGGCGGTCTCGGCGTTCTAGCCGGCGATACGATTCGCGCCGCCGCGGATATTCGCTTGCCGATGGTGGCCGTCTCTCTGCTCTATCGCAAAGGGTATTTTTCCCAGCACCTCGAGGAAGACGGAAGCCAAACCGAAGAGCCCGTTTCGTGGCGCGTCGAGGACTTTCTCGAGGAGGAAGACGCGCGCATCTCGCTTCCCCTGGAAAACCGCCGCGTTGAGCTGCGCGCCTGGCGCTATACGGTAAAGGGCGTCCACGGCTTTGAAGTGCCTGTTTATTTTCTGGACGCCGACCTCCCCTCGAACGCCGAAGGCGACCGGAACCTCACCGGGACTCTTTACGGCGGCGATGCGTACTACCGTCTCTGTCAGGAAGTGCTGCTCGGCATCGGTGGTGTGCGCATGCTCCGCGCACTCGGATACAACGAGCTGACGCGTTATCACATGAACGAAGGGCACGCCGCGCTTTTGTCCCTGGAGCTGCTCGGTGAGGAAGCAGAAAAGGCCGGACGCACATCCATCCGCGGAGATGACATCGAGAAAGTGCGCGGCAAATGCGTATTCACAACACACACTCCGGTCCCCGCTGGTCACGACCGATTTCCAATGGAATACCTCACGCGCGTTTTTCCGGACCAGAATGGCTTCTTCGACTTGAAGGATGCGTCTTCGGTCGACCTCGTGAAAAACGTGCTGCAAGCGGAGCGTACTTTTCCCGATCTGCAGGAAGCCGCGCGCGCCGGCGCCTCTCTAAATATGACCTACCTTGCGCTGGGCCTGAGCACCTATGTAAACGGCGTCGCGAAGCTGCACGGCGAAACGTCGCGGCAAATGTTTCCGCAGGTGCCCATCGAGGCCATCACCAATGGTGTGCACGCGGCCACCTGGGCGTCGCCTGCATTCAAAGAGCTTTTTGACCGCTGCATCCCTTCCTGGCGCGAGGACAACTACACCTTGCGCAGCGCGTTGGGCTTGCCGCCCGAGGAAGTGTGGTCCTCGCACTTAATCGCCAAGCATGAGCTCTTCGAGACCGTGCGAAAGAAGACCGGGCTCAGCTTCGAGCCCGATGCGTTCACCATCGGCTTCGCGCGGCGCGCCACCGGATACAAGCGCGCCGACCTGATTCTTTCCGACCTCGATCGCCTGCGCCAGATCGCCAAGAGCGCTGGAAAATTTCAGATTGTTTTCGCCGGCAAGGCGCATCCGCACGACGACGGAGGCAAAGACATCATCCGGCGCATCTTTCACGCCAAAAAAGCGCTGCGCAAAAATGTGCCCATGGTTTTTCTGGACGAATACAATCTCGAAGTTGGCGGTCAAATCACGTCCGGCGTGGATCTGTGGCTGAACACGCCGCAGTTTCCTCTGGAAGCTTCCGGAACCAGCGGCATGAAGGCGGCGTTGAATGGCGTGCCGAGCCTCAGCATTCTCGATGGCTGGTGGGTGGAAGGGCACATCGAGGGCATCACCGGATGGTCCATCGGCGAGTCGCGCCGCTCCACCGGCGGCCTGGCCGCGGCCACGGATAATGCCAGCGAGGCGCAGTCGCTCTACGCCAAGCTGGAAAACGTGATTATTCCCATGTTTTACAAAGAGCGCGGGCGCTACCTCAGCGTGATGCAGCACGCCATCGCCATCAACGGCTCCTTTTTCAACACCCAGCGCATGGTGCAGCAGTACGTGACTGACGCTTATTTGCGCTAAGCGCCGGTGTCGAGCTGCGAGCCACGCTTTCCAAAACGGATATTTCGGCGGTCAGCGATGGCGTTTGATCTCTTTGATCAAGCGTTGCATTTCGCCGCGCGTCCCAATGGTGATGCGCACAAAACCGGCGCCCATCTCCTTGGTGCGTTCGCGCAACAGAATTCCTCGGCGCTCGAGCCGGCGAAACAATTCCGGACCGCCGGGCCCGAAGTTGGCGAGAATAAAATTCCCCGCGCTCGGATAGTTCTTGACGCCGAGCTGGTGCAATTCTTTCGCGAACCAAGCTTGTACCAACTTGATGCTTTGCACATGCCGGCGCATCGTCTTGCGATCCCGGATGGCGGCTTCGGCCGCAGCCATGGCGGCCAAATTCACCGGAAAAGGCAGAACGTCCGCGCTACAAAAAGATGCGGATGCTTTCCGATCCAGGGCACTACACTCACCTCGGAGAATTCCGCGTAAGCTTCATCGATCACCACCGCGGTGTTGGTTGCCGCATTCAGGATTTTCTCGATGGCTTCCGGCTGAACCAGCGTCCCGGTGGGATTGTTCGGATTGGCGATAAACAACACGCGCGGCTTCGTCAGCAGCGCCGCTAAAACGCTTTCCAGGGGAAATTCCATGCCCGAGCCGTAGCGCAGCGCCTCCACCCTGGCGCCGGCAATTTCCGCGTAATAGCGGTACATCGGAAACGTGGGCTCGCAGAGCAAAATCGCTGAGCCAGGGTCCACGAATGCATCGAAGAACACCCGCAACGCGTCGTCTCCGCCGTTTGTCAGCAGCAGCTCCTCCGGCTTGACCCCGAAATATTGCGCCAGGCGCCGAGTGGGTCGCTGGTATTCCGGATACATCGCCAACTGTTGGGGAGAGAGCTTGGCTAGCGCGCGCACCACGGCCCGCGAGCATCCTGCGGTGTTCTCGTTGAAGTCCAGGCGCAGCTTTTTCTCGCGGCCCTCGGCCGGCGCTTCGTAGGTCCGGCGCTCGAGAATCGCCTTGCGCACCGGAAGCTCAGCGGTCATCGCCGCGCCCACCGCGGCGCTGGCGGTTGCAGAGCCATTCCGTGCAGGCGTTTTCCTGTTTCTTTCCGGCATGCTAATCTCGCGGGTTGAATCGTTCTGCCGCCGCGGTGAATCTGATAGTACAAGGAAAGTCCGATTGCCAGGAAATGAGGAGGCCGGGATGACCGAAAAAATCCGCAAAGGCCCACCGGAGTGGAAAAAGCAGCTATCGCCCAACGAATACTATGTGACGCGCGAGAAAGGCACCGAGCCGCCGTTTACCGGAGAATACGAAAGCACGGAAGATTCCGGCACGTACAAGTGCGTCTGCTGCGGCCAGCCGCTGTTCCGCTCGGAAACCAAATACCATTCCGGTTCGGGATGGCCGAGCTTTTACGCTCCCGCCGACAAGCAAGCGGTCGAAACCGAATCCGATGGGAGCCACGGTATGACGCGCACGGAAGCCAAGTGCAGCCGGTGCGATGCGCACCTCGGACACGTGTTCGACGACGGCCCGCGTCCCAGCGGACTGCGGTATTGCATCAATTCCGCGGCGCTGAAATTAGAACAAGACAAATAAAAACGCGCCGTGAAGCTGCACGGCGCGTTGAAAAGTACGGATCCGAAAAACTCAGCTAAGCCGCAGGGCAGCAGGAGCAAGCGGCAATTTCCGCAACGCGGTCGCGCTCCCGCTCCCAGACCCCGACCAGCAACACCTTCGTGCCGCTCGGGTATTTGAAAACATAGAAAACGTTGGAGTCGCCTTGCACCTCAAAAAAGCCGGGTCGCCGCGGATCCGGACGCGAGGGCGCGCCCGAATGGAGGAGCAGACGAAGTTCCGCCATCTGCTCCGGCGTATGATTCCGGAGGTCTTCGAGAAGAGGCGGTTGTTTTGGGACAGTCATCATCATTATCTTTCTCCGCCGCATATAGCTTAGCTTTGCCTTCATAGGTAAAGACGTAAAAGTTCGGCAAAAGTTTCATGAGCCGCAACTTTTTCGACGCCGATTTCCAGCGGCAAAATTCGCTGTTCGCCACCCTTTTTCGCATTTCACCCACGAAAATTCACATTTCAGCGCCATGTGCGCCGCGGTCACGCTGTAACATTAGGCGCTTGTTTCCCGGCGGGGTTGTGTTACAGTTCACGTTACTCTCTCGGATGGTACTTGCGCGGATTCCATTTCCTTGCCATAGTGGCGTCACCTTCCGCAAGTACAGGAAACGATGACCGTGACCAAAATAGCGACCAAAAAACCAAGGGAAAAAGCGAGCTTCGAAAAAGACCGCCGCCGCAAGCATCACCATTACTTGGTGACGGTGTATTACGCCGATGGGGAAAAGTTCGGTCGCGTGTACACCGACAAAGACAAGGCCGGGCGCTTTGCGGATAGGCAGCGGCGCTCGCCGGTGGTCAAGTCCGCGCGGGTCAGCCAGATTTCTTGATCGGCGAAACTCACAAGAGGAAGATCGAGAAGCCAGTCGTGGAGTGCAGCGAGGCACGGGCGCGCCAGACGGGCCTTGTCCGCTGCTTGGCGAGCGTGCTATAAAAAGAAGAGCGACAAAGCGGCCTTAGTATAGTGGTAGTACGGAACCTTGCCAAGGTTCAGGTGTCGGTTCGATTCCGATAGGCCGCTCCAACACTCTAAAGAACTTACGCTACCGCCTCATTTTCCAAACTACAATTTTGATTTCGCTATTGGACTTCATAAACCCTGACTTCGGCTATCTTTTGCCCATGACGGGGGGCAGCGACAAAATAGCGTCTAAGCTTAGGCACCAAGATAGCCGTCTTTGCACGAAAGCTCGTCGGAATTCGGCCTAGCTCTTCATAATGATCAGCATCGTGCTGTACGTACACCACAATGAACTCGTCGCAGGCAACGTAGATACGTTTACTCTCCGGATCGAATAGCATGTCATCCGTAAGTTCAGCAGTGGGCAAGGTAGCAACGATCTTACCGGAGTCCGAGTCAAGCACTAGGAGTCTCGCCGGCTTGCGACCGACGACGAAAAGGCGCCGATGGACCGTGTCTAGGGCCATCGGCGTGTTTCCGTGGACGTCGCCCAAAGGCCAAGTAGAAGTCACTACCCTTTTCGTCGTGTCGATCACCGCGACAAGACTTCGGTCTCTAATGTTCGCAAATAGCCTGTCGCTGTTCTTGTCGAGGGCCATAGATTCTATATTGGTTGAGTTCACCTTTATGTCGCCCACACGCTTACGGGTACTAGTGTCGACAATACTGATCAATGAAAAATCCATCTTTGCGTCTTCGCCGCCGGTAGCGACGTAGAGGAGGTAATTGGCGGGATCGTAGACCGCTGAGTCCGCACCAATAGCTAGCTTTACGCTCCCGATTACAGCATAGTTGTTTCCATCAAAAATCTTAATTGTCCCGTCGCCTCCGTCAACAACCCAAAGCTGCTTGGTAGCCGGAAGATAGAGCAACGAGTGGGGGGTATCTACATCCCGGATGGTATGAATTAGCGTGTTGGCGCGAATGTCAAACACCTCCACAGCATTGTTCTCTTCTGCCGTTAGAAATAACCTGTTGCCCGAGAGATCGACATCGAAATGGTCGAAATCCCCACCTTTGAGCTCGGGTAGCGGGATAGTTTGCAACAGACGCAGCGGCGGTTTGGTTTGAGCCAGAGCTGCGACGGGAAAGAAGATCGTGTTTGCCGCGATTAAGAAGGCGAGGAATCTCTTCACTTTCTCTTCTCCATTGGTACGACGGTTCTTTTATCAGGAATGGCCCGGAATCTCCGATTCCGCGCCATTCCCTGCGTCATTGCAGCACCACTTTAGCTAATCGCTAAATGATCCTTCCGGCTTCAGCTCTTATCCACACCGTAGCTCAACGATAAGTTGACCGGGATACGCGCGTTGTACCACAAGACACTACTCACAATGGGATCTGTCCAGATTTTATGCCTTAGCATATACTACAACCCACGCGGCAGAAAATTATCGCAACCGCGGCTTGGCGCTTTGTTCGCTTTCAAACCCCTCCGTGCCAAGACACCACAACTTCGTCGGAATCGCCGTCTGCGTTTATGCAGTACAACGGGCTCAGCTGACGATCAGTTCCCAACTGCTCGCTTTGGCAAAGACTGCACCCGACGGCGATTCGCCTGAAGGCGGCACGAGATGCGTTGGTATCAAGATCTATCCATTCGTACCAAGCTCCAATCCATTGTCATGGTCACCTGCGCTGCGGCCCTAGTGGTGGCAGCCGGCCTGTTCACTTTGTATGATCGGGCCACTTTCCTTCGCGAAAAAACACAAGACCTTATTGCCTCCGCTAAAATGATTGGATCGAATAGCACTGCCGCGCTTAGTTTTCATGACATCAGGCTGGCCAGGGAAATCCTAAATGCTCTGCAGGCCAAACAACATGTGGTCAATGCCTGTATTTACGATTCAGATGGCACAGTCTTCGCGAAGTACAGCCGGAGTCTGAACCACGTCGATTTCCCAGCTCCTCCGACAGACCGAGAAAATGGAACCACAATCGTTGCGGGGAACATGCTCTTGTTCCAAGATATCGTCCTTAATGGTGAATCCATCGGCACGATTTACATCGCGGCAGACCTAGGGGACGTGAGTGACCGATTATTCCGATTCGTGATGATTGACTTCATTGTGTTGATCGGTTCGCTGGCAGTCGTCTTTGTGTTGTCTTCCCGGTTGCAGCGCGTTGTTTCGGAACCGATCCGCGAGTTAGCAGAAATGGCAGCAACGTTCTCCGCGCATGAAAATTATTCCATGCGAGCGACAAAAAGAAGCAATGATGAAACCGGGGTTCTTGTCGACCAATTCAATGGCATGCTCGACCGACTCCAACAGCGGGATGTATTTTTGCAGCAGGCGCATGACGGACTGGAAAAGAGCGTGGCAGAGCGAACCTCTTATCTAAACGCTCTGATCGAGAATAGCCCTGTCGGGATTTTGGTCTTGGACTCCGAACGCCTCGTAAGGTTGTGCAATCCAGCCTTTGAGACGTTGTTTCAATACACACGGCTGGAAATCGTTGGTAAAGCATTCGATGGATTAATAGCCGACGGAGACTTGCTGTCGGAGATTCGGGAGATTTCTCGTCGCACGGTTGACGGCGAAGTCATCAACATGATTACACAGTGCCAGCGGAAAGATCGAAGTATTGTGGATGTCGAACTCCACATAGTAAAACTAATGGTTAACAGGAAGGTGGAGGGCACCCTCTATATCTATCAGGATATTTCGGCCCGGAAACGCGCGGAGGAAGAGATGCAGCGGGCCAAGGAGGCAGCCGAGACATCCAACCGTGCCAAGAGCGAATTCCTCGCGAACATGAGCCATGAAATCCGCACACCGATGAACGGGATTATTGGCATGACGGACTTGGCGCTCGAAACCAATCTCAGCCAGGAACAGCGTGAGTTTCTGGGCATCGTGAAGAGTTCGGCGGATTCGTTGCTTTCGCTGCTAAACGACATTTTGGACTTTTCCAAGATAGAGGCCGGAAAATTAGATTTCGAAACAATCGACTTTCGGCTGCGTGACACGTTAGACGATACAATAAAGGCCCTAGGTCTGCGCGCCGAGCAAAAAGGACTCGAACTTGCCTGCCACGTTCTGCCCGATGTGCCGGACGGCTTGCAGGGCGATCCTGCGCGTCTTCGGCAAATTGTGGTGAATCTTCTCGGGAACGCCATGAAGTTTACCTCGCACGGTGAAGTTGTGATCAAAGTCGAAGTTCAGGATGAAATAGAGAACGAAGTGGTACTGCATTTTGCCGTCAGCGATACGGGAATCGGCATCCCTTTGGAGAAACAGCAGCTCATCTTTGAAGCGTTTACACAGACAGACAGTTCGACGACGCGGAAATATGGCGGCACTGGCTTGGGTCTCGCGATTTCGTCCCGCCTCGTCAACAGGATGGGTGGAAAGATCTGGGTGGAAAGTGAGCCCGGCGGAGGCAGCACTTTTCACTTCACGACGCGCTCCCAATTGCAGAAGATTTCATCCAGGAAGTACGCGCCGTTGGGTGCTGAAAGGCTTTGGGGTCTTCGCGTATTGGTGGTGGACGACAATGCCACCAATCGCCGCATACTCCAGGAAATGCTCCTGGCCTGGCAGATGAATCCCAAGTTAGCCGAAAGCGGTCTCGAAGCGCTTACGACCCTTGAGCGGGCTGACACCGAAGGAACTCCCTTTCCCCTGATTCTATTGGACGCGCAGATGCCAGGCATGGATGGCTTCACTGTCGTGGAAAAAATCAAACAGGATGCACGGCTCGCCAAATCGGTCGTCATCATGCTGACATCGGCAGGCTTCCGGGGAGACGCTGCTAGATGCCGGGGCTTGGGTATCAAGGGCTACCTGACCAAACCGATTAAACGATCGGACCTTCTCGAAGCCATCAAGGCAGTGCTCGGATCAGAAACCGGAGCCGAGGGGAGTGCCTCGGTTGTCACCCTCCACTCGCTGCGTGAGAGTCGAGGACGACTGAGAATTCTTCTGGCTGAAGATAATCACGTGAACCAATTGTTGGCAGTCCGGCTGTTGGAGAAGAGAGGGTATCAGGTGGCGGTGGCGGGAAACGGCGAGGAGGCCCTTGAAGCACTCGATAGACAAGTGTTTGATCTCGTTTTGATGGATGTTCAAATGCCCAAGATGGACGGTCTGCAGGCGACAGCGGCCATCCGTAAGGGTGAAGTGAAGAGCGGGAAACACATCCCAATCATAGCCATGACAGCTCATGCGATGGCAGGGGACAAAGAACACTGCCTTGAGGCAGGAATGGATGATTACATTACAAAGCCGATTCGGCTGGAGCAACTGCTCGATGTGCTTGAACGTTATTCGCTCGTGACTTCGACGGAAAAGGTGCTCTAGCTATTGTAACCGGACGGATCGGAACCGATTGACCTATCACACCGTAAGACTCAAACATGGTGGAAAGTCTGGGCTCGGGTTAGCAGCAAACGGCGACGCTGGCAAAGTCCTGGAATCGTCCCCTAGGGCAAACCGAGCTAGGCGAGACCGGACTTTCTTTCCGGAATGTGTCGCAGATGCGCTACGGATCGCAATCCCCTCGCCAAGGTTCAGGTGTCGGTTCGATTCCGATAGGCCGCTCCATCCTTTTCAATTCCGATAAATCACGCTTGTTCGCGAGGGAACCGTAACGCCTGCGCTCCCTCATTGCGTCACGATTATTTCCGGCGCGTCTGGCTGGGACGCCCGCCTTGGCGGGGCCAAGGCCTTGCGTCCCATCCAGCCTCTAAGGAGTGTTGTTCACCGCGATCGCGGGTCGCCCCAGCCCTTGTGCGGGTGCTTCGGCGACACGTACTGGTGGGGGTTACCCACGCGGACCTGGGCTGAAGCCACGGTCGTGTTGCCGGAGGCGTCTTTGGCGTTGTACGTGACAGTGTAGACGCGGTCCTTGCCCTCGCCCGACCGTACCGCCCGCAACAGGAAGGACCGCACATCCGTTCCGAAGGCAATCGGTCCGCCGCCCACGGCCTGAATGTCACCACTGTCCGAACCATTGCTGGTGATTGACACCAGTTGAATCGCCGGATTTGCATCGCACACATCACTCGCTTGGATCTGCGCAGTGATTTGCACAAGCTTATTGTTCGGCGGCCAGAGAACATCCGGGGACAGCGACACGCGCAACGTCGGCGGTTTCGTATCTCGAACCGTCACGTGCGTTGCCGCCATCGAAGAGAGACCTCCGGCGTCGGTAACCGTCAGTGTGAATGTGTGCATACCCAATCCCACGCTCAACTGCGCAACGGCAGCAGTGCCGACCACATTGCCTCCTTCGTCCTTCCAGACGAAGCTGAGCGCGTCTCCATCGGGGTCGCTGGACGCGGATCCATTCAAGGTCGCCGAAGCGGAAGCGTTCCCCGTGCATTCCAGAGTTTGGTCGGCTCCAGCGTTTGCCACAGGCGGCAGATTGGTGATGGTTACGCGGGTGACGGCCGAGGACGAAAGGCCTCCCGCATCCGTGACCGTCAGCGTGAATGTGTACGTGCCGATTTTCAGGGTCAGCGGCACAACCGCGGAGTTGCCCACGAC
>WNFN01079973.1_pt2 | contig 10408 bp, 6 predicted proteins | sample 5400161 | NCBI WGS metagenome assembly WNFN01 (sample SAMN13153353, study PRJNA577476) | soil metagenome | isolation source: 80 cm saprolite on Douglas fir-dominated hillslope | place: USA:California | collected 2013-09-17
TCCCGCCGGTCGGCTCGCGCCGGTATAGGTGCCGCTTGCCCTCGAACCGCTTGTGGCAGGCGGCCAGCGCTGACGTCCACATCCGGATGAAGTCGTCTCGCACCGTGTACTCGGGGCTCTCCGGGCCGTACGGGTCTACCGCGACCGCCTCCGCCGCCTTGTTCACGACGTACGGCGAGGTACCACCCTGCACACCGCCGAAGTAGACATCTGGCTTGTAGTAGATGCCCCACATCTGGTCGGTGATCAGCTCACCGGTCACGTCGTCGTGCAAGGGCGCATCGCTGTCCACGTGCAGGACCGGCGGCAAAGAACCAGCGTTGTCGGTGAACTCCCGCGGGTCGATGGCCAGCGTGCCTTCCTGCAGCGCCCAGTACGTCCACATCGGGCGGTCCGCGCGCTCGCCCCCGTTCGGCGCGGTGACGGTGATCCGGTCCGGCAGGTCCAGCATCGCCCAGAGGTCGCGGATCCAGGGTCCGGCCGCGATGACGAGCTGATCGCAGCCGACCACGCCCTGGTCGGTTTCGACAGAGGTCACTGCGCCGGCGCGTTCCCGGATACCGGTGACCCGGACGCCCGTGGCGATCCGCACCCCCTCTGCTGATGCCTTGCCTGCGAGGCCAGCGAGCGAGCGCTTGTTGTTCGCGTGGCCGCCCTTCTTCTCGTGCAGGATCGCGGTGATGCCCTCGGCCTGCCAGTCATCGAACATGCCCTGCATATAGCGGCGGCAGTCGGCGGCGCCCTGGATCAGCACGGACGGGTAGCCGATCGCCTGCTGCTCGGAGAAGACCTTGGCGACGTCCTCGCCCATTGCCGCCGGCGCGATCTGCATGTAGCCGACCGGGTTAAAGGCGAACGCCTCGGGATCGGACTCCCAGACCGACACCGAGTGCGCCATCAGCTCCCGCATCGCCGGCTGGAAGAGCCCTCGGACCCGCAGCTCGCGGGCCAGATGAAAGGCCGTCGACAAACCGTGGATTCCTGCGCCGGCGATCACATACCGGCTGTGAGTGGGGAGCATGGCAGCCGCCTTTCCGGCCCGTGACGCCCGGTGCCGCAGATCGCTTGCATAATTGCCGAGAGGGAAATACTATTTCCATCTCATAGGAGAGCATACTGCCGTGGCCAGAACCGGACAACCCGCTACCCGTCACGTTGCCGCCGTCCAGCGGGCGATCGCCATTCTCGAGGCGCTCGCCGCCGCGAACTCCGAGCTAGGCACCAACGAGATCGCGCGGCGCACCGGGATCAACGAGAGCAGCATCTCCCGGATTCTCGCAACGCTCGCGAGCGGCGGGCTGGTGGAGCACCTGCCGTCGACAGGGCGCTACCGCCTCGGCGTCGGCATCATGCGGCTGGCTACGGCCGCGGGCGAGCGGCTCGACATCCGGACCCTGGCCCGGCCGCACCTGGAGGAACTCGCGCAGCGAACCCGCGAGACAGTGACGCTGTCGGTGCCTGGCACCCGCGAGGCCATGACGCTGGACTTCGTGCAGAGCCCGCTCTCGGTGCGCAGCGTGGCCGAGGTAGGCAGGGCAAGCGCCGCGCACGCCACGGCCGTCGGCAAGATCTTCCTCGCTCACGGCGGGAGCCTGCCGGGTGGTCAGCTGAAGCGATTCACAGAGCGGACCATCGTGGACAGGGACGCGCTGGCGGTCGAGGTCAGCCGGATCGCCGAGCGCGGCTGGGCACAAGCCGTTGGTGAGCGCGAGGACGATCTCAATGCCGTCGCCGCGCCCGTGCTCGATCCGGCGGGCAGGCTGGCCGCGATCCTGGGCGTCCAGGGCCCGGCGGTCAGGTTCAGTCCCCGGGCGATGCGCAGCGCTGCGGAGTGGCTGGCCGAACGGAGAGACGTCCAGGTTCTGACGGGCGTCCGAGATAATTAGACGGAATTGCCGTACAGGCAATGGCATTGCAGAATGAGCGCTTCCATCTGACTCGCTCAGGCCTACAATGGAGTCACTTCCAGGCAATCCTGTTGCCCTTCAGGCAATTCTGGTGGAGGCGTGATGCCAGGACCATCTCGGTTGCGCGCCGGACCACTCGACAGCTGGGACTTCAGGCGGGCGGTCGGCGCGTTTACCACCGGCGTGACGGTGGTCACGACCTGCGACGACACGGGCCAACGGCACGGTCTCACGGCGAACTCATTCGCCTCGGTCTCACTCGACCCGCCGCTGGTGCTGTTCTGCGTCGACAACCGGGCTCCCAGCCTGCAGGGTTTCGTCCGGAGCCAGCATTTCGCGATCAACGTTCTCGCGTCGGACCAGGAAGACATCGCCAAGCGGTTCGCCATGCGGTCAGAGGACAAGTTCGCGGGGCTCGCCTGGCGGGTGGGCATTTTCGGCGCGCCGTTGCTCGATCGCTGCATCGCCCACATCGAGTGCAAGTTCGAGCATTCCATCCCCAGCGGCGACCACGCGATCGTCATCGGCCGGGTGCACCGGGTCAAGGTCTACGCAGGCGAGCCGCTGGTCTTTCACCGCAGCCAGTTCGGGACCGTCGTCTCGGACATGGCGACCGGCTGACGGCGCGGGCCTAGCCGGGCAGGCCGATGATCACGCGGTTGTGGTTGCTAGAACAGCCAAGGGCGCGTGATCATCCGCAATCTCAGGAGCGCGGGCGGGTCTTGTCCGGGTCGTAGAAGGGGAACCTGACCACGACCGCCGGGATCCGCTTGCGGTGCCCGTCCAGCTTGCCGACCTCGACCTCGGTGCCGAGCTGGGAGTACTCGACAGCCATCCGGCAGAGCGCGATGTTCTTGCGCAAGATCGGCGACCTGGTGCCGCTGGTGATGACCCCGACCTGCGAGCGTCCCACATGCACGCAGTCCCCGTGCGACGCCTGCTCGTTTCCGGCCAGCTCAAGCCCGACCAGGGTCCGCTGCGGCGAAGCCTTCCGCCGCTCCAGCGCCTCCCGGCCCACGAAGTCATCTTCCTTGCTCTTCAACGGGACCGTGAAGCCGATGCCGGCCTCGAACGGGTCGGTCTGGTCGCAGAACTCATACCCGGCGAAGATCAGGCCGGCCTCGATGCGGAGGATGTCCAGCGCGTCCAGGCCCAGGGGGACCAGCCCGTGGGCCGTGCCGGCCTCCCAGACAGCGTCCCACAGGCTGGCCGCGTCCTGCGGGTGGCACCACAGCTCGTAGCCGAGCTCCCCGGTGTAACCAGTACGGGAGACGATCACCGGCAGGCCGTCGGCTGCGCCGATCCTGCCGATCGCGAACCTGAACCAACCAAGCTCGCCGAAGGCTGGCTGGGTCGGCGGCGTCCATACCAGCTCCCGCAGCAGGTCCCTGGACTTCGGACCCTGTACGGCGATGTTGTGCAACTGGTCGGTGGAGTGCTTGACCCACACCTGATCGAGGTTCATCCGCTCGGCGAGGCCCCGCAGCCAGGTCCCGTCATATTCCTCGCCGCCCACAAACCGGAACCGGTCCTGACCGAGCCGGAAGATCGTAGCGTCGTCCAGCATCCCGCCGGTCTCGTTGCAAACCGCCGTGTACACGACCTGGCCGACGGCGAGCTTCCTGACATTGCGGGTTACGGCCGCCTGGAGCAGCGCCTCAGCGTCCGGCCCTACCACCTCGAACTTGCGCAGCGGCGACAGGTCCATGACCGCCGCGGCCTCCCGGCACGCCCAGTACTCCTCGATCGCCCCGTGGCCGTCAAAGCTGGTCGGCAGCCAGTAGCCGCGGTACTCGGTGGTCTGTCTGGTCAGCTGCGACCACCGCGGCTGGAACGAGGTCTCGCGAGTGAGCTTCGGCTCGCTGTCGGGAGTGACACGGTGGGCGATCGCCATCGAGAAGCTCCGCTCGGCCGGGTAGACGCGGACGTGGATATCGGTCGGGTTCCAGGCGTTGGCCGGGTCGATATCATCCGGGCACGCCGAGGACGCGCACACCAGGTCAGTCATGGCGCGGAGCAGAACGTAATCGCCCGGCTGTGACCATGGCTCGTCGAAGAAAAGCTGATTAGCCTCGTTGAAGAATGTGTTGTAGAAGAAATTGAGGGCCGGCCAGCCGCGGCGTTCGGCAATGCTGTAGGACCTGAGCTGGGCATTGAAGTTGTCGGTGCAGTTCACATGGCCCGGGTAGCCCATATCCTCGTAGTACTTGGCATTGCAGGCCAGCGCGAAAGTGTCGTGCCGGCCGACGGTGTCACGCACCACTTCAACAAGCGGGCGCATATCCTGGTCAAAGAACTTGCCGAACAGCCCCGGCTGCGGATACGCATTACCGGTCAGGTTGCGCGTGGTAGTGGCGTCCAATCCCCTTTCCGCCCCATCGGCCAGCCGCCTCGCGTTGAATGCCAGGAAATCCGAGCATTGCCGGCCTTCCACGTCAATGACCTGGATAAACTGTCCGGCTTTGACCTCGTAGGCCATCGCGGTGGCCTTGTCGACCCGCAGATCCAGCAGCGGGTCGGCGAGCGGGGGCGGCAGCTCGGGTTCCAGCCGACCGCCGTCTGCGCTGCCCGCTGCGTTGGCGGCGCGCCTGACCTCGATCAGCAGATCAGAAGGCGGGTTATGCTCATCGACCGACATCAGCCCGCCCGGAGCCGCCACGACGCAGGTCACCGGCTGCTGCGCGACGAATGATACCCGGGTGCTGGCCGGGGACCACTCGCCGAACAGCCCCACCGCCCGCGCCTGCGCCGGATTGAGGCCCCGCGCCGCCAGGGTGCTGGCGACGGCCGCGCCGGTCCAGACGGTTCCGGGCCGGCTTGGCTGGCCGACCGGGGACGGCGCAAGCTGCCCAGCCAGTGCGCGGACGACAGTCGCCGCGGTGTCCGCTGACGCGCCGAGCGCCCGGTAGTCCTCCCCATCGCTGCCGAAGACGGTCAGCTCACCGCGCTGCCGACCCTCGACGTCGATGACGGCGAGCTCATCCCCAGTGCCGAGCTGGAGCGCGGTCACCGCCCCCGGCCGCACGCGGTAGCGTTCGAGGCCAGGATCAGCGGGGAGCAGCCCCGGCAGCAGGACACGCGGCCGCTGCGCCAGGATCGGCCCCGCGAAGGCAGTCAGTGTTGGCTGGGTCGATTGGGCGGCGACGGTCACGTGGGTTACCTCCCGATGGGCTCCTTGGCTTCGTCCTCAGCGGCCTGGGCCAGCAGCTTCTCCGCCAGCGCCCGCTTGCCCTTCGCGTCCAGCTTCTTGGTCTCGTCGAATTGCCGCAGGACCTCGTTGGTCGGGCCCATGACCCAGCCGGCCTTGCCGTCCCGCAGGTACCGCTCGAGCTCCATGTCTCGCTTGTAGCCCGAGCCACCGCACGCGTGGAGCATCTTGTCCACCACGTGCGCGACGTTCTTCGCGGCGGCGAACTTGATCTGCCAGGCCCAGTGCAGGAACTCGGCCCGCGCCGTCGTGCCGGGCTGCAGGACCCTGCGGTTGTTGTCGGTGGCCCGGTCGAACGCCTCGGCGATCGACAGCGCGAAGACGCGGCACGCGTTCGTGTCGATGATCGCCTCGCCCACGTAGTCCTGGATTGTGGGGTAGTCGGCAACCCGCAGCCCGACGTCGACATGCTTCTTGCGGGTCGTGTGCCGCTTGGCGATGTCCACCGCGCCCATCGAGATCCCGTTCCAGACTGACGAGGATCCGAGCAGGAACCACGGGTCGACCGACTCGTCGTTGGACTCCGCCCCGTCGCCGACCGGACCGACGAGCTGGTCTGCGGGAATGTGCCCGGACACGTCCAGGCCGCCGGACTGGTTGCCACGCAGGCCAAGCGCGTCCCACAGGGCCGGCTGGGCATGCGCGTCCTCAGCGTCGACGACGAACACCGACAGGTCGTCGTATCCCTTGAAGTCGGGGCTCGTGGTCTGTATCACGTAGAAGTCGGCGAACCCCGCGGACGTGGTCCAGGATGCCTTCTTGCGCACCTTGAAGCCGCCGTTGACGCGCTCCGCACCTGAGGAGATCGGATACCAGAAGTGGCTGCCGGTCTCCGGGTCCGAGTAGGAGAGGGTCCCGATCTTGCCCGAGTTCAGCGGCCGGATGTACTTATCGATCAAAGCGGGCGTGGAACGCAGCATGATCGCATTGACCGCACCCATGTGCATGACATAGCACATCGCGGTGGAGGCACAGCCATACCGCGCGATCGTCTCGCACACCATCGAATAGGCGACGTGGTTTTCGCCTAGGCCGCCGTATTCCTCGGGCACCGTCAGCGCGAGGAAACCATGCTCGCCGAGCAATTCGAGGTTCCGGCGCGGGAACTTCAGTTCGTCGTCCGACCGCTTGGCGTTCTCGCGCATTTCCCGCTGGCAGAGATCGATCAGCGTGGCGCGCAATTCCTTGTGCCGGTCGGTCAGTACCCAGTCCGGGTCCCATTCATAGCCGAGTCCCCAGAAGGGCTCAGGTCCCCACATCTTCTCCTGGCTCACAGCTGCACCCTTTGCTCTGCCTGTACCCGTGACAGTGGACGATGTTCACTTCTAGTACACAATGCCGAGAGTATCCCCTGGCCATGCGTCTGGCCAGCCTGACGCCGCCCCCGCCGCCCCCGGCATACAACAGCGATGGCCCATCACCGGTGTTCTGCGAACAGTGATGGGCCATCGCTGCTGAAAGGACGGGCCGGGCACGGCCCGCTGAGAGGACGGGCTGGGCACGGCCCGCTGAAAGGACGGGGCGCTGAAAGGACGGGGCGGGTACGCGGCGGGCGGTGCCGGTCACGACAGCCCCACGATCTCGCCCTGATCGTCCAGGTCGATCCGCGCGGCCGCCGGCAGCGCCGACAGGCCGGGCATCGTGCGGATGTCGCCGCAGATCGGGTACACGAATCCGGCCCCTGCCGAGGCCCGCACCTCGCGCACCGGCAGCGTCCACCCGGTCGGCGCTCCCTTGAGCGCGGGATCGGACGAGATGGACAGGTGCGTCTTGGCGATGCAGACAGGCAGCTTGCCGAATCCGGCCGCCTCGTAGGTGTCCAGCTGCCTGGACGCGACCGCCGTGTAGCTCACCCCGTCGGCGCCGTACACCTTCCGCGCGACAGTCTCGATCTTGTCCCGCAGGCTCGCGTCCGCGTCGTAGAGGAACCGGAACTCGCTGGGTTCGCTGGCCGCCTCGGCGACTGCCTCAGCAAGCTCGGTCGCGCCGCGGCCGCCGTCGGCGAAGTGCGTGCAGACCGCTGACCTGGCGCCCATCCGGTCCGCGACCTCGCGGATCGCGCGGTGCTCGGAGGGGTGATCGGACGGGAACGCGTTGATAGCGACCACGGGTGACACTCCGTGCAGCCGCACGTTCTCGATCTGCTTGCGGAGGTTGGCCGCGCCTGCCAGCACGTCGTCGGGATTCTCGCTGAGCAGGTCCTCGGGCAGCGGCCGTCCCGCGATGATCTTGTATTTCCCTGAGTGCGCCTTCAGCGCCCTGACCGTTGTCACCACTACAGCCGCGTCTGGCGTCAGCCCTGAGGCGCGGCACTTGATATTGAAGAACCGCTCCGCGCCCATATCCGCGCCGAACCCGGCCTCCGTGACCAGGTAGTCGCCTGCGTGAATGCCGATCAGGTCGGCGACCACGGACGAGTTGCCGGTTGCGATGTTGCCGAACGGGCCCGTGTGCACGAGCACGGGGGTGTTCTCCAGCGTCTGGAGAAGGTTCGGCTTGATGGCGTCCCGCAGGATCACCGCCATCGACCCGGCACCGCTCAGCTGCTCAGCGGTGACCGGCTCGCCGCCTGAGGTGTAGCCGACCACGATCCGGCCCAGCCGCGCCCGCAGGTCCTCCAGCGACCTGCTGAGCGCCAGCGTGGCCATGACCTCGGAGGCGGCGGTGATGTCGAATCCGGTCTGCCTGGGCACGCCGTCAAGGCGGGTGCCCAGCCCGATCACGATGCTGCGCAGTGCCCGGTCGTTGACGTCGAGCACCCGGCGCCAGGTGATGTTGTGCGGATCGAGGCCGAGCTTGTTCCCCTGGTACAGGTGGTTGTCCACCATCGCGGACAGCATGTTGTGCGCGGCCGTGACAGCGTGCATGTCACCGGTCAGGTGCAGGTTCAGCACCTCCATCGGGACCACCTGGCTATAACCGCCGCCGGCGGCGCCGCCCTTGATCCCGAAGGTGGGACCCATTGATGGCTGGCGGATCGTGACCACGGCCCGCTTGCCGATGTGCTTGAAGCCCTGGCCCAGGCCGACGGTCGTGGTGGTCTTCCCCTCCCCGAGCGGGGTGGGGGTGACCGCCGTCACGACCACGTACTTGGCCGGCGGCGCATCGGCAAGTTCCTCGATGGCCGCGAGCTTGATCTTCATAACGCTCTCGCCGTATGGCTCGAGCAGATTGGGGCCGATACCAATCTCAGCCGCGATATCGTCAAGTGGCTTGAGCATCGCCTTGCGTGCGATCTCGAGATCACTCGGGAATGGCATGTCGGACTCCTCAGATTCCCGGGGTTGTAAAGCCGTCGATCTCGATGCCCAGATCGCGGCCGGCTGACAGCAGCGCGTCGAAGAGGTACTGGCCGGATGACCGTTCGCAGTGCAGCAGATAGGAGCGCACGCCCGCGACGTCGTCCCTGATCACGTCCGTCGCCAGGGCGGCCACCGACGACCGGAACGCAGCGCCGTCCGGCGTGACCGCATCCGACAGGTCAATGCCGCAGACCGCGGCCAGGACCTGGCCAGCCTTCTGGCCGGTCAGCCGGACTAGGGCGCGGCCATGGCTGAGATCGGTGACGCTAACCGTCTCGCCGGGAATCCGGCCTGCCAGGTCATCGAGCCGGGCGACGACGTCAGCGGTCTGGCCGGGCGGGGCGATCAGCAGCCACTCCCCCGGTCCCGAGCCCACCACCAGGACACCGGCCGCGTTCCTGCGAGCGCGGCCGAGCGGCGTGCCAAGCTCGCCCGCCGCCTGGCCGCCAGCTGGTGCCCTGAGCAGGACCTTGGCAAGCGGGGTGCAGTCGGTCAGCGTCAGCGCCCCGGCCGCACGGCGCCCGCTGACCTCCCAGCCTGCCAGGACGATCAGCGGTGCAGGCGGCCGGATCGGGCTGCGCGCGAGCGGGTCAGACACGCATCCGCCCTCCGTCCGGGTCGAGGTGGGCCAGGTGCGGCATGACCCGCGCTTTGATCAAGCGGCCGGTCGGCAGCCGCACGGTTACCTCGGTTCCCGCGGCGGCGAGCCGCGCCTCGACCTGGGCGAGGCAGACCGGCCGCCCGAGGGTGGGCGACATCCTGCTCGAGGTGACCCGCCCGGCGATGTGATTGCCTTCGGTGATCAGGCTGGCCTCATCCGGCACCACGGAGTCTTCCGCCGTCTGCAGGGCGACCAGCCGCGGGCCTGATTCCTCGTCGTGCTGCCAGGCGAGCTCGGGCTTCCCGGCGAAGTCGCCTTTGTCCAGCTTGATCGCCCAGTCCAGGCCCGCGCTGTAACCCTTCGTCAGCCCGTCGGTGTCCTGGCCGACGATGAAGTGGCCCTTCTCCAGCCGCAGGATGCGCTGGGCCTCGACGCCGAACGCCGCCGCCCCGAGGTCGGCGCCCCGCTCGAGCAGCGTCTCCCACACGTGCAGGCCGTAGCTGGCCGGGACATGCAGCTCGTAGCTGAGCTCGCCGGTAAAGCCGATCCGCCAGAGCACGCAATCGTCGACCCCGGCGATCCGGCCGGTCCGCACGTGCATGTAGCCGAATGCCTCGTTGCTGAGGTCCACTCCCTGCGTGACCCGCTCGATCAGGGTGCGCGCCTGCGGCCCGGCCACGTTCATGCTGGCGTAGGCGGTCGTCACCGGGGTGACGTGCACGATCCAGTCAGGATGCTCGGTCTGCAGCCAGTTCTCCAGCCATTCCCAGACCGTCGCCGCGCCCGACGAGGTGGTGCTCATCAGGTAGTGGTCCTCGCCGAGCCTGCCAGTGACGCCGTCGTCGAGGACCACGCCGTCGTCCGCGCACATCACCCCGTACCTGACCCGGCCGATCTCCAGCTTGGACCACTTGTTGACGTAGACCAGGTTCAGCAACCTGGCGACGTCCGGGCCCCGCAGGTCGAGCTTGCCGATCGGGGTGACGTCGATGATGCCGACCCGCTCGCGGACATTCCGTGCCTCGGCCGCCGGGTCACCATAGTGGTCAGGGCGGATCCAGGCGCCGGCCAGGAGCGGAACCGCGCCGTGCGCTTCATGCCACGGCTGCATCGGCGAGTACCGGACCGGCTCGAAGGCAGGTCCGGCGAGCGCGCCGAGGCTGATCGGCACGTACGGCGGCCGCCAGGTGGTGGTGCCGGTCTCGGCCATCGAGGTGCCGATGGCGGCGGCAACGACGGCGGCCGCATTGACCGTCTCCAGCTTGCCTTGCAGCGGGCCCATGGTGGCGGTCGTGAACCGCTTAGCCAGTTCCGCAGAGTCGAATCCCTCGGCGACCGCCGCCCGCAGGTCCTTGGCCGTCACGTCCTCGCTGAAGTCCACGAAGCCGTT
>WNFN01023193.1_pt2 | contig 10407 bp, 6 predicted proteins | sample 5400161 | NCBI WGS metagenome assembly WNFN01 (sample SAMN13153353, study PRJNA577476) | soil metagenome | isolation source: 80 cm saprolite on Douglas fir-dominated hillslope | place: USA:California | collected 2013-09-17
GCAGGCGATGCCGCGAGCATCGCGCGAGGCAAGCAGCTGTACGTCTCGAAGGGCTGCGTGGAATGTCACGGCTCGAACTATCGCGGGGTGAACAAGTACCAGGACGCCAAAGGTGCCGAGGTGCCCATCCGAGATCTCACCGCGCCCTGGACCTTTCGCGGCGGCGCCGAGCCCGAGCAGCTCTGGCTTCGCCTCACCGCTGGAATGACGCCAGGACCAATGCCCTCGTACGAGGGCGCGACGACGCCGGAGGAGCGCTGGGATCTGGTCAACTTCGTGGGGTCGGTGGCGCGGATTCCGCCGTGGGAGCCTGGCGGGAAACTCGGAGGGCCGGGACAGGATCCGGATCCGGTCAAGCGAGGCGATTACCTCGCGCACATGGAGATGTGCGGCCTCTGTCACACGCAGATCAATCACACCGGGATCTATCGCGACGATGACGCGTTTCTCGCCGGCGGCATGCGCGTCGGCGCTTATCCCCACGCGACGTTCATCTCGCGCAATCTGACCTCGGATCCAGAGACGGGGATCGGCAGTTTCTCCGCCGAGCAGATCGCCAACATCATCCGCAATGGGCGCAGACCGGATCGGACGCTGAATCCGTGGGGAATGCCCTGGTTCATCCTGCACGCTTTCACCGAGCAGGATGCGATCGCGCTCGCTTCGTACCTGAAAACCACTCCACCGGTTAAGCATCGCGTCCCGCTGCCGATCACTTATGGCGTGATCGAGACGGTGATCGCCAAGCTGACCGGTCCGTTGCCCGGTGCGTTGCCGGTACTTCTGAGCTATGCGGACGGCGACTTCGCGCGGTTCGACACCAATGTGAAAGACGACCGCGACCTACCTCAACGAATCCTCTTGGACGCGCAATACATCGCGCTTCTGCTCGGCGCGATCGCCTTCTTATTCGCCGGGCGCAACGCGGTGGGGCGCCACGCGAAGAGCAGGATTAGGCGCACGCTCGAGGTCGTTGCCATCCTGGCCCTCATCCTCGCGATCTGGGTCATCGATGGGCTGCCGACAATCGTTCCCCCGGACCAACTATCGAAGGCTGTGCTTCAAGGGGTGCCGGTGCCGGATCCGAAATTCCTGGCCACTCCGGAGCAGGCCGCGCTCGTAGAGCGGGGTCGATACCTTTTCCAGGTGACCTCCTGCGTGTTTTGCCACGGCAACGATGGACGCGGAGGAAACAAGATCAGTTGGAAGCCCTTCGGGACGCTGTGGACGAAGAACATCACCTCGGATTCTGAGACAGGAATCGGCGCGTGGAGCGACAAACAGATAGCCCGTGCCATTCGCAGCGGCGTCAGCCACCGCGGAGGCCAGCTGCATTGGCAGGGAATGATCTGGGACCTGCTATCGAATATGGACGAGGAGGACGTTCGAGCCGTGATTGCGTATCTGAAAACGCTGCCGCCGGTGAAGAAGAAAATTCCCTCAGCGCGTCCACCGGCAGCGGATGACTGCGCTATCTACAGCTTCTTCGTTCGGCTCGACCAGACGCGGCCGGGTTGCCAGTGAGAGCCAGGTGAAGCTCAACAGCCGCAGACCTCAGTCTCGTTCGGATCGGGCGAATTCTCATGCGGCGGGTCCTGAGTGTCGGGGCCACCGCATCCAACGGTTGACAGCACAACCAGAAATGCGGCCGATCGTACGCACCTCAAACACCGCGAACAATACGAATCTGCCCAGCGAGCCATCAGAGTTTCCTTCTGTGAGTCAATCCGTTCACAGCTGGGTTCCTCTCGCAAAAGACGTGCCGCGGGTAACGGGCCGCAGGGCATGTGGGCCTTCTTACAATTCCAATGGGATGCGGCTTGGAATGCGGCTTGCTCTTGTCGTTGTGCACCATGAAAAACTTCCTCGCGATCGGCTTCATCTGGATCTGCTGCGCTTTGGCGTGGGTTGTTTTGGGATCGACGCTGGTTTACCGGAGTGGAGAGGCTTCAGGTGAGTTGAACACGGCGGTTCGAGAGCTTTGGGGCCCCCCTCGCAGGCAGCAGCCGCCTTCTGCGCTCTGGCACGAGAGCAAAAAAGTAAAAGAGCGGATCACCAACTACGACGCGCAAGGCAGGCCGGTGATCGGCAACGTCGAGCGCGACTACGTGGTCGAGCATCCGGTCCCACTGCGCCTTTCGGAAATCTCGGTCGGACTCCGCCTCGAACATCGTCGCAAGGGGCTGCTCTGGTTCCCTACCTACGAAGTCGACTTCAAAGGCCGCTATGCTTTTCAGAACGATACGCCGGAGACCAAGCAGATCGGATTGAGCTTCCCACTGGAGAAAGGGAACGTGGTGCACGATGGCTTCAAGGTGCTCGACGCAAACGGCAGATGGGTTGAGACGTCGCTGGAAAACAGCCAAGCGACTTGGACCGAGCCATTCGCCCCGAACCAGATCCGGGAGTACGCGATCAGCTATCGATCGCGAGGAATGTCGGTGTGGCACTACGGGCTGCCCAACCTGGGCCTGGCTGGAGGTGCAGGCCGTGCGCGCAACTTTTCGCTCGCGGTCGAAACCAACTTCGCGGATGTCAACTTTCCGCCGGGCTCGTTGTCGCCTTCAAGTCACGGCCGCATCGATGGTGGCTGGAGAGGAGTTTGGAAGTTCGACAGCATCGTCACGACGTCGAGCATCGGAATCGAGCTGCCTCAGAAGTTGAACCCCGGTCCACTCGCTTCCCGGATCACCTTCTTCGCGCCGGTCGGCCTGCTGTTCTTCTTTTTCGTGGTGGCGCTCTTCTCGCGCGTGCGCGGTCAGAGCATCCACCCAATGAACTACTTCTTCTTCGGGTGCGCGTTCTTCGCCTTCCACCTGCTGTTCGCCTATTTGCTCGACCACGTTCCGCTCTTTCCCGCGTTCGCGGTGTCCTCCGCCGTTTCACTGTTCCTGGTGATCACCTATGCCCGGCTGTTCGTTGGTTGGAGGTTTGCGCTCGTTGAGATGGCGCTCCCGCAGCTCGTTTACCTGGTGGCCTTCTCGTTCACCTTTTTCTGGCAGGGGTTCACCGGGCTGGCGATCACCGTTGGAGCGATCCTGACCTTGTTCATCATGATGCAGGTCACCGGGCGCTACGAGTGGAGCAAGGGAGCCCCACCACTCGCCGCGAGGGCGTAGCAGTCAACGTCACCCAGCCGACGTTTCGCTTGGCAGCCAAGCGACGCAGATTCTTGATCGAGTTTCGCCCTCTTGCACAGAGGGTCAGCGTGTGGGAGCCGTCTCTCGCCTTAAACGTCCCGGTAGCCGTTCGTGATGTGCTTTCCATCACGTGTCTCTCTAGTGAGGTGATCTATGGAAACCAGGAATGATTCCCTGCAGTTTGCTGAAGGCAGTTTCCCCGGGAAACGTCATATTTGCGCTTTCTTCAACACCGCTGACGAGGAGTACCGGGTGCTTCGCTCGTTCATTAAAGATGGCTTCGACCGGGGGGATAGAGCTTTCCATCTCGTTAATCCCGAGCTACGGAAAGAACATCTCAGACGGCTCGGCGAAGCAGGTATCAATGTGCAAGACGCGATGCACACCGGGCAATTGGAGGTGCGGCCGTGGCAAGACGCTCCGCTTCGCGGAGGCCGGTTTGATCAGGACGCCTGGCTGGTGTCGTTCGAACAAGTGCTCCAGTCCGGGCCGGCGGCAGGGTACGCGCAGACAAGATTCCTGGCGGACATGGAATGGGCGCTTGTCGACTTACCAGGCGTCGAAGACCTGATCGAGTTCGAGACGCGAGTCAACTACGTGGTTCCCAAGTACAACGATATAGTGATCTGCGCGTATCAGCTGTCGAAATTTGGCGCGAGCGTGGTGATGGACGCCTTGCGGACGCATCCAGTCGTGATTGTCGGTGGGTTAGTGCAGGAGAACCCGTTCTTCGTTCCACCGGACCAGTTCCTCCTCGAGATAAGGGAGCGACGGCCGGTTCGCAAGAGCGCAGCTGACAATCGACCCGGATCGGATGCGCGCCTTCGTCCAGGATCAACCAAGTGCTAAACAACAAGAAGGCCCAGCCTCTTGCGAGACTGGGCCTCGGAAAATCAACGAACGCGAGCTCTAGCCGATCGGGCGGACGTTCACGGCTTGCAGACCCTTAGGACCCTTGGTCGTTTCGAATTCCACTTTTTGGCCCTCGACCAAACTACGGAATCCGCTCCCTTGAATCGCGCTGTGATGACAGAAAACGTCTTCACTCCCGCTATCCTGAGTAATAAAGCCAAAGCCCTTCGCATCGTTAAACCACTTCACAGTACCAGTTGCCATTTGAGTTTGTTCTTCTTTCGATTTTGAACCGCAAAAGCGCGGCCCACACCTGCGCATGTCTTGCAGGGTCCTGCCCTTCTAACGGGATTGGCGCTCAATGTCGATAGGATCCGATTTCGAAGGCCTTTTCACGCAGCTTTTGGTGCCCTGGCTTGTGAAACGCGCTAGCATTGTCCGCCTCGTTCAAGCTTCGCCGTCGGAATAGGAGATGTTCTTGATGCTGCGGCACTCGGCCGACCGCCGCGCTGTTGGGTATCTCGCTTTCACGGTGTTCCTGGCGGTTCTCCAGTGGAAGGTGACCGGATTTTATCCCGCGCTCTACGCGCTGTATTTGTTCATGGGGGTGACCGTCGCGGTCATCAGCCACAACCACAACCACCTATCGATGTGGAAGTCGCGGACGCTGAACCTGCTGACCAGCTACGTAATTTCGATTCACTATGGTCACCCTGCAATTGCTTGGGTGCCCACGCACAATCAGAATCACCACAAGTACAACAACCAGCCGGGGGACAGCGGCCGCTCGCCGATTCTTTTCAGGCGCAATCATCTGCTCGCGCTCCTGGTGTACCCGACGGTCACCGGCATCAATCAGCAAGCGGACATCAAGCGGTTCTTCCGCGAGCTGTGGCAAAAAGATCGCGACGCATTCTGGCTCGGCATCAGCGAATACTTTGTATTCTTCGGCTTCATGGCAGTGGTGCTGGTCCTCGACTGGCGCAAGGCGCTGCTCTTCTACGTGCTGCCGCAGCAGGTCGCGCTTTTTGTGATTCAGGTGTTCAACTACGTGCAGCACGTCGAGGCCGACGAGAACAGCGCGTGGAACCATTCTCGGAATTTCGTTTCGCCGCTGCTCAACGCCCTGCTCTTCAACAACGGCTATCACACCGCCCATCACTACAAGCCCGGCCTGCACTGGTCGCAGGTGCCGGAGCTCCATGCCGAGCACGCAGCCAAGATTCATCCGTCGCTGCTGCAGAAGAGCTGGTGGGGCTTCATGCTGTGGACCTTCATCGTTCGGCCGTTCGTGCCCGGCGCCAAGGCTGCCGATTTGGGCCAGACGACGGTCGTCAATTCGGTCCAAAATGCTGAGGGCGTGAGCTAGCTGTCGGCACGCCTCCCTCAGTATCCCTAGTGTCCGCTCGCTGAGTCGGGTTCCTGCGACCGACATCGCGTTCAGTTGGACCGTCGAGATCCTCCAATCACCGCGGAAGAACCGAGTGGTGTCGGCATCGCCGCGAGAGTGGATCTCGACTTCCGTCCGGTTCCCGACGGTGAAACCAGGCAGGCCCTTGCTCCTCGCACGCGCAGTGCTTAACCAGTGAAATCCTAAAAATAGGGACCCTCATGAATAGTTAGCCAGCCCCGCATTTCTTGTTTCTTTTGTTACGACGCATCCTTAGCAAGCTCAATATCCCGGTGGCTCCAAACCAGACATTGCAGAGGGGGTCAATCAGATGAAATCAAGCTGTTTGTTTGTTCTCACGGCCAGCTCCTTTTTTTCTCTCGCCGGAGAAGCATTAGCGGGAGGACCGACTCACATGCCACTGGGTGTGAATCTCGACTCACTGAGCGACTGGAGTCCCCAGCAGATGTTTGTCGATCTGGTGAAAGCGGCGCGGGTCCCTTTTGGAACCGCACAAGATCCCTTCGATGATCGCGGTGTCCCATTGGGCGACGACGGCTGGCCGCTGGGAGATTTCGGCGTTGTCTTGTCGATCAATCGCATCGACGCAGACCAAACGTACAGTCTCAGTTTTGAGGGCTTTGCGACTTCGATTTCTACCTATGCCACGTCAATCATTCGCAACTTAAGCTACGATCCAATTGCCAACCTAACCACTGCGGATTTGGAAGTTTATCCCGATACCTATATCGCGCTCGGCTTCTCGGGAGTTGGCCCCAGGGTAAGAAACCTAAAAGTTCTTCGACCTGGATATGCGCCGACTCAGACGTTTACAACTCCCTTCCTCACCCGGTTGGAGCCCTTTCAAGTGATCCGCTTCATGGAATTACCTCATGACCAATGCAAATCCGGTTACGACTTGGAGTGAGCGGACCCTTCCAACTTCTCCCTCCCAGGCAAGACGTGAAGGGGGAGCCTGGGAATACGCGATCCAGCTGGCGAACGAAACCCGCAAAGACATTTGGATCAACATTCCCGCCCTGGCCGACGACGACTACGTCTTACAGCTCGCTCAACTCATGAGAGCAAATCTGGATCCAGGTCGGGCGATATACTTTGAATACAGTAATGAAGTCTGGAATATGTGGCCTGGTTTCGATCAGGGATGGCAGAATCTATGGTTGGCTCGCACGGAAGCTCTGATTTGCAGCGAAGGTGGAACCTGCCAATGTAACGTAACCAGCAACCTTTGTGCCTTTGATCTAGAGACCAGGGATTTTGTTTTAGCCTGGAGACGGATTGTGCGCAGGGACATCCAAATCGCCGATATTTTCAAATCTGTTTACGGACCCGAGGCCATGTTGACTACCATTCGACCGGTGCTAGCAACCCAAATGTACTCGATGACTCCGCGACAACAGCTCTACTTCGTTCAGAATGTGTATGGAGCGCCTTCTCGGTTTTTTGTCGGGATGGCGTTGCATCCTTTCTTTGGGCCATGGGGTAGCCTCAATGGACCTACGGACGATATCATTACGGATCCCAACGCCACCGTGGACCAGCTCCTGGAAAGTATGTCCTGGGATATCAGAGAAATGCTTTTGAACTCAGAGGAATATTCCTTGGCTGGATTCAATAGCTTGGCCAGGGCCTTCAGCCTCAGGATGTTTGCCTTTGAAGGTGGGTTGGATACAGGATATTACGATATCAACGTCGAGAGAAAGATTGCGTGTAGTTTTGACCCCAGAATGACGACCCTCCTGACCCACTATCTTGCGACTTGGTCAGCTTGTATGGGTGATGGTGACAGCGGCGGTCTCTTTAATTACTACAAGTTGGCCTCTGTTTACGGTGTATATGGGCAATGGGGACTCACCGATAACATCAATCTGCCGAGTGTAAAAACCGCGGCTATTGATGCAATGATGCAAAGAAATCCTGCGAGTTTCGAATGCTCCACGATCCCCTATGATCCCGCGGCGCCACCTCCCGGAACAGGCACGGGCTTGTCCGCTAGCTATTACCGAGATCCAAACTTTGGTCAGCTCGATCGTACGCAATTAGATTCGACGGTCGATTTCTGGTGGTGGGATATGATCTGGGCGGTGAATCCGGCCATCTTGCCCGCTCAACTTGTCGGAGCTTATTCGGTGGTTTGGACCGGGGCTGTCGAGCCCAAATACAGTCAAACCTATACCTTCTACACTCTGGCCGAGCATCCGATCAGATTAATGGTGAATGGCGTCACTTTGGTTTCGGACCAATCGGAGCACCCAACACCTGTTGAGCAGAGCGGAACGATCGATCTTCAGGCCAACCAGAGGTACCCGATCCGGATCGAATACCGCAGCCCGGTTGGGCCCGGAGGTACAGTTAGCCTTTCTTGGTCAAGCGCCAGTCAGACCCGGGCAAAAGTCTCGCGGAGCCAACTGTACCCCTTCTAAGAAGTTCACCACCGTCGAGCTCGCGCGCCGCGTCGATCGCTTGCAGCCAATCGAACGGGACGTGCGCGAAGTCCGGCAGGTGCGGGCTGAAAAAAGGACGTAGGTAGGCGAAATCCCACGCTTTTACGCGTCACCCCACGAACGTGCTTGGTCTGGGGCTGTCCCGAAGTCTCGCGGTGAGGACTGGGGACTTCTTCCCTCAGGTTGGGGTGTCCAACTCCCTAGGCTCGATAGGTTCGTGATTCAGCGCACGAGTGGATCCGGGATCTTTACGGAAAACAGGGATGGCACGCCCGTTGAACCTGCCTGGCGATATGTTCACTACTTATCATTCGTCCCCCCCACATCGGCTGCCACTGATTCTGCTCGCGACCCTCCTTGGATGCAGCGGCGGGACCGTTGACTACGGGCAGACGGGCAAGGAACTCGGCGTCAATCTCGAGGGCGTATCCGACTGGGGCCGGTCGTGGATGTTTGCGGACGCGATGAAACATGCTCGCAAGTGGGGATCTGTTTTTACCCCCTGGGACGAATTGAGTCCCGTCGATGCACAGGGCTGGCCCACCCGCGATGCTGCGATCGTGGTGATGGCAGGCGAGATTCCGGCGGACATCGCCGGCACCTACAAACTATCGTTCCTTGGAAATGCCCAAGTCGCCCCGATCGCATCGAACTTCACTGTCGTCAATCAAGTCTACGATGCTGCCACGAATACCACCACGGCGGATCTCGTGGTGGACGACACGCTCAACCAGATCATGATCTCGTTCGTCGGGCAGCCGGGGGGCGTGAAGAATGTCCGGCTGATGAGACCGGGCCACACCGACGCCGACCAGTTCACCCGCCAGTTCCTGAAGCTGCTTAAGCCCTTCACTGTGCTCCGGTTCATGGACTACTCGAACACCAACTACAATCTCGAAAGGACTTGGTCCGACCGGTTGCTTCCGACCTACGCTACCCAGCAGCGCCCGAGGCAGGGGGCCTCTTGGGAGTACGCGATCGACCTGTGTAATACGGCGGGCAAGGACGCATGGATTAACGTCCCCGATCAGGCGGACGACAACTACGTCCGCAATCTCGCCACGCTGCTGCGCGATCGGCTCAGGCCCGATCTGAAAATCTACGTGGAATGGAGCAACGAGGTCTGGAACGACATGTTTGGCCAGACGCAGCGGAATTACGCCGCGACCCGGGCAGAGCTGGCGGCCGGCGGATCAAATTTGAACGCCGACGGCGAGACCAATTTTTACTACCTCGCGTGGCGGCGCACCGCCCGGCGCGTCAAGGAATTGAGTGACATCTTCCGCGACGTCTTCGGAGATGGGGCGATGATGACTCGGGTGCGGCCAGTGCTTGCGAGCCAGCTTTACCGAATGGTGGTGTTAACACAGGGGCTAGAGTTTATCGAGAGGCAGTATGGGCCACCCTCGAGGTACTTCTACGCAGCCTCCGAGACGAACTACTTCTCCATCGCCAGCGAGAACCGGACGGATCTAACGGTCGATCAGATCTTCGCCGAGCTTCCGGCGGGCCTGCGGGCCGAGCAGGACCAAGAGATGTACTTCGGCTCTTTTTGCCGCTACTACAAGCTCAAGAACATCGCGTACGAAGCCGGCCCGGCTTTCGTCGGAGCGGAGAGCCTCGATGCAAAGATCGCAGCGAACCGCGACGACCGGATGAAGAACACCCTCATCGACAGCATCAACAACTGGTACGCGATCGGTGGCGAGCTCAGCATGCACTACAACTTGGCGAGTCCGTACAGCCTGTTTGGGTCATGGGGGCTCGTGGAGCGGCTGGGAACTGAAACCCCGAAGTTCGCCGCCATTGAAACGGTACTCGCGCAGCCGCGTCCGCCCCTCAGCGCCGGCATCAGTATCCCGGGTACGCTGAGCTATTCGCAAGCAGTGGCCAGCGGCGGCGGATTCGTCAGGGAAGCGGAGGACTACTTTGGGATGGGCGTCGGAAACTGGATCAACTTCATGCTGCGCGTACCAGCGAACGGAAATTACAGGATTCGGGCCCGGGCACGCGGAGACGCGGGAAGCACCCTCAAGGCACTGCTCAACTCGGACCAGGTGGCCACCTGGGATGTCGCCAACACGACTTTTGCGGATCTGCCGTGGGTGTCGGTCTCGCTAGAAGAGGGGTTGAACGTCATTCGGATGACGCCCGCTGCAGGAGGGGTCGACTTCAATTCGATCACCGTCGAGGCTGCTCCTCGCCAATAAGCGGCTCAGCAGCAATGATTTCTCCCTAGGCAATAAAAATTTCGTCGCTCTGCATGGCAACGTTGAGTCAACACTCCACAACGTTGACCCAACGCCACAGTGGGAGATTGGCGGCCGTCCGTGATTACACGGGTCCGGCGAGGGCTCCGAGCTTGCATTGTGCTAGGTGAGTGTCCGGCGAGGGGGTCGGACACAAATGGAGCAAGCACATGCCTACACGCCCGATCATCATCGCTCTCGCCATAGCTCTGATCTCCGGAGGCCTCGGCTGCGGCGGTGGAGAAATTAACTCAGCGCAAGTCTCGGTCGCAGTGACTCCAGAGCAGGCCTCGGTACAGTCCCAAGGCACT
>WNFN01201461.1_pt1 | contig 10404 bp, 10 predicted proteins | sample 5400161 | NCBI WGS metagenome assembly WNFN01 (sample SAMN13153353, study PRJNA577476) | soil metagenome | isolation source: 80 cm saprolite on Douglas fir-dominated hillslope | place: USA:California | collected 2013-09-17
CGGGTTGCCGTTCGGGCCCTGCGGGTTGACGTAGATGAGGCCCATCTGGACCGCGGCCAGCGGGTCCTCCAGCTCGCGGTCGCCGCTGTAGCGCTCGTCCTCGAGCCAGGTGGTCTCGGGCCCCCAGTAGACGTCGTCGTCCGGCTCCCAGACGTCCTCGCGGCCGCCGCCGAAGCCGAAGGTCTCGAAGCCCATCGTCTCCAGGGCAACGTTGCCCGTGAGGACCATCAGGTCGCCCCACGAGATCTTCTGGCCGTACTTCTTCTTGACCGGCCACAGCAGCCGGCGGGCCTTGTCGAGGCTGACGTTGTCCGGCCAGCTGTTGAGCGGCGCGAAGCGCTGCTGACCGGCGCCGGCGCCACCGCGGCCGTCGTTGATCCGGTAGGTGCCCGCGAGGTGCCACGCCATCCGGATCATGAGCGGGCCGTAATTGCCGAAGTCGGCCGGCCACCAGTCCCTGGAGTCCGTCAGCACCTCCGCGATGTCGCGCTTGACGGCCGCCAGGTCGAGGGTCCTGAACGCCTCGGCGTAGTTGAACTCCTCGCCGAGGGGGTTGGCCACCGCGGGGTTCTTGGCGAGGATCTTCAGGTTGAGCCTGTTCGGCCACCAGTCACGGTTGGCGTCACCCATGGTGGGGTGCGTCAGGCCGCCATGCGCGATCGGGCATCCCCCGCTCTCCGGGGTCGCGTCTTCGACGACTACTGGATCATGGTTCTCGGTCATGGGAATCCTTCCGGGCTGGGGGGGCGGTTCAACGGTGCTCAGGAACTGCGGGCGGTGGAACAGTCGGGGCACAGGCCCCAGTAGATGACCTCGGCCTCGCCGATTGAGAAGCCGTGGTCGTCGGACGCGGTCAGGCAGGGCGCCTCGCCGACCGCGCAGTCGGCGTCGGCGACGACACCGCACGACCGGCACACGACGTGGTGGTGGTTGTCCCCGACGCGTCCCTCGAACCGGGCCGGGCTGCCGGCCGGTTCGATGCGGCGCACGAGGCCCGCCGCGGTGAGCGCGTGGAGGGCGTCATACACGGCTTGAAGGGAGATATGGCCTACGCGATCGCGCACCCCGGAGGTGATCGCCTCGACGCCGAGGTGGTCACCGTCCCGGACGGTCTCGAGCAGAGCGACGCGGGCAGCCGTCACCCGCAGGCCGGCACCGCGCAGCTCCTCGGCGGTGGTCGGGGTCTGGGATGCGGTCATGCACCAAACCCTACTCTCATAAACACGAACGGTCCAAGAAAACGAATGACACAAGTCTAGCGCCGCGTCAGGGATGGGGAGGCGGGTGGGGCCAGCCGCATCCGGCGGCCTCCAGCGTTAGCGGCCGCCACAACAGGTCGTGTACCTGGCTCCATAGACCCGTCGGCGATGCCGCAGCAGGCTGAGTCTGTGACCAGGAAGCTGGGGCACTCGCCGCGTCCACCATGCAACACCGCCGTACCACTCGTGCAGGAGGAGACCATGGCAGCTGGAGTCACCAAGAAGTCGGGGAAGGGCCTCAGAGACGGGGTGATCTCCGAGCTGACCACGTACTGGGCCGTCCGGCCGGGCCACGAGGAGGAGCTGCGCGCGGCCGTTGGGCGGTTCGCCGAGGTGCTCCGCAACATCGGCCCGGCGCAGACCATACGGACCGGTCTGCGGGACTCGCGGCACGTGATCTTCGACGGCGGCCGGCGGCTGCTGTGGGTCACGACCTACGAGAGCGACTGGGACCCGTACGTCGACGACGCCCTCATCGTCGTCGGCCTCGAAAACTTCCTGGACTGGCTGCAGCACACCACCGAGGCCGAGAAGGTTTTCGCGTGGCTGGAGTCGGCCGGCCTGGCCGGGAAGCTCGACAAGACCGACCCCGGGTACGCGGAGACCGTGAAGAAGACCAGCGCCGGGCTCAAGGCGATCATCCAGTCGGCGCAGATCCAGGCGGCCGCGTACTTCAACCCCCTGGGTGCCCTGACGATGCCGCAGATCGCCAAGGCCAAGGCTTTGGAGCAGGCTTTCCAGGAGGTGCTCGACGACCCCGCCGCCGAGGAAGCGCTCCAGCACCCGGCCCTGAAGCCGCTGCTCGATCAGGCTGCCTCCTGATCCGGCAGGGGCGGTGGCACCGCCCCCGCCGGTAGCAAACGACGGCTTCAGGGAGGCACCGTGATCAGGCAGGACGGCAGCGCACTCGAGCTCGGCGACATCCAGGCCGGTGCCCTGCTGCCCCGGCCTACCCCCTACGCGGGCGCCTTTCTGGCCCTGCGTATCGAGGACCGGCAGGCGGGGCGAGAGCTGCTGCGGCGGCTGGTCCCGATTCTGGACTCAGTGGCCTCGTTCGACCCCGGCAGGCAGGTGTCGCTCGCGGTGGCACTCAGCTTCCAGGGCCTCCAGGCGCTAGGTGTGCCGGAGGAGTCACTGGCCACCTTCCCGCCCGAGTTCCGGCAGGGCATGGCCGCGCGGGCGGCCGAACTGGGAGATATGGGGGAAAGCGCGCCCGGGAACTGGGAGGAGCCTCTTGGTTCCGGGGACGTCCACCTCATGCTGGCGCTCCTCGCGCCGGACGCCGCGCGCCTCGAGGGCGTTGTGCTGCTGGCCCGCGACGCCCTGCGCAATCTGCCCGGCGTCGTCCTCATCTGGCAACAGGAGGTGTCGGCGGCACCGGACCAACGCGAGCCGTTCGGCTTCAAGGACAGCATCGGCCAGCCGGCGATCGAGGGCACCGGCATCCCCGGCACCAACCCGCGCGAGGCGCCGCTCAAGGCGGGCGAGTTCGTCCTGGGATACGAGGACGAGACCGGCAGCCTGCCACCCATGCCGCAGCCGGAGGTGCTGGGCCGCAACGGCTCTTACGTGGCCTTTCGCAAGTTGCACACGCGGGTGGCCGTCTTCCGCCAGTACGTGCACGATCGCGCCGCCAACCGCGCCGAGGAGCGTTGGCTGGCGGCCAAGTTCGTCGGGCGCTGGCCCAGTGGCGCCCCGCTGGCGCTGGCTCCAGACGGGGATGACCCCGAACTCGCCGCCGACCCCGAGCGCAACAACGCCTTCATGTACGGCGACGACCCGCGTGGCCTGAAGTGCCCGGTCGGCGCGCACGTCCGGCGGGTGAACGCGCGTGACTCGGTCGTCACCGGCGTAGTGCGCCTGCACCGCATGATCAGGCGCGGTACCAACTACGGCCCGCCGCTGCCTGCGGGCGTACTGGAGGACGACGGCGCCGACCGCGGCCTCATGTTCGCCTTCGTCGGGGCGCAGCTGGCCCGGCAGTTCGAGTTCGTCCAGGCGCAATGGGTGAACGACGGCAGGTTCATCGGCGCGCCCGCCGAGAAGGACCCGCTGGTCGGCGCGAACGACAACGGTCAGTTCACCGTCCCGAGGCAGCCGATACGCCGCCGCTTCCAGGGATTGCCCGCGTTCGTCGTCAACCGGGGCGGCGAGTACTGCTTCTTGCCCGGCCTGCGGGCGCTGCGCTGGCTCGCAGATCCCGGGCTCTAATAAAGTGGTTATGCGCACCGGGCGAGGAAGTCGGCTTGCAGGGCGAGGCTCAACTCGGTCACGGCCTGCGGGTCGGTGAGGGAGCGGCCGGTGTGCTCGGTGACCCGGTTCAGCCGGTAGCGCACGGTGTTGGGATGGCAGAAGGCGGCCTTGGCCGTGGCCTCGGTGGATCCGCCGCAGGCCAGCCAGGTACGCAGTGTGTCGACCAGCACCTGCCGCTCCTCGTCGGGCAGCCGGTTGAGCGAGCCCAGGACGGCCTGGGCCACCTCCGCCAGCACGTCCGGTGCGCTGGCTGCCACGACCGCGACCGGCGCTCGGTCGAACACGGTGACATCCCTGGACCCGCGCGGGGCGCCGGCCATGGCCAGTTTCGCGAACCGCAGCGCGCGCTGGGCGCTGTCCAGGGTGCCAAACTGCGGGCTGATCCCGGCCCGGTGCTCCCAGGCCGCAGACAGGACTTCCGTCAGGACTTGCAGCCCGGCGGCCCCGCCTACCGCTGCAATGCCCGCCACCACGGCGAGTCCATCAGGCCACAGCCCCCAGGCTGACGGGATACCGGCGCGGCTCAGCCGGTTTTCCACCACGCGGATCTTCTCCTGCTGGCAGGTGCCGGGGACCTCGGCGGCCACCACTACATAGCGGCTATCGCGGGGAAGCCGCAGCGCCTCAGCCACATCCCACAACTCGCCCGTGTCCTCGACATGCCCGTGCAGCACGGCGTCCACCAGGGCGGACCTCTGCCGCTCCCGGGACAGGATCGTCTCCCGCGACTCCTTGTAGTAGGCAGCGGTCATGCTCTGCACCCAGACGTCCTGCAGCCTCCACACCGCCCAGGTCGCACCGGCCAGTTCGCCGTCCGGCACGCTCTCCCCCCCGCATGCCTGCAGCACTGCCTCCCATAGCACCCGCAGCCCCACCCGGTAACACTCCACCAGCATGGCAAGCGGCACCCCCTCGGCAGCACAGGCACGGCCATAGGCAGCCGCCACGCCGCGGACAGCCCGGCCCAGCTGGCCGGCTGGCAGACCCGGCGCCTGCAACATCGCATCCAGGTGCGCGCCGCAATGCTGCAGGATCTCCTCCCGCGCCGGCAGCGTGTGATACACCCCCACCGCGGAAGTGATCCTCCGTGTCATGGCCTCAGCCAGCTCATCCCGCCTGCCGGCCAGCACCGACGCCAGCAACACCACGTCAGCCCGCAACCTGTTATCGGTGTCCGAGCCCATAATGCCCAGCTCCTCTTTATCGCCATGCGTGCGCCAAGCCTCGCGCCCGGTGGGGTGAGCCGGCGTCACATGTCCGTGTGATTTGCGCCTCGCCCTGGCCGCTGATTACATGCTCCGTCCCCGGGGCATCATCTTCACAGTCCAGAAAAGAGGAACTCTCATGAAGGCCATCTTCGACGCCCAGACCCGGCGGCTGCTGGCATTCCTCGCCGATCTGCGGTACCTCTCGCCAGCAGAGATCGACCAGGTGACGAACGCCTGGAAGCAGGTCAGCGGCCTGGACCGCGCCGAGGCCTGGGCACAGCTACATCGCGTCACGACGCAGAACGAGCGGTACCCGATCCTGGCGGCGGCATCTGCCGCCCGCCGCGCGGCCATGAACGCTGCCCACCAGCTCCGCCGGGCCGACTGGGCGTTCTGGGCCGCAGCGTGGGACGCCGCCGCGGCGATCACCGCGCAGGACCAGATCGGCGGCGACTATGACGTCCTCACGGCTCCGCTTGCGACCGTGATGCCATCCCTGACGTAAAGGCGGAGCGGCGCTCAAGGGCTTGCACGCCTGCTGGCCGGCCGGATTCCGCAGGAGTCCGTTCGCCTCAACCCCGGTGCTCCACGTTCGGGTGTCTTGATCCGGTCGCCGGGCCGCCGCGCAGGCGCCGGACCTCGAGCAGTTCTAGCCCGAGAGCCTCGATCTGGGCTAGCACGCCGTACAGCGCCGACTGGTCCGCAAGAGCACCCTGCAACAGGGTGTCCTCGTCTCGCATCTCAGCATCCAGGGCGGGAAACGCGTGCAGCATCATCACGCCCAAATGACCGCGAACACGGATCTCGTAGCACTGCGGCGGCTGCGGATCGCGGTGCGCGCCGGTCATCGGCCCAGCGGCCTTGCCCGGTGCGCCGGATGCGCCGATACCCGCCCTGTCATAGCAGCTCCCTTCGCCGTCACGTGCATGTATCCAGCCTCACGCCGGGCAGGGTGAGCCGACGTCACATGGTCGGGTGATTCGAGCCGGCCGCCCGGCTCTAGGCGCCAGCGGACACACGCCAGCAGGGCGGTTTGTCCCGCCTGAAGACCATTCCAGTGGGGCCTTTGGTGCGGCCCCTACAGTAGAAACGGGGCAGGCCTGTCCAGGGGGGGTACCGTGGAGCAAGCCGTCATGTCCGTGCCCGCAGACGTTCCGCGGGCCCCTGGCGTTCGCGAGGGCGTCACCCGCCGCGCGCTGTTCGGGCGGCTTGGGAGGGCGGGGCGGGTAACCCAGGTGTCAGCGCCGGCCGGGAGCGGGAAGACGTTCTTGCTCCGGTCATGGATCGGCGAGGCGGGCCTGGCCGATAGCGCTGCCTGGGTGTCGGTGCAGCCCGAGGAGCGCGATGCGCAGCGGTTCTGGCTGTCGGTATTGGACGCGCTGCGGGACACGGCGGCCGGGTCGGCGCTGGTGCGGGGGGTGACGGGGGCGCCCGGTCCGCGCTGCGCCTGCTCGAGGTGCTGTTGATGCGCGCGCCGGCCGGGCTTCGGTTCGTGCTCGTGACCCGGCATGATCTGCGGCTTGGGCTGCACCGGCTGCGCCTGGAGGGCGGGCTCACCGAGATCCGCGCTGGCGATCTTCGCTTCACGCTGGATGAGGCGCGGGAGCTGTTTGCAGCGGCGAGGGTCGGGGTGTCGGATTCGGCGCTCGCGCGGCTGGTTGAGCGGACCGAGGGCTGGGCGGCGGGGCTGCGGCTGGCGGCCTTGTCGCTGGCCGGGCATCCGGATCCGGCGCGGTTCACGGCCGAGTTCTCGGGCAGCGAGCGCACGGTGGCGGAGTATCTGCTGGCCGAGGTGCTGGAGCGGCAGAGCGAGGAGGTCAGGCGGCTGTTGCTGCGCACCTCGGTGCTGGAGCGGGTCAGCGGCCCGGTCGCCGACTACTTGACCGGCGGTCAGGACGGCGAGCGGATCTTGCAGGAGCTGGAGGCAGTCAACGCCTTCGTGGTGTCCCTGGATGCCCGGCGCACGTGGTTTCGCTACCACCACCTGTTCGCGGAGCTGCTGCAGCTGGAGCTGCGGCGCACCGAGCCGGGCGAGCTCCCTGCGTTGCACCTGGCCGCGGCCGGGTGGTTCGCCGACCACGGGTACCCGGCCGAGGCGGTCCGGCACGCCCAGGCGGCCGAGAACTGGAGCATCGCCGCGTGGCTGCTGTGCGACAACTGGATCTCGCTCACGCTGAACGGTCAGCAGGACACCGCGCACGAGCTCCTGACCGGATTCCCGGCCGGCGTCGCTTCGGGCGATCCAGAGCTCATCGCGCTGGCGGCGGCCGATGAGCTGAACCTTGGATCCTTCGAGAAGGCCGAGGGGCACCTGGCGCGGGCAACGAGGGAGCTGGGGTCGGTGCCCGCCGAGCGGCGAGAGCGTTTTCAGGTCGCGCTCGGCATCCTGCGGCTCTTCCTTGCCCGACAGCGTGGCGACCTCCCGACCGTGGCCGAGGAAGCGCAGCGGCTGCTCGCCCCGGTCGAGGCCGCGAACGCCGCGGATCGTGCCATGAGTGGGGAGCGGCGCGCGCTGGCCCTGATCAGCCTCGGCATCGCCGAGACCTGGTCGTCTCGCAGCGACGAGGCGGAACGGCATCTCGAGCAGGGCGTGGCCCTGGCCCGCGAGATCGGGCGGCCCTATCTCGAGCTCACTGGCCTCGCGCACGCCGCGCAGATCGCGGTTGTCCGCTCCATTGTGCTGAGAGAAGAACGGAGCTTGCAGGCGATCGAGCTGGCCGGGCGACACGGCTGGAGCGAGGAGCCGATCGCCGGCATCGCCTACGCCGAGCTCGCCAGCACGAAGCTCACCCAGGCACGACTCGATGAGGCGGAGCGGTGGCTCGAGCGCGCCGAGCGGACCCTCCGAGCAGAGCTCGAACCTGCCGCCGGGGTGACGCTCCGCCACGTCCGCGGCGGGCTCGAGCTGGCCCGCGGCCATCCCGACCGGGCGCTGGATGCGTTCGAGTCGGCCGAGCGGCTGGCTGAACGGCTCCTCACCCCGCACATGGACGCCGCGCCGATCCGGGCACAGACGCTGCAGGTGCTCGTGCGGCTGGGCCAGCCCGAACGCGCCGAAGCTGCCCTGGCCCAGATGGACGAACAGCTGCGCGATACCGCGGTCATGCGCAGCGCCATCGCGGTGCTCCGGCTCGCCGGCGACGATCCGCGGGCGGCGACGCTCGCGCTCGCACCTGTCATCGCCGGCTCTGGCCCGGCAGGCCATCCGACCTGGCTGGTGGAAGCACTCCTGCTGGAGGCGGTCGCCCGGGACGTGCTCGGCGACCAGGCCGCCGCCGGGCGCGCCCTCGAGCGCGCGCTCGATCTCGCCGAACCCGACCACTTGCTCATCCCGTTCCTAGTCCACCCCGCCCCGGCGCTGCTCGAGCGCCACGCCCGGCAGCGCACCGCGCACGCCGCCCTGATCTCCGAGATGCTGGGCCTGCTCACCGGGACGAGCTCGCCGGGGGCGGGCAGCTCTGCCGCGCCGCCAGGCGAACCGCCAAGCCTGCACGACCCGCTCAGCCAGGCCGAGACCCGCGTCCTGCGCTACCTGCCCACCAACCTCACCGTGCCCGAGATCGCCAGCCAGCTCTACCTGTCGGTGAACACCATCCAGACGCACATGCGCCACGTCTACGCCAAGCTCAGCGCGCACCGCCGCCACGAGGCCGTCGAGCGCGCCCGCGCCCTCGGCCTGCTCGCACCCGCCACGCGAAGCCACTAAGCCGGCGGCACGATCAACGAATATCGCCTGGTCGCGCCCGCGCGAGCCGGGCGGCCGGCGCAAATCACATGAACGTGTGACGACGGCTCACAGCGTCAGGCGTGAGCGTTGATGGCATCCGATGCAGACGAAGGGGAGCTGGATATAGGCGATGTGCGGTCAGATGCAGGTTCCCCCGGGGACAGTTGACGACCTTGAGGTTGCTCACCGATCGCTTCATGTGGTGGAACCGTCTTGGTCTGCGCGGGCGACGGACGGTACGGTCTCCGGTCCGGCAGGCGGTGCGATAGCAAGTGCTTCGGCTGCTTCAATCCTGCATCCGCCTGCCGTGCGGCCGGGGACCGTGGTCAGGCAGGCGCTGCTCGACCGGCTGACCGAGAGCCTGGCAGCGAAGCTGGTCCTGGTGGTTGCGCCGGCGGGCGGGGGGAAAACCTCCCTGCTGCGCGACTGGTGGTCGGCTGGCGAGGACTCCGGCATGGCATGGCTGTCGATCGAGACGGCCCATAACGACCCTGCGCGGTTCTGGTCCAGCGTCATCGCGGCGATCGGGACGGTGTCACCAGGAATAGGCGCGCCGGCCCTGGAGCAGCTCGCCCGCCCCGATGCCCAGGCGCCCGCGTGCGTGGCGCCGCTCCTGGTAAAGGATCTGGCCGCCATGCCTGGGCGGGTCACGCTGGTTCTCGACGACTTTCACCTGATCACCAGCCAGGACGTCCTGGCGTGCTTCGGGTCTTTGGTCGAGCACGCGCCACCGACGCTGGGCCTGGTCGTGGCGACCCGGTCCGAGCCGGCGCTGCCACTAGCGCGGCTGCGGGCCCGGGGGGAAATGGCCGAGATCCGGGCCGGGGAGCTTAGCCTCTCCGAGGCAGAGGCTGTGCAGCTGCTCAACGGGACACTCGGCCTGGCCCTGCCTCCTGAGGAGGTTCACGCGCTGTGGCAGCGGACCGAAGGCTGGGCTGCCGGCCTGCATCTGGCCGGGTTGTCGCTGCGCGGATGCAAGGACAACGACGCAGCCCGGTTCATCCGCGCGTTCGCCGGCGACGACCGCTACATCTTCGACTACCTCGCCGACGAGGTGCTCGGCGGGCTCCCGCCTGCGATCCGCTCATTCCTCCTGCGCACCTCCATCCTGGACCGCTGCTGCGGATCGCTGTGCGACGCGGTGACCGGCTCGAGCGGCTCGCAGAGCCTGCTTGAGGAGGTCGAGCGATCCCAGCTTGCTGCACCGGCGCGCCTCGGCGTGGTATCGCCAGCACGGGCTGATCGCCGAGGCCATCAACCATGCCATCCTGGCCGGCGACGTGACCGACGCCCGGGAGCTGATCGCCGCGCACTGGAGCGATGTCCTCGATGACGGGCTAGCCGAGACCCTGGAATCATGGCTCGACCGCCTGCCGCCCGAGATAGTCGCCGAAGACTCCCGGATGTGCCTGATCCAGGGCTTCGCAGCCCACCACGGGGGTCGCCTGGAGGACGTGGAGCCATGGCTGGCGGCGGCCGAGGCGACCGCGCCGATGGGCCCCATCCACCGTGGACCCGCCTCCGTAGAGTCGGGCATCTGCTATCTGCGGGCGACCTATCGTCACCACATCGGCGATCTCGCCGGAGCCGAGTCAGCCAGCCGCGAGGCCGCGGAGCGGGAACTGGAAACGGGGAGCGATCAGTGGCGAGCCAAGGCACTGGCCATGCTGGGTGCGACCCTGTTCTGGCGCGGCCAAGATGCCGACGCCAGTGGGCTTTTCGAGCAGCTGATCGGGCGTGCTCATTCGCCGGCTGACAAGCTGCCTGCTCTATGCGCACTGAGCTGCATGTCGGCGATCGCGGCCCGGCAGGGCGACCGCGAAACGGCCGAGCGCTACCTGCGCGAGGCGGCGGATCTTGCTGCCCGCTGCCGCCTCGCGGGCTCGTGGGCAACCGTTCCCGCCGACCTGACATCAGCCAACCTGCTCGCCGACCGCGGCGAGCTGATCAAGGCCGA
>WNFN01056811.1_pt1 | contig 10403 bp, 10 predicted proteins | sample 5400161 | NCBI WGS metagenome assembly WNFN01 (sample SAMN13153353, study PRJNA577476) | soil metagenome | isolation source: 80 cm saprolite on Douglas fir-dominated hillslope | place: USA:California | collected 2013-09-17
AGGCATCATCTGTCCGGTCTTTTGGTAAAACTCACAGCTCCAAGGCAACTGAGTCCACTGCAAAGTGAACCCATGTTTTCGACCCGCCGTTTCCAGGACGCGGATCCCTTCAGGAACAACTTCTTTCCCTATGCCGTCACCGGGAATTGTGGCGATGCGGTAGCTCTTCATATTCGTTTCTAGCACGAACGAAAGAAAAAGGAATCGCTGTGCATTTGTCGCCGAAAGGCTAAAGTCTCGCCCGAGCGACATACCCCCATGGTCTATAGCAAAGTACTTACCGATAGCAGTCACGGAATTTCGCTGAAGGAATGGCGATTTGATTCAACGCAGGCTGATGACCGCTCTGCAAAAGGCGCCTGGAGCGTCAGGAAAAGTTGTCTGGCCGGCGGGCGCCAGGAAGGGACCGAGATTGTGGAGGTCGATAACGGCCTCTTAAAGTTCGTCGTGGTGCCAACCCGAGGTATGAACCTCTGGCGAGCAGAGATTCAAGGAGTTCGCCTCGGTTGGGACTCCCCGGTAACCGAAATTGTTCATCCCCAATTCGTGGACCTGACCGAGCGAGGAGGAAAAGGCTGGTTGAACGGATTTGGAGAATGGATCTCACGCTGCGGCTTGGAATCGATGGGTCCCCCCGGTCCTGACGGACCACAAGTTCTGACGCAACACGGCCGTATCAATTACCTGCCTGCGAGTTATCTGGAGTTCCGATTCGAGCCGGAACCGAATCCGCGGCTCGTCTTGCGCGGTATCGTCGACGAATCATTCATGTTCGGGCCGCACCTGCAATTGATCACGGAGATTTCGACCGAGATCGGTAGCAGTGAGTTAGTGCTAAACGACACGGTGTTGAATCTAGCGGACATCCCTCAAGAGATGGAGAGTCTGTATCATGTTAACTTTGGTCCGCCCTTGCTTGGTGCGGGCGCTAAATTCCTGGCTCCGATCAAACGAGTCGCTCCTCGAGATGTCCGGGCCGCCGAGGTTGATATGGCAAAATGGAATCTCTACACCGGACCACAACCTGCCGGTTATACCGAACAAGTCTATTTCGCCGAGCTTTGGGCGGATCAAAAAGGGTTCACCCAAGCATTGTTACAATCTCCGGATGGAACTGAAAACCGGATACGTGACCGGTCTAGAGCCCGCCACAAGTTATCCGTTTCACCGGGCAGAAGAGCGCAAAGCCGGCCGCCTCCCAAAACTTGCTCCCGGAGAGAGTCACCGGGCCGACGTCGTCATCAAAGCACTCTTAACTCAAGCCGACGTCAGCGCAGCCGCGCGAAAGATTGCCGAGCTACAGCATAGCGAGCCGCATGTAGAGGCCACGCCGATGGCGTGAGAAAGTGAAAGGTGAAAGGTGAAAGGTGATTGGTCGCGCGGCCTCAGGCGCTTCGGTCCAATGAGTCCCATAAGTCCCATTTGTCAGCGTAGCCCCCGGTTGGTTAGTCCCTGAGCGCGTGCCACCACCACAACGGCTTCCCTCGCCGACACGACGATACGCTCTTCAGTCCGTCGGCTTGTTCTGGGAATACTTAGTCAGCCCGATCTGTTTTCGGATCGCCGAAAACAAACTTTCGACGCCCTGCCGATTAGCGAAATTGATGACGAAGGCTGGCAACCCTCCGCCTCCGTCAGTCAGAATCGTGTAAGTTGCAATCGTCTTCTTGCCGCCATCGGTTGGGTCGAGGTTCCAGGAACCTTGATCCAGATTTATTCGGATCACACCAGGAGTCGGGGTCGGTCCAAGCGAGTTCACTGGTTCCCAGTGGAATTGATAGCTGATGGTCCCATCTTCGTGTTTTTCTGCTTGGCTATACACCGACACGGTTATATCGCGTGCGCCGACGAAAGGCGGATCCAGACGAAAATAGCTAATTATTTGATGCAATTTGCGCTCGATGATTTGGGTTTTGGTCGTGTAAGGCATGAAGCTCGGGTAGTCTTCCACCCCATCGATCACATTTTTTACGACCCAATTGGGAGCGTCGATTGATCCTACTGCGCGGAGCTCCTTTATTGGGCAACCCGGATGCGACCTGGAAAAAATCGCTAAGCTGTCATTCTTGCAAAGTTGCACCCAGTCAGCGTTTTCGGGGCTAGCCAAGCCGCTGTTCATCAGGCCGGTCAACCCGCTGAAAACGCAGATGACCGAAATCGCAGTGGTCCCCTTTCTTGCCTTTGACGTGCGCGATAACATGCCGCTCATCCCTCGGTTTTAAGCCAACCCCCTTGTCCTCTATTTAGCCTATGTAAATTAATCGGATGACAGGTGTAGTGCGGTTCAATTCCAATCGCAAAAGTTTCGTGGTGCAGGCAAGTCAAAAATGCCGGTGACCCGTCCGGCGGGTGTTGTGACCGGCAGAGGCTTACTAGCCGACATGAGTGTATTCTTCGTTGATATCTTCTCGGTAGTACTCTCTCATGAACAAAGTCGAGACGAAGGCGATCACGATGCAGACTGCCATGTAGACCGCGACGGTCCATCCCGATTTAGTCCAGGCCAATAGAGCAGTCGCAATCAAAGGCGATGGTCCTCCGGCGATGATGGATGCTAATTGATAGCCGAGCGACGCCCCGCTGTAACGCATTCGGGGGGTGAACTGTTCAGCGATCAAAGCAGCTTGCGGACCGTAAACCATGGCGTGTGGTATCGATCCAAGAATGGCGCCCAAGAAGATTAACGTCGGGTTACCCGAATCTAACAAGCCGAAAAAGAGGAAGCTATAGATGAACATGGTGACAACACCAGCCAAGTACATCCTCTTACGCCCGATCCTGTCGGACAGATGTCCAAAAAACGGGATGCAGAAGAATTCAATCGCCGCAAAAACCAACATCGCATACAGAAAGAAAGTCTTCTCCATCTTCAATTGGCCGGTTCCGTAAACAAAGATAAACGCGGTGAAAATGTAGTACGGAGTTTGTTCGGCCAGGCGGATTAGCGCCGAGAGGACGATGGACATTGGCTGGCGCTGCCAGACCTTGATGGCTGGAACTTTTTCGATCTTGTTCTCCGAGACCAGCTTCGCGAACGTCGGTGTTTCTAAGATGCCCAGTCGGATCCATAGTCCGACCACGACCAAGATGGCGCTGAAGACAAAAGGCACTCGCCAGCCCCAAGTCTGAAACTGGTCTCCGGAAAGCCCAGCGGCAAACCCGAGCACTGCGAGGTTGGCCAGAAACGAACCTACCGGGACGCCGAACTGTGGCCACGCAGCAACGAACCCACGGTTTCCAAATGTCTTGGTCCATTCCATGGCCAATAAGACAGAGCCGCCCCATTCGCCGCCAACGCCCACCCCTTGAATGAATCTGAGGACGGTCAAGATAATCGCGCCCCAAATTCCGATTTGAGAGTAGGGAGGGACGAAAGCCACTAACAAGGTGGCTACCCCCATCAATAGCAAGGTTGCGATCAGCGCGCCCTTTCGACCCATCCGGTCACCGTAATGACCAAAGATCGCTGCTCCCACCGGTCGCGCTAGAAATCCTACTCCGTAGATTAGAAAACCGTTTAACGTTCCAACCACAGGATCGACCGTCGGGAAGAATTGTTTGGCAAAGACCAGTCCCGTTACGATGCTATATAAAAAGAAATCGTACCATTCGATTGAGGTACCGATTGTGCTAGCGATCACAGCTCGAACGAGCATCGAACGACGTTGGGTATCGTCGAGTTCTCCGTGGGCTATCGTACTCATCGCTTTTTCCTCGGTAGAACTGCGTTGAAGGAACAGGACACGATTTGTCCTGGATCGATTTCTGTTTGGCGCAAACAAAACGCGAGCCACAGAAGAACTGCAATAGTCGTTGCTGGGGGGTGCATGATTTATTGTGATCTGCGACCCCATTCTAGCCGGAAGAGTTGCCGAGCGTCAATGAAGCGTGTCGGGGAGTGGGCGAATGGGCGTGTCGGCGTGTCGGCGTGGATATCTCAGCTCTAATAGGCTATTCCGTGGGGATCATGCCAATGGTCAAGCATTTTCGGGATTTGGACGTTTACCAAGGAGCAATGTCCTTGGTAATGGAGGTTTTCGCCTTATCAAAGGAGTTCCCACCGGATGAGCGTTTCACCCTAACTGATCAAATCAGGCGTTCATGCCGCTCGATTTGCGCAAACCTGGCTGAAGCTTGGCGAAAGCGGCGGTACAAAGCGGCATTTATCTCTAAGCTCAATGATGCAGAGACCGAGGCGAGCGAAACGCAAGTCCATCTCGAGATCGGCTTTCATCATCAATATATCGATCGCGAAACTTTCGAAGAGCTCGACGATGCGTGCGACAAGATAATATCGCAGATCGTTAAGATGATCGATCAGGCCGATCGCTGGATAATCAAGCCTGGTCCCGCTAAGCGCCGTTCAACTCGCTAGACGCCCAACACGCCGATACGCCGACACGCCGATACGCCCATACGTCCCATTGTGCCTCACGCTCGATCCAGTATGCTCCGGCATGAAAGTCCTCCTGTTCGATACTTTTGGGACGCTTGTCGATTGGCGGACCAGTCTGATTGCGACTTTGACGGACTTCGGCCGTAAGAAAGGACGGCAGGGTACGTACCGGTAAACTTCCTTGGACCGACCTGGATACGCTGCATCGTGTGGCGTTGACCGAACTGCTCCCGGAGTTTCAGTTGTCGGATCTTACTGCACCGGAGATCGATCAACTCACGTTTGCCTGGCATCAATTGTCACCGTGCCCCGATTCAGTTGCTGGGCTCGCCCGGCTAAGACGGAAATTTATCTTGGCGCCACTTTCGAACGGCAATTTTTCGTTGTTGGTCGATCTAGCAAAATTTGCCGGTCTTCCCTGGGATGCGGTTTTGGGTGCCGATCTGTTCAAACACTATAAGCCAGACCCGGAGACCTATCTGGGCGCCTGCGAGTTGTTAAAGACCGCTCCCGCGGAGGTGATGTTAGTTGCTGCTCACAATTACGATCTGAAGGCTGCTCAAGCGGTTGGGTTAAAGACCGCCTTCGTGGCACGCCCAACCGAATATGGCCCTCACCAGACGAAAGACTTTGGGCCTGAAGGGTCGTGGGACTTCGTGGCCCATAATATGATCGAATTGGCCGGGTTGCTGGGATGCTGAGGCGTGTGGGCGTATCGGCGTATCGGCGTGGGCGCACTCCTATACGATGAGAGAGTCGTGGGAAATGCAACGGATGGGATCCGCCTTCGCCAAGCCTACGGCGCGACAGGCTCTATGCGACTCATGGGACTTATCTTCTATGCTCGGCTGTTAGCCCCGCGTTCTCATCCCATAAGTGCCATAGGTTGCATCAGTCCCATCCGTTTTTCATACCCCGCGGTCTCTATCGCCCTAACGCGTGTGCCGCCGCTACCTACGCCGAAACGCCCACACGCCGTTACTTCTTCTTAAACGGCCCGTGCACCAGGCGTCGCTCCAATAGCCAAAGCAGGATACCGGCAATCGCGTAGAGGAAGAACTGGTACAGGTAGACAAAAAGGGTAGGGGGCAGTTGCATCGAGCTGAATATTACCGCGCGATTTCCAAAGTTAAACCAACAAAAAAGGGCGCCGGGCTGGCCCGGACTAAAGTCGTCCTCGAAGACGCTTTTTCTTCTTCCTGCTCGCATTTTTTTTGCAATTTGATATCCGGTTGGCGTCTACCCAGCGTGTATATGGCGAAAATCCCTCATCCCATCAGGCTGACAGGGTTAGTCCTATCAGCGGTCATTATTAGCTTCAGTACAGCCAAAGCGCAGAAAGCACCGGCAACTCCGGCGGGGACTCCTGACGAGAAAACGATCACGAGCAGCGGAAACCTGCCGTCGCCGACTTGGCTGTTTAAGGCAATCAGCGCCGCGTTACCAGAGTTCGATTGGAAAACGAAGGTGCGCGAGTTGGTCTCCGATCCGAATTTCGAGAAATCCGATTACCCGGATGACCTTTCCAAGATCTCCAACCTGGGGGTCCGGCTGGCAGTCGCCTTTGTGGCTATCATGGCGCAGGATTATGAGGGTGTGGAGAAAGCCGCGAAGGTAGCTACAGAATTGTCTTCGGGTTTTAGCGTGGCTTCAGACATAAAGGCTAAAGCCGAAGAAGCGCAGGATGCGGCGAAAGCAGGCAAATGGGACGAAGTAAATGCCAAACTCGACCTGATTGCTCAGGATGTGGCGAAAGAACTGAAGTCCGGATCCCACAAAGAAGAGGCGACGATGTCGTTTGCTACTGGTTGGTTGACTGGGCTTAACATCATCAGCAGCGCAGTGGCGGAAAACTACAACGAACAGGCGGCGCTATTGATCCGGCAAGGTCCGTTACCCGGCTTATTGGTGACTCAGCTTAAGGCGGTAGGCCAGAATTATAAGGCCAACAACGACGGTAAGGAGCACGGGAATTACAAAACGATTACCGATGGGGCTACCGAAATAGCGGAAGTGGTAAAGAAAGACCAATCCAAGCCGCTCTCGAAAGAAGAAGTGACAGCTCTCCGGGACAAGACCGGGCAATTGATAAAGACTATCGAAACAGTAGCCTCCTGACCTGCGCGGTACCAGCCTCTCGTTTCGGGCTCTCTGGCTCCCGGACCAGCCGCAAAGTTGTTAATGGTCCGGGATGGAAGGGGCCTTTTTGTTTTGGGCCGCCTGTTGATGGCATGGGATTCGCCCACGCAGACGTGGCCAAATCGGGAGCGCAAAACGAGTAGCTTGAAGTGGATCAACGATGAGCGGGGATCTAGCAGGTACAGTTAAGGCAGCGCATGAAACTCCCTTGTTTCTTAAGAACGTTCTGCATCGGGATGAGCGAACGGCCAAAATCATCAAGGTTTTCGGAAGTTTATTCACTGCCAGCCGGGCTGCCGCTGACGACATTCAGCAGGGGATATCAGCGTACCTGCACTTCAACTATCAGGAGGAAATAGCGACCGTACTCGAGGCAGCGGTCGACCAATATCGAGATTCGCCCACGCCTTTCGAAGAAGCGATGCAAGCGCTCAGGACTTCCTGGGACGTCGCGGGGAAGGCGTTCTTTGCTATCAAGGTCTGCGAGATTCTGAAACGGGTAGATCCCGGCTGGGCCAAACGCCTGCGTTCCATAGGACAAAACCTCGGTCTATCCGATTCGGTCTTGGCCTTTGTCGGGGCAGTGGTAGATCCAAATTTTGCTGAAAGTCAGCCTCCGCCAAGGCGCCCGGTGCAATTTCGCTTGGCGCCGGCGGGTGCGGCGAACTCGTTCTGTGTCGAAGGCCTGCCCGATTCTCTCTATGTGACCTACTGGCAAAACGACTTTTACGTTTCGGCCGGGCGGAACGGAGCGTCACTGGAGGGAAAACCGGTGCCGGCCAATTTCGCTTTTCGGTTTGATTCCTTGGATGAGCTCAGGTTTGGCCGTTTCCGGCTTCTATACCGCCAGCTGCAAATGCTTCAGCGCTGGTTTCATCAAGGAACTAACGGGGTACCGAAGTTTAGTTTAAAAAAGGAAGGACGGCTCGTTCTTCGGCGGCCTTCCGAAGAACCAAACGGTCGGACGTGTACGCTAAGACCGACCTGGCTGGCAGTAACAGAAGCGGGAGTGGAAAGGCGGTTCGAATGGCAAGGTACCCTTGAATTCGATGGGGTGAAGACCCCGGTCAGCGAAATCGCCGAAGTCATCCTGGCATTATCCGGAGCGGGAGGCACCTCGGATAAGAGAACCGCGTCGTCCTGCTGGTTAGAGTTGGACAATGTGGGCTGCAATTTCGGCAAAATGCGCGGCCTCCGGGAGATTTCATGCTTAGCAGCAGGCTGCCAAATGGTAGCCGTGATGGGACCTAGCGGATGCGGAAAATCGACGTTACTCGGAACCCTGATCGGTTCCGTCCCGCTTACGGCGGGGGTGATAAAGATGAACGGAGTCGATCTGTCACGTTTGGTCAGACAGAATCCTCGCCTGCTGGGTTATGTGCCCCAGGACAATATCACTTTCGCGACTCTTACCGTAGCCGAAAACCTGCGTTACGGAGCTCGGCTCCGCCTGGCCGAACCGACTAAAAAGAAGATCGATGACTGCGTAACCAGCGTCCTTGAGGAGATCGATCTCAAGGATCGGGCCACCGTGATTGTCGGAGATGAGGACACCAAGACCTTGAGCGGCGGGCAAAGGAAGCGGGTTAGTTTGGGTCTGTGCGAATTCTTCGCGCCCGAGCTGACGCCGGAGCCCTTGTTTTCGTGGTCATTCATCAGCCCAGTGTCGCGCTTTTTAGACTTTTTGACCGGCTGCTGCTTTTAGATCGCGGAGGTTTAGCGGCTTTTTACGGGGATCCACTGAACGCCCGTTCTTACCTGGAAAAAGTGGCGCCGGTTCCGAACGCTTCAGACGCCGAGGAGTTCGATCCGGGCAGTCTATTGGCGGCGTTAGAAGCGCCGGCCAGGCAAGTGGATGGTCGCACGGAGGAACACCGGATGTTTGATCCGGAATACTGGAAGGCGCGCTTCGATGCATTTCGCCGAAAACATTTTTCTCCTATACCTGGGCCTGAGCTGACGCGATCTCCGGAAGACGAACCTTTGCGTGGCTGGCTCGCGCGCCAGATGCAGATCCTGTTTGAGCGGTCGCTCAAATGCAAGCTGCGCGACCATCTCGGCCTGGGCATCTCGTTAATAACCGCGATTTTTCTGGGGCTGGTGGTTGGGAAAATCCTAAGCTCAAATCCCGTCCTTAAGAGCAATAATTTGTTCGTCTCGTTTCCTTTTCTTTCCTCGATCGTTGCCCTTTTCATCGGAATGTCATCGAGCATCACGGAAGTGCTGCGGGAACGCCCGATCCTGCGCCGCGAAAGGCTTCTCAAGGTAAATTTGACCCTCTGGCTGGCGTCAAAGTTTGCCACTCTGGTACTGACCGACTTTGTGCCGATTTTTTTGTATACGGTGATTAGCATGTATTTGCTGCAAGTACCCGAGTCGCTCTGGAGCTACTTGTTCTATCTTTGGCTCGTCTCAGCCGTCGGAGTCGGTTTAGGTTTGGCTGTTTCCAGCGTTCCTAATATCAAAGAAGCGGCTGCGACGAATGCGCTGCCGCTCGTACTGGTTCCGCAATTGATCCTGGCGGGGGCCGATCCGTTTAAGTTCGGTGACTTGCAGCCCTTAGTGATGTTTCCGACCGAGGTAGCCCAGGCGAAGGTCGATGACGCCAAGGCCACCGGAATGCTCTATCAGAAAACTGCTACCGTCGATGGCAAGACCAAAGAACAGCACTTTCTGAAGACCGTTCCGGAAGTAGCCGCTTTGATGCCCTCTCGCTGGGCCTATGAAGGATTGATCGCGTTATATACTAATCATTCTCGGTGGATCGCTGCCGAGCAGGTAGAATTTGTTTACCGAGCCTGGAAGAACGCGGCCACCGTCGCCGAAAACACTGTGGCCACAACCGATGATGCGAAAGAGCTCATCCACTCAATCACTGGTCTAGTGGGTGATCTTAGCCGGCGGAGCAATGATTTGTCGGCGAGATATCAGACCCAGTTTACCGATCAAATCTTTGGCAATGACAAGGCAGCGAAGATTTGGGATCGGCCGCATGAAACCTTGCTGGCAAGATTCAAGACCATCCCGTTTATTAACGTGGTCATCGCAACCGAATGGTACAACGCCGCGGTTTTGGCCTTGATGACTCTTTTAACTCTGGTGGTTTCCAGACTCTTGCTGAGCAGTTGGGCGCAGGCGGTTGTGCCTGCGGTATTTGGGTTAGTGGCGGGTTGGATTTCGCAAATTCGAGCAAAGCTATGGAGTCGCGCGAGGTGAGATGATGCCGGCTGCAAATACTCCATCACAGAATTTATTGTTTCTGGTTGCCGGCGATTCAACCGCCGCGGCCCTGACCGCCCTGGAGCTCGCTCGCCAAGGCATCCCGGCCAAATTAGTCGCTGCACCGGGATCAACAGCTGCTTCGATTGCGATCTCTTTTGGCATTGCTCTCGAGCCGGCCTCGTTTTCTTTGTTTCTCGGGCGGGTTGGTCTAGCGGAGGTAACGCATCTCGTTCTTTTCGCGTCCGATCTCGGCGAACTCGTGTTGTGGCTAGCTGCGGCTGAGGATGCGGTGGACCAGAAACCTCGGAGAACTCCGATCAGCGTGTTTGCGGCCGCGCCCAATGCCGAAAGTCTAGCCGCGGTTCGCCGAGGCGTGGTGGTGCTCGAGCCTCACCCTTATTTCTTCGTTCAATTCTTTTCTACCGACGAGGACATCGCTCGTGATTTCGTGTTCCAATTTTTTGGAAGCAAAGGGTTAGGGGATGGAGCCAATGGGTTCTTGATCGTTGGCTCCAATCCGTTAGCAGAAGCCATTGCTCTCAAGATCGCGAAGCTAGGCGGTTTGCTCGACGGCTCTAAGCCCAAACTCGATTGGATCGTTACGCGGGAAATGGCTCAGAGAGTCGATCTTCGCTATCCGGCTCTA
>WNFN01192236.1_pt1 | contig 10402 bp, 10 predicted proteins | sample 5400161 | NCBI WGS metagenome assembly WNFN01 (sample SAMN13153353, study PRJNA577476) | soil metagenome | isolation source: 80 cm saprolite on Douglas fir-dominated hillslope | place: USA:California | collected 2013-09-17
ATCGTCGCGCGCCAGGCCAAGCCGGTGCTGTTCTACAGCTACACGCTGCCCTCGAGCCTCGCGCGCCAGGCGCTGGCGGCGGCCGGGCTCACCATCCACACCGATCTCGGCGCGCTCGCCGCGGCGCTGGCCGCGCTGGTCCGCCGCGGCGGCTATGTGGCGCCGCGCGCGGCAACACACCCGCGCGGCGCGGCGCCGATCCGCGCCGCGCTCGAGCGCAGCCGCGGCGGCCTGTCCGAATACGACGCCAAGGAGCTGCTGGCGCGCGCCGGCATCGCCGTGCCGCCGCACCGGCTGGTGACGGGTCCGGGCGAGCTCGACGCCGCCGCGGCGGCTTTGGGCTTCCCGCTCGCCCTCAAGATCCAGTCGCCCGACCTCCCGCACAAGACGGAGGTCGGCGGCGTGCGGCTCGGCATCCGCGACGCGGCATCGCTGCGCCAGAGCTACGACGCGATGCTCGCCGAGCTGCGCCGCCGCCGCCCCGACGCGCGCCTCCAGGGCGTATTGTTGCAGCCCATGGCGCGGCCGGGCGTCGAGGTGATCCTCGGCACGATCCGCGACAAGGGCTTCGGCCCGTTGGTGATGATCGGCGCCGGCGGCGTGATGACCGAGCTGTTCAAGGACGTGGCCTATCGCCTGGCGCCGATCGATGCCGACGGCGCGCGCGGCATGCTGGGCGAGCTGCGCGTCGCCCGGCTGCTCGAAGGCTTCCGCGGCGCGCCGGCGGCCGATATCGCCGCGCTCGCCGCGCTGGTGGCGCAGCTCTCGGGCTTCGCCGCGGCGCATCGCGACCTGGTCCAGGAGGTGGAGCTCAACCCGGTGATCGTCCATCGCGCCGGCGAGGGCTGCACCATCGTCGACGCGCTGCTGATTGCGGCGCCGGCGGAGGCGTCCGGCACATGAGCAGGGGGAGGCGGCGATGACGGCAGCAGAGGGCAAGCGCCTCGACGGCAAGGTGGCGATCGTCACCGGCGCCGGCTCGCGCGCCGATGGTATCGGCAACGGCCGCGCCGCGGCGGTCCTGCTGGCGCGGCACGGCGCGCGGGTGGCGCTGGTCGACGCGATCAGGGGCTGGGCCGAGGATACCGCGCGCATGATCGCGGCCGAGCGGGGCGAGGCCGAGGTGCTGGAAGCGGATGTCACCGACCCCGCCGCCTGCGCTGCAGCCGTGCGCGCGGCCGCGTCGCGCTGGGGCCGGCTCGACATCCTCGTCAACAATGTCGGGATCGGCGGGCCGCCGGGCAGCGCGGTCGAGGTCGATCCCGAGGCCTGGGACGAGGCGCTGCGGGTCAACGTCACCTCGATGATGCTGATGGCGAAATACGCCATCCCCGAGATGCGCAAGGCGGGCGGCGGCTCGATCATCAACATCGCCTCGGTCGCCGGCCTTGCTGGCGGCCATCCGAGCCTGCTTTACCCGACCTCCAAGGGGGCCGTGGTCAACATGACGCGGGCCATGGCGGCGCATCACGGCAGCGAGGGCATCCGTGTCAACTGTGTGGCGCCGGGCATGGTCTATACCCCCATGGTCTACAGCCGCGGCATGTCGCCGGAAATGCGCGAGGCGCGGCGCGAACGCTCGCTGCTCAAGACGGAAGGCACCGGCTGGGACGTCGGCAACGCCGTGCTGTTCCTCGCCAGCGACGAGGCGCGGTGGATCACCGGCGTGATCCTGCCGGTCGATGCCGGCGCCACTGCCGGCTGGGGCCGACTGCCGGTACCGCCCAGCGCCGGAGGCCCAACCTGAAGGCGAAGATCGAGGCGGCGCTGCTCCCGGCGCCGTTGCGATCCCGCTTCCTCCGAAGGTGCGGGAGCCGGAACTTACGATAGAGGGGGGCTGTTAATAGGCGCGCGTCAGACAAACCTCGTCGCAGCCCTTGAGAAACGATACGCAGCCTTACCAGCAAGCCCCGTCCGTGCCGTATCGCGAGGAGCGACACCGCTGGGAATCGCCCGCATCATGTCGATCGCTGCGAGGCCTGCGCCGCGCATTTCGCCGGCCGCTATCAAGTGTTCGGCGTCGAGATCGCCACCTTCGATGCCAATTACCAGTGGCGCGGCAGCATCGGCAGCGAAGGCTTCAGCAAGGTCACGCTGTTTCCCGGCGTGGTCAGCCAGAAGATCGGCGCCGTACGCTGCTTCTTCCGCATCGTCGGCACCTGCCTGCGGCTGCGGGCGAAATACCTGTTCTTCTGCAATTACAACTTGCCGGCGGTGTTCTTCTCGGCGCTGCTGCTGCGCCTGCTGGGCCGCCGCCTGGTCACCATGCAGGACTCGAAGTTCGACGACAAGCCGCGCTACCTGTTCAAGGAAATCGTCAAGAGCATGCTCTACGCGCCGTACCAGGCCGCGCTCGCGGCCGGGGCGCGAAGCAAGGCCTATCTGACGTTCCTCGGCTTGCCGGAAGACCGCGTCATCGTCGGCTACGACACCGTGTCGCTGGAACGGGTGCGGGCGCTGGCCGGCACGCTGCCGGCTCCCCATGGCGTGCCGCACGCCGACCGCCATTTCACGATCGTTGCACGCTTCGTGCCGAAAAAGAACCTGAGACTCGCGCTCGACGCTTACGCCGCCTATGCCGCACGCAATCCCGACGCGCCACGCGACCTCCATCTCTGCGGCTCCGGCGAGCTCGAGGCCGAGCTGCGGCAGCAGGCGGAGCGGCTCAACCTCAAGGGCGTGCATTTCCGCGGTTACCTGCAGGAGCATGAGATCGCCCGCGTGCTGGGTTCGACCCTGGCGCTGATTCTGCCGAGCGTCGAGGAGCAGCACGGCCTCGTCATCAATGAAGCCTTGGCGATGGGCGTGCCGGTGCTGGTCTCCGACAATTGCGGCGCCCGCGACCTGCTCGTCCGGTCCGGGGTCAACGGCTTCGTGTTCGAGCCGGACAATGCCGCCGGGCTCGCGCATTTCATGGCCATCGTCGACGAGGATATCGACGAATGGACGCGGCTTGCCTCCGGGGCGCGCCAATTCCAGCACGCCGCCGACACGACGCTGTTCGTCGATGCGGTGGAGCAGGTGCTGGCGCGCTTCGCGCCGAGCGCCCGGCGCATCCGTTAGCGCTGCGCGAGAGCGACGGCGGATCAAGGAACCTACCCGGCAACTTTTCTCGCGGCCCCTCGTTTACGCAGGTGCATAATACAAGTGCAGGGGATATACCCTTGAGCCAGCGTGGGATTCTGGCGGAAGGCACCGCTCAGAGCATCATCGAGGAGGTGGATGGCCTGGTTCGGCCAGGCCTCGCGGCAGCCGGCATTGCCGTCGCTCCCGCCGCTCGACCGGCATCGATCGCCTATTTCGGACCCGATCTGGGTGACCCGGTGGTGCGCCGGCGAGTCGCGCAGTGGCGCTACGCCGGTTTCCGCGTGCTGCCCTTCGCCTTCTCGCGCAACAGCGATGCCCGGATCGAGCGCGGAGAGTTCGTCGATCTCGGGCATGTGATGCCGCTCTCGCGGGCGCGCCGCGCGATACCGCTGGCCCTCGCCGCGCTGCGGCTCGTTGCCGAGCGCCGGGTGCTGGCGGGCATCGACCTGTTCGTCGCCCGCAACCTCGACATCGCCTTGCTCGCGCTCTTCGCGCGCTGGGCGGTGGGCTCGTCGGCGCCGGTCGTGTACGAGGTACTCGACATCAACTCCTCCTGCACCGAGATCGGGTGGCGCGGCGCGATGCTGCGGCGGATCGAGAAATGGGTGTTGGCACGCGCCAATCTGCTGGTGTTGAGCTCGCCCTATTTCGGTACGGACTATTACCAGAAGGTGCTGGAGTACCGCCGGCCGTGGTTCCTGCTCGAGAACAAGATCCCGCGATGGGTGCGGCTCGAGCGCCTGGAGCGGACGGCTGCCAAGAAGGCGATGGCGGCGAAAGCGGCGAGCGCATCGGCTGGTTCGGCTACCTCGACGACCAGAAGAGCTGGGACATCCTGCGGCTCCTGGCGCAGCGGCTCCCCGAGGACGTCGCCGTGCATGTGCGGGGCCGGCCCTACACGAATTTCAACATGGCGCGCTTCCTCGCCGATGTGGAGCAGCTCGACAACGTCACCTATGGCGGCCCCTTCCGCAACCCGGAGGATCTCGCCGAGGTTTACGACGCGGTCGACATCGTCTGGTCGATCGACTGCAACTTCCCGACGGGAAACTCCAAATGGCTGCTCACCAACGGGCTTTATGAGGCCGGCTATTTCGCCAAGCCGGCGCTGGGCCTCGGCGGCACCGCGGTGGGCGAGTTTCTCGCGACCTATGGGTCGGGTTGGTGCCTGAGCGAGCCGCTCGCCGAGAACCTGCTCGATTTTGTCGCCAAGCTCACCCGCGAGGAATATGACGTCAAGCGCGAGACGATCGCCGGCCTGAGCCCGGACATCTTCGTCGAGACCGACGAGATCGAGCGGCTGTGGACGCTGCTCCAGGGCGGGGAAGGCCGGCGCGCGCTGCCGGCCCGGGAATCGCCGGCGCCGCTCTGAGGGAAAACGCAAGCAGCGCCTCGGCGCGCCGGGTGACATCCGACCCGCTTCGCGCCCGTCAAGTGAAGCTGCCGTTTGAACATTCCGCCCACCGGTCGAACGCCGACGCGATTCTCCCGCGCGTCGACGCGTTGTGATTCTCCAACCAACCAGGAGCGATATCCGTCGAGCGCACCAGCTTCATGACGCGTTCCGGGTGAATGCCCAGGCCCATTGCTGAAATCGGGCGCAGCGCCTGGGCCCCTGCCATGACCAAGCCGAGCGGTATTTCGAATGTCTTGGCTTTCGGAAAATGCTCTGCGCGAAAAGTCTCGACGATCTCCTCGAGCGTATAGCGGTCGGGATAGCAGGCGTTGAAAAGCACGAAGCGATCCGGCGCATTTCTGGCGAACATGACGGCTTCCAGCAGGTCGTCGACATAGAAGCACGCCTTGATGGTGTTGCGGCGTCCCGGATAAATGAACATGCCCGTTTTCAGCAACTTCGCCATGCGCGTGAAGTTGCCGCCTTCGCCCGGGCCGAATATGACCGCCGGCCTGGCGATGACCAGGCGACGGTCGGGGGCTTCGTCGAACCAGGCTCGGTGTATTCGTTCCGCGAACATCTTGGACCGGCCATAGGGCGATATCGGCGCAAGGGGCGAGGTCTCCGATTTCGTCTCCTCGCCGGGCCCATAGACGGAAATGGAGCTGGTGAACACGATCTCCTTCACCGCCATGCGCCGGGCAAACGCCGTGACTTCCACCGCGCCCAGCACGTTGGTCTCATAATACGCCAGGTTATAAAGGGTCGAAATCGCAGCCGGGGCCGTGAAATCGCGGAGGTCGCGCACATCGGCGCGCCGATAGTCGACACCGGGAACGACGTTCTTCGCATCGCGGATATCAAGCGAGATCACATGATCCGCGCCTGACGCGACCAGCTTGCGGAGCAAATGCGTTCCGATAAAGCCGCTTCCGCCGAATACGATTGACGCGCCCATGAATTGACCGGCTCCGGTGCAGCTGGTGGCGGTTCTGGCGGGGCAGCAGCGATCCCTCGCGAGGCTGCTCAGCCCTGCGAGGCGGGCTCCAGCGCGCCGATTCGCGCGCGCGGCGCCGCCGGCCGCAGAATCGCCGCGAATGTCTCCTCGAACTGGGCGGCCTTGGCTTCGACGTCGAAATGGCTCTCCGCAAACACAACGGCATTGCGGCCGAGGCGGCGACGCTGCTCGGGGTCGGCGGCCAAGCGAAGAACGCCATCGTGGAATGCCGCCTCGGCGCCGGGCTCGACGACGATTCCCGCCTGCGCCGCCCTGATCGTGGCCGCGGCATCGTTGTCGGCCGCGATCGACGCGACGATCGGCCGGCCCGCCGCCAGATAGCTCAGGATCTTGGACGGCACGCTGAAGCCGGCGGCTTCGCGGCCGATCATGGCCAGCAAGATGTCGCCCGCGCCGAGCACCTCGGGATATCGCTCCATCGGCTGGAACGGCAGGATGGTCAGGTTGGCGACGCCGAGCTCGGCCTTGCGCTCCGCCAGCCAGTTGGGACCGGCGCCCTCGGATACGACCACGACCTGAAGGCCGGATCTGGCGCTCGCCTGCGCGAGCTGCAGCAGCAGCGCCGGATCGTGCTTGAGGCCCAAGGTCCCCGTGTACAGCGCTACCGGCTTGTCGTGAAGCCCGTGATGGCGGGCCCAGTCATTGTCCTTGGCGACCGGAGATATCTCCGAGAGCGTCGCCCAGTTCGGCACGACGCGAACCTTGTGAGCGTCGACGCCCCACTCCTCGAGCGGTCGACGAAACTTGTCGGAGATCGCGACGATCGCATCGCTCGAACGCAGCAGCGTTGCCTCGAGCCTCAGATAGTGTTGCCCGATGATTCGGCCGAGCAGACCGAGTTTTTCGCTCAGGAAATGGTGCGTGGCCTTGGAGACGATGTCCTGGAGCCAGACCACGAACGCCACGCCGCGCGCCGCGCACGCCTTCCGCAGCCGCTTCTGCGCGTCGAGCGGCATGTTGCAGCCGACGACGACGTCGGGCGCAAATTCGCCGGCGCGCGCGGCCATGAGCCGGCCGACCTTGGCCTCCAGGAAACGCCGCTTCAGGAATTGCCCTTTGTCGAAGACATGGCCGGTGCTGATGCCCGCGACGTGAAAATTCGGCGAGTCGCCCGGCTGCACGGTGAGTTGGCCTTTGGGCGCCTGGAGGTCGGCGAAGTGCAGGTGCAGCACGGGATGGCCGCGCCGCGCCAAGCAGCGGCTGAGCTCCACCTGGAAGGGATGACCGGCGTAGTCGCAGATGACGATGCGCATGGCTGGGGCCGCCGCTAGCGTGATCCGCCGGCGCGGCGCTTCGCCTGGTTGGCGATCCAGGGATAGGTCTTGGCCAGCCCGTTCTTCAGCGGCTGCGCCGGCGCCCAGCCCAGCTGCTCCTTGATCAGCACGTTGTCGGAGTTGCGGCCGGGCACGCCGAGCGGGCGGGGGATGTGCTCGACCGAGATGCGCTTGCCGGAGATCTCGATGATCAGGCGCGCCAGGTCGTTCAGGGTGACCATCTCGTCCGAGCCGATATTGACCGGGCCGGAGAAATCCGAGCGCATCAGTCGCAGCGTGCCTTCGACGCACTCGTCGATGTAGAGGAACGAGCGCGTCTGCTTGCCGTCGCCCCAGATATCGATCGAACCGCCGTCGCGCGCCTCGGCGACCTTGCGGCACAGCGCTGCCGGCGCCTTTTCCTTTCCGCCTGCCCAGGTGCCCTCGGGGCCGAAGATGTTGTGATAGCGCGCGACACGCACGGACATGCCGTAATTGCGGCTGTAGGCGAGATAGAGCCGCTCGCTGAACAGCTTCTCCCAGCCGTACTCGCTGTCCGGGTTCGCCGGATAGGCGCTGCTTTCGCGTGTCACCGGCGCGGTCGGGTCGACCTGGTTGTGCTCGGGATAGATGCAGGCCGAGGAGGAATAGAAGATGCGCTTGCTGTTGCGCCGCCGGCACGCCTCGAGGATGTTGAGGTTGATCGAGGCGGAATTGTGCATGACGTCGGCGTCGTGCTCGCCGGTGAAGATGTAGCCGGCACCGCCCATGTCGGCCGCGAGCTGGTAGATCTCCGTGAAGGAGCGGTCGATGACCTGGCGGCACTCGCTGAAGTCGCGGAGGTCGGCGACGACGAAATCGTCGGCCTGCGTCTCGGAGAATTCCGGGTATTTCAGATCGACGGCCCGGACCCAGAACCCCTCGGATTTGAGGCGCTTGACGAGGTGAGCGCCGATGAAACCACCCCCGCCGCAAACCAGTGCCGACTTCATTGCGAACTCCTTAGCAGTTGCGTGGAGATGTCGAAGCGCATTCGTGCGATGGACGAGCGCCGATGAAGGATCCCCGCGCGCCCCGTAAGCCCATTCTCCAGTTTGCACCGTCGTATCAACGGTCGAATGGGCGCAAAGTTCCCCGCGCGCAGGGTGAATCGCGTGGCCCAACCAGCAACTGTGCCTCGGCTCAGGCGTCGCTCAGCCGCTCGATCCGCGCGGCGACATCGGGCGGCAATGTGAGGGCCGCGGCGGCCACGTTCTGTTCGAGATGCGCAAGCTGCGTCGTGCCGAAGATCGCGGTGGAGATCTGGGGGTGGCGCAGCACATAGGCGAGCGCCGCTTGCGGACCGCTCATCCCGGGCACGCGATTGAGGAAGCGATAGCGGAAGGCCGCGGCCAGCTCGCGGCGATGATGCCGCAGCGCCCGCAGCAGGCCCCAGACGTTGCGCAAATGGTTGAGCGCGAAGACGTTGTTGGTGAAGAGCGCCTGCGCGACCGGCGTGCCGATGAGCACGGCGCGGCCCGCGGCGGCGATGTCGTCGATCAGCGCCCGGTTCTTCTTCTTGAGCACGTTGTACTCGATCAGGAAGCTGTCGAAATTCGGCAGGCGCAGCCCGGCGCGCACCACCTCGTCGTCGAAGGAGTTGATGCCGATGAAACGCACCAAGCCGGCGCGGCGCAGCTCCTCCAGCGTCCCGATGAGTTCGGGCGTGAGATCGGCGCGCGACGGCCCGTGCAGGTGCAGGATGTCGATGCGCGGCAACCCCAGGCGATCGAGGCTGCGCTCCACGCTCGCGCGCACCGCCGCCCGCGACCAGTCCTTGTAAGCGCTGCCGTCCGCGGCGACCTGGGTTCCGACCTTGGTGGCGACGACGATGTCGCGGTTCGCGCGGTGGTTTTTCAGCACCAGGCCAAGGCGGCGTTCGGCGTTGCCGGCGGCGTAGCTCGCGCCGGTGTCGAAGAAGGTGATGCCGCGGGCGATGGCGGCCTCGACGAGCGCGAGCGCCTGCGCTTCCGGGAAGACCGGTTTCGCCCAGAACGACGAGCAGCCGAGGCCGAGCTCCGACAGGGGGAGCCCTGTGCGCCCGGCCACGCGCCGCTTCATGACGTGAGGTGTGCCGAGCGCGCCATCGCGCGTTCGCGGATTCTCCTCTCATGGCGGCGGCGCAGCCCCTGGATCGCCGTCACCAGGAAGCTGTTCTCGTGCGGGTCGGCGAAATGAAAGAGGCCGGTGGCGCGCACGCTCGAGGCATCGCAGGGCTCGTTGCCGTGCAGCGACTGGTAGCCCCAGAAGAAGTAGATGTCGCCGGGCGACATGCGCAGCACCTTGGCCTTCAGCAGGCGCCGCATGAAATCCGAACGCGCGATGCGCCGCGCCACCGGGTTCTGCAGCAGGATCTTCTCCAGCACGTTGAAGACGACGTTGGAGCGGATGCCGCGCAGCTTCGGATAGATGATCAGGTCGCCGCGCTTCTCGCCGGCATCGCTGGGGATGGCGATCGGCACCAGCGCGGTCACGACATAGGCGTCGTAGTGGAACCGATAGGACTGCTCGAGCCCGGTCCGGCCGGAAAGGACGCGCAGCACCTGGAAGGTGCCGCTGTCGGGCGGCGCCTTGCCGGTGCCGCGTTGGTAAATCCGCGAGAAGATGTTGCAGAGCCGGGCGGAGCCGCCGAGGTCGGCCAGCAGCGAGCCGCGCACGGCATCCCGCCCGATATAGGAGAAATACTCGCCCGAATGCTTGTCGAGCTCTTCGACGACGTACCGCCGCGCTGCGGCGATGGTGTCTTCATCGAAGAAATTGGCGACGCGGGCATAGCCTTGCTCGTCCATGTCGCGGACGACCTGGTCGATCTGCTCGGGCGTCAGATCGGGGATGCGGAAACTGGTCATTTCCCTCTCGAGAGGAGACGGCGCCAGGCTGTCGGACAGGGAGCGGCCTCGCCGTGGTTGCTGCGCCTGCGGCACGCGCTGATCGTCGATCGCATGTTCGCGGGCGAGCGAATAAACGGCGCAAAACACGGCCGAGTTCCCGGCGGTCAGGATCCGGTGGGCCCGTTCGACACGCCCGAAGCGCCGACCCCGTGCCGCGTCGACAGCCCCAGCTGCATGAGCGCCGCGGCGCCGAAGATGACAAGGGCGATGATCACCCAGCGCACGCGATGCGGCCGGAAGGAGATCGGGTTGATGCGCGTCACCGCGAGCGCCATCGCGACGACGACGACCAGGACGATCCAGATGGTGACCTCGCTCATGCCGCCCGCGCCGGCCAGACCGGGCCGGCGCCACAACTCGGGCGCTGGTCCAATCCCGGTCCCGCGGTCATTTCCCGCTCAAGCATGCCGGGTCAACAGGCTGCTCCGGCGATAATTCCGTCTGCCCCAAATCGGTCACCGCCACCCTAGAAGGCGGGGATTTCCTGCCTCTTTTGGGGTGGGCCGTCCCCGGAACCAAGCACCGGCGGTTCCGTTCACCGGGTCAGAAAATGCCGTCCCGGCAGTTGCGCGCTGCGCCTGCCATCGACGGCCGCGCGCCAGTCTTCCCGAGCTCGGGACCGGGCCGCGCCGGACGGTCGCATTCCAGGGTCGAGCGAGCCATGCGCAGCATGAAATTTTGGATTGTCGCGTCGGCCTACGGGCTGTGGCTGTTAGGT
>WNFN01018978.1_pt1 | contig 10400 bp, 7 predicted proteins | sample 5400161 | NCBI WGS metagenome assembly WNFN01 (sample SAMN13153353, study PRJNA577476) | soil metagenome | isolation source: 80 cm saprolite on Douglas fir-dominated hillslope | place: USA:California | collected 2013-09-17
AAAGCAGGCAAGCACGCTTTTGGCCTGGATGAGGCCAGTACCGCAAATGCGTTGCGTAAATTGGCCGACGACATTGACGCCGGCAAGGTTGCGTTGTACAGCGTGACCACTTCCTGCCACGCCGCACATGAGGAGTTCACCGTCCGCGAACTGGTGATTGAAGTTCTGGAAGAAAGCCCTGCCCTTGGGCCGCGCGTAGTAAAAGGCTGAGGCGTTTCTTGAGTGCTGCCGCTGTTTCATGACCGGACGCCAAAGAACTGCTCCACGTCCGCCAGGTCCTTGGTCGTTCTGTAAGCCGGCAAGCTCTCGATAAAAACTCTGCCATAGCGTTGCTTGAGCACGCGGTTGTCCAGCAGCGCCAGCAACCCACGGTCTTTCACCGAGCGAATCAGCCGGCCAAAGCCCTGCTTCAGCGCGATCACCGCCGCCGGCACCTGGTATTCAAAGAAGGCGTTTCTTCCGGCCTCTTCGACAGCTCGGATGCGCGCCGCCACAACCGGGTCACTCGGCACGGCGAAAGGCAGCCGGTCGATGATGACGCAGCTTAGCTGTTCGCCCTGTACATCTACGCCCTGCCAGAAGGACGCCGTGGCGAACAGCACCGCATTCGGCGTCGTGCGGAATTCTTCCAGCAATGCGTTCTTTGGCGCCGATCCCTGCAGAAGCATCGGGAACGGGAGTTCTCCCAACAGCCGGTCATGAATGTCGTGCATCAGCGCGTAACTGGTGAACAGGCAAAAGGCGCGCCCTTGCGTGATCTCCAACAGAAGCCGGATTTTCTCTGCGGCGCTGCGCGCAAACGAAGCCGACCGCGGATCGGGCATGCCCGGCGGGACATACAGAATCGCCTGGCTGGCGTAGTCGAAATGTGATGGCAGCACCAGTTCGCGGGCATGCTCCAGGCCGACTCGCTGCCGTATGTATTCAAAACTGCCTTGCTCCGCTGCTGCCACCGCGAGCGTGGCTGAGGTGAGCACGGCCGTTTCCACGTGGTCGAACAGCGTTTGCTTGAGTATCTGCGAAACGTCGATGGGTGTTGCCTGAAGAAGAATGTGCGCATGCCCGGTGCGTGTCTTGCGCGATTCGCCCCGCCAGTCGATCCAGAACACCGTGTTCTTGTCTTGCGATTGCATGATGAAAGTCAGCTGCGCTTGCAACTCCTGCGCGCGCCGGGCGAAGCTGAAGACTTCCTCAGGCTTTTGTGGAAGCTGTTCTAGTTCGCTGAATACGCGGCCAAGGGACTGTATGACTGCGTCGTATTCTTCGCCATTTTTTTCCAGAAATTCTTCCCGCGCCGAGAAGGCGAACCGGCCCTCGCCCACAGGCAGCAGGCCGAAGAAAAGCCTTGCCCGCTCGCGCAACCGAGCTAGCGCCTGGAGAAGCCCGGCAGAGGTCGCCTGCTTCCGCTGCAGAGTGCTTTCAATGTCGCGCGCCAGCTCCTCGAAACGCAGGTTGCTGACGGTAACACCGAAGTAGTTGCTGGCCACGTCCTCGAGTTCATGGGCCTCGTCAAATATTACGGTGGAAAACTCCGGCAAGATACCGGCATCGGGAGCGCCGCTTTGGCGCAGCGCCAGGTCGGCGAAGAAGAGATGATGGTTCACGATGATGATGTCGCTCTCCGCTGCCCGCCGGTGCATCTCGGTGATAAAGCAGCGGTCCCACTGCTGGCACTTCTGCCCGATGCAGCGATCGGTGCGTGCATCCAGCTTGGGCCAGAGCTGGTTGTTTTCCGGAAGCTCCTTCAGCTCTGCCCGGTCGCCGTTCCCGGTCACCGGCTCCCATTCCGCGATCCGCCGGTACTGCTCAATTTCCTCGATGCCGCTGAGCACCGGCTGGCTGGTCAGGTCATAGAGCTTTTGCCGGCAGAGATAATTGTTGCGTCCTTTCATGTAGCAGACGCGCAGTTTGCCCAGATGCTGCTCCAGAAAAGGGATATCCTTGAAGAAGAGCTGCTCCTGCAGGTTCTTGGTGCCGGTGGAGATGATCACGCGCTTGCCGCTGCGGATCACCGGCAAAAGGTAAGCCAGGGTCTTGCCGGTGCCGGTCCCGGCTTCGACGATCAGATGCCGGCGTTCGCTCAGTGCCTTCTCCACCGCCTCTGCCATCTGCAGCTGGCCGCGGCGAAACTCATAGTTGGGATGCGTTTGGCTGAGCAACCCTCCGGGCGCGAAAAACTGATGCAGTGTGGGCAGCTTGCGCGCGGGGGCAGCGGCAGAAGTTTCGGGATTGGAGGCAAAGGCCACGGCGAGTGTGTTTTTATAATAACGTGGGAACAGCAATTAGCACTTAGCAATTGACAACTAGCGGCCGTTGCACCTAAGACCATTTCCTGTACTTTGAATAAGAAAGCATCTTTGACTGCCATTGAAAACAAACTCCGTATCCCTCTGCTGGCCATCGTCGGCCGGCCCAACGTCGGCAAGTCCACGCTGTTCAACCGGCTGATTGGGTCGCGCCGTGCCATTGTGGGCGACGAACCGGGCATTACTCGCGACCGTCTCTATGGCGAAACCACATGGGAAGGCCGCCGCCTGCGCATCGTCGACACCGGCGGCATCATCCCCGATGAAAAAGAATTTATCCCGGCGGAAATCTTCCGCCAGGCCCGGGTTGCGTTTGAAGAAGCTGCCGCCGTCGCCATGGTGGTCGATGTGCGCACCGAACTGGCTTCCACCGACATTGAACTGGCGCGGCTGTTGCGCCGCCTGGGCAAACCGCTCTTCCTCGCCGTCAACAAAGTTGATGACACCAGGCTGGAAGCCCAGGCGGAGAATTTTCGCACTCTGGGCATTGAAAACGTTTACCCCATCTCTGCCGAACACGGCACGGGAACAGCCGAGTTGCTGGATGCGGTCTTGAAAGCTATCCCGGTTTCCGCCGCGGAGACGCAAGACGCGCAGGCTACTGCCGAAAAGTCAAAAGCCGAGACGGACGCTGAGGAAAGCGACCAAGAAGCGCCGCTAGCCCAGAAGACACCGCGTGAGACAAGAGTTGCCATCATCGGACACCCCAACGTAGGCAAGTCAACTTTGCTCAATGTGCTCACCGGCAGCTCGCGCGCCATCGTATCGCCGGTCGCCGGCACCACGCGCGACGCAGTGGATGAGCTGATCGAAAAAGACGGCAACAGTTACCGGTTCATCGATACCGCCGGCATCCGCCGCAAAGGCAAGACCAGATTGATGGCGGAAAAGATGTCTGTAGTGATGGCACGCAAGCACCTGGAAGCCGCCGACGTGGCCCTGCTGATCATTGACGCGGTGGAGGGCGTGAACGCGCTGGACGCCACGATTGGCGGTTACGCGCATGAGAGCGGAAGGTCGGTCATTATTATTGTGAACAAGTGGGACCTGATTGGGCCCGGGCGGGAGGATGGCTGTCCGCCAGCCGACCGCGACCTGTATGAGCAGCAGGCACGCCGCGCTCTGAAGTTTCTGGAGTACGCGCCCATGGTCTTCGTCTCCGCCACTGCGGGAAAAAGCATCGACAAAATCTTCCGCGCGCTTGAACTGGTTACCGCCGAGCGGCAAAAGCGCATCAGCACCGGGCAGATGAACCGCTTCCTGGAAACCGTGGACTTCGACCGCGCTTCCGTTCCCCACCGGCAGAAGGTCAAGGTCTTCTACATGACCCAGGCTCACGCCTCGCCTCCCACTTTTGTTCTTTTCACTGACAAGGACGTGAAGCTGCATTTTTCTTACGAGCGTTTTCTGGAAAACCAGATCCGCAAAGCGTTCGGGTTCGTGGGCACGCCTATACGCATCAAGAACCGAGCCCGGAGCAAGGTAGAGCTGGGGCCAAAAAAACAAAGGAAACGAACGAAGCGAAAGAGCCATAGTTAGGCATGCGCGTTGGTTAGCACCGCAGCATCCGGACCCGCATGCTGCTGGAGCCATGATTCCAAGGCCTCCAAGGCCTTTTCACACACCATTTTGTGGCGCTGCTTTTTGTCGCGAATTTTCCTGCGCGTGACTTCGTCCAATTGCGGCAGCAGGTCAAAGGTGATGTTGGCAGGCTGAAAGTTTTTGGCTTCGGCGCCGCAGAGATAGTGAACCAGCGATCCTAGGGCCGTCTCCCGCGGCGGTGGGACGGGTGCGAGTCCCTGAGCGATGCGCGCCACATGCATGCCTGCCAGCATTCCCATGGCGATGGATTCGGTGTAGCCTTCCACTCCGGAAATCTGCCCCGCAAAAAAAACATTCGCGTGCTGCTTCATGTTCAGCAGCTCGCCCAGCAGGGAAGGCGCGTTGATGTACGTATTGCGATGGATCTGTCCATAACGCAGGAATTTTGCATTCTCCAGGCCGGGAATGAGCCGCAGCACTCGGGCCTGCTCGCCGTATTTCAAGTGGTTCTGGAAGCCGACCAGGTTGTAAGAATCTGCACGCAGGTTTTCCTGCCGAAGTTGCACCACCGCGTACGGCAGTTTGCCGGTGCGCGGGTCCGCCAGGCCTACCGGCTTCATGGGGCCAAAACGCAACGTGTCCCGCCCGCGGCGCGCGATTTCTTCGATCGGCAGGCAGCCCTCAAAGTAGTTAAGTTTGTCCCAGTCGTGTCCCGCAACCGGTTGGGCGGCGATCACTGCATCCAGAAAGCGGTCATATTCTTCGCGGGTGAAGGGGCAATTGATGTAATCAGCGGTGCCCTTGCCGTAGCGCGCGGCAAAATACACCCGCGACATATCAATGGAGTCAGCCTCGACGATGGGACTGATGGAGTCGTAAAAGTAAAGATGATCGCCGCCGGAGAGCCTCGCGATTTCCTGCGACAACGCGTCTGAGGTGAGAGGTCCGGTGGCAATGACCGTCAAACCGCCGTTCTCGTCAATCTGCGTCACTTCTTCGCGAATGACCTTGATGCGTGGTTCAGCGGAAATTGTTTCCGTTACCTTTGCCGCAAAAACCTCGCGGTCCACCGCTAGCGCATGCCCGGCGGGCACGCTGGTCTCTTGGGCGATCCGGATCAGCAGCGACCCCGTCCGGCGCATCTCTTCTTTCAGCAGCCAGGGCGCACTGTTTTCGCTTTCCGACTTGAGCGAGTTGGAGCAGACCAGCTCGGCGAACTTGTCCGTCTGGTGCGCGGGCGTAGATTTCAGCGGCCTCATCTCGTACAGCTCAACTTCCACGCCGCGCCGCGCGCACTGCCACGCGGCTTCGCAGCCAGCCAGGCCAGCACCGATGATTTTGGGCTTCATTTCTTAGAACCGCCAGTCGTCGTTTCTCCAGGCTTGAAACCTGGCGCCTCTCCGCTTCCCGCCAGCCGCGACAGTGCCGGTTCCATCAGACGCATGGTCTCCCACTCGTCCATGATGGTGGCTCCAAGAGTGTTGTAGAACTTCAGCGCCGGCTCGTTCCACTTCAACACCTGCCAGCGCATGCCGTAGCATTTTTCTTCCACGGCGATCTGGGCCAGCCTCTGCAGCAAGGCTTTGCCGATGCTTTTGCCGCGCATTTCTGGCAGGACGAAAATGTCTTCCAGGTAAAGCCCCGGCTTTCCCAGCCATGTGGAGTAGTTGAAGAAGAAGAAGGCGAACCCAGATGGCGTGTTGTCCCATTCGGCAACCAGGCAGTGGTATTTGGGATCAGGGCCAAAACCATCGCGGCGCAAGTCATCCTCCGTGGCGACTACGGCGTTGGGCTCGCGCTCGTACTCGGCTAGCTTGCGGATGAAGTCCAGAATAAGCGGGACATCGTTGATTGTTGCGTTGCGTATGGAAAGCATTTTGTTCAAATCCCGAAGCGTAGCGAGGGATGGCTACTCTGACGACCCTGTTTTAGTGTGACAGCTCCTTCTGGTTTCGAAGATAGCCGACTCTCGTATCCGTTGGTTCCTTGTAGCCATAGGGACTTGCTCCGCTTGGGATTGTCACTAAAGGATAATACGTTCATCCCCTACCCTACGCGTCACGTGTTCCCGGTCCAGATACTCGAGCAGGGGAATCGCGTATTTCCGCGAGACTCCGGTTAAATCCTTAAACTTACCAACATCAATTTTGGGCGACTTGGCTTTCTGCTCCGCCAGGAGCCGCCGCAGTTCCAGCAAAGCGCTCTGATGAAAGACCAGCTCATCCGCCAGCTTCACCAGCACGCGGTCGCGCAGCAATAGTGTCATGAGTTTCTGCGCGCGGGCTTTGTCCACGGAAAGCGCTGCCAGGACTTCCTTCATCAGCGGGACTTTCAATCCGGCGCTGGCAAAGGCTTTCTCGATCTGCGCTTTGGCCTTGGCCTCGTCCTCTTTTAGCTCCACGCCGCGGCCAGCCAGACGCACCAGTTCGCCGATGACCTCGGCTTTCTTCTCGCGCGCCAGATCCGCCAGCACGGCTTCCATGATGGCCTGATGAAGACCTAGTTTTTCGCGCAGCTCTTCCTTGCTGAAGCCGGCTACCAGAGGATTGGCCTTGTGGAAGGCGTCCACAGCGGCGATCGTGCTCTCCCGCGCCTTGAGAAAAGCACTGTTGGCTAGAAAGAATTCTCCCGCTTGGGTGATCTGCTTCTGCTGCGTCAGGGCAGCGAGCAATGGCTGGAGCACGGACGATTTCAGGCCAGTCTCGCGGACTGCAGCTGCCAGCGTCAAGCCGTCCAGGCCGCGCCGACTGATGCGCGCCAGTAGCGCATCGTTCTTCTGCTCTCGCCCAGCGCCGCCAGCAAGGGTCTTCAGGAAAGCCAGCCGCGCGTCTTTCTTCTGTTTCTGCCCCGCTAGAGGAAAGGTATCCAGCACCACTGCGCCGCCGATGGTGATCACGGGTGAGAACTGGCGCAGGATGGCGCGGTCGCCGGGAAGCAGCAGCACCGGACCGGCAGTGCGCAGTTGCGCGAATGCCGTGCCGCCCGGTTTCAGCTCCGAGGGTTCGTACAACGCAACCTCGGCGATGGTCTCTGAAGTGTAGGCGTGCAGATGCACGCGCGCCCGGTTCTTCAGCGGCTTGGCGTCTTTCAGGAGCGAGAGCTGGACTTCGATGCGTTGCGTTGGCTCCAGCGTTCCCGGCGCGGCCAGGGTCATGCCCCGCGCCAGCTCTTCCAGTTGCACTCCGGCCAAATTGAGCGCGGTGCGCTGGCCGGCGGCGGCCTGTTCGGTCATACTCCCATGCACTTGCACGCCGCGTACCCGCACCCGCTGCCGCGCAGGAAATATCTCAACCTCTTCTTCTTTCTTGATCTTCCCCGCGATCAAGGTGCCGGTCACTACCGTTCCAAAACCTTTCATGACAAAGACGCGGTCAATGGGCAGGCGGAAGATCGCTTCCGTATCGCGCGCCGGGACTTCGCCAGCCTGCCGCGCAATTTCCCGCTTCAACTCATCCAGGCCGGTGCCTTTCAGCGCGCTGACCGCTACAACCGGGGACCGGCTGGTGTCGAGAAACGATCCGCGCACAAAGTCTTCAATCTCCAGCCGGACAACGTTCAAAGTTTCTTCATCCACCAGGTCGGACTTAGTGATGACGGTGATGCCGCGCGGGATAGAGAGCAGGCGGCAGATCTCAAAGTGTTCGCGGGTCTGCGGTTTGATGGACTCGTCGGCCGCGATCACCAGCAGGACCAGGTCCATGCCTCCTACGCCGGCCAGCATGTTGCGCACAAAACGCTCGTGCCCGGGAACATCAATGAATCCAAGCCGCAGCTTTTCGCCACCGGGCGCAGCCAGCTCCAGGTGGGCGAAGCCCAGGTCAATGGTGATACCGCGTCGCTTCTCTTCCTCCAGACGGTCGGCGTCGATTCCAGTCAGGGCCTTGACCAAGGCCGTCTTGCCGTGGTCGATGTGCCCAGCGGTGCCGAGGATTACAGATTTCATTCCGAGACCAAGTCTAATCGATTCCTAACCTGAGCCAGCGTTCATAACTCTTGTGCCGCAGTTTCAGCCGGCAGCACGTCGCAAAACCAGAATCCGTCCCGCTGAACGCGCTCGCCCGTGATAATTGGAATTTCCTGGCTGAACATCGGCCCGGCGTGGACAAAAGAATGGAACTCACCGTTCTCGCCGCAGGGGTCGACTCCTGGCGGAAGATCAGCCAGAAGTTGCTCGTCAAAGTCGCGCCCGGCAAATTCCGGAGCAAGTTTGCTGGGATCAATGCAAACCAGTTTGGCCCGCAGCTCTGCGTGAATCATTTCTCGCGCAAGTTCATCAGTTGGGATTTGCCACAGAGGAAACAGCGGTTCCAGGCCGGTATCTTTCAATTGGCGCTCGCGGTAGGCGCGGATGTCGGCGAGAAAAAGATCGCCAAAGGCAATGGCGGTCACGCCTTGCGCAACTGCCTGGTCGCAAACTGACTTCATGATGCGTTCATAATCGGCATTGGAGCACGGCCAGGGGAGCGGCACGGCCATCAAGGGCAGGCCGGCGGCTTCAGCCTGCTTCTCCAGTAGCACGCGGCGGGTGCTATGCATGGCCACGCGGTCAAAAGCCGAGTTGATGGTGGTGATTAACCCGGTAATTTCGTGCGCGCCCTGTTGGCGCAGGACGTGCAGTGTCCAGGCACTGTCCTTACCGCTGCTCCAGGAAAGAAGGGTTTTCTTTTTCATTGTGACTATGATAATTCCGGCAACGAAAAATTAGGTCAGGTAGGATGGATGAACTAAAAATGCTAGATTCTCAGGGATTAAGCTAATGTCCGCGCCGAACTCAAGATTCGTACGCGCCTGCCGCTGTGAACCGGTGGACGCAACCCCCATCTGGCTGATGCGCCAGGCGGGCCGCTACATGGCTGAGTACCGCGCCGTGCGCAAGAAACATTCGATCCTGGAAATCTGCCAGACCCCTGAACTGGCGGCCGAGGTCACCATCACCGCCGCGGAGAAGCTGGGCGTGGACGCGGCCATCATCTTCGCCGATTTGCTGCTGCCCTTGGAAGTCATGGGATTGCCGTTTCACTTTACGGCGGGCGAAGGCCCGGTCATTGAGCAGCCGGTGCGGACGAAGAAGGACGTTGAATTATTGCAGACGCATCGCAGCGGTTCGCGCAACTACGTCAACACCAAGAAGATGATGTACAACGACTCCGCCACCTGGCAGATGCTCATGCGCAAGCTGGTGGAAGTGTTGGCCGCATACGCGGCCGACCAAGTCACCGCCGGCGCTGACGCTTTGCAGATTTTTGACAGTTGGGTAGGATGCTTGAGCGTGGAAGATTATCGCCAGCACGTGCTTCCCTTCGCCACCGATCTGGTGCGACGATTGCAGGCTACGAAAGTTCCCATCATTTATTTCGGCACCGACACAGCCACGCTGCTGCCGGCGATGAAAGAGACCGGAGCGCAGGTCATGGGAGTGGACTGGCGCGTCCCGCTGGACCAGGCGTGGAATAGTTTGCAGTTTGCCGGGGCGGTTCAAGGAAATCTTGATCCGGTGCTGCTGTTTGCGAGTCAGAAGGAGTTGCGCGTGCGCGCTGATGCCGTCCTGCGCCAGGCCGGCGGCCGGCCCGGACACATCTTCAACCTGGGACACGGCATTTTGCCTGAGACTCCGGTGGAGAATGTCCGCGCGCTGGTTGATTTTGTAAGAGAATGGAGCGTGAAACATTCCGCTGCAGCGGGGTCCCCTGCTGTAGGAGGAGCTTCTCGATGACGCAGCAGAAAACGGCAGTGTTGCTTCTTGCCCACGGCAGCCCCAGCTCGCCGTCGGAAGTGCCGGAGTTCATGAATTACATCACTGGCGGCCGGCCGGTGCCAGACGCCGTGATCGAAGAAGTAAAGCACCGCTATTCGCTGATCGGCAAGTCTCCCCTGACCGAGATCACCCTGGCCCAAGGCGCGGCGTTGCAGCGGGAACTGGGGCTTCCCGTCTACGTGGGTATGCGGAACTGGAAACCCTTTATCGCCGACACTGTCCGCCAGATGATCAGCAACGGCACGGAGCAGGTGCTGGCCATCTGCCTGGCCCCGCAGAACTCTTCCACCAGCGTCGGGCTCTACCGCAAGGCGCTGATGGCGGAGATGAAGCCGGAGATTCCCGTGCAGTTTGTCGAGTCTTGGCATGACCATCCTCTTTTGGTGCGGGCGTTCGCGGAAAAGTTAGGTCCGGTCTGGCGCCAGTCCAGCGACGAAGCTGGCGCGGCCGTGCCCGTGATCTTCACCGCACACAGCGTACCCACGCGGACCATCCAGGCCGGTGATCCCTACGAACAGCAGACCAAGGAGACGGCGCACCTGGTGGGGCAGAGCGTTCCGGCTCTCTCTCCGGAGCTGCAGCACTTTGCATTTCAGAGCCAGGGCATGTCTGGCGGGCCGTGGCTGGGTCCCACGGTGGAAAGCGCCATGCTCGAACTGAAAAAGCAGGGACACAAAGGCGTAGTGATCGCGCCGATCGGTTTTGTCTGCGACCACGTTGAGGTGCTCTACGACGTGGACATCGGCTTCCGTCAATTTGCCGACGAGCAGGGGCTGCTGTTCTGGCGCGCGGAGTCG
>WNFN01173951.1_pt1 | contig 10400 bp, 11 predicted proteins | sample 5400161 | NCBI WGS metagenome assembly WNFN01 (sample SAMN13153353, study PRJNA577476) | soil metagenome | isolation source: 80 cm saprolite on Douglas fir-dominated hillslope | place: USA:California | collected 2013-09-17
ATTTCCTGATTCCCGGATTGCTGGGTATGAATTTGATGAACTCCGGGATGTGGGGGATCGGATTTGCGCTCGTGGACATGCGGCAGCGAAAGCTGCTGAAGCGCTTTGTGGGCACGCCCATGCGGCGAGGAGACTTTCTGTTGGCGCTCATGAGTAGCCGGCTGGTGCTGATGATTGTCGAAATCGGATTGTTGCTGACTCTCGGGGTACTCGTGTTTCACATGAGAGTGCTGGGATCAGTGTTCGCGATGTTGCTGTGGGGCTCCGTAGGAGCCGTTGCCTTCGGCGGAGTCGGATTGCTGACCGCGAGCCGGGCGCAGAAAATCGAAAGTGTAAGTGGGCTGATGAACCTGGTGATGATGCCTATGTGGATCTTTTCCGGCGTCTTCTTTTCGTATGAACGGTTTCCCGCGATGATCCAGCCGTTGATCAAGGCACTGCCGCTAACTGCGCTCAACGACTCCTTACGCGCAAGCATTCTTGAGGGCACACCGATCCTGCATCAGTGGTCTCGCCTGCTAGTGCTAGCTCTCTGGGGTGGGATCTCGTTTGTGCTGGCCCTGCGTTGGTTTCGGTGGACCTAGAGCAGGTCATCGAGAGCGGTTCTCTAGGGCGCGGCCCCGCCCGTGAGTCTTGGGAGAAGTTACGAACGGGGCCGGTTGCTGTGTTGCGAAATTACTACTCGACTTATTACTTTACTAGCTTGGCGGCTTGTTTTCTTACTTTCGCCCAACGCAGCCTTTGCGCCTCGGCGATCCGCCTGCGCGCGTCCTTGCTCAAAGTACGACCTGTCTTCTTGAGCTTCTTCCCGCTGGCATAACCAAGAGCGCCTAGCGCTTTGCTGACTTGTCCCATTTCCTTCTCGAGACGGGAGTATTCCTTTTGTAAGGAACCAACTACTTTGTCGAGCATTGTCATTTATAACCCCCTCGTAAGTAAGGCTAACACGGGCAACGCCAACAGCGGGAACACGGGAGAGAAAAATGTTCAACGTAGTTAGCAATGATGAAAGACGTGAGCGGCCGCTCAGACAGAGGGCAGGAATCGCGGGGCTTGACGGGCTTTTGTTGTCTGCTCGAACGCATAGGCCAGCCTGATCAGCGTGGGCTCGCTCCAGGCGCGGCCGAAGAAGGAGATTCCTACCGGCAGTCCGGAGATGAATCCCGCGGTCACATTGATGTTGGGATATCCGGCGACAGCGGCGGCGTTGGAACTGCCTCCCGCGACGTGATCGCCATTGATAAGGTCCGTGAGCCAAGCCGGGCCGCCAGTGGGAGCAACGATAGCATCGAGATGATGCTTGTCCATCAAGGCGTCGATTCCTTCGGTTCGCGCCAGTTGGTGGTTCTTCTGCAAGGCGTCGAGATATGCCTTTTCCGTGAGCGGGCCTTTGGCCTCGGCCTTGAGGAATAGATCTTGACCGAAGTAGGGCATTTCCTTCTGGCGGTTGCGATCGTTGAAATCGATGATGTCTTTGAGGGTGCGCACCGGGGCCCCCGGGCCCAGGCGCGCCAGATACGCATTCAGGTCGGCTTTCAACTCGTACATAAAGACCAGCAGTTCGCTTTCGTCGAACTTACCAAAAGTCTCGATATCGGCGGGATCGACGAGCGTGGCGCCTTGTTTCTTCATCGTGTCGAGAGACTGCTCCATCAGAGCGTCTACAGCATCACTAAAACCGAAATATTTCCGGGCGACGCCGATGCGAGCGCCCCGAAGGCCATTGGGGTCGCAGAATTCCGTGTAATCGGTGCGGGACTTGCCGCTGCTTTCGGCGGTGGCGGCATCCTCGGGATCGACGCCCGTTAGAACTCCGAGAAGTGTGGCCGCATCGCGGACGGTGCGGCACATAGGACCAGCGCCATCCTGACTGTGAGAGATGGGAACGATGCCGCTCCGGCTGACCAGGCCAACCGTCGGCTTGATTCCAGCCAGGCCGTTCGACGACGATGGGCAGACGATGGAGCCATCCGTTTCAGTGCCGATCGCAGCAGCGCAGAGATTCGCGGAAACACCGGCCCCGGAACCAGAACTGGAGCCGCAAGGATTGCGGTCGAGCGCGTAGGGATTCCTGGTGAGGCCGCCGCGGCCGCTCCATCCGCTGGTGGAGTGGCTGGAACGAATGTTGGCCCACTCACTGAGGTTGGTCTTGCCGAGAATGACCGCTCCGGCGGCACGCAATCTTTGTGCGACCCAGGCGTCCTTCGGCGGCTTGGAGCCGACCAGGGCCAGCGAGCCGGCTGTCGTCATCATCTTGTCCGCGGTATCGATGTTGTCCTTGATCAATACGGGGATGCCGTGCAATGGGCCGCGCGGACCCGTGGCTTTGCGTTCCCGATCGAGCGAATCGGCGATAGCGAGAGCGTCAGGATTGAGTTCAAGGACGCTGTTGATGGTGGGACCGTGCTTGTCGATTTCCTCAATGCGAGCCGTGTATTTTTCCGCCAGAGAACGAGCCGTGAACTTGCCGGACTTCATCCCATCTTGCAGATCGGCAATTGTGATTTCGTCGAGCTCAAAAGATTTGACCTCCATCGCGGAACTGCTCGAAGCGCTCGAAGAGATGTCACGCGCAGCGCCAAGGGCAGGATAGAAGGGAGACAGGGTTGCAGCGGCTCCGCCAAAGAAAGTGTTTTGGAGAAAGGAACGCCGATTGGAAACAAGCTTCGCAGTGCGTCGATTTCGGAGCACGAAATATCCTCAGAGTCTGGAACAGCGGGTAAGTCGCAACGAACATACTAATCGAACACAGGAATCGACGCGGGCGCAAGCTGCGTGATGTGTGCGGGCCTGACTAGGAAATCCATCCCTTGGTGGGGGAAAGCGATTCGTCCTCGGTCAAGGCGTTCCCGGTTGGGTCGCGGCAGCGAACAAGACGTGTTGTTCGTCCGCGTCATAAGGGTTATAGACGTCGTCTGGATACCAGTTGCCGGAAAAAAGGTCACCCTGCCTCGCGACGGTGCAACGTTGGACGTGCACGTTATCCACAAAACTATGATGGATGTTGGGCGCTCCCCAGTCGCCGCCCCAGATTAAACCGCTGCTGTGTGCCAGTTGTCCCAGGAACGAAAAATCACCTTTCCACGACGGTTCACCGCCCGCAACGCGAACGATGTCACAGGCCAAGCCATAGTGATGTACTCCTACCGTTTGTAGTTTTGTGGCGCCCTGATTAAACAGCTGCTGCTGGCGCGCCTGACTGCGGTATGTTTCGAATGCCATGATTTCAATTCCCATCTGCTGAGCGGCGGAGACGATGCCCTGGACGAGCTGTCGGGTGATAGGTTCGAGCAAGGAAAGGTCCGCAACGCGGGCCACGGAATTGAACCTGGGGTCGGGCGAGATCACGTCGGTATAGAAGTTACTCATAGAAACCTCCAGACTGTTCCCCGGCGCGGCCGGCAGCCGCAGCCTGGGGTTTGTGCGATCGGTTAGGGGCCCACTGGGAAGGAGACAAAGCTAAGCGCGGAACGGGATCTCTGTCAATGAAAACCTGTGGTGCGTTCCAAAAAACGGAATAGAGACAAGCGCAGTGACTGTCCAAGGGGCTCTACCAGAGCAGGGAGCGAGCATCGAGGGGCAAGCGCGGTTTGTCCGGCCGGCTCATGCGGTGATAAGCTCCATTAATCCAACAAGCCAGGAACTGGGTTGTCGCAACAATCAGAGTCATAATCAGCGCAACGATCGAGTGTCCCCGCCACAATCTAAGGCCGCCTTTAGTAAGAGACCTGCCGACAAAATCACCGAGAGATAGACCCAGAAATCAATCTGATTAGCGCTGCCCTCATGGCTGCGCTGCCGAGGGCGTTGGCACAACTCTCTTTCTGGCGCATGAAAGAATCGTGCAGTGTCGTTGAAGCGAGCTTCGGACAGAAGATGCCGGTCTTCCAGAGTGGCGGACGATCGTCTGCAGAAGCGGGCTTGACTGCAATGGCTGGTCCGTTACATAATTAAGTGGTTATAGAACCAAACGGTAATGAATAATTCCCAGCGCCTTGACGCAACGTTCGCTGCACTCGCCGATCCCACGCGACGCGCGATTCTGGCGCGCCTCGCGTCCGGCGAGGCTTCGGTGATGGAGCTGACTAAGCCGTTCGCAATGACCCAGCCCGCGATCTCCAAGCACCTCAAAGTGCTTGAGCGCGCGGGTCTGATCTCACGGGGCCGTGACGCGCAACGCCGGCCGCGACGGCTCGAGGCCACGCCGCTCGCAGAGGCTACCGGGTGGCTGGAAGGCTACCGCCAATTCTGGGAGGGCAGGTTCCAGCGCTTGGACGCCTTGCTGGATGAGTTGAAGGCCGGCCCGCTGAAGAGCAAGCAAAGGAAACCTGCACGCACCAAATGATAGAGGAGATCACCCATGAAGAACGCTGGAACTCTGAAACTGACGACACACGGCGACCGGGAGATCGTGATGACACGCGTCTTCGACGCGCCGCGCAGCCTGGTCTTCGAAGCCTTCAGCAAACCTGAACTGGTCAGGCAGTGGTTGCTCGGACCGCCTGGCTGGTCAATGCCGGTCTGCGAGATCGATTTTAGGGTGGGAGGCCGCTATCGCTACGTCTGGCGCCACGCTAACGGACAGGAAATGGGGATGGGCGGCGTCCACCGTGAAATCGTGGTGCCGGAACGGATCGTCGCCACGGAGAAGTTCGACGAATCCTGGTACCCAGGTGAGGCGGTAGGCACCATCGTTCTGGTCGAGCAGGGCGGAAAGACCGCACTCACCCAGACGGTTCTCTACGAATCGAGCGAAGCACGCGAGGCGGTCCTCAAGTCTCCCATGGAGCAGGGTGTGACTGCAGGCTACGACCGGCTGGCGGAGTTGTTGGCGTCGCTGGGAGCATCTGGGATGGAGAAAGGACCGAGAGAGTCATGAGCGAAACGCAACGTCCGTCACATATTGGTCGAAGCATTGGCGCTGTGGTCGCCGGCATCGTTGCCGGCGTCATTCTCTCCCTCGGCACTGACATCGTGCTGCACGCAATCGGTGTCTTCCCGCCGTGGGGCCAGCCGGTCGGCGACAAACCCCTCCTGCTTGCGACGGCCTACCGCACTGTCTACAGCATCGTGGCATGCAACATCGCAGCGCGGCTCGCGCCCGAGCGACCCATGACACATGCCCTGGCGGGCGGCGTTGTGGGACTTGTCGTGAGTATTGTGGGTACGGCAGTGACCTGGAACAAGGGACCCGCCTTCGGGCTGCATTGGTATCCACTTGCGCTCATCGTGCTTGCCATGCCGTGTGCTTGGGCAGGCGGCAAACTCCGCGAGACGCAGTCGCAAGAACGCGCTGGCCGGTAAGGATAAGGAATTCCATCAAGAAAGGCCAAGAGGCACTTTATGCAAAAAATCACCCCGTTCCTATGGTTCGACGGCAAGGCCGAAGAGGCGATGAATTTCTATGTCTCTGTCTTCAAGAATTCAAAAATAGTGAGGGTTACTCGATATGGAGAAGCCGGGCCATGACCAAAGGGGACGGCAATGTCCGCGACATTCCAACTCGATGGACAAGACTTTTTCGCACTCAACGGCGGCCCGCTATTCACCTTCACACCGGCTATATCGTTCTTCGTGAATTGCGAGACGCAGCAAGAAGTGGACGAGCTGTGGGAAAGGCTCTCCGAGGGCGGAGAAAAGGGAAGATGCGGCTGGCTGAAAGACAAATATGGTCTGTCGTGGCAAATCATTCCCTCTGTTGTAGGGAAGATGCTGCAAGACAAAGATGCTGCAAGACAAAGATGCTGAGAAAGCAAAGAGGGTCATGCAGGCAATGCTTCAAATGGACAAAATTGACATAGAACGTTTGAAGCAGGCACACGACCAGGGATGATCAGCAATAAACTACAAGAACTCGCTATCGGAGAGTGTGATGTGCATCCCGAGATCGCGCCGCCGGGTGCCTCGTCAAGACGGAGTCACTGAAGATTGGAACTCAGGCCCTTTGACCATCTGCGGCGCTGTGAAATAAAAAGGCCGCACAGCAATTACAGCTGTGCGGCGTAGCGTGCACGCGTCCGGAAAAACGAAAAGACGCAGTCCGATTAAGGATCTAACAGCTTATGCGCGCGCGAGCTTGCGGCGAATGAGGCCGGCAAGGCTGATTAACCCGGTGCCCATCAGGGTCAGAGTTCCGGGTTCAGGTACGGTACCGATATATTCCTGCGGACCTACGCCCGGCTTACCATTTGTCGGAGTGTAGAGCACCAGTCCCTTGAATGCGCTGCTCGGAGCATTCGCGGCCAACGCCAGGTAGGTGGCGTCAATCGAGCTGAAGTTCTTGGCAAGGAAGTAGGGGTTGGTCGAGGCGTTCGTCGAAAACAAGCCCCAAATGGCCCACTGAGCCGCGGTTGTGCTCATTTGGCGACCCAACATACTCTTGAAGATCAGTCCCGCAGCCTTGTAGTCGAGCATCATGGCAGCGCCGAACATGCTCTTGTTGCTGTTGATGCCTTGCAGGAAAGGCATCGCCGTTGCCGTCCACGTCTGACCCAGATGCACGTCGTTATCGAAGCTGTCGCACATCAGTGGTGTCGAAGTTGAGCTACCATTGATCGAAACGTAGTAAGGATAGCCGACATATGGTGAACCGTCCTTCGCCACGACGCCCTTATGACCCTTGTAAGTCATAGTGACCGAAGAGGCAAAGGCCGAGCCCACCAGAGTCAGAGAAATCAGCAGAACCGAAAGGATGAGATTGTTGCGGCTTACACGCATTGAGTTTGCCTCCCAGCAAACGACGATTTGCAGTTGCAGTTCAGTGTGACAGCGAGCTTCTCTCAGAGGGGGAAATCGATTCGTACCTGGAAAAGACTCCTACTTTCTAAAGACTGGGTGTGCCGTCGGGGAAACGGCTCTGCTCTTCGGCAGGATTTGCTACACACCAGTTACGGAAGACATAGTACCAACGGGGATAAAGTCGTTGGAATGGCTCTAAAGTGCCATTACCGTAGTAACTTACAGAGGTTAGCGGAAGAGTCAGTTTAAGGGGAGATTTTCGTGATTTCGCAAACTGATTTCACGAACGTGTTGCATCATAAAGAAGATCTGAAAGGGCGCGGCTTCCAGCCGCGCCAAAAAAGCCCTGAAAAAATCTAGGCTTCAGCCCCTGAGGCCGACCGATACATCCGGCATATTTTTGAAGCACGCTCTAACACGATTTGACTAATTTTGTGCAGCGATGTGTGGGCGGTTGGGCGTACGTACCAGTGCAGGTGGCATGTTCTAACGCCGTCCACGGCTGTCCCCTCTCCCCGTTACGCCGTCTGAGCCGACATGATCGATTGTTATGGCGATACACCTGTGATATTTTCGCCAGCGGTTTGCAATCAACTTCGACATCAACTTGCCTAGTGAGGACTCGTGCAGAACTCGACAATGATGACCAAGGCAATTCACGCTGCAACCATTCTTGCGGTGCTTCTTGCCGTGACGACTTTCGCATACGGCCAACTGGATCTGTTCTCCAGGGAGCAGCGTATTGAGTTCACCCCGGAATGGCACGGCGACCGCTTTCCTGATGGACGTCCGAATGCGCCGGAGTCCGTGGTCTCCCGACTGAAAGATGTCACTGGGGATGAAGCCTGGGATGTATTGCAGGATGCGGGCTATCGCAACCAGTTTGAAGGTGGCTGGAAGGTGATTAACCCGGGACAGCGGCTGATTGGCCGCGTGGTGACTGCGGTTTTCATGCCGCAACGTCCCGACGTCGATTCGGTTATTCGGGCGAATGGAAAAAAAGAAAACCGCATCGGCGATGAGAATTCCTGGATCATCGATATTCTCAAGCCGGGCGACGTGCTGGTCGTCGATCTGTTCGGAAAAATTCGGTACGGGACCATTATTGGGGACAATCTTGCCACTGCCATCTTCGCCAAGAGCCACAACGGCCTGGTCGTGAACGGCGCCATTCGCGACGTTACGGGTATCCAGGAGATGCCCGGGTTCCAGTGCTACGTGCGCGGCGTCGATCCATCCGCCTTGGAGAACGTCATGTTGACTGGGATCAACGTGCCCATTCGCATCGGCGACGTAACTGTGATGCCGGGGGACATTGCAATCGGTGATCCTGAAGGAATTACGTTTGTGCCTCCACAGCTGGCCGCGAAAATTGCTGACCAGACGGAAATGGACCACCTGATCGACGAATGGGGCCACTCCATGCTCCGCGAAGGCCGATACACGCCTGGACAGATCGACGCGAAGTGGACGAAACAGATGGTCGATGAGTTCAACGCGTGGCTGGAGAAGAAGGGGTCCAAACGCCGCATGCCCGCGCCATGACCACTAAGCCGAGTGTTCGCGCAAAACGCGCGACAGTTGTTCAGCGACAATTCGCACTTCATCGGGCCGCAGCATGAAAGAGTTCATCGCTAAACCTGGCCGGCCTTCGCCGCTTCCAATGACGATGGATGGCTTCGAGTTCCGCAGCAGGTCCGACACCTCCTTTGGCGTCAATGAAATCTTCGAATCCCACGTGATCTGCATGTGAGGAACATGATTCGCGATCTCGGGCGTGAAAAATGAGGTGCTCACGCCAGGAACCTTGGTGACTTCTCGCGAGACTATCTCCAGCCGCTGCTGCCACTCTTTGGCCAGGGCCTCATGATCTTCCTTGAGATAGAGCTCGAGTGCTTTGACCATTCCGATGATCTCTTCTTTGCCCACCTTCTGGCTGCGCCCGATCGTGTCCTCATGCGGACTGTTGTTGAGCAGAGCGTTCGCCACCAACTCCTTGCGTCCAATCAATAGACCGGCGCACTGTGGACCACGGATCGCCTTGCCGCCGCTGAAAGTGACAAGGTCGTAGCCCATGTTGGTGTAGTCCCAAAGATGCGAGACCGGAGGAGTGTCTGCCGCCGCGTCGTTCATGCAAGGAACGTTGTATTGCTTTGCCAGCTTGGGCCACTCATCGACCTTGATCTGCCCGGCGGCATTCGCGAAATTGCTGAAGTGCATCATCGCCGTTCGCTCGTTGACCGCTTGCCGCAACTGCTCGTGAGTTTCAATCTCAACCAGCTTGATTCCCGTGTTTCGCAACTGGTGGTCAAATGGATTGCGATGCGATTTCTGGATAATGACTTCTGATTTCATGCCCGTCAGATCCGGAATCTGCCGGATGAATGCTTCGTTGTCACCCGTGAGAAGGCCAGCCAATCCAGACTGAATGGCGGCGGCGGCGCCGGAGGTGACCAAAGCCGTGTAACCTTCCGGCAGTTTCAGCATTTCGGCAATGCGCTTGCCCGCTGCGACTTCCAGGTCCGCAATACTCACAAAGTGTTGGCCCGCCATTGCCATTACGGCTTCAAGTTCCGGCCGGAGAAGGGAACCGCCGAGCACGGTCATGGTCCCTTCGCAATTAATCACCGTGGTTAGGCCAAGCTCCTCGTAAGGATTACCTGTCTGCCCAAAACCGGTGACGGATGTGCTTGCCTTTGCTGCAGCGCGGGACGACGAAAAAAGCTTGCCTGGCGCCATTATCGACGCTGCAATGGCGCCAGCCGTGCCCAGGAAACTGCGCCGGTTCCACTTCGAATTGAGTCGCATGTTGAAGCTCCTTTGCTTTTTACTTGCTTGTCGGCAAACAACGTCAGGGCAAGGCGAAACTGAAAAGATCGCTTCCCGCGGCGATTGCGATGTATTGCTTCCCGTCGATCGCGTAGCTCATGGGCGATGAGCTCATATCTTGCCCGGTGTTGAAGTGCCACAGCGGCTTACCGCTCCGGGCGTCGGCCGCTTCCAACGAGCCTGCATCATCTCCAAAAAATATCAAGCCTGCTGCCGTCGTCATGGTCCCGCCAGACGAGTGTCCCGATCCAATCTGGGGATATTTCCACACGACTGTGCCTGTATCCAGGCTGTACGCGATCAGAATTCTTTCGGACTTTTCCCCAGGAATGCGTTTCACTCCAGTCGAATAGTAGGTCTTTCCTTCCTCGAAAGGTTCGGTCGGCCCAGAAAAGTAGGTTTCGCATTCCTCGAGAGCCATGAAGTATACCGTGTGGGTTGAATCGTTGTAGGACGGGGAATACCAGTTCGTCGCGCCCGCATATCCCGGACATACTCTCGCGCCGGCGGGCGTCGGCTTGATGCCGGGGAGGATCGGCCTGCCCTGCGCGTCGATACCGCTTGCCCAATTCAGTTTTTCAACGAAGGGTGTCGCCGAAAGGAACTTTCCGTTGGTTCGATCGAGCACGTAGATGTAGCCATTCCGGTCCGCCTGCACCAGAAGCTTGCGAGATTCGCCCTTGTGCGTTGCGTCAATCAGGATTGGGGTTTCCACCGCATCGTAGTCGAACAAGTCGTGCGGCGTGAACTGGAAATACCATTTCAACTTTCCGGTATCCGGATCGAGGGCCAGTACACAGTCGGTGTAGAGGTCATCTCCCGGACGGACCTCT
>WNFN01209142.1_pt1 | contig 10400 bp, 7 predicted proteins | sample 5400161 | NCBI WGS metagenome assembly WNFN01 (sample SAMN13153353, study PRJNA577476) | soil metagenome | isolation source: 80 cm saprolite on Douglas fir-dominated hillslope | place: USA:California | collected 2013-09-17
TCAAATCGGAAGAAGGTCCTTTCAAAATCGCAAAGAAGTCTTTTACTTCTGTAGGCCGCGTGGTACCACGAAATATAATAAAAGTCAAGGATAATCGTAACACAAGCCAAAAATTATTTGGGATGCCGGTAGAAGCGCCCACTTTTGAGAGCAGCGGAGCCGATCCCTCACATCCGCACCCGTGTCCTCGGACGTCCAAGAGATCTTACATGTGCTCCGTTCGGGACAGCAGGTAGCGGGAGGAGGCAGCATGGTCCGAATTTGTGGAAGAATGCGTGAGTGCGGGTTCATTTTTGGCGCGGTCCCGGTGCGGCAAGTCCTTCGCATCAGTCCATACGAGGTCATCAAGGCAGGATCAACCGGCGCAGTTTGGGCTGCGCGAGGAGTAAATGAGTAAGACGTCCGCGAGTCAGCAAAAAAAACGCGGCAGACATTGCCTGCCGCGAACCTTTCAATTCAGCCTGCCTTATCTTGCAGGCGCACATACTTACTGGCCTAGTGGTTGTTCGGTTGTATGAGAGTCAAGTTAAGGGTCATGGCGCCAGCGTCGCCGCTGGTCGCGCTGGTCGCGGTAACAGTTACGGTGAAAGTGGACGGCGACATTGACGGCGAGGACGACGTAGCATTCATCATGCCGGCGTTTCCGCCGCAGCTCACCAGACCCAGCAAGAGCACCACAGCGATGGCCGCAAAGGCGAGCCGTAACCGCAGATGCTTCTTGAGTGACTTCCTGCTGCCGAGCCCTGCTCCCAGCACCACCGATACGATCAGCGCGTAGAGAGGTACACGGGGTCCGCTCAGCGGCGTTGCCGACGCCGAACTCGATGACGTATCCACGGTCAGCGTCACCAAGGGGGATGTCTGACTTGTAGACGGAGGATCAAAGGTGCAGCTTGCGCCCTCCGGAAGACCGCTGCAGCCGAAGGTGACGACTCCTGCGCCTGGCTTGGTATTGAACGTGAACGTAGTGGAAGCGCTGCCGCCCTTTGTAACTGTCAGACTGAGTGGGCCGTTCAACTCTGGCCCGAGCGGCGGGTTGATATGAGTAGGATCACTCGCTGTGTGGCTGTTCGGATCACCACCCCCGGAAACCGTAGCGGTGTTAGTCACGTTCGCCGTGATGTTCTGCGGAACATTCACAACCAGCAAGATGGGCGGGTATGACGCTCCTGGCGCAAGACTATCGCTGCGTGTGCAAGTGAGCGTGGCCAAATTACAAGTCCATCCTGTTCCAGTCATGGACACGGGCACGAAGGTGTGATTTACGTCCGGCAGGTTATCGGTTACGGTAACCGTGCCGAGAGTTGGACCTGCGTTGGGATCGTCGCTCACGGTAATCGTATACGTGCCGGTGCTCTTGCGATTGAAGTCGAAGTCATCAACCGGGTGCGTCTTGGTGATTGAGAGATTGGCGGGCTTTACCATAGCTTCCCGTGACCGCGCTGGTAACGTTCGCGCTCACAGTGCAGGAGCTGTTGGGCAGAATAGTTCCGCCGCTCAGGCTGATGGTGCCGGAGCCCGCATTCGCGGTGAAAGTTCCGGTATTGCAGTTACCGGTGGCGCCGCTGGGCGAGGCTACGAAGACGTTGGCCGGCAAGGTGTCAGTAAACGAGATTCCCGTCAGCGGGACAGGATTCGGGGATGGATTCGTGATGGTGAAGCTGAGCACCGATACGCCGGTGGGTGCGATCAGCGATGGATTAAAGCTCTTGGCGATCGAAGGCGGCACAAGCACCACGATGCTCGCCGTTGCCTGATTGCCGGTGGTTGCAACGAGGGTCCCGGTGCCGTCGTCGAATAAAGCGGTCACATTGCCGCTGACGTTGTTCTGAACGCCGGAGCTCACTCCGGTCACGTTCACCGAGAACGAGCAGGAACTCGATGGGGGTAGCTCTGCGCCGCTCAGGGTGATGCTAGCGCTTCCCGAATTAGCATTAACTGAACCGCCGTCGGCGATGCAACTGCCTCCAATAGCGCTCGGATTGGAAACAACCAGCCCACCAGGCAAGTTGTCGCTAATGCTGACATTCAACAGCGTGGTTGAAGAATTCGGGTTGGTGATGGTGAAGGTCAGCGAGGTGGTACCGCCGATTGAAATAAACGTTGCACCGAATGCCTTTGCCGCGGTTGGAGGCGTCACGACCGGCGTGGGGTTCACCGTCAGCGTGGCTTGATTGCTGGTAGTGCCGGCGCCGCTCTCGTTGGCGGAGATCGGTCCCGTTGTGTTGTTGAAGGTTCCGATGATAGTTGGCTTGATTTCGACGGAGATAAAGCACGATCCGTTCGAAGTCGGCGCACTGGTCATGGGACCGATGAATCGGGGCGACCCCATGGCCATGCCTTTCATGACGGGCCTCAACGCCGGGCTAGGAGGACCGAGGTCCCCACCGGAGAAGCTGATGGAGGTTGAACCAGGGACAGCCGTCACAGTGCCGTCGCAGCTATTGCTGACCCCATTGGGCGAAGCTACCTGCAGTCCTGCGGGCAAGTTGTCGGTGAATTGGATTCCGGTCAGCGTCACGGTCCTGTTCGGGTTGTTAATCGTGAAACTCAACGCCGACTGTCCGCTCAGGGTGATGGTGTCCGGCACGAAGACTTTGCTGATTGTCGGCGGGACGGCCACTGCCAGGGTCGCGGAAGCTGAGAGTCCGGTGCCTCCTTCTGTGGAACTGACCGGGCCTGTGTTGTTGACATAAGTACCAGCCGTCCCACTGGTCACATTCACGCTAACCGCGCAGGAGGTGTTGGCTGCAAGGCTGCCTCCGGTGAGCGAGACGGTTGTCGCACCCGCTGCACCAGTTGCGGCGCCGCCACAGGTATTGCTGAGCGAATTGTCCGCCACCACAAGGCCGGCGGGGAAGTTGTCAGTGAATGCAATTCCTGAGAACGATGAGCTGCTTGTGTTGCTGAGCGTGATGGTCATTAAGCTCACGCCGTTAGGCTGAATGCCCGACGGATTGAATGCTTTGGCGATTGAAGGCGAAAGAACCACACTGATGCGCGCGGTCACTGTCTGCTGGTCCACAGTTGCGTCAGCGGATCCCGCGCCGGGTGTGTTGCCGGCATTGTAAGTTGCCGTGGCCTGTGCCCCGGATGAGAGCGATTCCGGTTGTGCCTCGGCAATCGTGCCCAGGACCGCATTGTTGAAGGTGATGGGCAGACCGTTGAGCACATCAAGATTGCCACTCAAAGTAAGGCCACTTCCATGATTGTCGCTGCTCATGTCGCCGGTCAGTGTGGACGAGCCATTGACGGGAATGCTGGACGGGTTCGCAGTGTGCGTAAGCACGATAAAAGGATCGAAGGTGACTGCGCCGTTGGCGTCGAAGATGCTGCCAGCCGGTGAGTTTAAGCCCCACCAGTTGTTGGTGGCATTGTCCTGGCTGGAGGCTGCGCCCAGGTTAGCGAAATTGCTTCCGGCCGCGGCAGTATTGTTGGTAAGCCGGCTGAAGTTGATTACAAGGTTACTGGTGGCAACGCCCGTATCCGCAGCAAACACGCCGCCGCCGCAACTGTTGACGCAGGTTGTTCCGTCAGAGCCGGTTGCGGTATTTCCGGTAATGGTCGCTTTGGAAATTGTTGTGGTGTCGTTGGTCAGACTGTTCCAGATTCCGCCGCCCTGATCACCCGAATTGCCGGTGATCAGCAAGGCTCCTCCGCTGTTGTCGATGACCAGACCCTGTCCGGTGAAGATGCCTCCGCCGTGTCCAACTGCCGTGTTCCCGGAGATGGAGCCTCCGCGAAATACCGAGCGTATATTGCCGTTGCCAGGAGACCCCAGGAACATGCCTCCGCCCTGGCCTCCGCCGTTCGCGGTCTGCGTGGCGCTGTTGTTGAGCACCTTGTTGCTGGTCATTGTTATTGCCGTGCCGCCGGTGACGAAGATTCCGCCGCCCTTGCCGGAGTTACCGGTGGAACTTTCCTGGACCGAGTTGTTCTGGACAGTGCTCGAGGTCAGAATGAAATTTCCGGTTGCCGTGCCAATGGTCGCTGTTCCATTGCTGTCGATCGCAATTCCTCCGCCGTCGCCATCGGTTGTCGAATTGTCAGTGATGATGCAGTTGACCACGCTCATATTGCCGTTCTGACTGCCCTCCCAGAACAGGCCGCCGCCAAAACCATGAGGGATCACGCTGGCGACGCCACCTCTGAAGCTGCCAGGGTTCTTGCCGAAACGAATCACCAGGTTGGAAAAATGCGTGTCAAAACCAGGATCAGCGTTGGGGCTTACCGCGAAGACTTTGTCAATGCCGTTGGTATTGTCGGTGCCGGCCTGAACGATGGTGGCCGGATTCCCGCTGCCATCCACGGCGCCATTGATCGTAAGACCATGGAAAATATCCAGAGAGCCATACGATGCGGTTGCTCCCGCCGTTTCTTTGTTGGGGCCGGTCAGCGTGAGCGTATAAGTCCCGGCGGGCACGTTGATCGTGTCGTTGAGATTGTCGGCATTGGCTTCAATGATGGCTTCGCGCAGACTGCAACTATTCGCCACATTGTTCGCGCAGGCGTTTGCTACTACAACGTCGGCAGTGGTGTTGACGTTAAACACCGGATCGGGCAACGGCATCATCACGCTGGGCGCGCTTTCTCCGCGATTCAGCGCAACTACGCCCGGACGGCCGTCAATATTCACGTGCATGGAGACTGCGGCAATCGGAGAGCCCGAGTAAGAACGCCGCGATACTTCGCCGGCCACAAAGGTATTCGCTCCCTGAGGCAAATTGGGATGCGAGATGACGGCCATCTGTCCGGCAGCGCCGTTCAGGACCATCACGTCATCGGCCGCGTTCGAGGAAATTCGGGTGCGCAGCAGCACGGATTGCTGGGAAGCATGCAGCGCAAAACTCTCAGCGACCATCCAGCCTTCGTTGGGATTTGAAGCAGGCACAACCGGGCTGGGCAGCCCGCGCACTGCCGCCAGAAAAACCTGCCTGCGCTCGTCATTACTCAGCGGACGGGAATCAATTCCCGAGCGGACAACGATATAAACCGAGCCGTCAGCGCCCAGGAGCGCCATTTGCGTCCGGCCCGCGCGATCATAGATGAACGAACCGGTCACGACCGCACTTGCGGTAACGGGCAACGCGACTTTTTCCAGTTGCCGCGAAGCAGAGCCAAGAATCCAGAGCTCGCCGCCGGCTACGATGGCAGCGTCGGCGCCGGCATGTCCGGTTAGATTGCCAAAGGCGATGGAAGAGACTGGTCCGCCAACACTGTAAGTACCGACCAGCCGCAGTCCTTTGGTGGCGCCCTGATAAACCAGCAGCGAGGAGCCAGTCTGGCCGGTAATGCCTACGATGAGATCCCCTGCAAGACCAGCGCGGCCAAGTTTTCCGCTGCTAACCGCTGTGACTGCGCCGTCCAGGTTGATGGCTTGCGGCGCGCTGAAGTTCCCACGACCGTCGCCGGGCAGGAGGTAAACCAGGTTGGAGCCACGAGCGGCTACTACCAGGTCATTGGTCCCGTGTCCGCTGAAGTTGCCCGCGGCTATAAAGTCCGGGGCGACCGGGACTGAAATCACGCGAGCATTGCGCAGAAAAGGCGCAGGGAAATCACCCCGGCCAATCGCCTGAAATGAAGCATCGCTCTGGGGCGCGAGGGCGTCCAGGCTGCCGTAGTGCACCGCGAGAATGCCACCCCCGCCGGGCGCGGCATAACCCGCTGCCACATCGCCGACACCATCTCCATTGAGGTCGGCGGAAATAAGCGAGAGAGCGGTGCTCTTTCCGGAAGAGAGAATTTGCGCGGGTGTTGTCGCTGGCTGGCCTGAATCGTCACCCGGAATGCGTCGCACCCCGGAAGCCGAACTTATGGCAACCGCACCGGTGTCACCATAGTTTGAAGCGACCGGTTGCCGGTCCGCGAGCCAAATCCTGGTTCCCGTAGCTGGACCGGCCTGCTGTGCCGAAACGGTGGCGGCCGCGAAGACCACTGCAGCAGAGAAAACGAGGGCAGTGATCAGCGAAGAATAATGAGCTTTCGTTCCGCTAACCTGGGCAGAAATCGGACAATCTTTCATTGCGATGCTCCTTTGTGGGAGGCTGAAGAAGGGATCCTGTGTACTTGGCGGATGTGCTTGGAGCAAAACCTTCCAGCCAGAGTCCTATCTGCAAAACTCCGCAACTTTCCCTACGGAAAACTTTGGCTCCAAGTTGGTTTTTCCGACGGTCTTAACCTGGGGGATTACTCTACGTCAAATAGTTGGCAAAAACCGACTATCAGCAAAAACCAGAGCGCAATTTCAGCACAGGCGTGTGGGAAGGTCAAGTTAATACTTTTTCATTGATTGGAGATGGTGAGTGCCTTAAAGAGAATCTCCTTGAAGTTGTCCTTGGAAACAAAGTCACAAAAAGCTTGACAAGAGATATAGTGTTGTACTTAACTATATCACTAGAATTGATGAGCGCAGAGGATCAACTCATACCTCTGGTTCCCGAGAGCAATAAGGGAAATGAATTCTTTAGGAGAATGAAACATGAAATCGCTTCGTATTATGCTGTCCGTTCTCTTGATGTTGCTCGTTCCAGCGGCTTTCGCACAGTCCGCTACGCCGACCGACGCGCAAAAATCTTTCACTCAACTGAAAACCATCGCTGGCACGTGGCAAGCCACGGTGACCACCGACCCGCCGATCCAGGAGATGGGAAATGGAGCTATGGCGCAGGTCTCGCTGCGTGTGACCTCCCGCGGAAACGCGCTGGTGCACGAGATGCAAGAGGCGGGGAAGCCAGACGATCCGGCGCGTTACGACCATCCGGTCACCATGCTCTACCTGGATGGTGATCGTCTGCTCCTGACTCATTATTGTGATGCAGGGAATCGGCCTCGTATGGCGGCCAGAATGTCGGCGGACGGAAAGACGGTGGAATTCGATTTTCTCGACGTCGCCGGCAGCACGAAATACGGACACATGCAGCATGCAGTCATTACCATTATTGACGCGGACCACCACACTGAGGACTGGACCTACATGATGCCCGGGGACAAGCCAATGCGCGCGCACCTCGACCTGAAACGAACAAAATGACGAGAGGTATCTCTTGCAAAGGCTATTTGGAAAAACAGGATGGATCTTGAGTGGAACGACAATCAGCCGATTTACCGCCAGCTACGCGACCGCGTGGTCGCGATGATACTCGACGGAGCCCTCAAGGAAGGCGATCCGCTGCCCTCGGTGCGTACCGTCGCGGCCGAATATCGGGTCAATCCGCTCACGGTGCTGAAGGGCTATCAACAACTGGTGGATGAGGAGCTTGTCGAGAAGAGGCGGGGTCTCGGCATGTTCGGCTTGGCCTGACAGCGGAAGAACTGCTGAATGAGGCCGACGGTGCAACGCGCCGGTCGAAGCCGAAAGCCAAACAGGAGGAGCGCTGAAGCCATGGCATGCATAGAAGCACGCGGTCTCCGTAAGTCGTTCGGAACAACGATCGCGCTGGACGGTGTCAATTTGCGTGTCGATGAGGGCCGCATCGTCGGGCTCATTGGTCCCAACGGCGCCGGCAAGACGACCGCGTTCAACGCGATCCTCGGCCTTACGCCATATCAGGGAGAACTGAGAGTGCTTGGACGCGATCCCTGGACGGAGCGCGATCAACTCATGCGCGATGTCTGTTTCATTGCCGATGTTGCCGTGCTGCCGCGCTGGATACGGGTCTCGCAGGCGCTCGATTACGTGACCGGCGTGCATCCGAGATTTGATCGCGCCAAGGCGGAAGGCTTTCTTACCAAGACCGCCATCCGGCACACCAGCAAGGTCCGGGAATTGTCGAAGGGCATGGTGACCCAGCTACATCTCGCATTAATTATGGCCATTGACGCGAAATTGCTGGTGCTGGACGAGCCGACGCTTGGCCTCGACATCCTGTATCGCAAGCAGTTCTACGATTCCTTGCTGAACGACTACTTCGATCGCAGCCGCACCATCGTGGTGGCGACACATCAGGTGGAGGAGGTCCAGCACGTCCTCACCGACCTGATGTTCATTGATCGCGGCCGCATCGTATTCGATTGCAGTATGGAAAAGGTCGAGTCGCGCTATCTGGAAGTAATGGTGCATCCCGCTCGACTCGCGGCGGCACGGGCGCTCAGGCCGATTCACGAGCGCCAGGCGTTCGGCCGCAGCATCCTGTTATTCGATCATGGCGATCGTCAGCAACTCGCCGCGCTTGGCGAGCTACGCACCCCCAGCATCGCCGACCTCTTCGTTGCGGTCGTGGGCAATCAGTCCGGCCAGTCCCAAGGAGCGTCTCAATGAACACTCCATCAAATACCGTTCCCGAGTCTCACGCCGGCTCGCAGGCAATCTCGCCGGCCGTCGTGACCACCTGGCCCTTGTTCTGGTCGATTCGGCGCGAACTGTGGGGGAACCGCTCTATCTATCTCGCGCCGCTGATCGCGGCTGCTGTTTTTGTGTTCGGCTTCCTGATCAACATGATTATCCTGCGGCGCCGCATGCATGGCGTATGGACGCTCGACCCGGCGCAACAGCACGAAGCACTCGCCGTGCCCTACGAAATCGCGGCGGCTCTGATCATGGGGACGGCTTTCCTCGTCGGAATCTTCTACTCTCTCGACACGCTGTACGGAGAGCGCCGGGACCGCAGCATCCTCTTCTGGAAGTCGCTGCCGGTCTCCGACCTCACCACCGTGCTCGCGAAGGTCGCGATTCCCCTCGCTATTCTGCCGCTGCTCAGTTTTGTTATTACCGTTGTCACGCAGTTGATCATGCTCCTGCTGAGCAGCGTGGTATTGCTGGGGAGCGGATTGAGTGTGGCGGCGCTATGGACCCACTCGTCGTTTTTCCATGTTTCGCTGATGCTCCTCTATCACCTTGTGACCGTTCATGGTCTGTGGTACGCGCCCTTCTACGGCTGGCTGCTGCTGGTTTCAGCGTGGTCTCCGCGGGCGCCATTTCTATGGGCCTTCCTGCCGCCGTTCGTGATCTGCGGAGTCGAGAAGATTGCGTTCAATACCACTCATTTCCTCACTATGCTGCAACACCGCCTGACTGGACCGGAGGTTATGACGGCGCCCGGCAGCAATCTGATGGTTGTGATTGCAGCACTCACTCCAGTGGAATTTTTGAGCGAGCCGGGGTTGTGGATCGGTTTGGCAATCGCCGCGGCATTCCTCGGGACAGCGGTCCGGCTACGCCGCTATCGCGGCCCCATCTGATTCGGCCCTGAGTGATGCAACGACCGATACTATGACCGATGCTATGACACAGATTGGAACGGAAGACACTTCGGAAGAGAGAACGCAACGCATTTACGCGAGACTTGCGGGCTTTCTGTTTCTATGGCTGATCCTCACCGGTCTGGCCGGTGCACTCACCGTCTCCCATATCGCTGGGTCTGGGACGTTCGCCGAAACAGCCAAAAGAGTCGCAGCTTCGGAACGCTTATATCGGGCGGCGCTCTCCAGTGAGTTGATTGAGACCTTGAGCGCACTCGTGCTTGCCTTCGCGCTCTATGCAACGCTCAGGCCCGTCGATAAGCTTTTGGCGCAAATCGCAATGTACTGGAGGCTAGGAGAATCATTCATCGGCTGCGTGGGAATCATCTTAGGCTTTGTGAGGCTGCGTCTTTATACTTCCCCACAATCGATCGGGGCATTGGGAGCCGGCCAGTCACAGGCCTTGGTGGATCTGACGCGCCATGCGGGTGTCGCCGCGTACAACATCGGCGCGATGTGCTTCAGCATCGGTTCCATCCTCTTCTTCTATTTGTTTTTCAGATCGAGATATATCCCCAGGATCCTCTCTGCTTTCGGCGTATTTGCCTCGGTCGTGGTGACGATCATCTGTTTTGGCAGTCTGATCTTTCCCGAACACGCAGCCAAACTTCAATATGGCTGGGCGCCGATGGCCATTGCCGAAGTTGCAACTGGATTCTGGCTGATGTTGTTTGCCGTAAAGACTCAGGCCCGCGTGATCAGTAGGTGATTAGAGGAGGGGAAATGTCAGTTTCGCCCTTATTACTTCTTCATATCAGCGGTGGGACAATAGGATTGCTGTCTGGCGCCGCCGCAGTTTGTTTCCGCAAAGGTTCCCGCCGGCATGGCATAGCGGGAAACGTATTTGTGATTTCCATGCTGACCCTGGCCGCGAGCGGGATACTGCTCGCAATCCTGAAGCACAAGACAGGAGACACTGTGGGAGGCGCATTGACGCTGTATCTGGTGGCAACGGCATGGATGACCGCCAGGCGCAGGGAAGAGAGAACTGACCCCTTTGATTGGGGTGCGCTGCTGTTTGCGCTGGGACTTGTAACTCTCGCAGCGACTTGGGCCATAGCAGCGGCCACTAGTCAGACCGGGCTGAAGTACGGGTATCCCGCGGGGGCTTACATTTTCCTTGGATCCGTGGCGCTGCTTTCTGCCGTGGGAGACATTCGCAT
>WNFN01226509.1_pt1 | contig 10397 bp, 11 predicted proteins | sample 5400161 | NCBI WGS metagenome assembly WNFN01 (sample SAMN13153353, study PRJNA577476) | soil metagenome | isolation source: 80 cm saprolite on Douglas fir-dominated hillslope | place: USA:California | collected 2013-09-17
CCAGTTGCAGCGCTCGCTCGTTGCCATGGAGGTAATTGAACAAATTGCTGGTTAAAGTCCGGGTATCGATGGTGTTATTCTTGCGCCGCTTCCTTTTCTGTTCACGGCTATCAGGCGCACAGACATAGCATCTCAGCCCGCGCGCTTTCAGCGCTCGATAAAGCACATAACCCAATGGCCCGGCTTCGTAGACCACGACCACTTCTTCGGCTTGTTCCTTTTGCTTCTCCACGTAAAGCAACAGCTCTTCCTGGCTCCGGAACTTTGCCACCGCTCCAATCGGTCCGTTGTCGATCTTGCGCGCCGCTTGATAGCTCCTCGAATGCACATCGGTTCCCATCACGATTCGCTTTGCCTTTGCCGCCTTTTGATTCTTTAGTTCTTTTGCACCGGCGGTGCGTGCCACTTCTAAGGTGTAGTTATTCATTTGCTGTCAGGTTGCTGCTATTCGGCAGCCTGACAAGCACCATGGCATCTACCCGCGCGCCGCCACGCCGTCACGCCAAGTACCCCAACCACTCCTCCTGCGCTGCTAGCAGCTCATCTACCATCTGATGGATTTGAGGAAGCGTACAAACGGCTGCGGTCAATGGATCGAGCGCAACAGCATGATAAATCGCGTCCCTTTTCCGCTTGACTGCTGCTTCTACGATAAGTTCTTGCACATTTATGTTCGTTCGATTGAGCGCGGCGAGCTGCGGAGGCAAGGGGCCGAAGTGGGTTGGCTGCACACCGTTCCGGTCGACCAGGCATGGCACTTCCACGCAGCAACCGCTCGGCAAGTTATCAATGAGCTCGCGGTTTGGGACGTTCCCGTTGATTCGAATCGGTTGATTCGTCTCCATTGCCTCAATGATAGAGGAACCGTATTCATGGGTCCGGTCAGTTCGAACCGGGTCTACCATAATCTGTTTGAATTCCTGACGGAAACTTTCGAGTCGCTTATAATTGTGCTGCAGGTACCCGCCCGTCCGGCCAAATTGAAACCAATGGTTCACTTTATCAGTGAAACGTGGTACCAGCTCTTCTTCTACCATCAAAGCGTTCTTTCGAAAATACGGTACATACTCACTGGCATGTCCGCTCGACTCAGTCACGAAATAGCCAAAATGTTTCATCAAATCGATTCGTACTGGCTCTTGGCCATAGATTTCTTCGCGATCAATGACCTGGCGCAGACGAGGGTAAAGATCTTCGGTGCCGCGACCAAATTCCAAAAAGAAGGCCTGGTGGTTAATGCCTCCGCAGCGGAAGTTGACCTGCTCGTACGGAACCTCCAACCATTTGGCTAGCATCTCGCTGGTGCCTTGAACGCTATGACATAGACCGACATGCGGGCGGCCGGTTGCTACATCCACGGCCCAACAGTTCGCGGCCATGGGGTTCACATAGTTCAACAACCAGGCGTTTGGGGCATGCTGATCCAACTCATGGCAAAGATCGATTAGCACGGGAATCGTGCGTAAAGCTCGGAAAACGCCTCCTGGTCCGAGCGTATCCCCGACACACTGCTCCACGCCGTATTTCTTGGGAATTTCGATATCTTGGGCATACGCTTCCAACCCCCCTTGCTGAAAGGTGGTGATGACATAATCGGCATTGCGAACCGATTCGGCGCGATCGGTCGACGCGGTAATACGAGCGGTGAGCTTGCGTTCGTCCACTATTTTCTGGACGATCTGGCGAGACTCTTCCAATCGTTGCAGATCGATATCCATGAGTGTGATCTCGCTGTGCTGCAGGCAAGGAGTCAGTAGAATGTCACTGCACAAATTGCGGGTAAAAACCAGGCTTCCCGCCCCGATTAAAGTTATTTTAGGCATAATCGTCGTTTCCAGAGATGATGGTTCACGTTTAGAGTTAATTCTTTACTGCGCCTGCGGTAAGTCCTGCTACTAGCCGTCGTTGAACGAGGCTAAAAAACAGCATGGTAGGAACGATGGCCACAACCGTTCCGGCTGTGATCATTCCCCACTTTACTTGCAGGCTGTTCATGAAAGCCTGGAGCGCGATCGGCAGAGTCTGGGTGCTCTCGCTTTGGGACAAGATGGAGACGAATAGGTAATCCCCCCAGGATACTACGAACGCAAAAAAGCCGGCTACCACTAGTCCCGGCAATGCCGTTGGATAAATGATGCGAAACAAAACGCCGAGCCGGCTACATCCGTCAATCAATGCCGCTTGATCCAATTCTTTGGGAATGGCGTTGAAGTACCCGGTCAGCATCCAAATGGCGAATGGCAGAGTGATGGAAGTATGAGTTAAAATGAGCCCGATATGCGTGTCGACTAGCCCCAAATTCGACATCAGTACATAAAAGGGAATCAAAATCAAAACGTAGGGGAAAAACTGTGGGAGCAAGGTTGACATCATCAAGAGATTTTTGCCACGAAGGGCAAACCGACTCAGCGCGTAGGCACTGAGACTGCCCAATATCACGACAAGAAGCATCACCGAGGTAGCAATCACTACCGAGTTAGCCAAAAAGACGAATACGTTATTAATTGCGAAGACCTCGATATAGTTGGCGAGGGTGAGCTCGGATAGAGCCGGAACCAGCCTCCCGGTCTGAATGGAATCGTTACTTCGGAAACTAGAGATAATCAGCCAGCCAATGGGCAAAAGGAGAATGGCATACGTGATGAACAGTCCCGCGTAAGTCAGCAACAACTCGAGCGAGCGGCGTTTCATTTTTCGGCGAAGCCTCCGATTAATTTGCGGGAGCAAATGACGAGAAGAACCAGTATCACCAGCATGATCACGCCCCCGGCGCTGGCGTATCCCAGCATATAACCGCTCCAGGCCTGCTTATAAATGTAGGTTGCCAACACTTCGGTCGCGTCTACCGGCCCGCCGCCAGTCGATAGATAGACAAAATCGAAATTGTTCAAAGTGAAGGTGACGTGAAGCACGACCATAACCAGGATGATGTAGCGTAGGTTCGGCAACGTGATGTGCCAGAATCTCTTCCAGGACGACGCTCCATCGATCGTTGCGGCTTCGTACAGATCTTGCGGGATCGCCTGCATCGCCGCCATGAAAGCGATGCCATAAAACGGAACATTTCGCCACAGGTGCATTACAAGTATCAGGAGGAATGCGAAAGCTGGATCACCAAACCAATTGCGGGTAAGCGATCCGAGTCCAAGCGCAGCTAGTATGATGTTAATTAGCCCGATGTTTGGCAGGGTGAGAAAACGGAATATTACAACTGCGGTAATAATCGGCAGGACCCAAGTGACCATGGCAATACTGCGAAACCAATGAATACCGGGGACCTTGCGGATAAGCAAATGAGCCATTCCCAGACCGAAAATCACCTGCAGAATAACGGCAGAAAAAGTTAGGACCAGCGAATGGATAAACGAAACGCGGAACACCGGATCGGTGAGGAGTCGTTGATAGTTTTGCCATCCGACGGCGCGCCAAGCATTGGGATTGAGCAAGGACTGGTCGGTGAAAGATGTAAAGATGCCGCTAAGAGTGGGATAGAGATTTAATCCAAGGATCACGCAAATCGCCGGCGCCAGCAGGGCATATCCAAGTGCAGCGTGACGCATTTCCGCCGATCGCGAATGAGTATCGTGCCGCGATCCGACGCTTGGTGGCTGATCGCCATGAACTGTTTGAGACATCAATAACCGAGAGTAATTATAGGCGGAAAGTCCGGCCCATCACAATGGGGTGTAGCGGCGGATGGGCGCCGACACGCCGGGTATTTGAGTGCCCCTTACAATTTGTTGTTCTGCGCGCGTTGCTGCAAAGTATTATACAGTTCCTGACCAGTCTTATCGGCCGCATTGTTTTGATAAATCACTTTCTGCAGCGCTTCGGTGATATCATTTACCACCAAACCCCAGTTGATCGGAGCCAGCGCTACGCCGGTGGAAATCTGCTGAGTAAATGCTTGCTGCCACCAGTCGCTTTTGAAATCCGGCAGATCAGCCACGTCTTGGCGCGGCGGGTTAATTCCTTCGAGCTTCGCGTCCATAGCGACAAAGTCCTTGCTACAGAGAAGTTTGATCAGCTCCCAGCTATCCGATTTTTCCTTAGTCGTTGCATTGATCATAATCGGCTTAACCTCCAGATAAGTGGCCTGAGTGCCACCCGGTGGAAGAGGGAGAGCGACAACCCCGGTGTTCTCTTCTAGAATTTTGCGCGCGATATCGCCGGTCTTGCGATAGCTGTAGATCCAAGGACCCATCGGAACCATCGCACTTTTACCGGCAACATAATCAGCATCAGTCGCCTGATAGTCATTGCCACGCGTGTTCTGATTGACAGCGGACGGGTTCGCTTTGAAAAACGCGTCGTGGTAGAGAGCCAGCACCTGGGCTAGTTTTTCCGGAGTAGTGTCAATCGACCATTTCTGGCTGGCCTCATCATACTTAAACGGATTCTGACCGCCGTTCACTTGAAAGAAAAACGAAATGAATTCCTGAAACGTCCGAACGCTGCCGGCTTTGGTGGTCAATCCCAATCCGGCAACTCCTTGCTCCTTCGTCGAGATCATTGCGGCGTCATCCAGCATTTCTTCCCAGCTCTTTGGCGGCTGCAAATTATACTTCTGAAGAATGTCTTTTCGGTAGAGTAAGACCCGCACGTTAGTGTTATAAGGCACCCCATAAAGCTTTCCATTAATGGTGAGCGCTTTGATCGTGCTGGGAATAAACTTATCCTTTTCCGGCCACTGGCTAAATAAGTCATCGATTGGGGTGATGAGGCCGGCTTTTTGGTAGGCGATCATCCCTTCAAGTACGCCTTCGATCACGTCCGGTTTACCACGGCGACCCTGCACAATGAACTTCTGCTGGGCGTCCTGATAAATTGGAGGCCCGTAGTTACCTGGTACGGTGACACCTTTGGGCAGGTCTTTGGGAAAATGTTCTTTGGCCCACGCCAGAAGACCGGGCGTTTGCGGACCTTCCTGTGACATCGGGACAAACCAAAGATCAATTTCTTTACTGAAAACCAGGCCAGCCGACACCAAAAGGCTGGCTGCTATCAGTAGTAAGCGTCGGGGGGATCGGATAAGCATAGATGGGAGGTTGGATGGAGGTTTGGGGGTGCAGACGCAATAAATCTTGCTGGAACAAAAGCGGTCGCAATAGTCATAACACGCCAATGATAGTCAATTTGTGACAAGCCTTGGAGGGGCGTTGGTTTGCAACGCCCGTTCCCAACCATGGACGCCGATCGCGAGTATCAATTTTTGTACCGCTCCTTGCGTTCGCTTCGCTGCCGCCCCGAAGAGCCAATGCCCTATCCGGCGCATGTGATTAGCGGACTGGAAACGCAAACCGATCCGAGTGTTTACGCCTGGCATGGCCGCAAACGTCTCGGTGATGAAAAGAAACCGTTTATTGTCTGGCAATATACGTCTCGGTGATGAAAAGAAACCGTTTATTGTCTGGCAATATACGATCGACGGCTGCGGCGCTTTTCGGTCCGGCGTAACCGGCGAGCTGATCGAGCTTGCGCCGGGTTCCGCCTTTACCACGCTCGTTCCGAGCGACGACTTTTATTATCTGCCGCCCGAATCTGAGGGTTGGACCTTTTTCTGGCTGATTATCGATCATCTTTATATCGTTCGGCGGATCAGGGAACGGGTTCGACTTACCGGGCCCGTTTGGCATGTGCAGCCGCGCAGTCCTTTGATCGAACGTGCGCTTAACCTGTTCGATCTGGTTCGTGCAGCATCGTTACCCGATGAATTTGCCGAAGAGGCGGATCTTTTCGCCTTCCTGACGGAATTTGAACGTCTGGGACATCAAATCCTTTACCCGCCACTCCCGCGGGAACGGATTTTGGCGGAAGTTCGTAAGGAAATCATCAGCCGACTTCCCACTGGTTTGCCCAGCGTCGCCGAGCTCGCTGACAAGCGCGGAATGAGCCGTACCGGCTTCACTCACTATTTTCGGAGAACAACGGGCTTGAGCCCGGCGCGCTTCGTCAATCAGGTTCGATTGGAGGAGGTAGCTAAGTTATTGGTCTCTTCCTCGCTCAAGTTGTCTGCGATCGCCGGGCTTACTGGATTTGCCGATGCCACCCATCTGGGGAAAGTGTTCCGACGCCATTATTACCTCACTCCAGACAAATACCGTCATGTGATGGGCAACGAACTGTCCGACCAGATAAAGAGCAGCAAATGAGGAAGAATCCAGAATTTAGAAGCTTCGGCAGCTCGGAGGACTGAAATTCAGGCAATTCGTGGGAAGTTGGCTTGCGCTTCCTAGCTCAAAAAACTGAAAAGTAGTCCTGAACCCAAGATGGAGCCGATGTCTGGAAAGAGCTTTGGTATTTGTTGCGGCCAATGACAATGCCCGGGCTGGCCTCAACCGCTCTGCTCCTTATCATTTTTTCTTGGAACGAGGCGTTCTGGAGTATCAATCTCTCCAATGCCACCGCTCAGCCATCGACCGTAGCGATAATAGCGGTTTCGATACCTATCCCCACGATAGTGGTAATAGCCATGGTACCGGTACGGGTAGCCGTAATAGGGGCGGCCACCGATGCTGACCCCGACATAAGTAGCAGCCGGTAGATCGGTGCTCCCAACAAATCCGGCAACGAACAAAACCAGAGCAAGGATAGGAGCGAATCTGGCGGTCCGAGATCCTATTGCTCCTAAGCGACCGGCCCCAAACCGCTCACCTTCTGGAACTCCAGGACCCCTTGTCGTTCTGCATTTCTAAAGAACCGAGGAATGCGGCCGTATAAGAGAGCAGGTACCCTCATCGGTATCTGTCCGCCAAACATGCGAAAATTTCCCCAACCGAAGGTAGTTGTAGTCGGAGGGTATAACGCTGATCTGGTGATCGCTTGCGAAACGTTACCGGTGGAAGGAGAAAGCATGGTGGGCGGCCCCCTGCAAATTTTTGGCGGTGGTCGAGGCGCAAATTGTGCGGTGGCTGCGGCCCGGGCTGGAGCCGAGGTCTCATTTATCGGGGCGCACGGCCACGATGCTTTCGGCGTAATGGCGCAGGATCAACTCAATAAGGAGGGGATCGACATCAGCAATTTTCGGGACCTCGCCTCCGTGAGTACGGGCGCCTCCTTGGGCATGTTGGAAGCGTCCACCGGCAGAAACTTTCTCCTGTGTGCCGAATCTGCGAATAACCATCTTACGCCAGAAATGGTTCGGGCGTCGCGGAACATCCTGCATTCGGCCGATCTGGTAATCTCTGAGCTCGAGATTCCTCCTGAAACGGCGTGGGAGGCGAAACAACGTGCTAGCGATCGTTACCGAGTCGGTGGAGGAAGCCATGGTCGTCACCGGCACCTTTCGTGTGCCCGATGCAGTTGCAGCTCTTCACCGAACTGGGGCTCGAAATGTGGTGTTGGTTGAACGCAGTCGCGAGATTACGTACTCGGATGGACAAACGATTGGAACTTTAAAGGTTCCGATTAGGCGAGTGGTCGACCGCTGCGGAGCTACCGAATGCCTGGAGACCTGGATCAGTCTGGCGCTTATTCGGAATATCAGATTGTCGGAAGCCTGCCGGGAAGCGTCGTTCGCAATGGCACATAGCCTCAGCCATATGGGAGGTCACCAAGGTATGCCGTATCGTTCGGAGGTAGGGGAGCCGTAGAGTTTTGAAAGTAGCCCGGGCGGCTAACCATGCGGGTCAACTTAAGGGCTCGCGGTCAGGACCGTGCAGTTTGTTGGTGGAACCCTACTGGATCTTTTCATAAACTGGGCGGTCAAGCACGAGGCGCTGTTCACCTTCGCCCATAGTCGGAAGCACATCGCTCTATACCAGCGATTTGGTTTCTGGCCGCGCTTTCTCACCGCCATTATGTCGAAACCGATAAGCGGAGTTCGACGCGTGACGGAGTTTTCCAGGTTTAGTGAAATTCCTACCAGCCAACGCGAAGAATGCTTACGCGCCTGCCGGGAAATGACAGACAGTATCTACGAAGGTTTGGATGTAGAACGGGAAATCCGGGCGGTGGCTGCTCAGGAGCTTGGCGACACTGTATTGCTCTGGGATGACGCTCGGTTGACCGCTTTGGCAGTGTGTCACTGCGGACCCGGCAGCGAGGCGGGCAGCGATTGCTGTTATATCAAGTTTGGCGCGGCGAGATCAGGAGCAGCTTTGGAACTGTTGTTCGATGCCTGCGAAACTCTGGCCTCGGCCAAACGGCTATCGCGCCTGATCGCTGGCGCTCATGTCGGCCGCGAAAGAGCTTATCGGCAAATGATCGCGCACGGTTTTCGTTCCGATTTTCAGGGTGTCGCCATGCAAAAACATAACGATGCTGGTTACAATCGGCCCAGCACATACGTTGTTGATGATTGGCGGTAAGGCCAACGAACGAGAACGAACGCCAACGTTGTTGTTCACTGTCGTTCGCTGCTGCGATGGCTCATCAGCGGCGACTGTCCCGGTTAAGCCGTTGGCGTAGCAGTCCAAAGGGGCGGAGCGAAGCAATTGGTGTGGCTGACCTAAGAACGCAGTCGCCACTGCTCGCCATTACCCTCGGCGAAATTATCGGGGCGAACGATCCCAAGGCGACTGCGACCAAAGGCCACGCTAAATCAGTCGCTTCGTTCCAATCTTTCGGCCGAGCACGCTATGGCTGCCTCACCGAACATTACCGAACCAATTTCTACCGAGCGGACGCCGGCGTGCCGATAAAGCGCAATGGCGAGCGCTTGTCCGGGAAACTGATGCTTAGGAATTTGTGGCAACATTTTCCGGCATCGATGTAAATGGCGTGTCCACCCGGCGGTTCCGCAATCGGCACTCCACCGGTGGCGATATGACGGCCCAAATATCCGGTCGATGCAATCCGATATTCAAGATACTCCGGTTGCAGCACTTCTTCGAGACCGACTGCAATAGCATCCAGATCTCGGCCGGCTAATCCTCCCTAGGTAGGAAATCCCTCGGTCAGAATCAGCAGATTCATCTCCTGTTCAGCTAGTGAATTATCGTTAGTGCAGAGCAAGCCGCCAATGTGGGCGAACGCGTCTTTTTTCGCGGAAAATGTGCATCCGTCTGCCAAAGAAAACATTTCGCACGCGATCTCGCGCGGCGTTTTGTCAGCGTAGCCGGGTTCGCGTTGTTTGATGAACCAGGCGTTCTCCGCGAAACGACAGGCATCCAAATAAAGAGGTATGTCGTGCCCCTGGGTTAGTTCTCGAGCAGCCCTGATGTTGGCTAGGGAGACCGGTTGGCCTCCACTGGAGTTGTTCGTCACAGTGATCATTACCAGTGGGATCTGAGCGGTGCCCTCGCGCACAATTAGCTTTTCCAGCGCAGTGATATCGATGTTGCCTTTGAATGGAAGATAAGCCTGCGTGTCGGCGGCTTCAGGAATGGGCAAATCGATCGCGCGCGCGCCGGTAAATTCGATATTGGCGCGGGTGGTGTCGAAGTGAGTGTTGTTCGGAACGATGTGTCCCGGTTTGCACAAAACGGAAAACAAGATGCGCTCGGCGGCACGGCGATCGTACCGCGAAAATAGCCGGGAGAGAAGCAGCCCGATAGCGTCAACACTGTCAGGATCCCGACATCGTCTTCAGCGGCGACTGTCCGGTTGGAACATGGCGGTGCGACCGAACTATTGGTTTGCCGAAGCGATCGGTTTGAATCAACTCAAGGCCCAGTCGCCATGGTTTTGCAGCGGATCGGCTCGGATCATTGAAAGGGATGGCGACTGCGATTTTGTGGTTAGGTGAGTCAGTTCCTTCGTTGGCCATCTCGAGTCTGTTGCCCAACCAAGGCGCAGCGGGATCCGACGTCGTCTCAGCGCGATAGGGCGGCATCTGGAATCCACAGACTATGTCGGACCAGCTAGTCGCCCTACCGAAGATCAGGCTGACTATGCACTCTCTGCGTTCCCCGACTTTCCAAACTTTGTCCCTTCCAGTGCGCTAAGCTGCGTATTTAGTCCGGATCGACAAACTCTGCTGGTCCTGATCAGTGGACATAATGTTCTCGATAATGCCGCGGGCAAAGTGGTTCCAGCTGATTCGACACAATACATTTTTGTCTTCGACGCGAGCACGGGCAAACCGGTCAAGAAACAGGTTATCAGGGTCCCCAATACATTCGCCGGTATCGCCTTCAATCCCAATGGTAGTAGCTTCTATGTCGGTGGCGGATCCGACGACAATATCCACACTTACGGAATCCAAGGAGATGGAAGTTGGGCCGAAGCAGGCACACCGATTGCCCTCGGACACACCACCGGCAACGGGTTGCTCAATCCTCCGGTAATTGCATCGACATTCGTGACCGGCAGCCTTGCGGTGACTGCGGATGGCACAAAGATCGTGATCGCTAATGTTTATAACGTCGGCGGCCTGGGTGACGTCGAGACCCTGCAAACCATTCAGACTCGCCAAGATCGTTTTCGAATCGCAGCGTCAGACTCATCTCATTTCT
>WNFN01095730.1_pt1 | contig 10396 bp, 7 predicted proteins | sample 5400161 | NCBI WGS metagenome assembly WNFN01 (sample SAMN13153353, study PRJNA577476) | soil metagenome | isolation source: 80 cm saprolite on Douglas fir-dominated hillslope | place: USA:California | collected 2013-09-17
ACATCTTGGGGAGCTTAGCTTCTAACACCACACGCACCGTCGAGTCCGCACCCAACCGAATTACAACTGCCAGAGTGTGCGTACTCTATCGAGCATTCTCAAGAAGAGAAAGGCGGCCGACTCGTGGCTGACCGCCTTCCCCAGTTGTCGATTACTTGCCGGTATTAACAAACTGAATGCAGTCGCCCTGGTTCTTAAATTTTCGCGGGACGTTGAAATTCATCCAACCATCTTTCTTGCACTGATCCTTGTTCGTTGGCGGCCCGATCTGTGGCACTGGCGCGCAGGAACTGACGCTCGTCAGGAATGGGCTGTACTTAACAACGCCGTCCTCATCGATAATCAGTTCACCTGATCCGCCGGGGTTACTCGCGATGGTCGGTCCAGTCGAACTGCCCCACCAATTGTTCGTAGCATCCAGACTATTGAAACCTCCAGTGTAACCTCCAAGGTTTTCTTCAAGGCCAGTTGGATAACCGGAGATATTATTCTTGTTGATGCTAATACTTGAACTGGGTCCGAAGCCGGCATCGTTGATCCGAATAGCACGGCCGAGTCCGTTAGCCAGGTTGTTGCAGGTTACCGACAAGCTGCTCACACCGCCAAAGATTCGGATATCCGCTGTTGCTGGATCGTTCGAGTTATGGATGTTGTTTCCGGTGATCGCCGACGAACTGACAGTTCCAAGGCCGATTGCCCGTCGGTTCGAATCAAACTCATTATTTGAAAAGCTAAGGTTTGAGCCGCCAGCGTTAACAAGATCGATCGCGCTGTTGGTATTGCCGACGAATTTGTTGCTGTCAACGACGACCTTAATGGCGCCAAAGTTGGTGTCTATGCCTGTGCCGCCGTCCGGGCCGGGGTTGTTATTGTTCTGGATCAGATTGCGCGCTAGCTTCGCCGGCAGAACGCCATCGTTGTCCATCTCAATGCCGATGATGTTGTTCTGCACTATGTTGTTCAGAATTTGATAGCCCCCGTGATAACCGAAACCGCCGGGATTTGTGTAGATGCCGGCGATTGTGCACGGATCAAGATCGGTTGAGCCTTGGACCGTAAACCCATCAACGACCACATTGTCCGCGAAGATTTGAACTGGCGAACACGAGCTATTGATTATCGATTCGCCCGTCGTCGCGCGAGTTCGGGCATCGACGCCGGCTTTCGCTCCAATCAAAGTGAGCGTCGTACTGATCGTCACCGATTCATTGTAAGTGCCGGGGCAAACTTGGACAGTATCGCCCGCGGAAGCCGCAGTGACTGCGGATTGAATGCTTGTGAACACATGGGGACAGGCCCCCGATGTAGCGTTGCCAACGGTGAGTGTCGCTGCGGCAGCGACTGCCCCAGTCGCGAAGATTATTAGGCCCAGCGAAAACGTGAAAGCCATTGCTCTTATCAGGGCTGATCTATTTAAATTCATAAATTTCTCCTTTTCGTTAAGTCGGTGGTCGTTCTAACAACCCACCTCGTTGTCGGCGAAGACACTTCAACGCCAGGAAGCCTCTAGTCGCAAATTTTCGCGGGTGTTGGGGGAAGCGGTAAGCGGGCAAGAGAAACGTCTTGGGGGCTTTCGGCTTCTAACACCACACGCACCGTCGAGTCCGCACCCAACCGGCGGTGGACATTACATTTACGTGAGCTTGTACAAGAGCGTGCGTACTCTATACAGCCAGGCTGACTCTGTCAACGCGCCAGCAGCTTCGGGCCCGGGTCAAAGGAATTTTGACGATGCCGAATCACTCGTTGGCATAAATCCTGGCAAGCTCTCGCTTGAGAAGCTTTCCAGTTGGGCCTTTGGGAATTTCAGCTACGATGCGAATTGACTTGGGACACTTGTAATTCGCTACGCGTTCCGTGCAATAGTTGATCAACTCCGCTGCGCTCACCTTCATTCCATCTTTCAGCACGATAAACGCCGCGACCTCTTCGCCATACAGATCGTCGGGAACACCAATCGTGGCCGCGGCCGCAACTGCCGGATGCTGATAGAGGACTTCGTCGATCTCGCGCGGATAGATGTTCTCGCCGCCGCGAATGATCATGTCGCTCTTGCGATCGACGATGTAGAAAAATCCGTCCTGGTCGCGATAGCCGACGTCGCCGGTGTGAAACCAACCATTGCGAAAAGCTGTCTCGGTCGCCTCCGGACTCTTGAAGTAGCCTTTGAGAATGTTCTCGCCGCGCAGGACGATTTCGCCGAGTTCGCCATCGGGAACTTCGTTGTCTTTGTCATCGAACACTTTCATTTCATTTCCAATCGGCAAGCCGCACGAGCCGGGACGCCGGCGTTCGTCGGGCGGATTAAACGTCGAACGACAGGTTGACTCCGACAGACCGTAGCCTTCGACGACGGGGCAGTTGAAAGCCTGTTCAAACTTCTTCATTACCTCGGCCGGTACGGGCGCTGACCCGCACATCGCGAAGCGAAGCTGCCCGGTCTTCAGTCCTTCAGGTACGCCGTCAGGGTAAGTGCTCAAGAGGATCGACAGCATCGTCGCCACTGATCCAAACGAAGTCACTTGATAATCGGAAATGATTTTCCAGAACTGAGAAGCAGAAAACTTTGAACTGATCACTGTCGAGCCTCCGGCGTACAAAGCCGACATCGTCGTGACCGAAACCGCGTTCATGTGAAACAGCGGCATGATTGTGAGCAGTCGATCATCCTCATCAGGTACGCACGCCTCCGGCGTGCCTTTGTTCTCTTCAACCGAGTCGAGCCGCGAGCCAGCACGCCTGAGGCGTGCGTACCCAGCAAACTCGCGCGTTGCCAGGGCTTCATCGTCGAACTCAATCACCGATTTCAAGTGCGGAAGTGCGCCGCGAATATTCTCGATGCGTGGTTGGAACTCAGAGTGCATCAGAATCGCCTTCGCCTCAGAGTTGTTCATGACGAATTCGATCTCATGTTCTTTCAAGAACGAATTCACCGGGCCGGCAATGGCTCCCAGTTTCCAGCACGCGAAGTAAGCAATGATGTACTCAGGGCTGTTGGGCATCAGCAAACTGACAACGTCGCCCTTCGCAACCGCATGCGCGGACAGCAGAGCCGCCGCACGATTCACTGCGCCATCGAAATCTGCATAGGTAAACCGTCGCCGGTCAGTTTCCGAAAAGAGAAATACGCTGTCGGGGGTGGCGCGGACGTGTCGCTCCAAAAGTTCCCCGAGATTCCCGGGCGCGAAGGTTGGTTCTCTTGAAGGTCGGCTGTCAATCATGGCGCGTCCGATGATATATTAGGCCGCGTTCCAGTCACTAATTCCAACTTCTCTGCATCAAGGTCTCATGGATACATATCGCAACTTCATCGGCGGCAAGTGGGCTGAATCTTCTTCGGCGAAGACGGTTAACAACGTCAATCCGGCAAACACGGACGACATCATCGGCACCGTGCGGCAGGCAACCCGCGATGAAGCTCGCGCCGCGGTCAAAGCCGCCGCTGAAGCCTTTCCTGGCTGGCGCGCAACGCCGGCTCCGGCGCGTGGCAAAATAGTCGCCAAGGTTGCGCGATCGCTAAGGTTGCGCGATTGATGGAAGAAGCAAAAGAAGAGCTCGCGGAAATTCTCACGCGCGAAGAAGGCAAGACGCTCGTCGAGTCGCGTGGCGAGGTGCAGCGCTCGATCAATGTCGCCGAGTTTTGCGCGGGCGAATCGCGCCGCATGAATGGCGAGACGATCTTTTCCGAGCTGCCTTCGAACTTCGTCTACACGATCAAGCAGCCGCTGGGCGTGGTTGCGTGCGTGACGCCGTGGAATTTTCCGGTGGCAATTCCGACGTGGAAGATCGCGCCGGCGCTGGTGGCCGGAAACACCGTCGTCTTCAAACCCGCCACCCTGACCCCGGCCACCGCCGTGCGCATCGTTGAAATCTTTGAACAGGCCGGGGTACCCCCAGGCGTGCTGAATCTTATTCTCGGATCAGGTTCGGATGCGGGCGACGAAATCGTCAATCATCCGGCCGTGAAAGCAGTTTCGTTCACCGGCTCAAACGGCGTCGGCATACGTTTGTATGAACAGGTTTCGCGGCGTGGCGCCAAGTGTCAGTGCGAAATGGGCGGCAAGAATCCGGTCGTGATCCTCGAAGACGCCGACATGGATTTGACCGTCGAATCGACGGCGCAGGGCGCGTTTGGATCTTCGGGACAGCGTTGCACGGCGACCAGCCGCGCGATCGTGGTAAATCAGGTTGCTGACGAATTTGTCGAGCGGATCGTAAAGCGCGCGCAGTCAATGCGGATCGGCCACGGCGACGATCCCCAAACCGAAATGGGACCGAGCGTGGATGAAAGTCAGTTCAAGACTGTCCTGGAATACCTCAACGTCGGCCGCGAAGACGGCGCAACGCTCTTATGCGGCGGCGAGCGCGCCACCGGCAACGGGCTCGACAAGGGTTTCTTCGTGCGCCCAACCGTTTTCGATCACGTCACGCCCGACATGCGCATCGCGCGCGAGGAAATCTTCGGGCCCGTGCTCGGCGTCATCCGCGTGAAAGATTTCGAAGAAGCGATGACAGTCGCCAACGACACTGAATATGGCCTGTCGTCCGCGATCTTCACGAACGACGCCGCGCGTATCTTCCGTTTCGTCGATGAGATCGAAACCGGCATGACGCACATCATCTCGCCCACGACCGGAGGCGAAGCGCACATTCCGTTCGGCGGGATCAAAGGCACCGGCATCGGCGACCGCGAACAGGGCTCAACTGCGCTCGATTTCTACACTGAACTAAAGGTCGTTTACGTTGATTACACAGGGCGCAAGCGCGAGGGGAATTTGTATTAGGATTTGTAGGGGCGAACCTAAGTTCTAAGAAAGGGCGGACACGCAGGTCCGCCCCTACATGCTGAAGGGACACAATCATGGCCATCGCTGAACCGCAAACCACGCCTTCCGAAATCGTCCGCAAACACAAAGAGTTTCTTTTTCCGGCAGTTGCGACTTACTACCAGGAACCTCTGGCTTTGGTGCGCGGCGAAGGGTTTCACGTTTGGGACGATCAGGGGGACAAGTATCTCGATTGTTTCGGCGGCGTGCTGACGGTCAGCGTCGGCCACGCCAACCCGAAGGTCAACGAAGCAATCATCAATCAAGTCAAAACAATCACGCACACGTCGACGCTTTACTGTAACAAGCCGCAATCGGATCTGGCGGAGAAGCTTCATCAGATCACCCCCGGTCGTTTGAAGAAATCCTTCTTCACCAACAGCGGCACCGAAGCCGACGATACGGCGATTCATGCGGCGAAACTGGCGACGGGCCGAAGCGAGATTGTCGTACTGCGTCACAGTTACAGCGGGCGTTCGGCGACTTCCCTTTCCGCGATGGGTCATGCGCCCTGGCGGCCACTGCCGGCGCAAGTTGCGGGAATCGTGCACGCGCCCGCGCCGTATTGTTATCGCTGTCCGTTCAAACTCACCGCGTTCATGGCTGAGCCAATCCTGGGCGTGGGCGGATTTATCGTGCCGCCGCCAGGTTATTTTGAACGCGCGGTCGAGATCGCGCGCAAACACGGAGGCCTGTTCATCGCCGATGAAGTGCAAACCGCGTGGGGGCGCACCGGCGAGAAATGGTTCGGCATTGAGAACTGGAACGTCGAGCCGGACATCATCACTTCCGCGAAAGGCCTGGGCAACGGCGTGCCGATCGGCATCACCGTCGCGACGCCCGAAGTCGCCGACAAGTTTCCCGGACTGACTTTCTCGACCTTTGGCGGCAATCCGGTTTCCTGCGCGGCCGCACTGGCGGTTATCAAAGTGATTGAAGATGACGATCTCAAGAAGAACTCCGCGGTTGTGGGCGGCTACTTCCGCCAGCGTCTGGAAGAATTGAAAGACAAATATCCAGTCATCGGCGACGTGCGCGGCATGGGATTGATGCAGGCGGTCGAGCTGGTGAAGGATCGCGAAACCAAAGAACCCGATCCGCAATCAGTGCTGAAGGTCTTTGAAGAAACCAGGAAGCGCCGCGTGCTGGTCGGCAAAGGCGGCCTGTACGGTAACGTCATCCGCACAGGCATGATGCTCAATTCGACGAAGGACCATGTTGATGAATTGATCGGAGCGCTGGATGGGAGTTTCGCTGCGGCGGCATAGGACTCTGAGCGCAACGACGTCAGTACCGGGAGCGGTAGCGACCGGGTAAAGCTGCAAAAGCGACCCGGTCGCTACCGCTCCCGGTACTGACTCCATGACTGATAAATTGGCGCTCTGCGAAACCTGTCTCCCCTGCTCGACGTAGTATCTCGGGTCAACCAGATAGAAACTCCAACAAGCTAAGAAGGAAGGTTTTATGAGACTTGAGTTTTCACGCCGGCTTCAGTTCCGGCCGATCTCGCTTTTGGGACTCTGCGTCGTACTCACGCTGGCGTTATCGCCAATAAAGGTCTCCGCCCAGGCCGGTCAGCCACCGATAATCGACCGCGAACTTTTCTTCGGCGATCCCGAAATCTCTGCCGCCCAGATTTCGCCCGACGGCAAATTCATCGCTTTTATCAAACCCTTCAAAGGCACGCGCAACGTCTGGGTCAAGCGCACCGAAGATCCTTTCGATAAAGCAAAGCCGATCACGGCGGACACGACGCGGCCGATTCCTGCTTACTTCTGGAGCCGCGACGGCAAATACATTTTGTTCGTCCAGGATAAAGCCGGCGACGAGAACTATCTGGTCTATGCGGTCAATCCTTCCGACTCGCCGGCCGCCGGTCAGGATGTTCCGGGCGCGCGAAATCTGACTGACGCGAAAGGCATCCGCGCCGAAATCTATGCGGTGCCGCGGACTGATCCGGATACGCTTTACGTCGGGCTGAATGATCGCGACCAGGCCTGGCACGATCTCTATAAAGTCAAAATCTCAACCGGCGAGCGCACGCTGGTGCGTCAGAACACTGAACGCATCGTGGGCTGGACCTTCGATTTGAAAGATCAACTGCGCCTGGCGACGCGCGTCAACGACAACGGCGACACGGAAGTTTTGCGCGTTGACGACAAGGGCTTCACCAAAATCTATTCGTGCACTGTCTTCGAAAACTGCAGCCCGGTGCGTTACCACAAAGACGGCCGCCGAGTGTATTTCGAAACCAACAAAGGCGCGGGGGTGGATCTCGTTAAGCTCGAACTTTTTGATCCGACAACCGGCAAAGAAGAGTTTGTCGAATCCGATCCGCTGAATCGCGTGGACCTGGGCGATACTTCATTCTCGGAAGTAACCGATGAGCTGATCGCGACCACCTACGAAGATGAGCGTCACCGGAATTATTTCAAGGACAAATCGTATGAAGCCGACTACAACCTGATCCAAAAGCAACTGCCGGGCCAGGACGTTGACTTCGCGTCCTCAACCAAGGACGAAAAGCTTTGGATTGTCGACGTGGGCAGCGACACTGAGCCCGGCGCAGCTTACCTTTTCGATCGCGGTACCAAGAAGCTTACGCTGCAATATCGGATTCGCGAAAAGCTCAACCGCGATTATCTCGCGCCGATGAAATCGATTAGATACAAGTCTTCAGACGGTCTGGAGATTCCCGCTTATCTGACTTTGCCGAAGGGTGTCGAAGCCAAGAATCTTCCGATGGTCGCATTCCCACATGGCGGACCGTGGGCGCGCGATAGCTGGAGCTATGACGCGTTCGCGCAGTTCTGGGCCAATCGTGGTTATGCCGTGCTGCAACCAAACTTCCGCGGTTCGACCGGCTATGGAAAGAAGTTCATCGACGCCGGCAACAAACAATGGGGCGACAAGATGCAGGACGACATCACCTGGGGCGTCAAGTATCTGATCGCGCAAGGCATCGCCGACCCGAAACGCGTCGGCATCATGGGCGGATCGTACGGCGGCTATGCGACGCTCGCCGGCGTGACGTTTACTCCTGATTTGTATGCGGCCGCGGTCGACTATGTCGGTCCGTCGAACCTGAACACCCTGCTGGAGACAATTCCACCCTACTGGGAAGCGGGCCGTGCGCTCTTTTATCAACGAATGGGCGATCCGACTACTCCAGAAGGTAAGGCGCAGCTCGATCGCCAGTCGCCGCTTAACTCAGCCACGAAGATCAAAACTCCGCTGCTGGTCGTGCAGGGCGCGAACGATCCGCGGGTGAATAAACGCGAAGCCGACCAGATTGTGATCGCGCTGCGCGATCGGGGCTTTCCGGTCGAGTACATCGTGGCCCCGGACGAAGGACACGGGTTCCATCGTCCCGTGAATAACATGGCGATGTTTTCGCAGGCTGAGAAGTTCTTCGCAAAATATCTCGGCGGGCGATATCAGGAAGGCGCGACCACGGAAGTCGCGCAACGTCTCAAGGAAATCACGATCGACGTTAAAACGGTCACGTTGCCGAAGAAAGTTGAAGCCACGGCCGGTGCGCCAAAGCCCGCGATCGATCTCAGCGCCGGAACATTCAAGTACAAGGCTACGATCGCCGCCGGAGACCAGACGATTCCGCTGACCACCACCACTGAGATTAAGGAGGCTGGCGGCAATTGGATCGCGACCGAGACTTCCGACACGCCTTTCGGAAAGCTCGTTGACGTCTCAACAATCGAAAAAGGCAGCCTTGCACTAAAGCATCGTTCGATCGATCAGCGAGGAGTCGTGATCGAACTTGATTTCAAGGACAACAGGGTCACCGGCACGATGACCGTAAATGGCGAGACGAAACCAATTTCAGGAGATGTCGACTACGTTTCGCAACTTTGATGTTGAGAAACAGAAGTTGGAAATCAGGCAATTGAAAGTAGTCGCGACCGAAAGCATCACCGTCCCGGCCGGCACCTTCGACGCCTACAAAGTCGAATCGATCGCCGCCGATGACGAGGCCGACAAGCAAACCATCTGGATCGCGAGAGACTCGCACAAGGTTGTAAAGATCAGCGCGAAGCTGCCGAGTCTGGGTGGGGCGCTGCTGACGTCCGAGTTGGTTCCGTAACAGATTTTAATCTCGCCCTGTTGCAATGACCGCGGGATTGACAGCCGGCGTATGATGAGGATCTGATCGCGGCCCGGCCGCCTGACGTGGGGAAAGGCTCGACGTGATTTCGCTCCGTCAGGAGCGACAGGCTTATAGCATCCCGAGTCTCCATGATTATCCCTCGCCCCGTTAGGGGCGAGATGTTTATAGAACCAACTGCTCAATGAATTCATTAGCTCCGTTAGGAGCGCCATGTGCAGCCCAGATCACATTGCGCTCCTAACGGAGCTTTGTCAGTTTTGGTGGCGGGTGCTATAAACATCTCGCTCCTAACGGAGCGAAGATAGGGAGGCTTTCCGCACATCAGGCGGCGGAGCCGCGATCGGCTAAAATAATATCTTGGGCTTTTCTGTCTGCGGCAGCTTAAGATTGCGAGGTGCGATATCGCGATCAGATCAAAACGCGAGGCAGCATCACTGGCCGCTTTGCAACACGAGAAATTTGTCGAGAAAGTTTTTCCCTTAAGCAATCGTCTGGCCGCTGCTATGAAGCAGCATGGCGTTCTTAGGGCGAATGAGGAGCTTAAGCCTCTTACGATTTCGTTTAGCGAGGAGGCGTCCAAATGAAAAGGTTCAGCGGTGGCTAAATAAAAGCCAACCCGTCCTCTGAGATGCGGTTGCGCTATTGAACGCCATGGATGCAGTCGCCGTGTTCTTCGCAAAGGGTGTCGCAGATGAGGAACTCGCTTTCCCGTCAATGGGTGTTGCGTTCTGTAAAATGGTCGAAAGCATTTACCCACTAATTCCTTTTGTTCATACGACCAATCCCAGATCGTATGAATCCGTCATAAGTCTTTACGAAATTTGGAAAGCAAGGATCGAGAAGCGGCATCTTGGAAACGCAGGTTGATGACCTAAAAGAGCGGTTGAAGATCATAAAGGATTCGAGGATTACTCCAATCGGAACTGACTCCTAAATATAAACTTGGCCTAGTAACCGAGAAATCTCTATGAAAACCCTTATCCGTAACGGCCGCATTATCACAGCGGTTGACGACTACACGGCGGACATACTGATCGAAGGCGAAGTAGTTTCCGTCATCGGTGCCAGGCTCGACATGGAAGCCGATGTGACCATCGACGCGGGCGGCAAGCTGGTCATTCCCGGCGGCATCGATCCGCACACTCACATGGAACTACCGTTCGGCGGGACCACGGCGGCGGATGATTTTCGCACCGGCACGATTGCGGCCGCGCATGGCGGGACGACGACGATCATCGACTTTGCGGTGCAGTATAAAGGCGAGTCACTCCTCGAAGGCGTCGACAACTGGCATAAGAAAGCCGAAGGCAAATGCGCAATCGACTACGGGTTTCATCTGATCACAACCGAACTCGAAGATCGCCAGATCGAAGAGATGTACACCGTCATGGACGAAGGCGTGACCAGCTTTAAGATGTTCATGGCCTATCCCGGAGTCTTCCTC
>WNFN01201811.1_pt1 | contig 10396 bp, 11 predicted proteins | sample 5400161 | NCBI WGS metagenome assembly WNFN01 (sample SAMN13153353, study PRJNA577476) | soil metagenome | isolation source: 80 cm saprolite on Douglas fir-dominated hillslope | place: USA:California | collected 2013-09-17
GAGGAAGTTTGCCGCATTGGCGGAGGTGATGCCGCGCAGCGCTAACAGCCGCGCGAGGATCGGAGAGACCTTAGCTTCAATGCGGAGAGCTTCCACCTGGGCCGCATCGGGATTGGAAAACGACCACCGCATTCGCGGCTTACTCGTCGTCCTGATCGGTGTCGTCAATCAGGATCCCATCGTAATCATCCGCCGCGCTCTCTAACCGCTGATAAGTGTCATACCAGGGGGTAGAAACCTCGTATAAAAACATCACGCCCTGACAGGGAAAGCCAAGCTGAAGATAGCCCACCTTGCCGACAAAACTGCGCAACCATCCGGCCTCTTCCAGGTCCTCTTCATTCATGTACTCAATTTCCTGGAGCCGGTTGATGAGCAAGTCCACATCTTCTTTATCCAGAGAGACGTGGTTCATGGTGACAAAACTTACGTTCGAAGCCTTGGCCAGTTCCACAAAGTCCTTCCAGCCGTCAGGATGGTCCTCGTCAGTGGACCAGGGCACGTTGGCCACCTCGTCGCTCACGTAGGCGCTGAACCGGCGCAGACCATGGCCTTCAATGAAGGCGACCATGTCATCTTTGAGAATTGTAAGGTCTTGCTCCATGCTGAACTAAGAAACATCATAGCGCGTTCAAGAGGCAAAAGACCAAGGCCGGCTGGCCGAACCATGCGCTAATACCGAATAATGTGCCGTGATGCGACCCTGTAATCCTGCATCTTAACTAAGTGACTTCAGGAACAAGCCTGTTTGTGCCTGAACGTCGGTTCCCGGCCTCAGGAGCGCACGTGACCCAGCGAGTCGGATTTGCCGCTTTGGTGTTTTTGTTCATTTCAGTCTGCGGATTTGCCCAGAGTCTGCCCGACATTTCCAGCGTAAAAGACCTTCCAGCCACTATGCCGCCTTCGCCGAAGTATCAGCGACGGAGCCCGCTTTCCATTCATTCGCAATCTGATGTTTCTTCGAATGCAGCTTCGACGGCACTGAAAGAGTGGGCGCTGGGTGTTCCGTTCAGCAGAGCAAATCTTATTACGGTCCCGAATTTTGACGGATCATTCATCAGCCGAGGCAAAACCTGGCACTTTACCATGGTCGGCACGCCGCCCTGGGACGGCGGTTCAACCAGTATTCCCGTTCATATCGTCGCCGTCTCACTCAGGCTGCAGAATGCAAACCTGGTCAGCTTTACCACGGAGCCTCCAATTACTCGAGCGGTGCGGCCATCCAATTTGGAGATGCTGTGCAGCGCGCTGAGTTCTTCCACAAAATGAAAGCGGGTTGGCACACCATTTTGCATCCGGTTGCCATCGTTCATAGCCTTACCATCGCCGTGCCGCGCTTCATGACCGTCAACGTGAATGGCTTCAATACCCAGGTGCAGACGTATTTCACCCAAAAAGCCAGCGACGGCCACACAGCGGTCTTCCTTCTGGACCAGTTTATCAACCAACAGATTTTCAATGTTGTGGCGAATGAAATCAACGCCGGACGCTTTACCACCGGCGCATTGAACATCGCGCTTTTCCCCAACACCTTCCTCTTCTCTCTGAACAGCGAGGGTGGCGTGGGAAGCTGTTGCGTCCTGGGGTTCCACACGTTCTTTACTGACGCGGGAGCCCCAAAGGAATCGCGGTGGATATTTGCCTTTGCCAGTTGGGTTTCACCCGGCGTTTTCAGTGGATTTCAGGATGTAACCGCGCTCAGCCACGAAATATCTGAGTCGCTCAATGACCCATTTGTGGACAACCTGGTTCCGGCGTGGCAGTATCCTAGTGAACCCAGCACCTGCCAGGACAATCTTGAAACCGGCGATCCTGTGGAAGTTCTGCCAAACCCCATGTTTGCCGTACACGTCTCAGGCGCCACATATCATCCGCAGACAGAAGCGCTACTGCAATGGTTCGAACAGAAATCAACCTCCACCGCTATCAATAGCGCTTTCAGCTATCCCAACACCAAAGCGCTGATTCGAGGCGCGATAGCGTTTGGGCCGCTGACTTGTCCGTAAAGGCCGGAGGACCTCAGCCCATCACTGCTACCGCCAGGCCGTCCCTTAATGGCAGGATGGTGGTGAAGAACTCCTTCATCGCATACAAGCGCTGGTTGAATTCCTGGATCGCCACAGTAGCTTTGTCATGCGAATCCGCTTGAGTCACGCGGCCAGACCAGAGGACGTTATCGGTAATGAACAGGCCGCCTCGGCGCAGGTGGTTCGGCACCAGATCAAGTACACGCGGGTAATACTCTTTATCGACGTCGTTAAAAATGATGTCGAATTCCCGTTGGCGGGAGGCGAGTTGCTCCAGGGCGTCGCCGACGCCGATGTGGATTCTCTCCGCGACGCCAGCCCTATGAAAGTATCCGCTGGCCTCGTCAGCCTTTTTGGAGTCGCCGTCGGTATAGAAAACTTCCCCGCCCTCTCCCACGGCCCTGGCAAACCAGAGCGTGGAGTATCCGATGGCGGAGCCCAGCTCAAAAACTTTCCTGGCATTGATGAGCCGCGCATATTGAAAGAGCACACGCCCCACGGCCGGTCCGACGATCGGGATATCACGCTTCAGAGCCTGCGCTTCCATCTCTTGCAAGACGGAGTCGCGCGCCGGCAGCAGCGAGAGCATGTACTGATCAACAGCGGATTCAGTGATTCCAGGCATATCGACGCTCCGAGTGTAGAGGCGTAGCAGGCTACGTCTCTACCACAATGAGTTTCTTGATTGATTTGTTTACGAAATCGTCTCGCCCGGTTTCATCGTGACCACCTCGGTCGTGACACCACGGGCTTTCAACTCTTTCTGGAACGCTTCCGGCGTGCCGGTAAGCACCGGAAACGTCGCGTAATGCATCGGGATCACGGCCTTGGGCTTGAGCAGCGTGCAAGCGTACGCTGCTTCTTTCGGGCCCATGGTAAAAAGATCACCAATAGGCAACATGCACAGATCAGGCGCGTAAAGTTCGCGGATGATAGCCATGTCTCCGAACACGCAGGTGTCTCCAGCATGGTAAAGCTTGAACCCGTTTTCAAACTCGATGACGAAGCCACAAGGCTCGCCGCCGGGCACGGAAGTCCCATCGTCGTCGATGGTATTGGAGTGATGAGCGTTGACCATGCTGACCTTGATGTCGCCCACCTGCTGCGTGCCACCTTTGTTCATGGGAGCAATCTGTTTGGCGCCCTTCTTTTGCAAGAAGGTGCATAGCTCATACATGCCTGCAATTTTAGGATTGTGTTTCTTCGCCAGGTCCACGGCGTCGGCAAAGTGGTCGCTGTGTCCGTGCGAGATGAGCATGTAGTCGAGCTTGTCGATTTTCTTTTTGTCGGCGGGCGTGGAAGGATTGCCGGTCACCCAGGGGTCAAGAATTAAGTTTTTTCCGCCGGGCGTAACGATGAGAAAGGTTGCGTGTCCGAGCCAAGTAATTTTGATTCCGTTCAGGTTCATGAGCTTTCCTTTGATGTGAAGATGGAATTTAAGAACAAGTATTTAGTACTTGGTACTTGGCGAGCTGCGGCCATCGATATGCTAAACATGATTCAAAAATCTCGAAGTGCGATGCCTCACCAAGAAATGCATGACAAAAAATCAGAACGTGCGAGCCGCTCGCCAAATACTAATTACCAAACACCAAATACCTGCTTACCCGCCTTGCTTCCACCCTTTGTACCCGCCGGCCAGTGACATCACGTTCTTGAAGCCCATCTTCTTCAGTGACTGCGCGGCCAGGGCGGAGCGTCCTCCACCGCCGCAATAGCAGACGATGGGCTGATTCTTGTCGGTGGTGATGGTATCGATCTTGTGTTCGAGCTGTCCGCGCGGCAACGGCTTCGACCCGGCAATGGCGCCTGCGGCCACCTCATCCGGTTCGCGGACATCAATGAGGGTGAAGTTCTGCTTTTCTTCCTGCATACGCTTGAGGTCAGCCGGGACAATCTCTTTGATTTCACGCTTGGCTTCGTCCACCAGTTGTTTGTATTCAGGCAGCGGCATTGGGAAATTCTAAAACAGCCAGTAGCTAGCGGCTAGTCGCTAGTGGCGTTTTTCGATACAATCCCTTTTCCCCAATGCCAACCAACATGAAAGTCCTCATCTCCCGTGAAAAGATTGCTGAGGGCGTCGCCCGCATCGGCCAGGAGATCTCCCGTGATTTTGTCGGAGAGTCAGTGATTCTGGTTGGCGTGCTCAAAGGCGCGTGTCTGTTTCTCAGCGACCTTGCGCGCCAGATCGAACTCGACGCCACGTTTGATTTCATCGCCGTGCGCAGTTATGGCACACAAAAAGAGAGCGCAGGCGAAGTACAGCTCATCAAAGACGTAACCACGCCGCTGGAAGACAAGAACGTGATCCTGCCTTCGCGACGCCAGATGCCGGTGCAGGCCGACTATGTAGGCTTCCAGATACCAGACGAATTCGTCGTCGGCTATGGATTGGACTACGCTGAGCGCTTCCGTAACCTGCCGGACATATGCGTCTTTTCAGAAGACCAATAACGCGAAGACCAGGAAAGTAGTGATACAATCCGTTCTGGATGTCACAGGTCCTGACAGATGCTCAGGTTTCCCTTCGGAACTGGCAAACCGTTGCCGGTTTCATCGACCATACCCTACTCAAATCAGAAGCCACCGCAGATCAGATTGTGCGTCTGTGTGAAGAGGCTGCCTGCTTCAACTTTGCCGCCGTCTGCGTCAATCCCTGGTGGATTGGCCTGGCTGTCTCCGTGCTGCACGGGACGCCGGTAAAGATTGCCACCACAATCGGCTTTCCCCTGGGCGCAAATCACACGACCGTGAAGCGCTTTGAAGCCGCCGAAGCCATCCGTTTGGGTGCTCACGAGGTGGATATGGTAATGAATATTGGCGCGCTGAGATCAGGCGACCGTCAGGGCGTTCAAAATGACATCGCGGCGGTGGCGGAAGTCGCTCATGGCAGCGGCGCGATCGTTAAAGTGATTCTTGAGACTCCGCTGCTCACGCTGGAAGAAAAAATTCTCAGCTGCCAGCTCAGCCTGGCCGCGAAGGCGGATTTCGTCAAGACTGCCACCGGCTTCTTCGGCTCTGCCACGTCGGAAGACGTTTCCCTGATGCGAGGCGTTGTCGGCGATCAGGCCGGGGTGAAAGCTTCCGGCGGGATTCGTACCGCCGCGAACGCCAACGCGATGATTGATGCCGGGGCAAATCGCATCGGCGCCAGCGCGGGAGTAGCGATTGTCCGGGAGCTCGGCGCTCCTGAGTTCACCCCGAGAGTAAAGAGCTAAGCACCGCAAATTCGGGCATTCAGCGTATCGCCTTCGTCAACGGATTACGGACATTTTTCTCAACCTTTTCTGCGCTGCTCCATCACAATAGAGACTCAATATTTCCGCAGGAGGCTTTACCGCAAGATGTGCAAAATCCTAGTCATATTTACGTTTCTATTTTTCTCGATCGGCAGCTGGGCCCAGAAGACACGTGACATGAGCCATGAAGGTTCGTCCGGCGACGTGTTTATCGGCTACTCGCTACTGAATGGCGACACGCTGTCTCACGGCAGCGGCTGGGAAGCTGCTCTCACCGGCAATTTGAGAGACTGGTTTGGTCTGAAAGCTGATCTCGGTGGGAATTACAAGTCAATCGGAGGCCTTTCAGCGCGCGAATACAACATTCTTTTCGGCCCGCAGCTCTCGCACCGGACGAACAAGCTCAACTTTTTCGTGCACGGCCTGCTTGGCGTCGCTCACTTTAGCGCAGACGGCGGCCCCAGCAGCACCGGCGCGGCCTGGACACTCGGCGGCGGCGTGGATTACGACCTGAACTCCAACTTTGCCATTCGTCCGGTCCAGCTCGACTATCACGGCGCACATATCTTTTCCACCAACCAGAAAGATGCTCGCTATTCCGTGGGACTCGTCTATCGCTTTAAATAAAATTCAACTCAGCTGGTGTGAATTCCAAGCTATTTCAGCCGCTCAGAAATCCACATTCCTGGGCGGTTGATTTTTGTGGAACCTGTTTTCCACTGTCTCATGGCGTCGCGGCTAACTGTTATCATCATGGATGGACCCGATGGCTACATCTTCCCCACCGCAGCGCGTGGACGTTGAAGCACTTCTTATTGAAGTGTCTGACGTGCTCAACACCACTCTTGATCTCGACACGCTTTTGCAGCGCGTGGCCGAGGTGGTGAAGCGCGTTATCGATTATGAGATTTTTTCCATTCTGCTGCTGAACGAGCGCGCGCAGGAGCTCCGTTTCCGGTTTCAGATTGGCCATCTTCCCGAGGTAGCAGAGCGGATTCGCGTGAAAGTGGGCGAGGGCGTGACCGGTCGGGCGGTTCAGGAACGCAGAGCTATTCTGGTGGACGACGTCTCCAAAGAGACACATTATATTGACGCTGTGCCGCGCGTCCGGTCGGAACTGGCTGTGCCGCTGATCAGCAAGAACCGGGTTATCGGCGTGATGGACCTGGAAGCGCGCGAGCGCGGCTATTTCAAGGAAGAGCACGCGCGGTTGCTCACGCTCATCGCATCGCGCATCGCCGTGAGCATTGAAAATGCCCGGCTGTATACACGCATCGTCAAGCAAGCGGGAACGCTGGCATTGCTGAACGATATCAGCCGCGACCTCACTTCAATCTTGAATGTTGACCAGTTGCTCAAGCGCATCGGTGACCTTCTATTGAAGGTCATCGACTACCATATGTTTTCGATCCTGCTACTTGACGCCAGCAAGCAGAAGCTGGTGCACCGCTTTTCTGTCCGCTTTAAGGAAAATGTCCAGATCAAGCATGACATTCCCGTGGGCCGCGGCCTGGTGGGCGCGGCAGCACAAAGCAAGAAGCCGGTGCTTGCTCCTGATGTCGCGCGCGACCCTCGCTATATCAAGGCAAATCCTGAGACGCGCTCTGAATTGTGCGCCCCTCTTATATATAAGGACGAAGTCATTGGCGTTCTTGACCTGGAACATACGCGTCGAGGCTATTTCACTGAAGATCATTTGCGGACCGTGAGCACGCTGGCCGCGCAGGTTGCCATCGCGATTGAAAATGCAACGCTCTATGAGCGCATCGCGCGTGAAGAGCAGCGCATGGAACGCGATCTGGCCATGGCACGGGAAGTGCAGCATCATCTGCTTCCGCCCACGTGTCCCAGTATGGCCGGCGCGGAAGTTGCTGCGCGCTTCAATCCGGCCCATGCGATCGGCGGAGATCTTTATGATTTTCTCGACTATACCCTTCCCCGTGCCTGCATCGTGGTAGGGGACGTAAGCGGCAAAGGCGCTCCCGCAGCTTTATATGCCGCGCTGGTCAGCGGTATCCTGCGCAGCCTGGCCCGTGATGAACCTTACCCCGCGGACATGCTGAATGCCGTTAATCGCTCGCTGAACCATCGCCGCCTGGACGCGCAATACCTGGTTCTCACCTGCGCGCTCTGGGATGACGAGAAACGCACCTTGCGTGTGGCCAACTCGGGAAATCCCCGTCCCATTTACTGCCATGATGGCCATGCCCACATGCTGGAGGCTGCTGGCCTTCCATTAGGCATGTTTGAAGACGTTTCCCACGACGAAGTCACAGTTCACGCTCAGCCGGGCGATATCTTCGTCTTTTTTAGCGATGGCATTGTTGATGCCAGCAACTCTAACGATGAACCGTTTGGTCGGAGCCGCGTGGAACACGTTATCGCAAAGAATGCCGGCGGAAATGCGCGTGAGATTGTGGACGCGATTTTTAAGGCCGCAGAGGATTTCGCTGCCGGTGCGGATGTCTTCGACGACCAGACCGCCGTCGTACTCAAAGTAAAGTAAATGCCCTCAGTCCACCCAACTTCCCTGGATGCCGCTTGCATCGCGATTCGAAAGTAAGGCGGAGTAGCTGTTATTTTTCGAAGCACGTATCTGCGACATCCCTGCCGGGAGTTTAGAAGGGTCTGTAGTGCGTCGCACCGGATTCGCCGGATCAGGCGCCCCGCCGCGCAACCTCATAATTACAAAAATCTTTTTGAAATTTTAATCTTCTTCTCGCTCGATTCTAATGACCAGAGGGCATTCTCTCCCTGGGAGCTGACACCGTCTTCCGGGCAGTGTAGATCGATTGATGGGTACAAAGCACCATCTGCCCTCGATTTACCGCAGGTTTCAAGAATTTTGGGCAACAGGTTCCAGAGAGTACAAATAGGAACCGGGCCAATGGTTGTCAGCCATACTTAAGGAGCGCAGCCAATGAGCCGTAAACAGCCTGAAGGATTTTTCCTGTCTGAAAATTCCTCCAAAGCCAGACTTCGGGAAGCAGAAAATGCAAGAAATAACCGTGCAGAGATCGTTAAAGCCTATTCGCAGGGCAAAGTTTCTCGTCGCGATCTAGTCAAGTGGGGCTTAATCACAACCGGTGGAATGCTGGCCCCCATCCACGGTCTTAACCCATTCGTAAACAGCGCTTTTGCAGGTTCACTGAACGGTCCCACGGGAGCACCACCCAGCCCAGGACTGAATGGCCTGGCTTTCACGCAGCCGATGCTGCGCTTTGAGCTGCTTGACCGCAATCCGATCTCTTCAGCCACCCCGGCCCCTACGGCATTAGCCAATCAGACACCTATCAACATGGCCCCTGAAATGGGCGGCGGTTTAGGCCCGATGGAAGGCCGTCCCCCGGGACAGGATTGGGCCCACCAGCGTTTTGATGAATTCGCGCCGCAAGTCTTGATTGAAGCCACGCAGGAAGGCGCCAAAGTAAACACCAAGAATGGCCAGAGCATTCACCCCAAGTTCCATCCCAATCTTCCCGACCAGGGTCCGCTGGCAATGTGGACTTTCAACGGCACCATCCCGCCGAAATTGGCGATTGGCCGTTACGGCGAACCGATCATCTTCCGCCACCACAACCAGCTTCCCGCTGATGTGACCAAGAACGGTGGTTTCGGTCGCCATACCATTTCAACCCACGAGCACAACGGACACCACGGCGCGGAGAATGACGGCTTTACCGGCGCATTCTTCTTCCCCGGACAGTTCTACGACTATCACTGGCCGATTATCCTGGCCGGGCATGACAGCATCAACGTTAACGCTACCGACCCAATGGCCGGCAGCCCGACCGATGCGGGTGGAATCAACAAGGTCCCGGGTGACTGGCATGAAACCATGAGCACCCACTGGTTCCACGACCACATGTTCAGCTTCACTTCGCAGAACGTGTACAAGGGCAACGCTGCCATGTTCAACCTCTACAGCGCGCTCGATCGTGGCAATGAAGAATTGAATGACGGCGTGAACCTTCGCCTGCCCAGCGGCTCCTCAAAATCATGGGGCAACCTGGATTATGACATCAACCTGATGCTGGCGGATAAAGCATGGGATGCCAACGGACAGCTCTACTTCGATATTTTCCAGCTCGATGGATTTATCGGCGACGTGATGACCGTGAACCTGTGCTACAAGCCGTTCTTTGAGGTGGAGCGTCGCAAATACCGCTTCCGCATCCTGAACGCCAGCGTTTCACGCTTCTTCAAGTACGGTCTCTCTGACGGTTCGCCGATGATTCAGATCGCGAATGACGGCAACCTCCTCCCTCAACCGGTGGCGCAAATTGTGTCCGACGAGCAGGGCATCGCCGAGCGCTACGATTGGGTCATTGACTTCTCTCGCTACAACCTTGGGGATAAAGTCTGGCTGGTGAACGTTTGTGAACATCAGGATGGCAAGAAACCTTCGGCAGACCGCACGATAGCAGACGCGCTGGCTGGTAAATCTTCCGATCCTTGCGTTGGTAAGATTCTGGAATTCCGCATCACCGCAAACCCGGCCAAGCCCGATCTGAGCCAGGTTCCTGCACAAATGATTCCCAACCCCGATCTCTCTAACGTCCCTGTGGTTCGCGAACGCACGTTTGAGTTCGGCAGCGGCGCAAAAAACCTCACTGATCCTACGGATAAAGATCCCTGGGGCGTTAAGACTGATGGTGGAACCATGCTCCAGGCTGACTATGGACGGGTTTCCGCTGCCCCTACACCGGGCACGCGTGAAATCTGGACGCTCAAGAACGCCGGTGCAGGATGGGACCACCCAATCCACATCCACTTTGAAGAAGGCCAGATTCTTGCCCGCAATGGCAGCGCAGCCAATGTGCCTGCGTGGGAAAAAGGCCGCAAAGACGTGTATCGTCTGCGTCCAGGTGGAAGCGTAACTCTTACCATGCAGTTCCGCGAATTCTTCGGAATGTTCATGGAGCATTGCCACAACACAGTGCATGAAGATCACGCCATGCTGGTTCGTTGGGAACTGGATCGCGGCTTGGTTCCTATGCCGACTCCGATTCCGACTCCCCAGGGTGTGGGCTACATCGCTTCAACCACGTCGCCGACAGCATTCAACCAGCCCTCCGGGACCGGTTCGACTAAGAGCGGCACAAATGGCGGTTCCCGCTCCGGTAGCGG